>WNEY01005257.1_pt1 | contig 15823 bp, 13 predicted proteins | sample 5400531 | NCBI WGS metagenome assembly WNEY01 (sample SAMN13153338, study PRJNA577476) | soil metagenome | isolation source: 200 cm saprolite under Douglas fir tree site 1 | place: USA:California | collected 2015-04-18
TGCGGGGACGGCCGTCTACGACTCGGAGCAGGACATGAACGATGCGGCACGCCTGGCGCTCGCGGGCGAGCTGCGGCGGGCGATCGAGAACGAAGAGCTCGTGCTCCATTTCCAGCCGAAGGCCGAGCTCGAGAGCGGCTGCATCGTGGGCGTCGAAGCCCTCGTGCGCTGGCAGCATCCCGAGCGCGGGTTCATCCCGCCGAACGAGTTCGTGCCGATCGCCGAGCGGACGGGATTGATCAAGCCGCTCAGCCGCTACGTCGTGGCCACCGCGCTCCGGCAATGCGGCGCGTGGCGAGCAGCCGGGCTCGACCTTCACGTCGCGGTCAACCTCACGATCCCCGACCTGCTGGACCTCGAGCTTCCCGATGTCATCGCCGGCCTGCTCGGGGAGACACTCGTCAGGCCGGACCAGCTCGAGCTCGAGATCACGGAGAGCACGATCCTCGCCGACCCATTCCGTGTCCGCCAGGTCCTCACCAGTCTGAACGAGATGGGCCTTCGCCTTGCGATCGACGACTTCGGGACCGGCTATTCGTCTCTGGCCTACCTCAGGCGGCTTCCCGTGCAGACGATCAAGATCGACCGCTCCTTCGTCATGGATATGTGCGAAAATCCAAGCGACGCGACGATCGTCCGCTCGACCATCGATCTCGGACGGAACCTCGGCCTGGACGTCGTCGCCGAAGGCGTCGAGACGCAGGAAGCATGGAACGCGCTTCGCGCGCAGGGCTGCACGCTCGCGCAGGGTTACTTCATCAGCAAGCCGCTGCCCGCCGAAGAGCTGACGGGACTGCTCGAGGAGCGCGGCCTGCACGCGCACGTCGCGCGTGCACGAGCGAACCATCCCGGCTAGGCCTCGTTCCCGCTGAGGTCGTTGCCGCTGGCCTGCACAACGAGCGTCAGGCGGGTCTCCAGGATTCCCGGGCCGCCGTTGCCGCGGATCACGTTGTCTTTAAGTAGAAGCGTTCCCTCGCCGCCGTCCTGACCGCCGGCGAGGACGATCCCCGCACGTTTCGGCGGCGTTCGCTTCGCGGAGTTCCGAACGATCGTGTTGCCGCTGATCTCGAAGCTCGTTGCGATCACCGCAGGGCCGTCGTTTGACTCCAGCTCGAGCAAAATCCCCGGCCCTGCGTTGTCCTGGATCGTGTTGCGGACGATCCGCACGTCGAGCGCCGGCTGGCCGCGGTCGTCCGGCTCGATATCGATGCCTGCCGCAGGTTGCCCCGACGGCGAGTCGCGCACGCCCTGAATCGTGTTGCCCTCGATCCGCAGGCCGATGACGGCGGTCGCGGAGATCGCGTTGCGGCTCGCGCCGCTGAGCGTCGAGTCCAGCACCGAGACGCCGGCGGCGTATCCGTTTCCGTTCGCGCGACCGCTGATCGTGACGTCGTCCTTCGGCGAGCCGCCGATGTCGAGATGGCTCAGAGTGATCTGGTGGCCGAAGACGGCGACGCCGTACATGGACTGGCCCTCCGGCACGATGATCCGGAGGTTGCTGATCGACACGCGCACCGGCGCCGGCTTGGACGGGCTCGAGCGGTTGACGAAGAAGACTGCGGAAGACGCGATCGGGTCGCCGTCGACCGAGTGCAGCCGAATCGGGCCGAGGCCGAGCGACACGATGCATGCCCCGTCGGAGGTGATCGTGGTGTCGTCGTGCGAGACCCAGAGGCCGCGCGTCGCGTAGCACTCGCCGTTCGGAAGCTTCGAGAGGTAGATCGTCCCGCCGCCCCGGTCGAGACGGGTCTGCAGCCAGCCGGTGTCGTCGCGGACCGGCGCCGCAGCGGCCGGCGGAACGCTCGGCAGCCCGGGTGGACGCGTCGCACCGCGCACTTCCCGCCTCAGAACCGGCGTTCCGCGATTGCCGCGAAACACGTTGTCGCCGAGGACGATCCGACCCTTCCCGTCGTTCTGTCCGCCGGTGATGACGATGCCGGCGCGTCTCGGCGCAGGTGCCCTGCGAGCGTTCCCGAGGATCTGGTTGCCCGTGATCTCGATGCCCGACGCGAGTACCGGCGGACCGTTCTTCGGCGCCAGGTCGAGGAAGATTCCCGGCCCGGCGTTGCCGACGATTCTGTTTCCCGCGATGCGCACATCCAGCGTCGGCTGTCCCCGGTCTGCGGCTCGGATGTGTAGCCCGGCCGCCGGTTGTCCGCGCGCAGCTGACAACGTGTTTCTTTCGACGCGAAGCCCGACCGGGCCGAAGGCGGAGATTACGTCCCGCTTTCCGCCCGACAGCACGCAGTTCGTGATCGCAGCCCGCGCCGTCATCCCACTCGATCCCTTCGCGCCGTAGCCGATCAGCACGTCGGTTGTCGGCGAACCGTCGATCGTCAGCCGACTCAAGGTCACCTCGTGGCCGAAGACGCTGATCCCGTGCATGCGCTTCGTCGCCGGGACCGTGATGTGAACCCCACTGATGGTGACGCGCACAGGGAGCGGCGCGCGGATGTCCGAGTGGTTCAGGAAGAAGACCGCATTCGATCTCACCCCTCGTCCGTTGCCGGTCTTGATGCGCGCAGGACCGGGCCCGAGCGCGACGATGCATGCGCCGTCCGAGGTGATGGACGTGTCGTCGCGCGAGACCCAGAGGCCGCGCGTCGCGTAGCACCGACCGTCCGGAAGCTTCGGCAGAAACACGTTGCCGCCGGCGTCGAGCTTCGCCTGCAGCCATTCGGTGTCATCGCGCACTCCTGCGCCCGCGGATGAGGCCAGGCCGAGCACGGCGACGACGCACGCCGCCGGCGCACACAGCCCCTTCGATGCTCGCCGACCCCTCAGGTCAGTTACCTCGAACGCGATCGTAGACCGCCCGCGAATCACTCGAAAAGGGCCCGCTGGGCGCGGAGACGGGGAGCATGACGCTGACGCTGTCGCCGGACCAGCCGTCCCCTTCCGATCGGGCGACGACGGCGGCGAGCGATCGCCGCCGTCGTCGGGCCGGGTCTAGCCTCCGGCTCCCGCAGCATCCTTCCTCGAAAGCTTGGCCCACGAGCACAGGAACCGGGCGAGCCCGCCGAGGGTGACGCACAGGAACAGCAGCACGATCGTCCAGAAGACGCACACCCAGAACGTGACGACGTGGCTGAGGATGCAGATGAAGATCGACACCACGTGACTCGCGATGCAGACGAGTCGCGACACGATATGGCTCGCCACGCAGACAACGGTCGAGACGATGTGGCTCGCGACGCACACGATCGTCGAGACCAGATGACTGAACAGGCAGATGAGCCCGCCGATGATGGGAATCGATCCCCACGAGTCGCAGATCGACTGCGTGACCGTCTGGGTCGCGTCGCAGATGGTCTGCGTTACGGTCTGAGTCGCGTCGCAGATCGTCTCGCTGACGGTCTGCCACGTGTCGCAGATGGTTCTGGACACCACGGCCGTCGCGTCGCAGATCGTGATCGCGACACGTCGCCACGCGACACACACGCGTATTGGAACCGCGCAGATGACGAGTGTCGTGGCGTTCAGTTGGAAACAGAGACGGCGCATATGAGCTTCCCTCCTCCCCCCGGTCCTAGTGCTGGGCGGTTGGTAGGCCGCGGTCGCTGAGCGTTCGCTGGATCTCCGCGTACAGCCGGCGGCGGCGCAGCTGGGCTCGAAGAAGCCCGGCGCTCTTGCCGACGACGGCTGCGGCGAAGGCGACCGCCGCCCACACGCCGACGGTGTGGAGACCGGAGCCGAAGTCGACGCCCACGGCGAACTCGGCCATCGCGAGGCCGGCGAGCGCGCCGAGCAGCGCGATCGCGCCGCTCGTGCAACCGCACGCGTCGAGCTCCCGGTCGAGTCGCTCTTGCCACTCGCTCAACTCCGCGCCCGTGGCGTCCCGGAGTTGAAGCCTCGGGGCGACGGCGTGAAAGAGCGAACGGAAGACCGACGCATGCGTCACCCGCCGAAGCTCGTCGAGGCTTGTGCCCGTCGACGTCACCGGAAGTGCTGCCTCTCCAGCGGCGGCGTGCACATCGCGGCCCTCCCGGACTCCTTTCGCCCTCAACTTGCGAAAAGACGGGGGCCGCCCCCGCCTGCTTTCCAGCGAGTCAATAACGCCTGATCGGCGTTGTCAATAGGACGGTGGCTAGAACGCCTAGCGCGACCGGCGCGTGACCGGCAGAGGCTCCGGCGCCGGGGGTTCCCCCAACGACTCGGCGGCGGGCCGAGGCGCGGCGGCGAAACAGCTTCGGGCGATCCCGTCGACGGCCTCGGCCCAGCCGACGCGACGCGCCTCAGCCAGGAACGCCGGGCGGAACATGATTCGGTGCAGGAGCACCGGCGTGAAGAGCCGATCGATGTCCTCGGGCACGACGTACGTCCGGCGATCGAGCAACGCCCATGCCCGCGCCGCGCGCTCGAGCGCAAGGCTGCCACGGACGGATGCGCCGACGGCGACCTCGTCGAGCGAACGCGTCGCGCGCACCAGCTCGACGATCCAGCGCTGAAGCAGGTCGTCGACGTAGACCGTCGTCACCGCTTCGCGCAGCCCGCGCACGTCCGCCACGTCGACCACGGGCTGAAGCCAGCGCAGCGGGTGCCCATGCCGTTGCTCGTCGACGATCTGCAGCTCTTCGTCGACCGTCGGGTAGCCGAGCGCGGTCTTCAGGAAGAAGCGGTCGAGCTGCGCCTCGGGTAGCGGGAAGGTCCCCTCGTACTCGATCGGGTTCTCGGTCGCGAGCAAGAGGAACGGGTCCGGCAGTACGCGCGTCTGGCCGTCCACCGTCACCTGGTGCTCCGCCATCGCCTCGAGCAGCGCGGACTGCGTCTTCGGCATCGCGCGGTTGATCTCGTCCACGAGAACGACGTTCGCGAAGATCGGTCCGGGCCGGAACTCGAAATCGCGCTCGCGCTGGTTGAAGATCGACAGCCCGGTCACGTCGGTCGGCTGAAGGTCCGGCGTGCACTGGATCCGCGACGGCGTCGCGCCCTCGATCGACTGGGCGATCGCGCGCGCGAGCACCGTCTTCGCCGTACCCGGGACGTCCTCGAACAGGACGTGGCCGCCGCAGATCAGCGCCGAGAAGACGAGCTTGATCTCGTCGCGCTTGCCGTGGACGACGGTCTCGATGTTCTCGAGAAAGCGATCCGCGGTCGCCGCAGCCCGCTGGAAGCGATCGGACCCCTCTAGACGAGCCGCCTCGGTCGGTTCCATGGCCTCCTCGATTGTAGGGGGGTCGCGCAGCCGGCGACTCCCATCTGTGACGCGTAGCAGCGCAGATTGGTTAGCGGAGCGGTACGCGCCGGGCGAGGCGGCGCTTGCCGGAAGCCGCGAGCCGTCGGCCGACGTGAAGGGCCGCCGGCTTCCAGCGGCGCGGATCCCGGGCCACACGCCACAGCCGCCCTGAGCGATCGGCTGCCGGCTGCCGGCGACGAGAGTGCCGGCCGTGAAACTCGAACACGAGATAGACGGCCGGCGTCTCTCCGACATTTCGCATTCCATGCAACTCGCCGGCCGAGTAGAAGATCACGCTTCTCGGACCCACGCGCTCGCCGAGCGTCTCCACGGATCCCTCGAAGACGACGATGCCGACGTCGTATGCGTCGGCATGCGGGTCATAGCCCGCACCGGGCTGCAGCGTCGTGATGTGTGCATTCAAGTGACGGAGGTATCGCGTCTCGCCGTCCAGCACTGCGTTGGTCGAGAAGCCCTCCTGCGAACCGTCGACTTGAGCCTCCGCAAGGGACACGAGCCGATAACCAAGGGACTTCCTTTGCCCGCCGGGGTCACTCGACCACTTGAACATCAGATAGGTCACGGGCGCACCGGACGAGTTTCGGATCGTGTGAGCGAAGCCGGCCGGGTAAAAGGCGAACGTGCCCCGACCCGCTCGGGTCGAGGCGTCCTCGAAGACGAGCTCCGCCTCTCCGTCCAGAATCAAGATGATCTCTTCCTCGTCGTGGCGGTGACGAGGATGGGGCTGGCGTCCCGGATCGAGCACCGAGGCGTGGCAGCTCATGTCCTCGATGACGGGCGTCGAACCTCTGAACAAGCCATGCGGTTTCCAACCCACCTCGGGGTCTTGCTCGAGCGGTAGCTGCAACGAGTGGATCCAGGTGCTCAGCGCAGCCAGCGAACCCTTCCTCGGGATCGGCCCCGGAATCGTCCGGTTCACTCCGTGCGCGTCATGCCCACTGACGACGATGCAGGGAGGCTTGGGTGCGCGGTAGAGCTCGAAAGGCCATGTCAGACGTCCCAAGTTCGGAATGCGGATGGCAGTGGCCGGAGTCGCATATTGCAGGAGCAGTGCAGACCGCGTGCCTTCGTCGAGCCGGTTTTCCGACGCGTGCCAAAGCCGACCGTCGAAGAGCACCGCCTCTCCGTCGACCGAGGGAGCCGCGACGACTCCGCTGTCCGCGTCTCGCTCCTGAGCCAAGCGGGCGACCTCGGCGTCGGTCACGCTCTGCCGGTCGTCCTTCCCTGCCTCCTGCACGACCTGCTGCAGGGTGACCCCGAAGCGGTGGGAGAAGGGCACGACCTTGAGAGACGACCGGGCGTTCGTCTGCGCCAGACCGATCCAGACGGAGAGCGTCTCGCCTTCGGGTGAAGAGGACTCGACGTCGGTGTGCCACGGATGGACGGACCCGGCGCGGCTTTCCACGAGCGAGGCGCCCCAGAGCAAGACGTCCTTACCCAACAAGCTCGTGACGAGATCGAGGATCCGCTCGTCGGTCGCGATGTCGTAGTAGTCGACCGAGCTCGCCGCCCAGCCTTTGCCCCAATCCAGCGGAGGGCTCTGCTCTTCCCGCAGCCGAGCCAGGATGTCCTTGCATTCGGCCTCGCCGAAGACGCGCACTGGCCCGAGATAGCCGCGCTCGTGAAACGAGGACCTGACGTCCTCCTGCGTCTTCTTTGGACCAGAGGTGACGACGGTTGTGTGGTTCACGATCCCGCCATTATCCCCGTGGGGATCAGTCGAGCACGATGCCGACCACGACCGAGCTGACACGGCCCTTCTTGATCTGGAAGTCGGTGATGACGTGACCGGGAAGGAACTTGCCGACGAAACAGTGCCGCGAACCGAACTCGGTGCGGCATTTGATGCCAGCAACGCCTGCTTTGACCTGCGCTTCACTCGACCCGACGCCGACGCCTGCCGAAGTGCGCTCCAGCCGCGAATTCGTCCGCAGCCCGGTCACGCGGGAGCCGCCTTGGAACATGACGGTCACTCGCGCATAGACGAAGTTCGCGTACCGCCCGAATTGATTCTTGCCTGATTGCACTCGGACTGGGGTGCCGAGCCGCGCACGTACGTCCGCCTTCGTCATTCGAAGCTCGGCGCGCGCGATCCCGCGCTGCGGCACGATCGTGGCGTCGGCAGGGCCCGCAGCGATCAGCGCAGCCGCGACGACGGCAAAGACGAACGCGGGACGCACCGTTAGGAACGGGTCCTCAAGGCGAGAACAGGTAGCGAAGCGCAGCCTGCCCGTCGGCGGGGGCGACGACTGTCATCTCCACGTGATCGCCGACAACGGTGACGCCGAAGTCGAAGAACGAGCAGCACTCTTGTTCCGCCTGGGCAAGCGAGCGAACACGCTCCTCCATACCGTCAACCGCCGGAAAGGTGTAGCGAGCCCCATCGGAGATCTCCCCGCGCGAGGCCGCCAGCACTAGCAACTCCTCCCATTCCGCAAGACGGGCGCGCTGACCGGCGCCGTCGAGCGAACAGGCGATCAGAGGCAAGCTCCTGCGCACTCCCACATGATGCCTGCGGCCTGTGGAGCTAATCGGACAGCTTCACAACCTCTCGCCACCGGCGACCTCCTGGCGCCGGAGGGGAGCCGCTGATCCGGCCTGTCAGCTGCAGAGGTTGTCGCCAGATTTGTAGATGGAGCCTCGAGCAGTAATCAGCCGCGCGGCTGCGTCCGCCAGCCGCCCGGGCGGACGCCAACCTGTTGTCGTGGAACCCGTGATTCGCGCGCATCCACTCGGCGGTCAGCGCACGTCGGTCACCTCCGGGCTCGCGTGCGCGCAGGGCGCGGGTCAGCCGCGCAAACCGCCTCTCTGCCTCCTCGAGCTCGTGGAGGTCGGCCTTCGTGATCTTCGTCGCCGCCAGGCCGGTCGCGAGCGCCTCGAGCTCAGCGCGCACGAGGAAGGCCTCCCACATGCCCTCGCGCGACAACGTCCGCACGCGTACCCCACGATTCGGCTCGAACGACACGGCCCGAGCGCGGCGAGCCGCTTCAGCGCCTCGCGGACCGGCGTGCGGCTGACCCCGTACCGATCGGAGAGCTTGTCCTGGCGTAGTACCTCACCCGGCGCAAGCTCGCCGGAGACGTGGCCGCCCGTCACAGCTGCCATCACCTGATCGAAGTAGCCCGCTCCGACCTCACGCTGATGACGCGTGGCCGTATAACCGTCTGCCTCGAGCGCGAATTCGCACTCCTGCAGCTCGACGTAGGCAGACATCCCGTCCGCGGCGTAACCCTGCGCGAGCTCGAACATCCCTGCGTTCAGAGAGTGGCGAGCGAGCGCGCGATGGCCGCCTCGAGACCGTCGCGCACACGGAAGAAGCCCTCTGCTGTGCGCTCCCCGGTCAGGAACTCTGCGTCGATTACACCGGCTTCATGCCCGCCAACGCGCCGATGGACTGCGACTGCCCTTCGACGCTTCAGCAGTCCGCGACCCGAATCAGTGGCAGCCGCTGCGCTACGTCGACGCGGCCGGAAATCTGTCACACCGAGCTTCGTCGGCGCCCAGTGGCAACGCGTGATCCCGTTCTCGCGCAACTCGAATTCGCGGTTGCGCTCACCGAGGGGCCCTGCACGGTACGGCTCGATCAGATACCGGGCGCAAGCGCAGGCCCTGGTCGACCTGAGCGCGGCGTTGAACGACGACCGAAAGGCGATCGCCGAGTATTGGGCCGACGGGCCGACGTCCGAGCTGCCGCCCGGGCATTGGAACCTGTTCGCCCAGCTGGTGGCGCAACGGGATCGCCATGGCGACAGTGAGCTCGACCTCGAGCGCGCCGTCAAGCTGTTCTTCGCCCTGACGAACGCGATCTTCGACGCCGGGATCTGCGCTTGGGACAACAAGTGCGCCTTCGTCTCGGTGCCACCGATCACGGCGATCCGCTACCTGTTCCAGGGCCGCCGGATACGTGCCTGGGCGGGCCCGGGGAGAGGTTCGCAGCTCATCAGGGGCGAGGATTGGTTCCCGTACCAACCGACGACGTTCCCGACTCCGCCCTTCCCCGAATACTCCTCCGGCCACAGCAATTTCAGCGCGGCAGGCGCCGAGATACTCCGGCTGTTCACGCGGAGCGATCGATTCGGAGCCTCGCTAACGATCCCAGCGGGGAGCTCGAAGGTGGAGCCGGGCGTCACGCCTGCGACCGACATCATCCTCTCCTGGCCGACCTTCTCCGAGGCAGCCGACCAGGCCGGCATCTCGCGCCGGTACGGCGGGATCCACTTCGAGCAGGGCGACCTCGATGCGAGGGCCACCGGACGGCTTGCCGCCCGCGAGGCGTGGGCGAAGGCTCAGTCGTACTTCGACGGCTCGGGGCCGCGGCCCTAGGTGGAGAGGGGCGGAATCGCCCCTCTCCACTTCGACGTAGCTCTTTCGCCTCAGGGAATGATGCTGAAGCCCCGGGTGCTGAGGTGAGTGATCCCGACCGACGGGCTCAGCGGGCTGAACTTCCCGAACGGTGTACCCGAGAGGAACCAACCCTCTTCCTCCCCGGTCGACAACCCCGCAGGGCCGACATTGCAGACCAGCTCCAACTCGAGCCCCGACCCAATCCCCTCGACGTCCGCCAGCACCGTGAGGATCCCCGGCTGGATGTTGCCGTAGGACGGCAGGCCCTTGGTGTCGTAGCTCACGAATCCCGTCACGCGCCAGCTGCCGAATCGGATCAGCGGCTTTGGCACCGGCTTCGCATTGTCGAAGAAGACGTAGCTGCCGCCCCCCGTGGCAGTTCGCAGCGTCTCGTCGAAGTTGCCGCAACCACGCATACCGATCCGTGGCTGGGCGACATGCCCCGACGGCGGCGGGGATCGAGGCCGCTGCGACGGTGCCGACGCCCGCTTTCTTGAGAAAGTCCTTTCGGTCGATCTCGTTGTTCATTGTTGTGTCCACCTCCGTTGCGTGAGGACGATCACTGAGGGAGTGATCAAGGTCCGGCCGCTGAATCACATCGGCATCAACTCCTCTCGACCGTCAAGACGGGATCTCTGGCCGCTGGCAGAAGCCTCTGCCCGGGCGCAGCTCGCAGACCGCGCAAGACCGACAGATCACATCCCGCAGCCGCAGCGGCACCCTGGCATCTTGGCCTCCCCTTCAAGACCTGTTCGCCGGAGCATTTCATACCCGCCGACCACTTCTTGAATCCGGCCGGACTCGGTCGGAAGTCCCGCTCGGACGTTCCCCCGACGTCCGGAAGCGGCTGCGGCGCGTCAGTCAAGCAGTCGCGGCGAAGGAGGGAAGCGCTCGAGTCGAATCCTCGCCCCGAGCGCTTACCCTAGTCGCGCCTAGTGAATTGTGATCTGCCCTTTGAGGACGGTCTCTTCAGGGACCGGGAAGGGCGGCGCGAGGACAGTGAGATGGAGCTTTCCGACGCCCGGACCACCCTCCTTGATCGTGACTACGAACGTCGCGGGCATCCTTCCGCTCGGGCCCAGGTTGAGGGTCCCGGCACCTGTGAACTCGGCGACGCCTAGCCACGGAGTCGCTGTCCCTGTGAGTACCGCGCCACTGACCTTCATCAAGGGCTCGAACCCAGGAAAAGCCGCTCCTCCGGCCATCAGGCAGTTGAAGTTGCCGCTTGCAACACCGCCGGCCGAGAAGGTGAGGCCGAAGCCGAACTGCGAGAACGGGTTGACGCCGTCAACGGTGCCGCGTCCGCCGCCGTTGGCCCTGGTGTCGGCCACAGCCGCCGGGGCAAGCACAGCGGCCGCGACGAACGCAGCCGACAGCATGACGAGCCTCTTCATATCACTCCCCTTCCCCCGTTTGGGAGAGACGAATGTAACACCAAGCTGATTTCCGACGCCTAGCACGAAGTGAACCCTTCGAAGCGAGCCGCTTGATCGCGACGCTCGTCGATCGCGTCTGGCAGGACGCTGGAAGGATCGTCGCTGCGAAGCCGAGAGAACCATTCCTCCACTACTTCCAAGCCGCCAACGAGCCGCGCGGCGTCGCGAAAAGCGGGGTGTCGAAAGCGGACCTATCCGGACAGCTTTCAAACCTCTCGCCAGAGCTTCGCCAGCTCTTCGGAGACATCCGAACGTGAATGCAAGACGGAGGAAGCCGCCCTGAGATTGCTCAGATCACCGCCGGACGTGCATTAGCGATCTTCTGCCGCACCTCGTCCACCGTCAGCACCTGGGCGAACAAGCCGTCCATGATCTCGAGGGTCGCCTTCTGAATCTGCGCTCCCTCGGGCCCCGTCGTCGCAGTGCCGTCGCTGAGGAAGAGGACGCGAAAGTCACGCGCGTGAGCTTCGCGCGCGGTCGTGTCGCAGCAGACCGGCGTAGAGATTCCCGAAACGATGGTGGTGTCGACGCCGCGCGAGCGGAGAATCAGCTCCAGGTCCGTGCCGTAAAACGCGCCGAACCGAGGCTTGTCGAGGAGGACGTCGCGGGAATCGACCACGAGCGCGTGGTGGAGGTTGGCCGACTTGGCGCCCTCGTTGAGAAGGCCCTCCTTGATCTTCGGCACGATCTCGCCCAGCACGCCCATGTTCGAGCCGTCCGGCCGCAGCACGTGACGCGTGTGGATCACCAGGATTCCCGCGTCGCGGCAGAGCGCGGCAAGCCCGTTGATGCGCTCTACGAGCGCCAGCCCGTCGACGGTCCGCTCGACGAAGCTGTTCTGCAGATCGACGTTGACGAGCGCTGTCCGTGCGGGAACGACCGCGAAGTCAACCATGCCGCACCTCCTGCAGAAGCGCAGTGAAAAGTCGCAGAACGCTCGACAGTACCGCAGGGACGTGGAGAGACGCGACAGGCGGCCGCTGCAGCGCAGCATCGCTGCCGAGCACGCTCGAATTGAGGAGTTTGATAGCTCTTCTGGCCGAACCGGCGGATCCGCTAGGAACGCTGGGCGACGTTGAGCGTCGCCAGGTATGTCTTCCGAACCTTCTGGTCACGGCGAGCTCGAATCCGCCGATGAATGCGCTCGAAGAGCCGCTGGCGCGTTTCGTCGTCGAGTGCCCGGTGCCCGGAGTAAGTGTCGAGCACCGCGATGTAGTCGTCTGCCGTGTAGGTCACGTCCCAGAGGTAGCGCCGGACTGCGACGTTGCTGAAGAGGCCGCTGGCCTCGATTTCGTCACGCAGATCGCCGACGGCGTCCGGATGGGGCGGCGGCCCGGCCTGGGTCTTCTCTTCGCTTGGGACGACCGCCTCGTAGTCCTCCTGCACTTCTGTGAAGAACTCGTCGCCGTCGGCTGGCAGCACGTGTTGCGTTGCTACAAGAGCGAGCGCGCCAGCTTCGCGGAGCAATGAGGCGGACTTCTGGTAGCGCAACTCTGGGTCAATCCAGTGGAACGCGGTAAAGGCGACGATTGCGTCGAAGGCCGCGTTGGCAGGCTCCCAAGTCTCGAAGGAAGCGTTGATGATTTCGACCGCCGGGAACGCGCCGAGCTTCCGACGTGCAACGGCGGCGAGCTGCTCGCCGAGTTCGATGCAGACGATCTCGAAACCGCGCTCGGCCAATGGCAGCGTTGCTTGGCCGGTTCCGCAACCGATCTCAACGACCCTTGCGCCCGCTCGTAGCTTCGCGAGCGCGACGAGGTCATCGAAAACCTGTGCCGGATAGATGGGACGGGCGCGGTCGTAAAGCTCCGAGACTTTCTCGAACATTATCCGCAGGCGATCGCGTTCCATCCCGCCACCGTAGGACGTCTCTCTTCTGAGCGTCAGGGGATGAAGGCCGTGGTTTCAAGGCCGTCTACATCCGGGGGGTCGCCGAAAATGGCGCACAGGGCGCCTTTCGATGCCCTGCTCGTCGGGTTGGATTAAGAACCCTCAGATGGAGCTAGCCGGACTCGAACCGGCGACCTCCTGGGTGCGATCCGTGAGCGGGTGGGGACTTACGGGCACGAGAGGGCACGGCTGAGCCGAGTTCAGGCTCCCGAACAGGCCGCAGCGCTACCCACCACAGACTCACCACGGAAGAAGTCAAGGGGTGCAGACGAACATCACCGCCTTACGCCTATTTCCCCTCCGAGGCGCCCGGCCAACTGACGCATGACAGTGATTTCGCGCTCCCGCGCTCGGCGACTCCACCTCAGTCGTACGGCGCTCCCGGCCTGAGCGATCCAAGGCGAGTAGCAATCACCGCGTCCGCGGCATCGAGGCTGGGCGCGTGGCCGGTCACGGCCGCGATGAAGTCGTCCCGCGCGAGCGCATACAGTTCGACGTCGCTTCGAGTCGTGATACTGGCCGTCCGCGGGATGTCGCGTAGGAGCGCGATCTCGCCAAAATATTCCCGCGGCCCGAGCGTGCCCGTCGATCTGCCGTCGACCAACACCTCGATATCTCCTTCGGCGACGACGTAGAAGCGATCTCCCGGGTCGCCTTGGCGGAAGACGTCACGTCCCGCCGGAAGTCTGATCCGCTCGAGTTGGGAGGCGACTTGCTCGAGCGTGGATTCGGGAAGCGGCGCAAAGATCGCCACACCGCGGAGCAGATCGAGCTCGCGCTCCGGACGAGCATGGCCACGGTCGATTGCAAGGAGCCGGCGCCAGAAGATCGCGGCGAACGCCGGCAGAAGGACGCCGCTGGCGACGAGCCCACCGCGGACGCCGACAAGGTGGATGACGAGCGGTGCGATCAGCCCGCCGAGCCCGATGGTCGTCACCAAAAGACTCTCCAGGGCGCCGAAGACCCGCGCCAGCACCGCATTCGGAACCGAGCGTTGGAGCAGGGTCGGCCCTGCAACTTCGACGAGTGTCTCGCCGACACCGACCAGGCCGAGGAGCACCAGCGCCGCGCCCAGGTTCGGCCACAGGCCCATCAGCATGAGCGGCACTCCCCACAGGACGATCCCTAACATGAAGTCGGACGCAAGACGCCGGCGTGCGAGCAGCACAAGCGAGACGGCCGCCCCGAGGACTCCTCCGACGCCGAACGCGGCGTTGAGCAGGCCGACGCCCGAGTCGCCCAGATGGAGCAGCTCCAGTGCTGATACGACGACGAACACGTTGAAGGCGCCGCCGACGAAGGCCTGGACTGTGTAGAGGCCCATCAGCACTCGCAGATTGCTGTCGCTGAAGATCGCTCGGAAGCCTGCAATCGCATCGTGCGCGATGCCCTCACGCAACGTCGAGGCCGCACTCGATTTCTCCAGCCTGACGCGGGCAACGAGCAGCGCCGACCAGAGAAAGACCCCCGCCGTTGCAAGAAACACGACCTCGGTGCTCGTCACAGCGAAGAGCAAGCCGCCGACGGCGGGCCCGACGAAGCTCGACAGCGTTGCGATCGTGCTGGAGGCAATGTTCGCGGCAGTCAGCTCGTCAGGCGTTCGCGCGAGCGATGGGAGCGAAGCCGCCTGGGCCGGGCGGAACGCGGTCGACGTCAGCGTGACGACTCCCGCCAGGACGTAGACCAGCAGCGGTGACGCCCCCTTGGCTGTGACCGCGGCAGCCGCCCCTACTGCCGCGACGCGAGTCAGCGAGGCGGCAAGCATCACCCGATCCCGCCGATAGCGGTCGCCCAGAAGCGCAGTGAACGGTGCACCGACGGCGGCGGGAACCGTCCGGATCAGCGCGACGACTCCGACCGCAGTCGCACCGCCGGCGTTGTAAGCGAAGATCGAGAGGGCGATGATGTAGAGCCACTTCCCGGTTTCCGATCCCGCCCAAGCGAGCTCGACACGTCGAAGGCCAGGGTTCGCAAAGACGGCTCGAAACGCATGGAACGGTTCGGAGAGCCGCCCTCGAAGCCGCCCGGCCACGACCAGAGCATGGCACGTCCTTCGACTCGACACGCGATTCGGCCGCAAGCGATACTCCCGCCGCAACGAGTCACAGGTGAGACGTGGGTGCGCGAGGTTGTTCAGGTTCCCGCGCTACCGGCGAGCGCAGATCGAGATCGATGGAGCTAGCCGGACAGATTTCAAACCTTGCTGAGCCGCTTCGGAGCTTGCTCGCTGTGGCTTAGGCGCCCGATGGTGCTTCGCACCGCCTCGACGCGGCCGAGCAGGCGATCAGGGGTCATCGCGACGCGGTAGCCCACAACGACCGAGTCCGTCAGCGGCGCGGCGATGCCGAAAGGCACGACCACCGCCAGCAGCGCGTAAACGCCCGGCCAAGCGACGACGCTGCGGTATTACGCGTCCGCGTACGGACTCACGCTCATGTATTTGAAGCCGGTATCAACTGCGAGGGTCACGATCACCGCATTCGCGCCGAGCCGCTCTGCAAGACGGTGCGCACCGATGACGTTCGCCCCCGTGGAGATTCCCGCGAAGATCCCTTCCTCAGACGCAAGTCGCCGTGTCATCTCAAGCGCCTCGTCGTCCGGGATGGCCTCGACGTGGTCGACGCGGTCGGGGTCCCAGTGCGGCATCACGAACCCGGTCCAACCTTGGACAAGGAACGGCCCCGGCGCACCACCGCTGATCGCGGCCGATCCGGCCGGCTCGTGACCCTGAATGAACACGCCATGAGGCTTGAGCGCGTCTGAGACGCCCATCAGCGAACTTGCCGTTCCCATTCCGTGGCAGAACGCAGTCACGCGGCCCATTGTCTGGTTCCAGATCTCCTGACCAAGACGGTCGCGGTGGTCGGGGATGATGTACGGATTGTTGAACTGATCCGTCGCGTAGTGCCCGGGCTGAGCCGCAAGCTCAGAGGCACGCGCGACCATGTTGGCGATG
>WNEY01001679.1_pt1 | contig 15812 bp, 13 predicted proteins | sample 5400531 | NCBI WGS metagenome assembly WNEY01 (sample SAMN13153338, study PRJNA577476) | soil metagenome | isolation source: 200 cm saprolite under Douglas fir tree site 1 | place: USA:California | collected 2015-04-18
TGGCCGCTGCTCGAAAATCGTTTCACCATGACGCGCTCCATCGCCGTGCCGAAGCTCGCGGCGCATCTCGATTTGTTGCATCCCGCGCGCGCGTTGTGGAAGCTCCGCCTCGGTTCCGTGCGGCTCGCGGAACTCGAACGCCACGTCCTCGACGCGCCCCGGCTGGGCTGGCGTCGCGAGAACGATGTTTCTTCTGCGCTTATCCCGCAATTCTATTTCGATTACCTGCGCGGCGGGCCCGCGGAGCCGCTGGCGGGAGTGGTGCACCACAATCAGATGGATTTGCGCGGACTAGCGGCGCTATTCGGAAAAATCAACTCCCTCCTTGCGGACGACAATTGCAACTCCGAAAACGTCGAAAGCCTCGACCTCTTCGGGCTATCGCGATTTCTGCAACGGCGCGGAGAGGCCGATCGCGCGCAGTCCGCTTGCTCACAAGCTCTGGCGATTGGACTCCCCGTGGAATTCCGCCCCAAGGCGCGCCGCGAGCTGGCGCTGATGGCCAAGCGCCGCGGCGAACATGCGCGCGCCGCCGAGATCTGGCTGGAAATCGCCGCCGATCCGCGCGACGGCGTTCATGCCTGCGAACAACTGGCCATTTACTACGAACATCACGCCAAAGACCTGAGCCGCGCAGCTGAATTCGTCCAGCTCGCCCTTGCGAAACTCCGGCCGCAACGATGCGCCTCGCACGATCCTGATCTCGCTGGTCGCTCCGCGCGGCTGGAGCAAAAATTCCTGCACCGTCTTGCACGTTTGCAGCATCGAATAAAAATCAGCAGGGGCTTGGCAAGACCGCTTGCTCTTTCATGCTCCAGCGGCGAATCGCAAGCGTAGAGCCGATACCGTCGCCGTTAAGCCAATTCCCGCGTTCCTCAATTCAAAGGAGGAAATCGGATGGAAAGCTCAGCCGCAAAACAGCAACCTATGGCAGGAGGTAGTATGGCCACTGCCGAACAAATGTATTTGCGCACCGAACTGGAACAACGCCGCGAGCGCCTTCACGAGGCTTTGCATTCGCCTGCCCCCGATGCTTCTCTTTCTGAATTGTTGACGGCCGTGGACACCGCGCTGAGCCGCATCGATCAAGGAACATTCGGGCTCTGCGAGACGTGCCACGAAACCATTGAAGCGGAGCGTTTGCTGGCCGATCCGTTGGTGCGGTTCTGTCTGGACCATCTTACGAGCACCGAACAGCGCGCCTTGGAAAGTGATCTTTCCCTGGCCGCACGCATCCAGCGGGCTCTCTTGCCGAAACCCGGTCTGGCGCCAGCCGGCTGGAACGTGCGCTACCACTATCAGCCCGCCGGCATGGTGAGCGGCGATTACTGCGATCTCTTCGAAACAGACGGCGGCCTGCTCTTTATGCTCGGGGATGTCTCCGGCAAGGGTGTTGCTGCGTCCATGCTCATGAGCCACCTTCATGCAACGTTTCGCAGCCTCGCCGAAGCCGCTCTCCCGCTCGATCGCATGGTGGAAGACGCCAATCGCATTTTCTGCGAGAGCACTCTCGCGGGACAATTCGCGACTCTCGTCGTGGGACGAGCTGCCCACGATGGTTCGGTGGAGTTTGTCAGCGCGGGCCACCTTCCCGTGCTTCACATCCATGGTGACGTGGCAACGCCAAAGGATTCCACGGGAGTGCCTCTGGGGATGTTCTGCAACACCCGCTTCCCTGTCCATCGGCTCACACTGGCTCACGGTGACACGCTGTTCCTATACACCGACGGTTTGACGGAAGCACGGAATCGCGCAGGTGCAGAGTATGGTCTCCACCGAATCCGCACGCTGGCGGCGCGGCACACAGGGATAGAGCCTGCGGGGTTGATCTCTGAGTGTCTTGAAGACCTGCTGAGCTTTCGGGAAGGTTTGAAGCAAACAGACGATTTGACGCTTCTTGCCGTTCGGCGTGCAGAGTGAGAACATATTGCTCTGTAGGAAGTTGGGAACTTAGACCTACACCACTTGCCGCGACAATGTTTTCTCCGGGTGCAGAGGCCATTGCGGTCTTCGCGGGAACGGATCCAAGTTTTTCCAGCGGCTGCGGCGCCAAAGGCCAGTTCAGGGCTTTGGTGAAAGCGTCGAAGATATTGCGAGTCGTGCCTTCCAGGGTTACACATTCGTCTCCTAAACAACGCAGGAACACGCCGCCGTCGGGAGTATCAAAAGAAAAAAAGTTCGGGCGGCGGAGCAAATTCGTGCGCTCCGAGTATTTTTTCTCGAACGCTTCCGAATATTGCCCGAAGAAACGCGCCGCGTGTTCTTCACTATCCAAGTGCAGGCGGGTCACCAGGATGAGCTTCTTCGTTTGTTTGTGCTCATAGAGAACGTAGCGGTCGCCGTCCCACGCTGCTGCCAAGGTCTTTGCGCGGTCGTTGTCCAGGAATTGTTTCAAGACTTCCTTCCAGCCGAATTCACCCATGATGTTTTCGTCGAGCTTTGACCAGTTGTCGCCGAACACTTTCTCCAGCCGCGGAAGAGCGACACTTGCGGGAGTCTTGCCGGACCGATAGAGCCCCGGATGCAGAATCTGCTGCGTGGAAACCGGTGGCTTCTCAAACAGCCCCGGCAGAGCGCTCCAGCCGGAATTCTTCATGACTGCGGCTGAGAAGGTAAGTCCGCCGAGATAAGGAAAGATCAGCGCGTCCTTGAGGAACGGCGGAGCTTTTTGCAGCGTGGGAGTGCTGCCCAGATCGCCGATCAACATCGAAGGATCGAACTCCGGGAGGTCCTTCAGCGAGCGTCCGGTCCCGAGCATCAGATAGTCGACCATGGCGGCCATGGCGCTGCCCTCGAGCACGGCGTCGCGCGCCAGCTCGGCATCCTCATTGGGACGGGCTGCCTTTACCCACGCTTCAATCTGGAAATGCTGGTCCTCGAGAGCGTGCGTCAATTCATGGGCCATGACCATGCGCTGGTCGGCAAGCGGGCTCCAGTCCGCGATGTAAAATTCACGGGTCTTCGGATCGTAGAGCCCTTCGACTTGTTCCGTGAGCACGTTCACCATGAAGGCATCGAGGTCGAATCCTTTGGGAAGGAGCCCGAAAGCTTCGGCGCTGCGCTCGCCGGCGTAGCGTTCGGCGGGATTCTTTTCTTCGTCCATCTGCTTGATGACGTAAGCGCGGATTTCCTCGCGCGAACGCAGCGATTTTTTGAGCGGCGTGACCAATTTCAGGCCGGTGATTTGGCTCATTTGGCCGAGGACTTCGTCGGCGGCAGCGATGAAATCGGCGTCCGTGGCGGGTTTGGCATCCGCGGAGGGCGGAGCGACGGCCGCTTGCTGCGCGTGGACAGCGATGCCACCAAGCAAAATGCCGAAGCTAAGAAACAGAGCGCGCAGCCCAAAATAGACGTGTTTCCGGTGAGAGGCCATATGCTTCGCAGAATAGCAGATTCCCGATGGGGCCTGCTGAAAGGCGGAGGAAGTGGCGAGTGACGAGTTACGAGAAACGAGCACAGGATTGGCTGTGCCACGGAAGGGCGCAGCGGTCCCGACAGAGTCGGGACAGGTGCTGCGCCCCTACAAGGGAATGAAGAAGAGCCGGGATGGAGGATGGGCGGCATAGGATGGTCCTGTCAGTCGCGATCGGGACGAGGCATATCGACGGCCACCCACCCCGCTTGCTAAGGTATGATCGTGAAACCCATCCGAACTCCACCACCCGGCAGGGAGGGGCTCCCCATGTCTGCTCAAAACAAGTCCTCTCGAATCGACGAGTGGCTACTGCAAAAGATCTATCGAGCGGCGGGTCAGCCCGCCGTCCGGCTCGGGCTCCGAAACAGCGCCGAAATTTCGCCAAAAGGCGCGCTGCCGGTGGCCAACATCGTCATACAGGACCGAAAAACTCTCTTCCGTCTGCTGCTGGATCCGGAATCTGAGTTCGGCGATGCGTACAGCGAGGGGCGAATCACGCTTGAGGGAGATCTCGTCACCGCACTCGAAATCGTTTATCGCTCCATGTCGGAAGTCGCACATCACAACTGGTACGTCAAACTCGTCTCGAAGTGCATGGAATATGTTCAGCGCAACTCCTTGCACGGCTCGCGTCATAACATCCAGCGGCACTACGATCTTAATACCGATTTTTACCAGCTCTGGCTCGACCCGCAACTCGTCTATACCTGCGCTTATTATCCGTCTCCCGGTGCAACGCTGGAGCAAGCGCAAGTCGCGAAATTGGACTACGTATGCCGCAAGGTGCAACTGCAGCCCGGAGAGCGTGTCGTGGACGCAGGCTGCGGCTGGGGCGCTTTGGCCCTGCACATGGCCAAAAACTATGGAGTGACCGTCCGGGCATTCAATATTTCACGCGAGCAAATCTTGGTCGCCCGCCGGCGAGCAAAAGAACTGGGACTCAGCCACCGAGTGGAATTCATCGAAGACGATTACCGGAACATCGCCGGCGAGTGTGATGCGTTTGTCTCTGTAGGAATGTTGGAACACGTTGGACGGAATCACTATCGAGAGTTGGGGAGCATCATCCACCGCTCGCTCGCCAAAACCGGGCGTGGTCTCCTCCACTTTATAGGGCACAATCATCCGCTTCCCTTCAGCACGTGGACCAGAAAACACATTTTTCCTGGTGCCTACGCACCTACGCTTGGTGAGGTCATGCAAGTCTTTGAACCTTGGAATTTGTCCGTCCTGGATGTCGAGAACTTACGGCCCCACTATGCAAAAACGCTGGAGCATTGGTTGGCGCGATTCGAGAAGTGCGAGCAGCAGATATCCGACATGTTCAGCCCGGAATTCATGAGAGCCTGGCGGCTCTACCTCGCCGAATCTGCCGCCGGATTTCGTGTTGGCACGCTTCAACTGTTTCAAATCGTTTTCGCGCGAACGGCCTGCCAGCAAATTCCATGGACCCGCGCGCACCTGTATACAAAAGAACGGCACGAAGAGCAGGAGACCAAATGGATGCATGCGACGTCCTGATCGTTGGAGCCGGTCCCGCCGGAAGTTCCTGCGCCTGGAAACTGCGCGATTCGGGTCTGCGTGTCGTGATCCTGGACCGCCAGACCTTTCCCCGGGACAAGGTGTGCGGAGGATGGATCACCCCGCCCGTCGTCGAGGAGCTCGAAATTGATCTGGAGGAATATTCACGCGGCCATGTTTTGCAGAACATCCACGGTTTTCGCACCAGCCGGATGGGTAGCCGCGAAGTAGAAACCAATTATGGCCGGCCAATCAGCTACGGAATTCGCCGCTGCGAGTTCGATAATTTTCTATTGAAGCGTTGCCGTGCGCGCTTTCACCAAGGCGTTCGTCTCGCCCGCCTGGAACAATCGGGCGATCGCTGGATTGTTAACGGCCAGTTTAAGACCCGGCTGGTGATCGGCGCCGGAGGACATTTTTGTCCTGTGGCCCGATTGCGGGGGGCCAACGCTCGCCATGAAGTCAGCGTTGCTGCGCAAGAAATTGAGTTCGAGATGACAGAAACCCAGCGCGATCAATGTTCTATCCGGCCTGAGTTTCCAGAGCTTTACTTTTGTCCAGACATGAAGGGTTACGGTTGGTGCGTCCGTAAAAAGAACTTTCTCAATATCGGCTTAGGGAGACTCGATCCCCATGCCCTGCCCAATCACCTTGCGGCCTTCGGCACCTTCCTGAAAAAGGCGAGGAAGATTGCTTTTGATCTCCCTGCGAAGATGGCGGGCCATTCGTATCTTCTGTACGGATATGCGAAACGCGAGGTGGCCGGAGACGGCGTACTGCTGATCGGCGATGCCGCCGGCTTGGCGTATTCTCAGAGCGGCGAGGGCATACGGCCGGCGATCGAGTCGGGACTCCTCGCGGCGAAGGCCATCCTGGCCGAGGGTGGAGCCAGGAATCCTGCGCTTTCAGAAACATATCGCTGCCTGCTCGCGCAGCGATTCGGAAAAGTGCAGGAAGAATGGGCATTCAACATTGGTCGTCATCTTCCAACGCGGCTGGTGAGTTCGCTCTCCCGAATTCTCCTGGCGAGCCAGTGGTTCTCTCGCCGCGTCATCCTCGATCGGTGGTTTCTCCATTGTGACGAACCCGCTCTGGTTTGCTGAACAAAACCATAGATTCGTTTTGCGGAACTGTAGACGTCAAAAAATGTGAAGTACGCAAACTTCCCACATTGGCGACCAAGCGGCGGATGGCCGGCCTTTAATGCGCCAAAAAGTATTCGGATGGTCCGTCCTTCGACGTGGTCGAAGGGTGGGGTTTTTCTCTTCTTCGTTTCACAATTTCTGTTTTCTGATCTCCATCCCGTGGGTGGCAGGCGGGTGTAGTATCGGCGTGGGCCGTGTGCCTGAAATCAAATTTGGAGGTGACCCATGGCTAAGAGCGCGCGTGGGCAGATACTGCATTTGGAACGGGAGCAGGTGCGGGCGATCAACCGGGGCGATGTGCGAGGTGCTTTGAAACTGTTTGACCGCGGGTTCGTGGGGTTTTCGTCGACGAAGCACCAGCGGATTCGCGGGCTGGGGGCGCTGCGGAAGACCTTTCATTTCTACCTGAAGCGGGCGCCGAAGATGGCGTACCACATTGAGGAGCCGCGCGTGTCGGTGAGCGGAGGGACGGCGGTGGCGACGTTTTATTGGAGCGTGCAGCTCGGGCGAGGGCGAAAGATCCACGGGCGGGGCACGCACGTGTTTGCAAAACAGGGGAAGGAATGGAAGGTGGTACACGAGCATTTTTCGCAGGCGCATTGACGAGGAGTGGAGGGGAGCAGAACTGGGCGGCGTAGAGGTCCGGGGCGATTCGTCAGGTGACGCACTTGCGGCGCTCCGGATTCTCTTTGCCGGGTTTCCTAGCCCTTACGGGCTGGGGTAACTTCTGGCGCGCCTACGGATCTGGGCCAGGATGAGAAATTTCGGTTTTGGGCGAAGAGCGGGTGCCCCTACAAGAGAAAAGAGCAAGGCCCGATTCGGCAAGCCCGCATACTTTGCCGGCTGCCTAGGGGGAGATAACAGGTGGCAAACTTTCATTTGAAAAATCTAATAATGCCGCAGTTCATCGGCCTGTGTGCCTGAAGTAAATGCAGGACTTATGGCGCGGCGGAAGGCGTGGCGCAAAACCGCAATATTTTTTCAACAGGATTTTGCGTCGCGCCAATTCTTTGTTCCGGAAACTTAACAGTGTGGTAATTCTGTTGTACTCTGACGTGTGCGGATTCGCTCAGCTCACGAGGAATTGATGGTTCCCGGTCTTCGTTTGCGACAGGCCCGCGAACGACTCGGACTAACCTATCGAGATGTAGAGCGCGCCAGTTACGAATTGGCCGCCCGGCGAGGGCGTCCCGACTTCATTCTGCACATCAGCCGGCTGGCAGATATTGAAAATCGGGGAGTTGTGCCAGGTCTCCACAAATTGTATACGCTGGCAGCCATCTACCGGTTGAACCCGCTGGAGATCTTTGGCTGGTACGATGTGCCGATCGAAGAGTGTTTTCATGATGGTACCTCGTTCCCCGCGCCGCGGACGCATCTGATGGCGGCGCCGGCTTCGCTGCGGATACCGATGAAATTTGACCCGGCGTTCGATCCGCGGAAAACGGAATTCCTGTCGCGGATGGTGGAGAAGTGGGGGCACTTCGAGGGTGTGCTCACGAACGGCAATGGTCATCACTTCTATGGGTACATCGGCATGTCCGACCGGCGAATGATGCCGCTGCTGCGTCCCGGGAGCATCGTGCTGGTGGATGCGACGGTACAAAAGATCGATGACGGCGATTGGACGACAGAGCATGACCGGCCGATGTACTTCGTGGAGGTGCGCGACGGATATCGTTGCGGATGGTTCCATCAGGAAGGCTCGCGGCTGGTGATGCAGCCGCATCCGCTATCGCATTGTTTGCCGGAGACGTGGCGCGTGCCGGAAGAAGCGGAAATCGTGGGCCGGGTGACGGGCGTAGTTACGCGCCTGACCGAGCCGGAGAACGTTGCTCTTCGAGAATTTCGAGAAGAGCGCGGAGATTCGAGCAGAAAAGAACCTTGAGATAATCCGGCGCTGCTTCCGGTTGAAGGAGCCGGTAGGCTTCGTTGCGGTGCCAGTGCGAAACCGCGCCGGACAACCCGCCTTCCATGCCGGCGAGGCAGGCGCGCAAATCCTCCTGCTGGCTGGAGAGCGGCGTTTCCAGTATCCGTTCAAAAATCTGTTCATGGCAAAGCTGCAGAGCCTGCTGGATAGCCGCGTCCGGATAAAGGGCGGAAAGGCCGGCGTGTTCGTAGCGGCCGCTGGAGAGATCCCGCAAAGAGGCCAGGTAGACAAGCCGGGCAAATAGCCCGGGAATGCCCGCAAGAGTCGTCAGGGTGAAGTCCTGAACGACTCTGCGGTTTTGCTGGAGCTGTGTAAGCGTTCTCATACCGCGCTGTGTTCCGCATTCGGAACATTTTCAAGCACAAAACCCTATCAAAACTGCCCCTCCTGATGATGGTTCGCAGGAGGCTCCACCCGTGAAAAAAGCAACAGTAGCCGTGGCAGTTTTTGTTTTCGCCGCTTTGATGGTACTGCCTGTTGTGCGGTCCGTCAACCTTTCAGCCGGTAAACCCATAACGATCGATCGGATGATGTATGCCGATGGTTGGCCCATTCCGCCGTTCCCCCCACAGTCGCCTTCAATGGACGCCAGTACGCTCGTGGCTGACGGCTCACCCTTTCCGCCGCTCCCGCCACAACCGCCACAGGCGCGCTTTACCGCATAAGAATGCTTTAATCTTCCAGACCGTCTGGACTTCGCACAGTACTTTCCGACTATCGGGCGGGCGCATCGGACCTATTTGCCGGCAATTGCGCATGTGATAGGATGCGCCCGTGATAGGAGGAATCGCGCAGTTTCAGCTGATGATGTGGGCCGCGAGTACGGCGGCAGGAGTATTTGTATTGGTGCTACTTGCCGTGCGCAAGAACTACCGGGCTTATCCAGCCTTCACTTTCTACATTTTTGTCAACCTGGCTCAGGCAATTTTACTTTTTAGCATGTTCCGCCGATGGGGGTATCTCTCAAGAGCCTCCTGGCTTTTCGGGTGGGGAACGCAGGCTGTAACTGTTTGTGCGCGGGCTCTGGCGGTGGCCGAGATATGCAGGCATGTCCTCTCCCGCTACACGGGGATTTGGGCGCTGGCCCAGCGCCTATTGCTCTTGTGTGCGGGGCTGGTGCTGTTGTACTCCGGCTTGGCGGCGCGGCATCAATGGCAACTGGCGTTCCCCAGCGCGGACCGCGGACTAGAACTGTCGATTGCCGCCGTGATCGTGTTGCTTTTTCTGTTTGCCCGTTATTATGGTGTGCGCGCCGAGCGTACAGACCGCTCGCTGGCGATCGGACTCTGTCTGTATTCCTGTTTCCGCGCGCTGAACGATACAATTCTAGAGCGTTATCTCTATGGCTACGATACGCTTTGGACCATTCTCGGAATGCTGGCGTTTTTCGCGAGCTTGGTTCTCTGGTCCTGGGCCCTTCGGAAACCACGAACCGAGATCGCGGCAGAAGAGAATCTTCTCCCTCTTGGGGTCTACCAATCGATTACACCTCAGATTAACCTGCGATTGCGATTGCTAAATGACCAGCTCTGCCAAATCTGGAAACCGGAGGTTACTCGGCATTGAGTCTCAGCCTATTTCTTTTGTTCGGTTTCGTCGGCATCCTGCTCCTTGGGCTCGGCTGGGCACTGTGGGAGCCCCGGGAGCGGAGGAAACTCCAGACCGATCCGCGCTCGTTGGACGAGGATGGCGAGCGCCACGTAACCTACTTACCGCAGATCCGCCAGGCATTGTCACCGATGGATTTCGATTTCCTGTTGAAGAGCGCCTCCCGCGAACTGCAGCGGCGAGTGCGCCTGGAGCGCCTGGGTGTCGCCCTCGCCTACCTGTCTGCGGTGCGCGCGGATTTCCACAGGCTGTTGCGGACGGCAAGAGTGATTGCGGTGCTGTCTCCCGAGGTGGCCGCGGTACATGAACTTGAAAGGCTTCGTCTCACGGCAAAGTTTGCCTGGCAATACAAGATGATTCGATGGAAGCTGCTGGCGGGCTTTGCTCCGGTACCGCAACTGGACGGATTGAGTAATCTGGTCAGCGGCTTGAGCGTTCGAATGGAAGCGGCAATGAAAGAGCTCGGGGAGCGCGCCGCGGCTGCGGCGAAGTTGGCTTCATCGGTTAATCGCCGCGGCCTGGACGTTGTTTAGCAGCAACTCATCCACCGCTGCCAGGAGATCGGTCGCCTTGAAAGGTTTCTGAAGAATCTGGCGGCCGTTCCCGGCAATGCTCTCGCCTGCATCCTCAGAGGGCGCGACGGCGCACATCCAGATCAATTTGTGGCTGAGCGTGGGCTTATTCACGGTTAGCCATTCGCCCAAGCCGCCCTCGTTGGCCCCGTCAGAAACTTGCAGATCCGCGACGACCAGATCGAAATCCTCCTTTTCAAGCAAGGCGCGGGCTTCCCGAATATCACGCGCCGTCAGCACGCGATGGTGCCGGGCACGCAGAATTGTCCCGACGGCTTCCAGCACAGAATCATCGTGATCTACCAAGAGAATTCGCCCATCCGTTGCCGAGATTGCCTTTTGCCCAGATGCAGAGAAGATTGGTGACGCCACGGGTTGACAAGGCAACTCGATGGTAAACGATGCGCCCCGCGTCGGGATATTCCTTACGCGGATGGTTCCCCCGTGCTCGGTGATAATCCCATAGCAAATGCTTAGACCTAGACCGGTTCCTTTACCGACAGGTTTCGTGGTGTAGAAGGGATCGAAAACGCGGGAAGCGTCTTTTACGCCGGGTCCGCTGTCGGTGAACTCAATGCAGAGCCGGTCGCCGTTGAGGGCAGTGCGTACCCAGAGATCGCCATCGGCCGAATTTTCGAGGATGGCGTCGACCGCGTTGTTCACCATGTTCAGAAAGACTTGCTGCAACTGGTGTGGATCGGCGGAGGTGACGGGGATATTCTCCGCAAGGTCCAGGTGGATGCGGATGTTGTGCATACGCAAGTCATAATCACGCAACGCCAGCGTCTCTTCGAGGGCCAGATTAATCTGCACGGGGACGCGCTCCGGCTTGTGCTGGCGGGCGAAGCTCAGGAGGTTCTGCACGATGCGGTGCGTGCGCTGTGCCTGCTTGTAAAGTTTGTCGGCATACTCGATTCCCTGCTGTCCCAACTGTCCGCTGGAGGTCAACAATTGGCTGTAACCGAGGATGGCGGTCAGCGGGTTGTTCAATTCGTGCGCCACGCCGGAGATCAATTGCCCGACCGCCGCCAGCTTCTCGCTATGAAGCAATTGCTCCTGCGTGCGGCGCAGGTTTTCGTAGGCCTGGCGAGTCTCCTCATAGAGAATCGAGCGCTCGATGGCGTTGGAAATCTGGCTGCCGACGGCGATGAGCAAGTTCACGTCGGCCGGGGAAAACTCGCGCGGCGTACGGCTGGCAATGACCAGGCCGCCGATGACGCGATCTTTGGACCAAAGAACAACTATGTAGGCCGAAACAAGCTCCTCTTTTATCTGGGCGTCGCGGAAAATCGGCGGCAGCGGCAAGCCCTGGGCGGAAAGAAACGTCGCGTGTACCGACTTGATGTGCTGCATCAGCTCCGGCTTCACGGCCACGGGCGGAAAGCGCCGTGCGAATTCCGTCCGATGCCCAACCGCGGCGATGCGCCGCAATTGCGTGCCCTCTTGATTGAACAGATAGAGCGAAGTAGCATCCAGGCTGAAAAGTTCGGCCATCTGACCCAGCGTGCGATGAAGTGAATCAGTCAGGTCCAGCGATTCAGTCAGCCTCTGGGCAATGGAGTTCAGAACCATGAGCTCGCGATTGCGCCGGCGGATTTCGGATTCGGCCTGCTTGCGCTCGGTAATGTCGAGCAAGAATCCCTGATAGGCCGTCACATTGTCCGCGGCATCCCGGACCGCGATGGAAGACTCCAGCATGGTGCGTATTTCGCCGTCCTTGCGCCGCATTTCGAATTCGAAATCGGCGACCGTCCCATGCTGTTGCAACAGTTTCTTGAGCCTTTCGCGATCGGAGCTATTGGCATAGAACGCGGTAGGAATGTCGACTGCCAGTAACTCCTCGCGGTTTTCATAGCCAGTCATTCGAAGCAGAGCGTCGTTGAAATCGAGGAAGCGCCCCTGGGGCGTGGAGATAAACACGCCTTCCTGAACGCTGGAAACAAGAGTGCGGTACTTTTCTTCCGCGCGCTTTCGATCGGTGATGTCCTTCAAGACGTGGACGGTTCCGAGTTGCAGTCCGCTTGGATCCGTAAACGTGGAATTGGAGGCCAGGAAATAGCCGGCCAGCCATGGATCGGGCTCGTCCCCTTCCCCGGCAACTCCCTCGCAGTAGGGACAACTCTTATAGGCAGCGTTTTGGACAGGGAGAAGTTCCATGACGCTTCGCCCGGCAAGCGCGCCGCCTTCACGTCCGAGGAGTTGGCTGAGCCGCTGATTGCTTCGCAGAATGCGCCCCGCGCGATCGTGGACCAGTATGGGGTCGCCAATGGAATCGAAAGTGTATTCCCACTGACGCTGTACTGTGGTGACCTGTTGAAACAAGCTCACGTTTTGCAGCGTAAGGCCGAGCAAGTTCGCGATATTGACGAGATAAGCTAGCTCGTCCGGGTGGAACCGCCCTTGGCGCGTCGAACCGACGGCAATGAGCCCCAATGGCCCTTGTTTGCCGCGTAGTGGCAGAGTCACCAGCGTTTGCAATCCGGCCTCTTCCACTCTCTTCCGAGCCGCGGGATCCCAGTCTTCATGGGATTCCAGGAACTGGCACCCTGCGGTCAGTACCTGTTGAACCCAGGGATCCGTTGCGGCAAGTTGGGCATGGCGAGTCAGGAACGATTTGTCAAATCCGACCGAAGCCCGCGCCGCCAGTTGCGCCGAACTCCCTTCGCCTTCCTTGAGGCGGACGATGCCGTGCGTGGCGCCAAGACTTTCCACGAGGTGCGACAGAACCTGGTCAATCACTTCCTGGACGGAAAGTGTCTGCGTGCTCGCGGCGGTCAAGAGCGTCAAGCGGCGCATCTTGTCATTCAATTCTTCGCTTCGAGAGCGCGCACTCTCCAGGACAACCACGACCATGGCGATTCCCAAGGCCACTCCCAGAATATGGTCGAACGCCACACGCAGCAGGAAAAGCGGGCTATCCAGCCAAAGCGGACGGTCCAGCCCATGCAGGCCACTCAGCAGGAATATCCCTGCAAGGAGCTGCGCTCCGTGACTGCGGCGCGCCATCTCCGACCGCCACATCATCCAGCCGGCAAGCAGGCAAAGTACCGTCTCGAAAATCGCGGTTTCCCAATGAACGGAAGAAACCTGCTGCGGGCTTCTCCGCTCGATATAGTAGGTGGCCGCCAGGGCCAAGCCGATCAGCGGAATCGGAGACCAGAGTCTCCGCTCCGAGCCCGCAGCACAGTGCACCACTGCCAAAAAGAAGAGAATCAAGGCCGCGGTCTGCGCTAAAACGATTGCCAAATTCAATCCTGGAAGCTGACGAATCAGCAACGCCACTTCGCACAGGGAAGAAAATGTAAGGCAGCACCACCCGCTAAGCCAAAAACGGAAATAGCCCGCTTGGTGATCGCGGCGGAAAAGGAGAAAGAGAACCAGCAAGATGATGCAGGCGGTTGCTTCGAAGAAAGCGATCCCTAGCAGGCTTTGATTCGCCAACACCATACCTCGCCTCCCGGCCGGTATTGCCGTCGTTGCGGTCTTCATGCTGCCGCGAAGCTTGATGTGGACGGCGAGAAGCTCTGAGAGTTAACCCTTCACTGACGCTAACACGCTGTTTTCTGACTGGGCAAGGCCGTCCCCATTTGGGTGTGCCGTCACATATAATGACTAGTGGGGGCACACCAACGTGGAGATGGAAAACATACTCGTCGTGGACGATGAGGAAGCGATTCGAGAGGTCGTTTCGACCATGCTCGAATCAAAAGGCTACCACTGCACGGCGGTGCAGAACGGCCGCTTCGCGCAGGACCAGGTCAAAAAATTAACGCCCGACCTTGTTTTGAGCGACATGATCATGCCGGAGATGGATGGGATCCGGCTGCTGGAATGGATGCGGCAATACGATCCCGAAGTGCCGGTCATCATGGTCACTGCAATCCACGACATTTCCACCGCACTGGAAGCCATTCGCCGCGGAGCCTATGACTACATCCTCAAGCCCTTCGAAAAGGACCAGCTCTTTTTGGGCGTTGGGCGGGCGCTGCAGCACCGCCGGCTGATCATCGAAAACCGCAATTATCAGCGCAACCTGGAGCAACTTGTCGAGGAGCGCACCGCGCAGCTCACGGCAAAGCACGTGGAACTCGAGCAGTCCTACGACGACACGCTCGAGGCCCTCGGAAGCGCCCTGGACTTGAAAGATGCCGAAACGGAAGGACATTGCCAGCGGGTCACTGCGTTTTGCATATCCATCGCCAGGGCCATGCCCGTGCCGGATCCCTATCTGCCCATCCTGGCGCGCGCCGCTTTCCTCCACGATATCGGCAAGATGGCCATTCCCGACGGCATCCTGCGCAAACCAGGTCCCCTGAACGATGACGAAAAACAGATCATGCGCAAACACTGCGAGATCGGCTACAACATGCTGATTCGCATTCCGTTTCTGCGCGACGCCGCGGAAATCGTTCTCGCGCACCAGGAGTTTTTTAACGGCTCGGGTTACCCCCGGGGACTGAAGGGCGACCAGATTCCGCTCGGTGCGCGCATCTTTACCATCGCGGATTCGATGGATGCCATGATCAGCGACCGTCCCTACCGCCGAGCCTTGCCCATGTCCCATGCCCGCGACGAGATTAAGCGCTGCTCCGGGAGCCAGTTTGATCCAGCGGTCGTCGACGTCTTTATGACTATCCCAGAGCAGCACTGGCTGGATCTCCGGGAACACCTCGGCTCCCCATTCCGCCTCGCTCATTTAAAGAACCTGTAGCGGCGGGTTTATCCCGCCATTCTTCTATTCTTTCTTCCTTGCCGAGGTTCGTGCGGGATTGCGAGCCTCAAGGTTCGTCGCGGGCCTGCCGGTGCGCTTTTCCCCTTGAAGGTCTGCGCGGTCGTGCGGCATGCGTTCCATTCCTTGCGTCACCTCGAGCGAAACCGTATGATTCCCACAGTATGGCCCTCGTACCCATCAAGACGGCCTCCGAAACGGGCTACTGCGATTGCATCTGCGGCTGCTACGAACTTGCCAGCCTGCGCGACGAGGACACTGGCAAGGGCTACTGCCCCGCCTGCGCCAAAGACCACCTTGAATTAAACGCCGGCGCTGGAATCCCCCAGCCGGCACCGGTACACGTCACCGCTAATTCTCCGAACAACGGGAAGTCCGCCGCCATGCCGTCACCGGCCGATCCTCCCGGCCGCCTGCGCTAGGAGACAAACAGCGAGTAAACAATCCAACTCCGGGAACTTCATTTGCTAATTCGAAGATTTTTTGTCGTATGGAGCTGCTGCTGCGGTCTTCTCTTTACGGGGCTCGCCTATTTTCTGATTCTCGTCAATGGAAAAGAGAATGGAGTCCGTGAAACTGTGACGCCGATGGAAACGCTGGCCGCGGAGGACAGCATAATAGTCCGCACTCATGGGAAGCCATAGTTCTTCGTTGCGGCTCTTAAACTTGACCGGGCCGTATTCCATCACCAAGTGTTCGGAATTAAGCCGCAGCTCCGGATGAGTCTCGCGGATGTCGGTTTCCAGGCGCACGACCTGAAAGTTGTTTGCGTCAATCCAGGCTCTTCCCTTGAGCGCAATGGCAAAAACATGGCCACCCACCCGGTAGCGGCGGATGCGGCTTTCCTTGTCGGCCCGCTGCCGGAAATAAACCTGCCAAGAGAAATTGCCGT
>WNEY01001681.1_pt1 | contig 15806 bp, 15 predicted proteins | sample 5400531 | NCBI WGS metagenome assembly WNEY01 (sample SAMN13153338, study PRJNA577476) | soil metagenome | isolation source: 200 cm saprolite under Douglas fir tree site 1 | place: USA:California | collected 2015-04-18
GCGCTCGACAGCCGTGTGACGCCGGTGCTGCTCTGCCACGCGCTCGGCAAGACCGAAGAGGTGATGCTCGCGCTCGCGCCCTACGGTTTCGAATTCGCGCTCGAGAGCCGGTGCGTTCCCTGCGCACGCGCGTACGCGGACGCGGGCAGCCCGCTCCCGGAATGGGTCGAGCTCAACGGCGACACGCCATCGGGTCGGGTCGTCATCGCGCCGCCGGCGGGGAAGGACGGGGTGCGGCGCCTTGGCCGCTACCGAACGGCGCTGATCTCGGGCTGGGCCAAGGACACAGAGTTCGCTCGACTGTTCGGCGCCGACGCCACCTTCGACCTCTCCGACCACTGCGATTTCGACGAGCTCATGGAAGTAGTCGAGCGATCAGGCGCGGACCAGGTGTACACGGTGCACGGTTACACCGAGGACTTCGCGCGGCACCTGCGCAAGCGAGGCGTGCGGGCTTCGGCGCTCGAAGCCACCGAGCAGCTGGCACTGGCGTTATAAGGGAAAACCTGCCGCTTTTTCCCGTATCGGCGCGCTTCGCCGGCGCGCCCGATTCTTTTCCCGCTGATGTGATTGTCGAAATGTTTGCTCCCGGCAATGTCTGTTGGGGATCTGCAGGTGGGTCAGACTGGCTGGCGATGCCAGGCCTACAAGCGACGCGTTCTAGCGGAGGGCCCAGCCGGAGCGCAGGACCGCCCGGCGCAGGTCCGCATCCGCGGCCGCGGCGTCGCTGAGCCGGGACAGCAGGAGGTCGAGCCACGCGGTGAGCAGCACCGGGGGGTGGAACTCCAGCTCCTCCTTGTTCCAGCGCGCACGCAGCGTGCGGCCGCCCAGCTCGAACACAACCTCGCTGATCGGGCCCCGATTCAGGTGGCCGCGCTTGACCTTGGCGATGGGGATCCGCTCCACCAGGTAGTCGAGCAGCTCGATCGGCTCGTCCTCTTTATCCAGGGGCGCGTGGCAGAACACGCAGATTCCATCGAGCGGCAGCGCGGGCGCCCCACAGATGGCGCAGCTCACGCCCCCGCCGCGCTGATGGGCGTCCAGCGCGCTCAATCCGTGTACCTCGTAATGATTTGATCCTCGCGCCGCTTCTCAGATCGATATAACGGGCAATCCTCGAAATTGCGCACACAGATCGGAGGGCTGTCGGTCAGGGCGTACTTGCGCTTCGACAGGTGGTCCACGTGGCAGTCGAAACGGTAGACGCGCAGGAACATGCGCTGATCCTTGACGAGCTCCTCCAGATAGGGACACCGGCGCACGCGACTTACGATAGGCCACCGTACTCAGACATGCTCGATTTCGCGCGCGCCGGAGCGGCGGTGGGCGGAACGTCCGCAACCCTGGAGAAAACACGCGCTCTCGCCGAGTACTTCCGCTCGCTTGACGACGATGACCTGCGGAGGGCAGCCGTTTTCATGTCCGGTCGGCCGTTCGGACCGTCCAAGCGCAGGACGCTCGGCCTCGGGTGGTCGGCGCTCAGCAAAGTGGTCAGCGCGATCTCGAGACGCGATGGCGACGAGCTGCAGCTGCTGTTCCGCAAGCACTCGGACCTCGGCGACTGGGCGGGTGAAGCACTTGAAGGACGCACCGAGGACGGCGACGTGCCCCTCGAGGAGGTCGAGAAGACGCTAGAGGCGATTCGAACCGCCCGCGGGGCCGCCAAGTCGGCGCCGCTCGAGAAGCTACTGCGCAGGCTCCACCCGGAGGCCGCGCGATTCGTGGTCAAGATCATCTCCGGCGAAATGCGCATCGGCCTCAGCGAAGGCCTGGTGGAGGCCGCCATCGCCCAGGCGTTTGGGCAGCCGGTGACGCAGGTCAAGCGTGTCCACCTCATCACCGGAGACATCGGCGAGACCGCGGTGCGGGTCAAGCGCGGCGTCATCGAGACGAGCACGGTGACGCTGTTCCAGCCCATCCGGTTCATGCTCGCCAGCCCGGTCGAGACGGCCGCCGAGGCCTTCGAGCGCATGGCCGCGGAGGAGGTATGGACGGAGGAGAAGTACGACGGCGTCCGCTGCCAGCTTCACCATGCGGACGGGCGCGTTGAGCTTTTCTCGCGCGACCTGAAGGAGACGACCAGCGCCTTCCCGGAGCTGGCCGAGAATGCGACCAGGCTCGGTCACGCGGTCCTCTTCGACGGCGAAGTCCTCGCCCATCGAGACGGACGGGTCCTGCGGTTCTTCGAGCTCCAGCACCGGCTCGGACGCAAGCAGGTCACCGCCGAGCTCCGCCGTGAGGTGCCCGTGGTGCTCGTGATCTTCGACCTGCTCTACCTCGACGGACGATCGCTCCTCGACGAACCGCTCGAAGAGCGCCGCCGCCTGCTCGAGGGACTCGGTGTCGAGCATCCTTTCCTGCTCGCGCGCCTCGAGGAGGCTACGAGCCCGGCAGACCTAGACCGGATCTTCGCCGACACGCGCGAACGCGGCCACGAAGGCTTGATGGCCAAGGACCCGGCCAGCCCTTACACGCCGGGTCGCCGGGGCCTTGCGTGGCTGAAGCTCAAGCGACCCCTGGCGACGCTCGACGTCGTCGTCACCGCGGTCGAATGGGGGCATGGCAAGCGCAAGGGCGTGCTGTCCGACTACACGTTCGCGGTCAAGGACACAGCCACCGGCCGCCTGGTCAACGTGGGCAAGGCTTATACGGGACTCACGGATGCAGAGATTGCCGAGATGACCAACCGGTTCTTGAGCCTCACCATCGACGATCGCGGCTGGGCGCGCCTGGTGAAACCAGAGGTTGTGCTCGAGGTCGCGTTCGACTCGATTCAGCATTCGAACCGTCACGCCAGCGGCTACGCGCTGCGCTTTCCCCGCATCGTGCGGATCCGCGACGACAAGCCGGTCGCCGAGATTGACACGCTCGAGCGCGTGACGGAGCTATACGAGCGCTACTTCGGCGCCCAATCAGATGTGACCCTGTCAGACGTGGCCAACACATGAAAGTCACGTTCATGGGGACGGCGGGCGCGCGGTTCATGGTCGCCAAGCAGCTCGCGGCGTCGGGCGGCCTATACCTGGAGGACGCGGGCGTGCGCCTCAGTCTCGATCCAGGACCCGGCGCCATCGTCCAGTACGCCAAGCGCAAGGTCGATCTCACCAAACTCGATGCCATCGTTTTGAGCCACCGCCACCTCGACCACGCCGGCGACGTCAATGTGATGGTCGAGGCGATGACGGACGGCGGATTTCGGCACCGCGGCCGGCTGTTCTGCCCTGCCGATGCGCTCGACACCGATCCGGTCGTGCTTCAGTACCTCCGGCACTTTCCTCAGGAGGTCGTGCGGCTTCAGCCCACCACGACCTACAACGTCAACGGCTTTGCCTTCACCACCACTCCGCGCCACGTGCACCAGTCGGAGACGTTTGGCTTCCGCTTCGCCGACAGGCTCGGCTGGGTGACCGACTCCGAGTACTACGACGGCATCGCCGAGCAGCACCAGGCGGAGGTGATGATCATCCACCTCGTGCTCATGGACTGTCGCGCGGGGCTGCCGCACCTCTGCCTCGCAGACGCCGAGCGCATCATCCGCGACGCCAAACCGCGGCTCGCCATCCTCACTCACTTCGGAATGACCGTGTGGCGCGCCCATCCATGGGAGCTGGCGGCCGACCTTACTCAGCGCCTGGGCACGGAGGTCAAGGCGGCGCGGGACGGCATGGTTCTCGAGATTTAGTTGTCGCCCCAGCAGCGATTCCTGCTCCTGCTCATCCTGGTCGGCGCTCTCGCGACCGTACTCGGACTGGTCTCGAGGCGAGCGCGCATGGTGCCCTACCCCGTGGTGCTGGCCGCCGCTGGCATTGTGGTCGGGCTGCTGCCAGGCGAGCAGTTGCCACACGTCGGCGCCGGCGTGATCCTGCTGGCATTCGTGCCAGGGCTGGTGTTCGAGGCCGCGCTGACCCTGGATTTGCCCGAGCTAAGACGACGGCTGGTGCCGGTCGGCCTGCTGGCCACAGTGGGAGTCGCGCTGACCGTGCTCTTGATCGGGACGCTCACCCACTGGTTGCTGGGTTTTAGCTGGGCCGCCGGCATGCTGCTGGGCTCGATACTCGCCGCCACCGATCCCATCGCCGTTGTGACTCTGCTTCGGCAGATCAAAGCTCCGGCCGGGCTCGCGGCAATCCTCGAGGGCGAGAGCCTCTTCAACGACGGCACCGGTGTCGCGGTCTTCAGCGCCGTCCTGGCGACCATCCTCGCCGGTCAGCCGTCGTTCGGCGACGCCACCGTTCGTTTTCTTGAGATTGGTGTCGGCGGCGCCGTGATCGGCGTCGGCGTGGGCTTCCTTGGGGTCGCCCTCATGCGGGCGGCCGAGGATGCGCCGCTCGAGATCCTGGCCACCCTGGTCATCGCCTACGGCAGCTATCTGGCCGCGGACATCATCCACGCGTCCGGCATAGTCGCGGTCGTCGCGGCCGGCGTGGTGATCGCCCGATATGGATCCTCGACCGGCAAGCTCCACGGCACGCAGCTGCTCGGCTTCTGGAACCTCCTGGCCTTCGTCCTCAACGCCATCCTGTTCATCCTCGTCGGCGCCGCACTCCCCGCATCCAAGCTTCTGCCGGTGGCCGGACTGGTCCTTGCGACGTTTGCGATCATGCTCGTGACACGGGCCGTGCCCGTTTACGGGCTACTCGGCGGGCTCGACTGGCGAGCACGTGCGGTCCCCTGGCGCTGGCGCCACCTCACTTTGTGGGCCGGATTGCGTGGGGCCTTGTCGGTCGCACTCGCACTATCGGTCGCGGACCTCACCCAGGTCGACAAGCGTGTGTCGATCGTTGCCTATGGCGTCGTACTGCTGTCGCTACTTGTCCAGGGTGGGCTGATAGCGGCGGTGGCAAAGGTGCTCCGGATCGAAAGGGCCGCGTGAGCTCGCACTGGAAGTGGCGAGCGTCGGTGGCGCTGGTCGGTATCTCGCTCGCCTTCGTCATCTATCCGGTCATCGAAAGCAAGGACGACATCATCAACTCCGACTGGCCGGCCTTCGCGACGGGAGCGCGGCTTATCGTCACTGACCCAGGACACCTGTACGACCTGGACAAGCAGAGGCAGGTCGAGTTTCAGGTCACAGGCGGCAAGGTCCTCGTCACGCTCGGCATCAAGGGCATCCTCCCTTTCCTTGCCCCCGCATGGGTCGGATTGATCTCGGTGCCATTCGAGGCGCTGGGAACCGACCTCGGCGGCCGGCTGTGGATCCTGTTCGGGCTGGTCTGCCTCGCCCTGGGGGCATATCTCGCGGTCCGGCCCCGTCCAACGTCGGCGATCCTGCCCGTATTCGCATCGGTTCCAACCGCGCTGATGCTGCTCAATGCGCAGGTTGACGGCCTGGTCGTCCTGGGCATCGGCGCCGCGCTTGCGCTCCGGTCTCGGCCCTACTTCGCAGGTCTTGCCCTCGGCCTCACCTTGATGAAGCCGCAGCTGGTGCTTCCGATCGGCCTCGCCCTGTTGATCGGGCGGCAATGGCGCGCGCTGGCCGGGTGGGCCGCAGCGGGCATAGTCCTGTGGGCGTCGATCGCCGTGTTGAACCCTCGTTGGGTCCTCGACTGGCTCGCGCCGACAGGCGCGACGATCACGCCGGGCAGCCGCGAGGTCGACCTTCCGCACCTGGGCACGCTGCTGCCGGGCCCATGGCAGCTCTACGCGGTGGCGACCCTCACCGTGCTCGCGCTGGCCGGAGTCGTAGTTCTGGCGCGGCAGTGCAGAAACGGCTTCATCGGACAGGTCGCGGTCCTCGTGGCGGGCGGAGTCCTCGCGGCGCCGCACGCGCTGCCGGCCGACCTCGTGCTCGTCGGCCTGGCGCTGGCGATCTGGGGCCAGGCGCGCTGGCATGACTGGCTGGTGCTGTCGGCGGGCGCACTGGTCGCAGCGGTCGTGCCCGCCCCGCTGCCGGCACTGGTCGGGGTTCTTTTAGTCGGTTGGTTACTGGTGCGGGTTAGTGGGTGGCAGCCAGGACCGGTACCGGCGTCTGCTGGATGATCGCGTCGATCAGGCCGTATTCGATCGCTTCCTCCGGCGTGAGGAAGAAGTCGCGATCGGTATCGCGCTCGACGCGCTCCAGTGCCTGACCTGTGTGCTTGGCGATGAGCTCGTTGAGGACGGTCCGGATGCGCACGATCTCTCGAGCGTGGATGTCGAGGTCGCTGGCCTGACCCTGCAGCCCCTTGCCACCGATCAGCGGCTGGTGCATGTGGATGGTCGAGCTGGGCAGAGAGAATCGCTTCCCTTTCGCGCCCGCCATCAGGACCACGGTGCCAAAGCTGGCGGCGCGGCCGATGCAGACCGTGGAGATCGGCGACTGGACGTACTGCATGGTGTCGTAGATCGCGAAGCCGGCGCTGACTGCGCCGCCCGGCGAGTTGACGTAGATCTGGATCTCCTTTTCCGGGTCGTCTGCGGAAAGGTAGATGAGCTGCGCCACCACCAGGTTGGCGACCACGTCGTCGATGGGGCGACCGATGAGGATGATGCGGTCCTTGAGCAAGCGCGAGTAGATGTCGAATGACCGCTCGCGGTTGCCGCCCTCGTTCTCCGTGACCGTGGGGATGTAAGCCACTACCAAGACTGTACGAGAAGATATATTCGGAAAGTTGGCACGTCTCTCGGCGTTGGCGCCCGCCGACTTCTTCACCGCGCTGCGCAAGGGCGTCAAGTCGAAGCTGCCGAAGGAGCTCCGCGCGTTTGAGACGAGCCGAGGCCACAGCCGCCTGGCCAAGCTCCATTACGGCCACCCAGAGTTCCACTTCGAGGTCTGGCATCACACGGGCGCGGGGCGCCTCGAGATCGGCCTTCACTTCGAGGGCTCTGCGGGCGCCAACCAGCGCGCCTTCGACTACTTCCGCGAGCGCATGGTGGAGGTCAAGGCACAGCTGCCCCATGCGGAGCTCGAGCCATGGGATCGGGGCTGGACGCGGCTCTATGAGACCCTGCCCGCAGCTCAGCTCGACGAGGTCGTCCTCGCGAATGCAGTTGAACGCCTCGACGCTTACATCACGACGCTGCAGCCGATGCTCGTAGGCTTCTTGACATGAATACCGTGCAGATCACCGACGAGCTGCAGGCATACCTCGACAGTCTGCTGGGGCCCCGCGATCCAGTGCTTGCTCGAATGGAAGAGGAGGCCCACCGGGAAAACATCCCGATCGTCGATCCCCACGAAGGCGCGTTTCTCAGTCTGCTCGTGCGTATGGCCAATGCCAAGCGAGTGCTCGAGCTTGGGGCCGCCATCGGTTACAGCGGGATCTGGCTCCTGCGAGGGACGTCCGGCGGAACGCTGACGACCTTCGAAACGGATCACGCGCGCGCTTTGAGGGCGCGGTCCAACTTCGCGGCCGCGGGTCTCGCGGAACGGGCGCTGGTTCTCGAGCAGGATGCGGTCCATGGGCTCGAAAAGCTGAACGCACGATTCGACGCCTGCTTTATCGACTTGCTCAACTCTTTCCCCTCCGAGGACGTGACGCGCAAGGTGTTCGACCTCTGCATGCAGCGACTCGACGGTGGCGGGCTGCTGATCGCCGACAACGCCTTGCGCCAGGGTCTCGTGGTCAAGCCCACGAATCAGCAGGCGCGCAACGTCGCCTTCTACAACCAGCTGGTTGCGAAGGATCCTCGCCTGGAGAGCGTGGTCGTCCCGATCAGGGACGGCGTCTCGCTCGCTCGAGTAAGGGGCTAACTCGAACTAGGCCGGCTTCGAGTCGTCTCCTTCGATCCAGAACGAACCGTCCGGCGCGTGCTCCTTTTTCCAGATCGGCACCGACTCCTTGAGGCGGTCGATGCCCCACCTGCACGCATCGATAGCTTCCGCGCGGTGAGGGCACGAGACGGACACCACCACCGACGCCTCGCCGATTTCCAAACGACCGGTCCGGTGGGCCATGGCGACGCGCGCCTCGGGCCAGCGCTCCGCGATCTCGCCCGCGATCCTGCGCATCTCGGCGGTGGCCATCTCGGCGTAGGCCTCGTACTCGAGGTGGGTGACCGAGCGTCCTCGCGAGTTGTCTCGGACTACGCCCGTGAAGGTGCAGATGGCGCCCGCGCCTTTGTGGGCGACGGCGGCTTCGATACGGCGGGCGTCCAGGGGGTCGGCGGTGAGCTCGAACAGCACGCCCGCCCCATGCGCCCCACCGCTCACAGGTGGGATGAATGCGACCTCGTCGCCGGCAGCGACGATTACATCCCACTCGGCGAACTCCTGGTTGACGGCGGCACGGACCGATTCGCGATTGGGGTCCAGGGCGGGGTGCAGCTTCTGCAGGGCGTCGTACACGTCGTCTACCGTTGCGCCCTCTCGCACCTCGACTGTCTCGGCGTCCGTGCCCGCCTGTTCGCGCAGCCGGGCGAAGAGCCGCGTCCGCACGGCGATCGCGACCGTCATCAGCCCAGTTTAGTCAGCACGAACACGTGGACTTCCTTCCCCGAGTCCAGCGCACGGTCGACGGTCGCGCGGGTGCCCTTCGACGCGCCGTCCCAGAACGCGACCAGCACATCGCACGCGTCGACCAGCCGCTGGTTGCGGGCTGCGGACTTGCTCGCGTCGGCCAGCTCGTCAAACGACGCCGGTATGACCTGGACGGGGATGCCCTTGGCGCGGGCCGCCTTCGTCGCCGCGGCGTCCACTCCGCTCGCGCTCCCGGTGATGATGGAGGCGCGCGGCGGCAGCGATTTCACATACTCGGCGACGCGGTCCGGAGCGGAAAAGCGCCTGCTGCCGACGATGGCGACCTTCACTAAGGCGCAGGCTCAGCCCGCGGCGGAGGCGTTCTTGCCGATGGCGTGAATGTTTTCCTCGAACAGGCGGCGCAGCTTAAGCGCCTGGCGGTCGTACGCGCCGGCGTCGGGCCAGGCGCCACGGGGGTCGAGCACCTCGGACGGAACGCCCGGGACTCTGTCGGGGATCATCAGCCCGAAGATCGGATCAGTGTGCATCGGCATCTCGCGGAGCCTGCCCTCCACCACCGCGCTCACGATCGCGCGCGTGTGTGCAATCGACATCCGCTCACCGATTCCGTACGGACCGCCCACCCAGCCGGTGTTCAGCATCCACACCTGCGCGTGGTGGCGGTTGACGCGGTCGATGAGCATGTCGGCATACGTCTCCGGAGGTAGGACGAGGAATGGAGCCGCGAAGCAGGTGCTGAAGATGGGCTCCGGCTCGGTGACACCGCGTTCGGTGCCCGCGACTTTGGCCGTGTAGCCGGAGAGGAAGTAATGGCGGATCTGCTTATCGTCGAGGCGCGCCACCGGGGGCAGCACGCCATAGGCGTCGGCCGACAGGAAGATGACGTTGCGAGGATGGCCCCCGGTGCCTGACAGCACCGCATTGGGGATGAGGTCGACCGGGTAAGCGGCGCGTGTGTTCTCGGTCTTCTCGTCGGAGTCGTAATCGGGCACTCGCGTGCGGGGGTCGTAGACCACGTTTTCGAGGATCGTCCCGAAGCTCTCGACGGCAGCGAAGATCTCAGGCTCGGATTCCTTGCGGATATGAATCGTCTTCGCGTAGCAGCCGCCCTCGAAGTTGAAGACGCCCGAATCGCTCCATCCGTGCTCGTCGTCTCCGATGAGCCGCCGGCTGGGATCGGCTGAGAGCGTCGTCTTGCCGGTGCCGCTGAGACCGAAAAATATGGCCACGTCGCCGCCGTCCTCGTCCACGTTGGCGGAACAGTGCATGGGGAAGACGCCCTTCGCGGGCAGAAGGTAGTTGAGCGCGGTGAAGATCGACTTCTTGATCTCGCCGGCGTACTCGGTCCCGCCGATGAGCACAGTGTGCCGGCCGAGATTGACCAGGATGAATGTCTCGCTGTGGGTTCCGTCACGGGCCGGGTCGGCCTTGACCGACGGCAGAGCCATGACCGTGAATTCGGGCTCGAAGTCGACCAGCTCGTCCGCGTTCGGCCGGATGAACAGGTTGCGGGCGAACAGGCTGTGCCAAGCGAACTCGGTCACTACCCGAACACGAAGGCGGTGCCGGGGGTCGGCGCACGCGAACACGTCGTGGGTGTAGACCTCGTGCGTGCGGGCGAACTCCTGCATTCGCTCCAGCACCCCGTCGAAGCCGGCCGTCGAGATCGGTTGGTTGCCAGGGTGCCACCAGATGGCGTCCCGGCTGGTGGGCTCCTTGACGAAGAACTTGTCCTTCGGTGACCGGCCGGTGTGCTTGCCGGTCTCGGCGGTCAGCGCGCCGGTGGAGACGATCGCGGCCTCGTCGCGGCGGATCGCGTGCTCGTAAAGGGCAGCCGGAGTGAGGTTGCGCCGCTCCGGTGACGCTCCCGGAGCCCCCCGAACGTTTGGGCGGTTAGGGGCGGCCTTCACTCGGTTCTCTGCCTGGCGGGCACGCAGTCGATCATAAGGATCCGGCCCGCCCTAACGCCTGCTCTACCCGCCTGGGTAAGTGCGACTCCCCACCTGGCGTCGCCTGCGGCGCCGCCGACCTCCCCACGTGGTGGGGAGGTGTTCTAGGCGATGCGGGAGCGGCGGCTGCCGGTCCGCCGGCGCTGCTTGCCGCTGACGTAGTCGACCAGGACGTACTCCCCCAGCCGGTCGGGTGAGACGAAGAAGGCCCGACCTTTGTTGATGCGGGTCATCTGGTTGATGAACTCCGTCAGGTAAGGGCCGCGCTCGAGCATGAACGTGTTGATGACGATGCGGTCGCGCGTGCAGCGCCGCACCTCACGAAGCGTCTGCTGGATGGTCTTGAACGTGGGCGGGTACGCGAAGTACGCGCGCCCGTTGTCCTCGTCGATGTGGGCGGTCGGCTCGCCGTCGGTGATCATGATGATCTGGCGATTGCCCCTGTGCTTGGCCAGCAGCGACCGCGCCAGCTGGAACCCGTGCTGCATGTTGGTCCCGTACACGTAGTCGTTGAGCGCGAGCTGGGGGAGCGTCTGCGGCTTGAGCTCGACGGCGTAATTCGAGAACCCGACCACGTACAAGGAGTCACGCGGGTACTGGCTGCGTATCAAGGAGTCGAGGGCGATCGCGACCTTCTTGGCCGCCAGGAAGCATCCGCGCAAGAACATCGAGCGGCTCATGTCGATCATGAGGACTGTTGACGCCTGGGTCACATGCTCGGTCCGGTGCACGACGAAGTCCTTGGCATCGAGCCGCACCGGAACCTTCGGACCTTCGCGGACGAGCGAGTTGAAGAGCGTCTCCTTGAGGTCGAGCAAGAAGGGGTCGCCGTATTCGTAGTCCTTGAGCTCGTCCGAAGCATCGATGCCGATGCCGCCGCGAAAGAGCTGGTGCTGGCCCATTCGGGTCTTCTTGAGCTGGTCGAAGATGTCGCGAAGCGCGGATTGACCGATACGCCGCATGCCACGCGGGGTCAGCTCCATCCGGCGGCCTTTGCGCTCGACGTACCCGGCCTTCTCGAGGACCTCGGTGAGCTTTCGCAGCTGGTCGAGCGCTTGTCTCGCCTCATCCCCAAGGAGCTGCTGCGCGAGTGAGCGGTCAACATCGTCGGGGCGGAAGCTGCCCCGCTCCAGCTGTGACTCGAGCCGGTCCATCTGCTGCAGCCTCTCCATAAGGCCCATCGCCTCGCCCATGGAGAGTGGGTCCTCGCCGAAGAATGGATAGCGTTCCGCCATCTCCGACGGCGGCATCATCGCCTGCATGAACCCGGACAGACGGGCGAGCTCTAAGCGAAGCGAGTCGTCCTGCAGGAGCGCGTCCATCATCTGGCGCAGCTCTTCACGCGCCTCCGGGCTCATGCTCTGAAGCAGCGACTGCATCTGGGCCATCTGGCGCTGCAGGTGCTCGAGCAGCTCATCGAGGCTGTTGATGCCGGGCGGGAACATATCGCCATAGCGCTCCATGAACCCGTTGAAGTCCGGCGTCCGGCCCTCCATGCGATCCTCGAGCATCTTGTTGAGCTCGCGCACCATGTCGCGGACTCGCGACAGGTCCTGGCCCTGCATCTGCTGGATCGAACCCTTCAGACCCTGAAACATCTGGTCGACCATCTGCTTCTGCAACCGCTGCATGAGCTCTTCGAACTTCTGGCGAGCCTGGTCGTCGACGAACTCGTAATCGCGTAGAGACTTGACGCGGCCACCCAGGTCGTCGGGGAGGCGATCGAGCTGCTCGCGGCGCTGGCGGGCGATGCGTTCCATCAGCTTCTTGGCCTCCGGCGTGGCCGCCTCGTCCACCCGGCGGTCGATGCCGCCGCGCTCGGCGTCGATGACCTCCTGCACCTCCTGGCGCAGCTGCTCAACGGTGGAGTCGAGGTTGTATCGGCCCAGCTCGCGCTCCCGCGCCTCCCTCAGCTGCTTGAGCAGCTGTTCCAGGCCGGGCATGTTCGGCGCTCCCCAGCGCAACAGGCGCTGCAGCGCGGCGTTGAGGTCGCCGTAGTTCATGAGGTCGTCGGACAAGGCGTCCAGGACGTCGCCCGCGTCGAGGTCGTCGAGACGCTGGGAGCCGTCCCACCGCGAGTAGCGGAACTTCACCCGGTTCACGCTAGCAGGCCGAGCCCCTGGCGGCGGACGTTATACGGTGTCGCCCGGCTTGATGTCGAGAACCTCGACACCAGAGCCGACCAGCTCCTGCAAGGCGCTCGGCCGCCCGATCAGCGGCGGGAAGGTGCCGAAGTGCATCGGCACCACCGTTTTGACACCCAGGAGCGAAACTGCCTTGGCGGCGCGCGCCGGCCCCATCGTGTAGAAGTCGCCGATGGGCAAGAAGGCGACGTCGAAATGGCTCAGCTCGGCGATCAGCGCCATGTCCCCGAAGACGTCGGTGTCGCCTGCGAAATAGACGGTGAAGCCGTTCTCGAACTCGATCACCATCCCGCATGCCTCGCCGCCGTACACGATCTGCGCGCCGTCGGAGATGCCGCACGAGTGCTCGGCGTGCACGAGCGTGATCTTGATGCCGCCGACATCGATGGTGCCGCCCTGGTTGCCACCGATGAGCGTGTCGCCTTCGATGCCTTTGGATCCCAGCCAGCTCGTGATCTCGAAGTTGCTGACGATTTTGGGCTTGGTCGCTTTAGCAATCTCGAGCGCATCGTGGATGTGGTCGAAATGGCCGTGGGTGATGAGCATCAGGTCGCATTTGTCGACCGTCTTCAAGGCTTCGGGCGCCACCGGGTTGCCCATGACCCAGGGGTCGATGATGATTTCCTTCTGCTTGGCGCTGCGGACCTTCCAGGTGCCGTGCCCGACCCAGGTGAAGCTGACATGAGCGTTAAGCGGCATTCGTGATCCTCCCTTCAAGCGGGCGTCTAAGAGCGGAAGAGCCGATTCTCCCACAGCCCCAAAACGAAGATTGCGATCGCTGCGAGCGTCCAGAGGTTGGGAAAGAAAAGGTCGCACGGCTGTCGCACGAATCCGAGCAGGAAGACGCCGAGCAGTGCGAGCGTGAGCGCCCTCCGCTTCTCGAGGGCCCGGACCCCGAGCAGAAGGATCAACGGCAGCAGGGGCAGCCACTGGTACGGCCAAACCTCGTTGGGGATCAGCGCGCCGAGCGCAAAGCCCAGCGAAATGCCATAGGGCGGATTCCACCCACTACGCCATGCGGCCCACACAGCTCCAACTGCGAACAGGATGGCGCTGAGATACGACAGCGCCAGCGCCACCTCCGGCAGGTGAATCGGCGAAGCGACCGCGATATACCCGTTGGCCGACGGCTGCTGATACGTCTCGCCTCCGATCGTGCGCGTGAACAGCGTGCGCACCGAGTCGTAGGCGCAGTCCGAGTTATGCGAGGCGAGCGATGGGATGAGGACCTGCTGGTAGTAATGCAGCGCGCCCCCGACCCCGAGCGGGATGAAGCTGACGACGGTCACCGCCCCTAGGACGGCGCCGAGGCTCAACGCGTAGCGGATGCGGTGGGCGGGACGCGGACCGATGATCATCGCCGCCGGGAAGTACTTCAAGGCCGCAACCAGCCCACCGACCGCGCCGGCCAGCGAGGGCCTGTTCCCCTCCAGCCACATGGACGCCGCCGCGCCCAGCAGCAAGACGCCGCCCCGCTGCCCCGCGACCACGTCGGCGAAGAGAGGGGGAAAATAAGCCGCCACGAGCCAGAAGATCGGGGCCGCCAGCCGGTGGCGCGGTAGCAGCACCAGGTAGATGAGCACGAGAGCCGCGAGCAGGGCGGCGCCGTCGATCGCTGTCCACAGCTGCACGCCCACGCTCCTTGGCAGCAGGGCGATCGGAATCCCCAAGACCGCCACCGGAGGCGGGCTCACAAACGCGTCGAGGGTGCCCGGCGGTGCGATCACGTGGGAGCGGGCGAGATACGTAGCGGCCGCGTCGTACATGTGGGCCGGGTTGGTCAGGTAGGCATGCGCCCCCTCCCACATCCCTTCGGTGTCGGGCCGCCGCGGCGCGAGGACGGTCAGCACGACCACCCTGACCCAGAACACCGCGGCCAGGGCCCAATAAAGAGCCGGTCGCGTGAACACGTCGACCGCGGCCCTGCGCAGGCCCTGCACCTAGTCGGTGGGGGGCCGCGACTGGCCGCGCCTGCCGACCCTGGACAGCCACTCGGGATCTTTGAGGAACTTGATGAACGCCTGCACCGAGGCCGGCAGCTTGCGGCGGCGGAGATGAACGATGTGCCAGTCCCGCCGGATGGGAAAGCCGCGCACGTCGAGCTCCACGAGCCGGCCGCTGGACAGCTCCAGCGCACACGCATAGCGGGAAAGAACCGCGAGCCCGAGTCCCGATTCGACTGCGTGCTTGATGGCGCCGTTGGAGCCCAGCTCCATGGCGATGTGCAGCTTGGCGCCCGCCTTCCTGGCCGCCTTCTCCAGTGACCACCGGCTTCCGGAGGCCGCCTCGCGCATCACAAACGGCTGGTCGATGAGGTCTTTGAGGCTGAGGCCGCCATTCCGCGCCAGGCGGTGGCCCGCCGGCGCGACGACGACGAGCTCGTCGCTGAGAAATGGAAGGATCGCGAGGTCCGAGTCCTTGAGGGCCGGACCGACCACGGCGAGGTCGAGCTCGTTGCGCAGAACCTGCTCCTGGACCCGCGCGCGCGTCCCGATCTCCAGCGAGATCACCAGGCCGGGGTGCAGCTTCTTGAATGCGCCCAGGGCGGCAGGCAGGATGTAGATGCCGACCGTCGTGCTCGCCCCGACGCGGAGGTTGCCTCGCTTGATCCCGCGCATCTCCTCGAGCGCCACCGCAGCCTCGTCGAGGACGTCCATGGTGCGGCGCGCGTAGCCGTATAGGATCGTGCCCGCCTCCGTGAGCTGCACGCGCTTGCCGAGGCGGTCGAGCAGGGGCAGACCGAGCGCCTCCTCGAGCTCTTTGACCTGGTACGAGACCGACGGCTGGCTCAGCCGAAGCTGCTGGGCGGCGAGGCTGAAGCTGCTGAGGTCGGCCACCGCCTTGAAGGTGCGCAATTGACGCAGCGTCATGGAGTGGTCGAGATCCAGCTTTTGGCTTGGAGGGCCGAACTCAGGGCCGTGCTCGGGCACGGCGCCTACGATATGCCGTATGGCCTCCCGCAGACCAAAGAGCATGTCGCCCGTGCGCCGGACCACGCCGACGGTCGAGGCGGTGGAGGCGCCGGGGCGGGCCCCTGCCTCGGTCTCGGAGCAGAAGATCAACCAGTACCGCAAGCGCCGCTACCACGCGCTGCATTCCGAGAACGAGGCGGCGAACAAGCGGAGGGCGAGGGGTCTCTCGAGCGCGCGCGAGCGGATCGAGATGCTGCTCGACGACAGCTCATTCGTGGAGCTCGACCTGGTCGCCACGCATCGCGCCACCGGGTTCGGTATGGAAGACCGCAAGATCGCCGGGGACGGCGTGGTGGCGGGCTTCGGTGAGATCGACCGCCGCCCAGTCGCGGTGTATGCATAC
>WNEY01001683.1_pt1 | contig 15803 bp, 16 predicted proteins | sample 5400531 | NCBI WGS metagenome assembly WNEY01 (sample SAMN13153338, study PRJNA577476) | soil metagenome | isolation source: 200 cm saprolite under Douglas fir tree site 1 | place: USA:California | collected 2015-04-18
GCTGGCCACTTGAACCTCATCTGCTGATCCGGACGTCGACTGGGATGCCGGAGATCAGGAGACGGCGAAGATAGCGCCATCGCGCAACCTCCGGAGATCGCTTCTGATCATGGATAGAAATTGGTCAAGGATGCACCGACTACACCATTATCGACCGCCATTCCAATTCCGCCCAGGGATGCATTTGACGTACAGTTCCCCTCGGCGTAGGTGTGGCCCAAAACCGGAGCAAGAAAGGAAAAACGCCCCCAGATCGCGGAGGATGACAATGCGAGGCATGACCGAGCAATTCTTCGCTATGCGAAATTTCGTCGTGCTTGCGGTTCTTGCAATCTTGCCGGCTATGGCCGGTCCCGGCTTGGCGCAGAACTATCCGAGCCGAACGGTGAAATTCGTAGTCCCCTATGCGGCCGGCGGCACCAGCGACGTTATCACGCGCATCATCGCAGATCGGCTCAGCATTGCGCTCGGCCAACCAGTGGTGGTGGAGAATCGACCGGGTGCGACCGGCGCCATCGGCGCAAAGGTGGTCGCGAATGCGGCACCCGACGGGCACACGCTGCTGGCCGGCAACACCGGGGAAATCGCCATCAATCCGCACTGGGCGAAAGAGATCGGCTACAGCCCGGACAAGGATTTCCTTCCGATTGCCTTCGCCGGCAGCGTACCGCTGGCGCTTGTCGTTCCCGGCAAGGCGCCTTATTCGACCATCACCGAGATGCTGAAAGCCGCAAACGTGCGAGGCCTCTCGTTTGCCTCTGCCGGCGTGGCGACGCCAGGATATTTCGCCGGCGAGATTCTCAAGTTCAAGACCAAAAGCAACCTCACTCATGTGCCCTACAATGGCGCTACGCCCGCCCTGAACGATCTCTTAGGCGGCCATGTCGATTTGTTTTTTTCAGGCTTTCCCCCCGCCATTCCGCACGTGAAGGCAGGCGCGCTGAAGCTCATTGCGGTTTCGTCGGGCAAGCGCGCGGGGGTCGCGCCCGACGTGCCAACGGTTATCGAAGCTGCGGGCATTGCCGGATTCGACATCACGCTTTGGCAGGGCTTCTTCGCACCGCGCGGCACGCCTGTGGAGGTCGTGGTGCGGCTCAATGCTGAAATCAACAAAATCCTGGCGGAACCTAGCGTCAAGCAGAAGCTCTTGGAATTGGGCGCCGACGTCTCACCCATGTCCATCGATCAGTTCGCTTCCTTCGTGAAGTCAGAAAGCGAAAAGTACCGGGCCATTATCAAAGACGCGAATTTGACTTCGAGGTGAGCATTCTTGTTGAATATCTGGCGTCGATCTATGTCCGGTATTGGTCTCGTCGTTCATCAAAATCGCTTTCGTGCGCGCCCTTGAAACGAGCGGATGTTATCGGTTCCCGTACTCACTCAATCATCATCGTCGTCGCTTGTGATCTTGTCGGCCGCCTCCTCGAGGGCGTCCAGTGCATCTTCCAGCTCCTCCTCCGCGTCCTTTCTTTTCTCTGTCTTTTGGGATTGACCACTCAGCTCTCTGAGGGCAGCCGCCGCTGAATTGACTCGCTTCATGGCGGCGTCCCATTCATTCCAAGCAGCATCATCTCTGGCGACCATATTGCACCTCTTCGCCTCGCGACCACTCGTTGGTTGGTCTATCTCATGGGTTTCGTGCGTGTCATTTGTTTGACGATGCGGTCGAATGCATCGCTGCTTTGATCCGCACCAAGCTCCCAAGCGGTCTCCTTAAACCGCTCGGATTGGCGCCTGTCCTTGATCTTCGGCCTTCGTTTTTTGCTTTTCGCCGGCTTTTCCCATAGGGCCGCTCAGTCATGAGCCGGTCGATAAGTGAGCCTCTTTCGGACGATGCACTTCCCAGGCGTGGATCCCGGACGCTAGAGCGCGTTCCGCTGATATTGAACCATCCGCGTCATTCCGGGACGCGCCAAAGGCGCGAGCCCGCCCGTCTTCGCCCTGGGGGCTTCGACGGGCACTCTGCCGGCCGCCGAAGCTTTAGCGAAGGCGGGGAATCCATAACCACCGGCTGGGAGTATGGATTCCGGGCCCGGCCCACCCAAGTCGGCTGTAGCCGACTTGGGCAGTTTAGACGCCGATCTCGGGTAAACCCGAGATCGGTGGGCCGTCCCGGAATGACAGCGGAGAGATCGGCGCAATTTCATCGGGACGTGCTCCTAGGCGGCGCAGCTGCGGCTCGCTTGGGATGCGCGGCGACGACGGCATGCAGGCGATCGTTGGTCTCGCGCGCGAGCCGCGCGGCGATGTCGGCCGGAAGCTTCTGCGCCGCCGGCGCGCCATGCGAGAGAACCTGCAGGTCGATGCCGGCCTCGTCCATCTCCTTGAGCCGCAATTCGCCGAGATCCTGCAGGCGCTGCTCGACGGCGGAAATCCGCTTGCCGTCGCGGCCGCCGAAGTGCTTGAGCAATTCCGCATCCCAGTAGTGCTCTTCGAGCGTCACGACGAAAGGCTTCACCTTGCTGGCCACTTGAACCTCATCTGCTGATCCGGACGTCGACTGGGATGCCGGAGATCAGGAACGGCGAAGATAGCGCCATCGCGCAACCTCCGGGTCCCTTCTGATCCTGGATAGAAACTGGTCAAGGATGCACCGACTACACCATTATCGACCGCCATTCCAATTCCGATCAGGGCGTGTACTCATAAGTCGCAATGCTCGGCAATTGCCGGTCCGTGTCCGCTTTCCCCTAATAGGGACGAAATTGTTGCCTTGAGCGGAACGACGCGATGTGCCAGTAACCGACAATATGCAGTGCAGCAAATTGCAGCGCCTATTCGATCACCTCGTCGGCGCTCACTTGCATGATCAGCGGCACCACAAGCCCGAGCGTCTTGGCGGTCTTTAAATTGATCGCTAGCTCGTATTTCGCCGGTTGCTGAACCGGAAGATCGCTCGGTTTTCTACCCTTAAGGATAAGATCGACATATGAAGCCGCTTGTCGAAACACACCGATTAGGTCGGTGCCCAACGAAACGAGACCGCCTTCAGTTACAAATAATTTCAACGGATAGATTGCCGGCAGACTGTATTTCGCCGCAAACGAAATGATCGACTTACGATTGTTAACGAAAAAGCTGTCTGGCAGTACGACGAGACCACCGTTCGGCGTCGACGCGAAGTCCGTAATGGAATGTTCCAGCTCCGCACGGTCGTGAACCGGCATGACCGTCGTCATCACTGAGAACGAGCTTTGCGTTGCTTCAATGGAACGGACAAACAGTCGGGCGAAGGGGACCGTTTGCGGATGAAACACGATCGCAACGCGCTCAATTCGCCGATCGATCTCCTTTAGGGTCTCGACCCACTTGCCGCCGACCGTCATTTTAGCATCAAAATTGGAAAAACCCGTGATGTTGCCTCCCGGGCGCGCAAGATTTTCGACCAGCCCACTGCCGATAGGATCGTTGACACCTACGAAAACAATCGGGATTGTCCGGGTCACGCGCTGAAGGGCAACATTGACCGGAGTGGAATGCGCGACGATCACGTCAGGGTGCAGTCCTACGATCTCGGCGACATCAGCACGGATGCGATCGAGGTCGCTCCCTGGCCAGCGATAGTCGACCTGGCTGTTGCCGCCTGCACCCACGGTCCAGCCGAGCTGCCGCAGATTATCAAACAACGCGGTAATTTCAGCTTGCGCGACAGGATCGTTTTCAAGCCGCGCCATCACCACGCCGATGCGGCGCTTGAATTGCTGCGCGCGCGCGGCAAGCGGCCACGCAGCCATGCTGGCGAGTAGCGGAATGAACTCGCGCCGCCTCATGCGTACTCCTCTCAACCAAGGATCGTACCCTACCACGCCATTGCAGGAAATGCCGCGCGTTGTGCATCACGGTAAAATGGGCGGCCCATGTCTCAGATGGGTCATTCGCGACCGAGGCCGTCAAGGCGCTGCGTCCATGCGCTTCCGCTCTGCCCCGCAAGCAGACCTTCGATTTGCTCGTTAATGAGTACACGCCCTGGGCAAAAATTGGGGGCTACGTCAGCCCTCAACGCTGTATTCCTGCGCCATCGCACAACCAGACCAGCTCGAGGCGAAAGGTGCGGCCCACGATCTTGGCTGCGCGTTGCAGTGTCGTGATTGTCACGCTCCCGTCCTTCGGGTCCAGAAGGCGGCTGATTTGGCTTCGGCCGCCACTCTCTTCGCTGTCATTCCGGGGCGCGCCGTAGGTAGGCGCGAGCCCGGAATCCATAATCCCAGTCGGTGGTTATGGATTCCGGGCTCGCCGCTTCGCGGCGCCCCGGTTCGTTGAAATGATTGCGTTTTTCGTCCGGTTCCACACGCAATTACACACTTTTGTTTTGGCGCTTCATGGCCTAGCATGTCCCGACTATAGCCGGTTGACTGGCGCCGGGGCCAACCGGTAGGAGATGGGCCGCCGGCAATTGCGGGCGCCCTCTACGGACGGCGCTGTTTCGTTGACCGGCGCCCGCCGCACGCCTCTTAGCCTTGACCGCTTTGGCTTGTTGGCTTGCGCATGTCCTGCCCCCGTCTTGACGACAGGAACGATGCACCCGGATCGCGTGAACGATCGTTGGCATTTCCCAATGCTTGCGAAAAAAATTTGGGGCCCCCGAGCGCAGTCCCAACGGCGGGGGGCCCCCTGGCGCGGCCGGTGTGCAGGCCGCCTAAGATCAATAGCTGCGCTGCCGCTATTCGCCCTTGGCTTCGCGGACAAGCCTTTCGAGTCGGGCCACGTCGGTTATCCTGAGGTCGTTACCTTCCCGGCGTAATAGGCCCGTGGAGCCCAGCCGGCTCAATTCGCGAGAGACCGCCTCACGATGTGTGCTGATGCGGTCGGCAATGTCGGAAAGAGAAGGCGCCGGGGACAACAAAGCACGCCCCTGCTTCTGACGTGCCTGCGCCGCCAACCGAAGCAGTTCAGCATGGATTCGGTTGCGAACCGCGAGCGTACTGAACTCGAGCACCCGCTCGGACAGGCGGCGCACCTCTGCCGTTACATGGCGAAGCGTAGCAACGGCGACCACCGGCTCTCGCAGCAGCAGGCTTTCAAACTGGCTCGCTGTGAGCGATGCGATCATCGAGGGCTGCACAGCGTCCACTCCCGCCGAACGCGCCCCTCTGTCGATCGCGGAGATTTCCCCGAATATCGCCCCCGACGTCAAGTCAGTGAAAATCACCGCCTTGCCTTCACGCGAATAGATGATCACGCGCACTTTGCCGGCCGCGAGGAAGAATATCTCGGTGGAGGGATGGTGATAGCTGAGGATTTGCTCGCCGGCGTCGTAGTTCCGCCACTTGCAGATCCCGGCGAGCTCCTCCACCCGCTCTCCTGGCAAGGCGCTCAGGATCGGCACCTGCTTGAGGGCGGCCAGGCGATCATTCAGCTCCATGAATCAAGCCTCACCACTTCGGGTTCAAAGGGCACCAGAACGCTTAAGTGGCTAGGCCGCGTACTCATCAATTGAGGTGCACTCCGTTGTGCCGCTGATCGCGCCGTCTCATGCGCTGCCCTCCGGATCCTCCCGGGCAAATGCAATACAAAAGGTTACCATATCCGTCACGCCGCGCTACCTAGACGCGTTGAACGCCGTCAGAACGCTGGAAATAATGACCGCAGAGGGCCTCGGTCGTGTGAAACGCGCGTTTTCACACAACCAGGGGCAGGACCGACAAAACTAGAACTGGGCGTGACGAGTCTGCTTTCATAGCGACCGAAAATGCGCTCTAACTAGGCACGTTGAGACTCGCTCCCAAGCCGTGATTCGAGCCCTAGGCGCGGTGTCGTGCGGTCTCTGGCTGCCCGCGTCTGCGTATAATGTGCCAGACTACTCGAATGATGGCAGGATGATCGAATGACAGCGGATGCGGATCATCGCACCGGGCTAGTTCGTGTGCCGACGGGTCGCCTCGACAGGGCCACTTCGGCGACGGGCGCATGGAGCGTCCGCAGCCGGCTCTTTATTAAATACGTCTCGCTGTTTGTCGCCGTGGTTGCTCTTGCGCTCGTGACCAATGGCGCATCGCAGATTTGGTTCTCCTATCAGGAGAACAAGGCGTCATTGACCAGCATCCAGCATGCAGAGGCTCAGGCGGCGGCCGACAAGATCGGGCAATTCATCAGTGAAATCGAAAAGCAACTCGGCTGGACCACGCACCTGCCCTGGTCGGCCAGCACTAGCACTCTTGAGCAGCGACGCTTCGATGCGCTGCGGCTATTGCGGCAGGTGCCTGCCATCACTGAGTTCACACAGCTCGATGCCTCAGGCCACGAGCAGCTCCGCGTGTTGCGGCTTGACATGAACGTGGTCGGCAGCGGCATCGATTATTCTCAGAAGCCGGAATTCACCGAAGCCATTGCACGCAAGATCTATTTCGGCCCGGTTTATTTCCACATCGATTCCGAGCCCTACATGACGCTTTCTCTTGCCGGCCCGGGACGCTCTAGCGGCGTGAGTGTTGCGCAAGTCAACCTCAAGTTCATCTGGGATGTGGTTTCGAAAATGAAGGTCGGGGAGCGCGGCCGGGCCTACGTGGTTGACGCCACTGGCCGCCTCATCGCGCATCCCGACATCAGCTTGGTGCTTCGCAATATCGACGTTTCGCACCTCTCGCAGGTGCGCAGCGCGCTCGCCGCAACGGCCGATAATTCCGGCGAACGCGTGCAGGAGGCCGAAGACATTGCGGGTCATAAAGTGCTCAGCGCCTATGCCCCGGTCGCTCCGCTCGGCTGGCTGGTATTCGTCGAAACCCCGATCGAGGAGGCCTACGCGCCGCTCCTTTCGTCGATGCAACGCACCGGTTTTGTGCTGTTCGGTGCGCTTGCGCTGGCCGTCGTGGCCGGCATGTTCCTCGCCGGACGGATGGTGGTCCCGATCCGAAAATTACGCGCGGGCGCGGCGCGGATCGGCGGCGGCGACCTCAGCCAGCGCATCACCATCAAAACCGGGGACGAGATCGAGGCGCTCGCCGATCAGTTCAACGACATGGCGGGCCGGCTGCAGGAATCGTATACCGATCTGGAGAAAAAAGTCGATGACCGTACCCGCAAGCTGAGCGAATCGCTTGAACAGTTGCGAGCAACTCAGGATCGCTTGATCCAGACCGAGAAGCTCGCGTCGCTTGGCCAACTGACCGCCGGCATTGCCCACGAGATCAAGAATCCACTCAATTTCGTCAACAACTTCTCGGGGGTTTCCATCGAATTAATCGATGAGCTGCAGGAGGTCCTGCAGAGCGTGGAGGCCGACGATAAAACTCGCACTGAAATCACTGAGTTGATGGACACATTGCGCGGCAACCTCGGAAGGATCGCGCAGCACGGCAAGCGTGCGGATTCAATCGTGAAGAACATGCTTCTGCATTCGCGTGGAGGCTCAGGCGAGCATAGACGGGTCGATATCAACGCCGTTGTCGAGGAAAGTCTCAATCTCGCTTATCATGGTGCCAGGGCTGAGAAGCAGGGCTTCAATATTACTCTGAATAAATCACTTGATCCGACTGCCGGCGAAGTCGACCTCTTCCCGCAGGAGATTACGCGGGTTCTTCTCAATTTGATCTCAAATGGCTTCTATGCGGCGTCGAAACGCAAAGACTTGGCGAAGACCGACGCATTCGAGCCGACTCTTACAGCCTCGACCAAGAACCTGGGCGACCGCGTGGAAATCAGGATTCGCGATAACGGCACCGGCATTCCGCCCGACGTGAAAGACAAGATGTTCAATCCATTCTTCACGACCAAGCCGCCCGGTGAAGGCACTGGGCTGGGTCTCTCTATCAGCTATGATATCATTTTTAAACAACACGCCGGGTCTATCGAAGTGGATACGCAGCCTGGCGAATTCACCGAGTTCAGGATCACTCTACCTCGCACAGCTGTATCCGTCGCAAAATCGGAGGTTCGAGCGTGAAGTTTCTCATTCTCGTGGTTGATGACGAGCCCGACGTTGAATCATTGTTCCGCCAGCAGTTCAGGCGCGAGCTTCGCGCTGGCCGCTTTGCGATGGACTTTGCACAATCTGCTCTCGTAGCGCTTGAGCGCATAGCCGCATCAGACGCCCCGGTTATTCTCATTCTCTCCGATATCAACATGCCCGAAATGAGCGGTCTTGAATTTCTGCCCAAAGCGAAGGCGATACGACCAGACATTCCGGTGATCATGATCACCGCCTATGGCGACGCTGAAACAAAGCAAAAGGCGCTCGAAGGTGGTGCCGAGGGACTATTTGCAAAGCCAATTGATTTCGCGACGCTTCGAACCGAAATCGAAATGCGAGTCGAAAAAAACACATGAGTCCCTGCATCCTCGTAGTCGACGACGAGCCGGACCTGGAAGCGCTTGTCCTGCAGAAGTTCCGGCGCGAAATCCAAAATGGAACAGTCAAGTTCCTGTTTGCCCGCGAAGGCGTCGAAGCACTGAGCGTCTTACAGGCGAACGGCGGCGTCGATCTGGTGGTCACCGACATAAATATGCCGAGGATGGATGGGCTATCGCTGCTGCAGAAGCTTCAGGAGAGCGAAGAAAGGGTATCAACCATCATCGTTTCTGCTTATGGCGATATGGCCAATATTCGCACGGCGATGAACCGAGGCGCGTTTGATTTTCTGACAAAGCCGATCGACTTCGCTGACCTCGAAGCGACGATCGCCAAGACCATTCGGCATGTGGAAACTTTGCGGGAGGCGCGGGAGCGCCAGGCGCAAGCCGAGCGGGCGTATGGCCGGCTGCGGCGCTTCCTGCCCCCGCAGGTGGCTGACCTGATCGTCTCGTCCGGGACCGAAAAGCAGCTTGAAAGCCACCGGCGCGAGATCACCGCGCTGTTCTGCGATCTGCGAGGATTTACCGGATTTTCCGAGAGCTCGGATCCCGAAGACGTGATGACGCTCTTGCGCGAATACCATGCCGCCATCGGCAAGATCATCGACAAGCACGGCGGTACACTCGAACGGTTTGCCGGCGATGCCGTGATGGTGATCTTCAACGATCCGGTGCCGCTGCCCAATCCGGCGCTGACCGGCGTGCAGATGGCGCTGGAAATGCGCACTGCAGTCGGAGCTCTGTTGAAAAAATGGCGCCGTCTGGGGCACGAACTCGGCTTCGGTATCGGTATTTCGCACGGCTATGCGACGCTCGGTACCATCGGCTTCGAGGGCCGCTTCGACTATGCCGCAATTGGGATGGTCTCCAACCTCGCCTCCCGCTTGTGCGCCGAGGCCCAGTCGGGCCAAATCCTGATCAGCCCGCGCGTCATGTTGGCAGTCGAAGACCTCGTGACCGTTGAGCCGGCGGGTGAGTTGACGCTCAAAGGCGTCTCCCGCCCCGTCGTGGTCCACAACGTGATCGGCTTCAACGAAAAACAAGAGTAATTGCGACATCAACGCAGCAAAATCCTCACTCAATTACCCAATCCACTGGTAATTAGCCAGGGCGTCGCGTTGAGCTCTATTGCTCTTGCAGTCTTTGAATTGATCACAAGGTCGAATGTACGCGCTGATGGCTTGGTCCGAAGCCAACAGCGTCGACTTCATCTCGCAGCCGCCGAGAAAGGGCTCATTCGATGATCTCGTCGGCGCCTCCGACCAGCGTCAGCGGGACGTTGATGCCGAGCGCCTTGGCAGTCTTGAGGTTGACGATCAGCTCGACTTTCGTGATCTGCTGCACTGGCAGCTCAGCCGGCTTATTGCCCTTGAGAATACGACCAGTCAGGATGCCAGCCTGGCCCCAGGCGTCGCTAAGGTCAGTTCCGTAGGCCATCAGGCCGCCAGCCGCTGTAAACTCACGATATTGGAAAACCGATGCAACCAGGTGGCGCAGCGCAAGGGCGGCGAGCTGTTCGTTCCTGCTGTTGAAAAATGGATCGGGGCCTATCACCAACGCGCCCGCTCGAAGTCCAGCAAAAACCCGGTCGAAGTCCTGTTCGGCGCTGGCGTGCAAGGTACGAAGCTCCACCCCTAGCCTGCGCCCCGCCGCAAGCGCCTCTGCCACCAACGTTTCGGCGACCGGATTGGCCGGATTGACGAGGAGAGCAACGGTTCTCGCGGTTGGCATAACCTCATGGATCAGCTCAAGACGCTTCGGCACCAGCGCAGCGTTTAGCGTCACCAATCCGGTGATGTTACCGCCCGGGCGATTGAAGCTGGCGACCAGGCCATATTTGATTGGGTCGGCACCGGTGAAGAAAACAATCGGAATTGTCGTTGTGGCAGCCTTGGCAGCCAATATCGAAGGAAGGCCATCGATCGCGGCAATCACATTGACCTGACGACGAACCAAATCGTTCGCAAGCGCAGGCAGTCGATTATAGTCGCCCTCCGCCCAGCGATATTCGATCGCGACATTCGCGCCCTCGACGTAGCCGGCCTTCTTTAGCCCGTTCCGGAAGCCGGCCAAGAACGGGGTAAATTTGTCCGGCGACGCAGTACTGAGGAATCCGACTACTGGCATTGCTGGTTGCTGCGCGTGTGCCGCGAGCGGCCACGCCGCTGCCGCGCCGCCGAGAGCCACGATGAATTCGCGTCGTTGCAGTTGACCGTATTGCATCCGATGTTCCTGGCCAGGGTGTCACTACAGCATAACGGATCGTCGAGCTGTTGGCATCAGGTATTGGTCGGCGTCCCGATGTACCACGAGCGACCAAAGTGCGCGGCAGCAAGGCGTCCTACTCAATGACCTCGTCGGCGGCGGCGAGCAGCGTCGGCGGCACGTCCAGGCCGAGCGCCTCGGCGCTCTTCATGTTAATGATCAGCTCAACTCTCATGGCCTGCTGCACCGGCAGATCGCCAGGCTTGTCCCCTTTGAGTATCCTGCCGGTGTACACGCCAACCAGACCATACAATTCCTTCAAGCTGCCGCCATAACTCATCAGGCCGCCCGCCGTGGCAAAGTCGCGATAGACGAAGACCGTCGGCATAGCGTGGCGGAGCGCAAGCTGGGCGAGTTGTTCGCTGTGATTTACGAACAATTGATCGGGGTCGATTACTAATCCACTGGCTCGCAGTTGGCGCGCGTTCGCAAACACCATATCGAAGTCACGCTCGCTGCTGGCCTGCAAGACGTAGAGAGTTAGTCCCAGAGCCTGGGCCGCCCTGCGTGCATCTGTCGTTGCGGCTTCGGCTAAGCTGCTCGCCGGGTTGACAATAATCGCAAACGCCGTCGCCGCAGGGAGCAATGTGTGCAGCAGCTCCAGCCGCTTTGGCGCCAGCCGCAAAGCGAGTGAGCTGACACCCGTGAGGTTGCCGCCGGGACGGCTAAGGCTGACAACGAGGCCCGCTTCTGCCGGATTGGTGCCAGCCACGAAAACAACCGGAATCGTCGTGGTCGCCTTCTTTGCCGCCAGCGCTGAGGGAGTTCCGGCGATCGTGACAAGCGCGCTCAGCGGCCGGCGAGCCAAATCGGCTATCAATTCCGGTATTCGCTCGGGTTGGTTTTCCGCCCAGCGATATTCGAATACTACGTTGCGCCCTTCGACGTAACCCATTTCGCTGAGGCCTTCATGGAACGCGCGCAGACGGGCCCTGGTGTGATCACGCGATGCTGCGCCGAGAAATCCGACGACCGGCGTCGCCCGACGCTGCGCGCGTGCCGCGAACGGCCACGCTACGACTGCGCCGCCGAGAAGCGTGAGGAACTCGCGGCGCCCGATGCCGGGCATCTTCCTACGAGGCATAACCGATCATTTTGAATCGAGGCGGGGTGCTGTCAGCCCGCTCTTATGCTGGCCCAAAGGATATCACCTTGAGGGTGCGCCAAACAGCCTGCTGCAGTGTGGAATCTCATTCGCCTGCACCGCCGGATTGATGTCCGAATCGGTCAAGGGCGGCGCAGCCAACCTGGGGTCAGTCCTCGCCTGATGCCCGGATCGCCCCAGAAGCGAAGTTCAAGGTGTCGGCCTGCATCGTGAGGTACCGGTTGGGGCGTAATCCGCCGCAGCTGACAGCCTAGTTATTCGATCACTTCGTCAGCGCTGGCCTGCAGCGTGAGCGGAACAGTGATACCCAATGCCTTTGCCGTCTTGAGGTTGACCACCAACTCGTACTTGGTCGGCTGCTGAACCGGCAACTCGCCCGGATTGGTACCGCGCAGAATGCGATCGACATAAGACGCCGCACGGCGGTAGAGATCAGTCGAATCGGGACCATAGGAAATCAATCCGCCGTCCACGGCCTGATCGCGCAATGCGTAGATTGCGGGCACGCGAAACCTCGCCGTGAACGAAATGATCAGCGCGCGATTGGCATTCGTGAAGCTATCCGGCAACGCGATGACGCTGCCACCAGGTTCGCGCCCCTGCGTCGAGATCACGTCTTCGATGTCACGAATATTGCGAACCGGACCGGAGATCGGCCGAACCAAAAACGCAGGCGCAGCCGCTTCGATCGAGCTCACATAGGACGGATAAAAGGGGGCGGTATTAGGGTTGAAGATCACCACAACGCGTTCCGTGCCAGGGACGAGCTCTTTGAGCATTTGCAACCATTTGCCGCCGAGCGAGGACGCGAAAGCGGTGAGCCCGGTCGCGTTGGCGCCAGGATGTCCGAGGCTCGCGATCAAGCCGGAGCCAACCGGGTCCGACACGTTAGTGAATACAATCGGGATGGTGCGCGTCTCACGCAAAAGCGCAACGACAGATGGCGTATTGCCAGCAAGGATCGCATCTGGTTGAAGCGCGACCAGCTCATTTGCGCTCATCCGCGCGCGATCGAGGTCACCAGCCGGCCAGCGGTAGTCGATTCGAAGGTTGCGGCCTTCGATCCAGCCTAACTCCTTGAGACCTTGCTGAAATGCCGCGATCCACGCACGAGATTGCATGTCATGCTCGCCCGTACCTCCAGCCATCACGCCAATCCGCCGCACTCGATCAGACTGCGCGTGTGCCGCAAGCGGCCACGCAGCCGCGCCGCCGAGCAGTGTAACGAATTTGCGCCGTCTCATTGCCTCCCCCGAGGCTCAGAACCGCGCCAAATGCGCGTTCAGCTCATGCTATCAAAACAGGAAATTGCGGCCAACGAAATGGGGTCCGACGGTCAAGTTGCACTGCGAAAATCTTGAGCTGCCCATGTCCCAGTTGGGGTCACGAGGGGCGAACAGTTTCGTGCCAGCCTCTGGCTTATGACCGCAATCCCTCAAGAAGCCACCCTAATTTCAATGCCTTCCGGGGCCCTGACTTTTGTTTGGCGTCTTCCCCTTACTCGATCAGTTCGTTGGCGCCGGCGAGTAGCGGAAGCAGGACGGTGATGGCCAGCGCCTTGGCAGTATTGAGGTTGATGACCAACTCGACTTTCACCATCCGCTGGACCGGCAGGTCAACCGGTTGGGCACCTTTGAGAATTCTCCCTGCGTAGGTGCCAACCACCCGATAGCCTTCAGCAATGTCGGATCCATAACTCATCAGGCCGCCTGCAGCAGCGAACTCGCGGTACGGATAAATCGCGGGAATGGCATGCCGAGCCGCGAGCGCGATAAGTCGAGCGGGCTGGTCCGTGAACAAGGCGTCGGCACTTACCACAATGGGCAAAGAGTGTTCTTTTGCTGCAGTAGCGAAGGCAGTATCGATCTCGTTTTCGTTAGCGGCATTCAGAACACGAAGCTCCACACCTAAAGCACGCGCTGCCTCGTGCAGTTGTTTCGTTTCGGTCCCTGTAAAGGCGCTGCTCGGGTTTGCAAGCAGGGCGATGACGCCCGTGGTCGGGACCAGTTCGTATAATAGCTCCAATCGCTTTCCCACTACTGCGGTATTTAGATTGTATACGCCTGTGATGTTGCCGCCTGGTCGATTGAGCCTGGTAACGACGCTAAGCCGCACCGGGTCAGCGCCCATGGCTGCCCTCCGAGGAGGTCAATTCCGAGCAGATCGAGGATGTGCTCGCGATATTCAGCGAGATGGGCGTGAACGTGGCCGAGACCGAGGAAGCCACCGACGACGAGGAGAAGGAGCGCGAGGAGGCAGACGACGAGCCCGAGGCCGAGGGCGGCGAACTGGTCGAGGTCCAGCAGAAGGTTCCGGCCAAGTCCGAGGCCAAGGAGCCGGCCGAGCGCACCGACGATCCGGTGCGCATGTATCTGCGGGAAATGGGGTCGGTGGAGCTGCTTTCGCGCGAGGGCGAGATCGCCATTGCCAAGCGCATCGAGGCCGGCCGCGAGGCCATGATCGCCGGGCTGTGCGAGAGCCCGCTCACCTTCCAGGCCATCATCATCTGGCGCGACGAGCTGTCTCAGGTGTGCTATCTTCCGGTGGCAACCAGTGGAGGCACTGGGCAGTGAAACGGCGCGAGTTCATCTCGACGCTCGGCAGCGCAGCGACTTTGCCCTTCGCAGCACGAGCGCAGCAGAGCGAGCGGATTCGGCGCATTGGCGTACTCATGTCCACGAGTGCGGACGATGTGGAAGGGCAGGCTCGCAACGCGGCGTTCCGGCAGGGGCTCGGCGAACTGGGCTGGAGCGTCGGCCGCAACATGCAGATCGATTATCGCTGGAGCGGGGGCGATGCCGAGCAAATTCGCAAATACGCGGCGGAGCTGGGTGCGCTTGCCCCAGACGTCATCCTGGCTAGTGGCGGTGCGGTCGTAGGGCCGTTGCTAAAGGTGACCCGCACAGTGCCGATCGTGTTCACGCTGACTCCCGATCCGGTCGGCGCGGGCTTCGTCCAAAGTTTGGCGCGACCGGGCGGCAATGCCACCGGGTTCACTTCGATCGAATACCGCATAAGCAGAAAATGGCTGGAACTGCTGAGAGAGATCGCGCCGCGCGTGGTGCGAGTAGCAGTCCTTCGCGATGCCACCGTACCCGCAGGGATTGCGCAGTTCGCCGTACTCATGTCCATGGCGCCGTCGCTTGGGATAGAGTTGATCTCGATCGACGGGCGAGACGCGCCCCAGATCGAGAGCGCCGTCATCGAATTCGCGCGGTACTCGAACGGCGGTTTGATCGTGCTGGGGAGCGCGCTAACGGTGCTTCATCGCAAACTGATCATCGCGCTCGCGGCTCGGCACGCGCTCCCGACGGTCTATCCCGGAACCTACTTCGTCAGCGCCGGCGGCCTAATCTCCTACTCTCCTGACTCGACCGACCCGCACCGGCGCGCCGCCGGTTACGTTGACCGTATCCTCAAGGGCGAGAAGCCGGCGAACCTTCCAGTGCAGAACCCAGTCAAGTACGTGCTGGCGGTCAACCTTAAGACTGCCAAAGCGCTCGGTTTGACAGTACCGGACACGTTGCTGGTCTTTGCCGACGAGGTGATCGAATAGGTGGAAGGCGCCAGGCAAAGCTGGCGCGATTCAGCCGGTGGAAGTCCGGCCCAGGTAGGGCCTAGCAAGCCGCCTGGAAGCGAGTGTTGCGTGAGGCGGCGGCAACGCCAAACACGAAGCGTACACAGCGGTTGCGTGGGGTGTGCGATTGAGCCACGAAATGATGAAATCGCGGGAGCGGAGGCTGCCACTTATGTCAATCGTCATCGTCGTCGCTCGTGATCTTGTCGGCCGCCTCCTCGAGGGCGTCCAGTGCATCTTCCAGCTCCTCCTCCGCGTCCTTTATTTTCTCTGTCTTTTGGGATTGACCACTCAGCTCTCTGAGGGCAGCCGCCGCTGAATTGACTCGCTTCATGGCGGCGTCCCATTCATTCCAAGCGGGATCATCTCTGGCGACCATATTGAACCTCTTCGCCTCGCGACGACTCGTTGGTTGGTCTATCTCATGGGTTTCGTGCGTGTCATTCGTTTGACGATGCGGTCGAATGCATCGCTGCTTTGATCCGCACCAAGCTCCCAAGCGGTTTCCTTAAACCGCTCGGATTGGCGCTTGTCCCTGATCTTCGGCCTTCGTTTTTTGCTTTTAGCTCA
>WNEY01001684.1_pt1 | contig 15801 bp, 15 predicted proteins | sample 5400531 | NCBI WGS metagenome assembly WNEY01 (sample SAMN13153338, study PRJNA577476) | soil metagenome | isolation source: 200 cm saprolite under Douglas fir tree site 1 | place: USA:California | collected 2015-04-18
CGGCGAGCGTGATGCCGCGGTCGACCGCAAGCGCTTCGATCTGGTGGAAGTTGGGCGTCGAGCGTGGGCTCGGCGTGTCGCGGCGGTAGACCCGGCCGACCGTCGCGATGTAGATCGGCGGCGGACGCGACTCCATGACGCGAATCTGGCCCGTCGATGTGTGCGTGCGGAGCAGCGTCCCGTCGTCGATGTAGAAGGTGTCGCGGTGCGATCGTGAGGGATGCGTCAGCGGCTGGTTGAGGGCGTCGAAGTTGTGCCACACGGTCTCGACCTCGCGGCTGTCGACGATCTCGTAGCCGAGGCCGAGGAAGATGTCCTCGACCTCGCGGCAGATCTGTGTGAGTAGATGTAGGTGACCGCGCGGCAGGCGCTCGCCGGGAAGCGTGACGTCGAGCAGCTCGTCGAGGTGAGCCCGCTCCTCCCGCTCGAGCGCCGCGGCACGCTCCTCGACGGCCGCCTCCAGCCGCTCGCGGATCCCGTTCAGGAGCATGCCGGCCTCGCGGTCGCGCACGCCTCGCAGGCCCTGCGCGAGCTCGCTCTTGCGGCCGAGGTAGCGCACGCGCGCCTCATCGAGCTCGGCTGCCGTCGGCGCCGCCGAGATCGCCTGCCGCGCCTCGTTCTCGTATTGCTGCCAGTCCACGGTCGTTGATTCTCCCTCCTGGTCCGCGTTCATCCGTTGCCTTCGGAAGGCCCCGACTCGGGAGAGGGATCGGCCGCGCGCTAGCGCCGGTCCCCGGCGAGCCGGGGCCCGGTAAACACGAAGGCGCTGCGCATCGCGGCCACGCTCGAACGATAGCGTGAATGCCGGATGAGCGACTACGACGCGATCGCCAGGCTCTACGACCCTTGGAGCCGCAGCGTCACGGAGGACGTGCCGTTCTACCTCGAGGAGGCGCGCCGCTCCGGCGGGCCGGTTGTCGAGCTCGGCGTCGGGACAGGAAGGATCGCGGTGCCGATCGCGTCCGACGGGATCCCAGTGATCGGCGTCGACTCGTCGCGCGGGATGCTCGACGTCTGCGCCGAGCGTGCCTCGCTCGCCGGCGTCGGAACGCTGCTCGACCTGCGCGTGGGCGACCTGCGTAAGCCGCCGGTGCGCAAACGCGTGCCGCTCGTGCTCTGCCCGTTCCGGTCGCTGCTGCACCTCCACACGGAGGAGGACCGAAGGCTGGCACTTCGTGCCGCGCGGCGACTGCTCGTGCCGGGCGGCCGCTTCGTTTTCGACGTCTTCACGCCGTCGCCCAGCGACATCGAGGACACGCATGGACGCTGGCTCGAGCGCGAGCCTGGAATCTTCGAGCGCGCCGACTGGGACGAGCAGGCGCGAACACTCACGCTCTCGGTCCGCGACCAGCGTTCACAGTCGACGATGCAGCTCGCGTGGCTCGAGCCGGATGAATGGCGCGCGCTCCTCGCCGACGAGGGCTTCGAGATCGAGGCGTGCTACGGCTGGTTCGACCGGAGCCCCTACACGGGCGGCGAGGACACAATTTGGGTCTGCCACGCACGGCCCTGACCCTGACCGCGGCAGTTGTCGCGCTCGTCTTCGCGCTGCCCGCGCAGGCGTTCGCGCTGACGCTGCCGCGCGCCCAGGTGCACGTCACGCTCGAGCCGAATGGGGTGATCGACGTGCTCGAGCGGCTGACGGTGGACTCGCCGACGCCCCTCGTTGGTAGGCGCGAGATCGCGATGCAGCCGGGAGAGCTGTTCGCCGCTCCGAGCATCGTCGTCGACGGCCGGAGATTCGAGGCCGGCGGCGCGCAACGCGCCGGAACCTTCCGGGTCGTGCGCGGGACGCGCGGCGTGCGGATCGAATGGCGCGAGCCGCGTGGGTTGCGAGAGGTGCGCATCGGCTACCGGCTGGCCGAGCGGCCGATCGTCTACCGCGACGTCGTCGATCTCCGGATCGCGCTGTGGGAGCAGGACTGGCCGGTGCCCGTCCGCCTGCTCACGGCTTCGCTGCACCTCCCGCGCAGCTCGCCGGCACGGGTGCGCGTGTGGTTGCACCCGTCGTCGCTGCACGCGTCCGTGTCGACGGATCGCCGCAGCGTGCGCGTACGCGCGCGAGAGGTCGATGGGACAGTTGACCTGCGCGCCGTCTTCCCGCGCTCGGTGCTCGCGTCCACGGCAGGAGCACAGAAGAAGGCCGGCCCCGGCCTGCGCGCGATCCTCGCCGAGGAGCGGGCGCGGGACGGCGGCAGCTCGTGGTGGATCTGGGTGATCGTCGCGGTCGTCGCCGCGGGCGCGGCAGCTACGGGCGCCGTGCTTCGTCGCGCAAGACCGCGTCCCAACCGCTCGTGACGTGTCTTGAAGCGGCTCTTGCGCGACGAGGCCGCTCACAATCACGATTCGAGCATGGACCCTCCGCTCGAGCGTGAGGACGTCGTCTCTATCATGGAGACGCTGCTAGTGCCCCTTCCAGTAATTGAGCCCAGCTTCTGGGTGGCGAGCACCAAGCGAGAGGCCGCACTCGACCGCCGCGCAGGCTGGTTGCCTGCGCAAGGTCGAGGGTGGACTTTCGCGCCGCGTGATCGCCGGCCAGAAGCGGGCTTGGATTGCTGGAAGGGGCACTAGACATCCGAAACGACACACGAGAGATCCTCTGGATCCTACGAGGAGACGACGGTGAAGAAGAGGCGGAGTCGTAAGGAGATCGAGGACGAGCTGCTGCGAAGCGATGAGAATTACCGTCGACTGTACGAGCGGCTCGCGTATCACAAAGCGAAGCTCGAGGAAGAGAGGCGGCGCGCTTCGTAGAGCGCGATCGCGCCGGCCGTCGCGACGTTGAGCGACTCGCTCTCCGGCGCGAGCGCGATCGTAGCGCGCGCGTCGCAGCGCGCGAGCACGTCCCCCGGCACGCCGTCGCGCTCGGCGCCGAGCACGAACGTCCCCGCACGGGATGCCGCCTCGTGCAGCGGCTCGCCGCCGCGTGGGACGAGCGCGAGCCAGGGACGCGGCGCGTCGTCGAAGCGCGCAACGGGCACGCGGAAGATCGCGCCGACGGACGCTCGCAGCGCCTTCGGACCCGTGGGATCGGCGCAGCCGGTGGAGAGCGCGATGCCGGCGCCGAATGCGTCGGCCGCGCGCAACAGCGTGCCGACGTTGCCGGGATCGCCGACGTGCCAAAGCGCGAGCGTGAGAGGCCGCGTCTCGTTCGGCAGCTCGTTGCGCCGGTAAACGCCGATCACGCGCGGCGGGTGCGCGAGCGTCGACAGGTCGGCGACGAGCTTCGGCTCGACGTCCTCGCCGGCGACGAGCAGGTCGACCGGCTCGACGCCCGCCGCGCGCGCCGCGTCGACGAGATCTTCTCCCTCGCACACGAACAAGCCTTCCTTCTCGCGCTGTCGCCGTGACTCGAGCAGCTTGCGCACGAGCTTCAGGCGCGGATTCGACGCGGAAGTGATCACAGCTCGAGGTCGAGCCATCGGCCGTGGTAGTCGGCGTGCCCTGCGAACTCGCGCGACCCGCCGGGCCAGTAGACGATCCGCAGCCCCCAGTCCTCGATACCGGTGCGTGGATTCCCGGCAGTGACGAACGCGAGCGGCAATCGTGCGCCGGCCTGGTCGAGCGCGGCTCTCACGCGCTCGCGCCCTTCCGGTTCGACGTAGCCAAGCGCAGCAGTTTGGAACACGACGGTCAGTGCGTCGATCGGCTGTTTTGCAAGTACCTCCGGCAGAACTTCGACGAAGTCTCCGCCTATGAGCTCGGGCGGATCTGCGCGCACCGCCGCGATCGCCGTATCCAACCGAGCGAGCCTCTCGACCTGATCGGCCCAGACCCAGCACTTGAGGAGCAGCACGCCAGCGTGCATCGTGACGTCGATCGGCTGGCGGTCGATTCCGATCCGGTGGCGCACGCGTGGCACGCACTCGAGCAGCGATCCGCGCACCAACCGCCGCTCCTCCCCGCGCAGGACGAGTTGCGCACCCACTGGCCCGAGCGCGCCGGCGGCGTATACGCAGCGGTAGCGATCCCAGACGAGATTGAGACCGGCGCTCGGACCCAGCTCGATCAAGTCGATGACGCCGTTGCCTGTCCGTTCCGCGACACGGCAGAAAAGCGGCGCAAGCGACCATGAACGCTGCACTTCGTTCGTCTGCACGCCGAATTCGCGGACAAACGCCTCGAGGAACTCCCGATGGTCCACGGGACTGTCCTCCCACCTGGCCTCTCCGGCAAGCACCAGGTAGTGCATGCCGCCGAGTAGGCGCAGCGGCGTGTCCCACTCTGGCGCAGTGCCGACGATCGACGCAACACCAGCGTCGTCCGCCCACGCGCGCAGCAGCCGCGCGTACAGCGGCGAACGCGTCTCGCAGTGGCGCGCCTGCGCCTCGAAGACCTCCTGTTGCTTCAGCGGTCCTCCCGGTGGCATTGCCACGTTTGTGGGTCGCGAGCACCAAGCGTCGCAAGGACGCAGGGAGCGCCCGTGCTGGTGGCACGGGCGCGACTGAGGACGCGGCGACGCGCCGCGTGATCGCGGGCCACAAACCTGGATGATGCCGCCGGGAGGGCCGCTATGCTTCGAGCGCCGCTTTGGCGCGCTCGGCGATCGCGCCGAACGCCTGCGGATCGCTGACCGCGAGCTCGGCGAGCACCTTCCGGTCGAGGTCGATCTCCGCCTTGCGCAGCCCCGCGACGAACTGGTTGTACGACAACCCGTTCTGCCGCGCAGCCGCGTTGATGCGGATGATCCAGAGCCGGCGGAAGTCGCGCTTCTTGTTCTTGCGGTCGCGATAGGCGTACGCAAGGGAGTGCTCGACCTGCTCCTTGGCGTAGCGGTACGAGGACTTCTTGAGCCCCCAATAGCCCTTCGCCTGCTCGAGAACCTTGCGGCGCTTCTTGCGCGCGTGGACGGAACGCTTGACCCTAGGCATTAGCGATCCTCCCGGTGACGCCGCCAAGTGTCGCCGGGACGGTCACTTGACTACCACCTCCCGAGCATCTTCTTGACCGCCTTCGCGTCGCTGCCGCTGACCGGGGCGTCCCGGCGGAAGCTGCGCTTACGCTTGGCTGACTTTTTTTCGAGCAGATGGCTCTTCATCGCTCGACGGCGCAGCAGCTTTCCCGCTCCGCTCACCTTGAACCGCTTCTTCGCTCCGCTGTGTGTCTTCATCTTTGGCATCGGCTTTCGCAACTCCCGCGTTCTTCGTCGGTCCCAGCACCATCACCATGTTCCGTCCGTCCTGCAGCGGAGGAGATTCGATCTGGCCGATCTCCTTTACGTCGTCCGCCAGCCGCATCAGCAGGTCGCGCCCCCGCTCCGGGTGGTACTGCTCGCGTCCCCGGAACATGATCGTGACCTTGACCTTCGCGCGCTGGTTGAGGAAGCGCGCGACGTGGCCCTTCTTGGTGTTGTAGTCGTGGATCCCGATCTTGGGCCTGAGCTTGATCTCCTTGATGTTGATCTGGACCTGGTGCTTTCGCGCGAGCTTCGCCTTTTGCTCCTGCTCGTAGCGGTACTTCCCGTAGTCCATGACCCGGGCGACCGGCGGATCCGCCTGCGCGGCGACCTCGACGAGGTCGAGGTTCTTCGACTCCGCGTACGCGAGCGCGTCCTTTGTGTCTTTGACTCCGATCTGTGCGCCCGTCTCGTCGACGAGCCGCACCTTCGGGGCGCGGATCGCCTCGTTGATCCGGGCCTGCGCAATCACCGGGCGCGTGGGCTCCGGGGCGCGGCGCCTAGGCCTCAAGCTGCTCTCACCAAATCGTGCTTAGCTCCTTTTTTCGAACTGCCAAACAACTCCATCGAACGACAAAACCGCTGCAAGCAGCGGCCCGGAAATCCTCGTCGTGGCGACTCGGTTGAACCCCCGATGAATGAGCACTACAGCCAGCATGAAGCATTACAGCCAGTACTGCACTCCGGAGGTGAGGAAGCGGGTCCGCTCCTGCTTGGTCAGGCCACAAGGGTAGCAAGTTCCTTGCGGAACGCCTCGAGCGATACCGTCTTTTGTGCCCCGCCGCGCTCTCGGACCGCAATCGCATCGTCGGACTCCTTGTCCCCCCAGACGACGACGTAGGGGATCTTCTCGACCTCGGCGTTGCGGATCCGCTTGCCGACCGTCTCGTCGGAGTCGTCGACCTCGACGCGGTACTCGCCGAGCTTCTCCCCCAGCTCCTGTGCGGCCGCCGCGTGGTCGGCGCCGACCGGCAGGATCCGGATCTGCACCGGCGCGAGCCAGAACGGGAACGCGCCGGCGTAGTGCTCGATCAGGATCCCGATGAAGCGCTCGAACGATCCGTAGAGCGCGCGGTGGATCACGTACAGCGGGTGTTCGGTGTTGTCGGCGCCGACGTACGTGAGGCCGAAGCGCGACGGCATCTGCGAGTCGAGCTGGATCGTCCCCATCTGCCACTTGCGACCGAGCGCGTCGTCCATGAAGAGGTCGATCTTCGGCCCGTAGAACGCGCCCTCGCCGGGCGCGAGCGTATACGGAATGTCGTTCAGCTTCAGCGCCTCCTCGAGCGCGGCCTCGTTCCGGTCCCATTGCTCATCGTCGCCGATCTTGTTGTCCGGACGCGTAGCGAGCTCTGCGCTCGCCGACATGCCGAAGAGGCGGTAGAGGTACCGCGCGTAGTCGACGACGCCGGCGATCTCGTCCTGGATCTGCTCCTCGGTGCAGAAGATGTGCGCGTCGTCCTGCGTCACGATGCGGACGCGCAGCAATCCGTGCAGCGTGCCCGTCAGCTCGTTGCGATGCAGCGGCGTCGGCTCGGCGAAGCGAAGCGGGAGCTCCTTGTAGCTGCGCTGGCGGCTGCCGAACAGCAGCATGTGTCCCGGGCAGTTCATCGCTTTCATCGCCCAGGGCTTTTCGTCGACGTTGAGCTTGAACATCAGGTCCTCGTACTTCGGGAAGTGACCCGAGATGAAGAACGTCTCCGCGTCGTAGATGATCGGCGTCTTCACTTCCACGTAGCCGCGCTTCGCGTTCTCGCGGCGGCGGATCTTCTCCAGCTCGTGCCAGATCACCATCCCCTTCGGGTGCCAGAGCGGCGAGCCGGGTGAGCGCTCCGTGAAGTGGAAGAGGTCGAGCTGCACGCCGAGCCTGCGGTGGTCGCGCCGCTTCGCCTCCTCGAGCCGGTGCAGGTACTCGTCGAGGTCCGTCTTGTCGTAGAACGCGGTCCCGTAGATGCGCGTCAGCTGCGGGTTGTTCTCGTCGCCGCGCCAGTAGGCGCCGGCGAGGCCCGTCAGCTTCACCGCCTTGATCGGCTGCGAGTTCTGAAGGTGCGGGCCGCGGCAGAGGTCGGTGAATTCACCCTTGCCATTCGACGACTGCGTGTACAGCGTGATGTCGCCTTCTGCAGTGTCGACCAGCTCGACCTTGTACGGCTCGTTCTCCGCGGCGAACTTCGCCTTCGCTTGCTCGGCCGACACTTCCTCGCGCGACCACTCGCGGCCTTCCTTCAGCTCGCGGTTGATCTCCACTTCGATCCGCTCGAGGTCCTCCTCCTTAATCGGCTGGGGGAACTCGAAGTCGTAGTAGAAGCCGTTCTCGATCGGCGGTCCGATCGCGATCTTCACGCCGGGGTAGAGCCGCCGCACCGCCTCGGCCAGCAGATGCGAGGTCGAATGGCGGAGAACGTACAGCGCGTCGGGATCGTCCTTGTCGCGCGTCGTCAGGATCTGGATCCGCTCGCCGTCGGCGAGCGGCAGGCGCAGGTCCTTGACGTGCCCGTTCGATCGGACGAGCACTGCTTGCTCGGCGAGCTTCGGCCCGATCGCGCGCGCGGCGTCGAGGCCGGTCGCGCCGTCGGGGAGTTCAAGCTCGGTGTTGTCGGGAAGGAGGACCTTCATGCGAGACGAGACGGACGACAAGGATATGCACCCCCAGCAAGACGATCGAAACGAGGACGTTGACGAGTCGCCGGTCCCGGACCCGAAGGCCAAGGACACGTCCGCCGAGGACGATCCCGAGGCGGACTAGCCCGCGCGCGACCCGGCGACCGACGATCGCGCGCGGCGCGGTGTCGTTGTCAGCAGGATCGCGTTCACATCGTGAACGGTAGCAAGTTGGCTCAGCCAAGCTAGCCAAGCTAGCCAAGCTGCCTTAGCCAAGCTGCCTTAGCCACGCCAACCGTTCGGAGATCAACTTGAACCGTCTCGATTCAGCTGAAGGCCGCGTCGCGCAGCTTCGCCGGCGCCTTCAGCCAGTACGACTCGCGCAGCCACTCGAGCCCGTTCTCCAGCGACTCCTCGTCGGTGATCGCGGCCGTGATCCAGCCGTAGCGGCCGACATGGCTCGCCTTACGGACGTACGGCAGCAGGTAGGCGATCTCGCGCTCCTCCGCCGTCAGCTTCACGGTCAGGTGGACGACGCCGTCCTCGACCCGCATGAGGGCGAACAGCTTGTTGTCCCCGACTTTGAAGACCGGAAAGCCCCACGGCGCGTCCTCGTAGGCCTCAGGCAGCGAGAGCGCGAGCCTGCGGATCGTTTTCGTGGCCTTCGAGACGGGAATCCCCATCGCAGGCCAACACTAACGAGGGAGTCCGGCGGGCCTCTACTTCACACGGATCGGATAGTCGAGGTGCCTCGCGCCGCCGTTGGCCTCGATCTCGGCCCGAAACACCAGCGGCTGGCCCTTCTTGTCGGACGTCCAGCGCACCGCGTGCTTCAGCGTGCCGCTGAAGCCGAACCAGCCGATGGTGTCGATCAGCTTCCCGCTCAGCAGCACCTCGGCCTTGACCGTGCCTGCGACCGGCGTTCCGTCTCGGTTCGAGGCCTTCACCGTGAAGTGCCAGGGCTTTCCGACGGCCGGGTTGTGCCCGTCGGTCACGAGCGTCGCTTTGAACGGCATCGTCGGCGGGCCGGGATGCTCAGCGGTCGCCGTCGACGCTGTCGAGACGAACGGCACCGTCGTGGGCGGCGGAGGACCACCGGCAGGCGGGGGTGAGCTCGACGAGCCCCCGCAGCCGGCGGCGCCGAAGACGAGCATCGAGAGCAGCACCAGGCGGCGAAGCACTGCGCCGATCCTAGCGTCCGGCTGCTGAGGCCCTGCCGGAAGCTTTCCAGATTCCTTACGCCTTGCAAACGTGATGGAGTTAAAAGACGAGACATGGCGGTCCCGGTGTACAAAGGCAAGTTCACCGCGGCCCAGGCGGAGCGGCTCCTCTGGCGCGCGGGCTTCGGCCCGAAGCCCGGCGAGGCGGCCGCACTCGCGAAGCGGGGGCTGAAGGCGGCCGTCTACTCGCTGACGCGGCCTGGGACTGAACAGCTCGTCGGCCCCGAGCCGACGGATGATCGCGGCTTCCCGATCGCACCGCTCGACGCCGTCGGACACGACCACCTGTGGTGGCTCGACCGGATGGTGCGCACGACGACCCCGCTCGTCGAGCGGATGACGCTCAACTGGCACGACTGGTTCGCCACCTCGAACCGAGGCGTCGGCTCCCAGAAGCTGATGCTCGACCAGAACGAAACGCTGCGCGCGAACGCGCTCGGCTCTTTCCAGGACCTGCTGCTCGCGGTGACGGTCGATCCCGCGATGCTGCACTGGCTCAACGGCGACCAGAACACGCGCCTGGCGCCGAACGAGAACTACGGGCGCGAGCTCATGGAGTTGTTCACGCTCGGCGCCGGCCGTCCCGGCGGCTACAGCGAGACGGACGTGCGCGAGCAGGCGCGCGCCCTCACCGGCTGGCGCAGCCAGCGCGTGCAGGGCGTCGGCCCGACGAACTTCCAGTTCGTCCCCGCGTTGCACGACACAGGGACGAAGACGATCTTCGGACAGAGCGGCAACTACGACTGGCACGACTCCTGCCGGCTCGTCCTCACGCACCCGAACCATCCGTCGTACTTCGTCGCCAGGCTCTGGAGCTACTTCGTCCCGACGGCGCCGGACGCGAAGACGCAGTCCGCGCTCGAGGGGATGTACAAGGACGGCTACCAGATCCGTCCCGTCGTCGAGGCGATCCTCATGCACCCGGCGCTCCACACGGGGCCCCGCATGGTGAAGCCGCCGACGGCCTACGCCGCGGGGATGCTGCGCACGCTCGGCCGTGGCATCGACACGGCGGCCTGGGCCAAGCTCGGCGTGCTCGCGGGGCAGCGGCTCTTCTACCCGCCGAACGTCGCCGGCTGGGACGAGACTCGCTGGCTCGACACGGCGACGTTTCGCGGCCGCTGGTACCTGGCGGCGACCGCACTCGACAAGGGGCCCACGGACGCGCCGGCGAACCTCACGGCAGCGCAGCTGCTCTCGCGCGCACTCTCGTACTGGGGCAGCCCGACGCTCGGCAAGGCGAGCCACGACGTGCTGCTGCGCTTCGCGCAGCGCGGGATTACGCGCGGACGCTCGCGCGGACAGATCGAGACGAGCCTGCGCCAACTCGTCCCGACGACCCCGGAGTACCAGACGGCATGAGCGAACGCGCCTGCCACTGCCAGGACTTCTCGCGCACCGAGCTGCTGCGCGCGACGGCCGGGAAGGGCCTGCCCGCGATCGAGGGCGGGATGCCGCTGCCGGCGGGCACGGGCCTCTCCCGCCGATCGTTCCTGATCCGCTCGGCGGGGCTTGCGGTAGCGGTGTACGGCGGCGGAGGGCTGACGGAGCGCATGTTCGCGGACGGCATCGCAAACGCCGCGACGACGGACGGCCGCGTGCTCGTCTCGGTGTTCCTCGAGGGCGGAATCGACTCGCTCTCCGTGCTCTTTCCCGCGTTCGACGGCGCGTACTACGACCTGCGACCGAAGCTCGCGCTCAACCAGTCGGACGGCACGCCGTTCACGGAGGACCCGCGTCTACGCTGGCATCCGTCGGCGGCCGGGCTCGACATGCTGCACCGCGAAGGCAAGGTCTCCGTCCTGCCGGGGATCGGCTATGACCACCCCGACAAGTCTCACTTCACGTCGCGGCACTACTGGGAAGTCGGCGCGACCGATGCGCACCTCTTGACGGGCTGGCTCGGCCGCTATCTCGACGCGACCGGAAAGCAGGACAATCCGCTGCAGGGACTGTCGCTCGACACCTTTCTTCAGCCTGCACTCGCGACCGGCAAGGTGCCCGTCGCGTCGCTCGACGGGCCCGACCGCTACGCCTACACCGTCGCGAACCTCGAGCCTGAGGCCGATCTGCTCGAGGCGCTCGCCGAGCTCGGCACTGCGAACGCGAAGGCGAGCGACACCGCGCTCCGGCAGGCGGCCGCCGCTGCGGCGCAGGCGCACGCGCTGCGCGACCGCCTGCATCCGTTCGACGCCGGCGTGCAGTCGCCGGTGCAGTACCCGTCGTCGAGCGGCAACGGCGGCGACTTCCCGCGTCGACTGGCCGGGCTCGCCGCGATGCTCGAGCAGGGGCTCCCGATCCGCTGCGCTGCGCTGCGCGCGCCGGGAATGTTCGACACGCACGCGAACGAATCCGCCTCTCTCGCGAGCGATCTCAAGCTGACGGTCGACTCGCTCGTCGCGTTCCAACGCGACCTCGAGGCGCGCGGAATCGGCGATCGCGTGCTCGTCCACGTGTGGTCCGAGTTCGGGCGTCGCGCGCGCGAGAACGGCTCGGCGGGAACCGATCACGGGGCGGCCGGCATCGGCTTCCTGATCGGTACACGGGCGAAGGGCCAGATGATCGGCGAGTTCCCCGGGCTCGAGAACCTGGACGACCAGGGCAACCTGCGGCCGACTGCGGATTTCCGCGGCGTCTACAGTGCGCTGTTCGAGCAGTGGTTCGACTTCGACGCAGCGCAGGTGATCCCGAACGCGTCGCAGTTCGCACGGCCGACGCTCCTGAAGTGAAGACGCTCGTCGCCGCAGCGACCCTTGCCGTTCTCGGCGCCACGGGAAGCCCGCCCGCTCGGTTGCAGGTCGTCGCGACCGAGTACAACCTCGCGCGCTCGCGCCCGACGATCAAAGCGGGGGAAGCTCTGATCCAGCTCGTGAACTTTGGCGAAGACCCGCACGACCTGCGGCTGCAGCGGATCGGCGGCAAGCGTGTCTACGCGATCGGCGTCGTGAATCCGGGCGGTGTCAGGACCCTCGACGCGAAGCTCCTGCCCGGAACGTTTCGGCTGTGGTGCTCGATCGCGAACCACCGCGCGCTCGGAATGAGCGCGACGCTGATCGTCAAGCAGTAAGCCCGCCGCTTGTTCCGGCGTCCGCGGCGCTGTAGCGTCGCCTGCGTCCGCCCAGGGGTCCCCGCCAGTACGAAGGAGGACGCATGGAGGCTGAACAGATTCGAGCGGACGCCGCGCAACTCGCGGAGTTCGGGTACAAGCAGCAGCTGACCCGGGCCCTCGGCCTGTGGAGCAACTTCTCGCTCGGCTTTACCTACCTCTCACCGGTCGTCGGCGTCTACACGCTGTTCGCCTTCGGCCTCGCCACAGCCGGGCCCGCCTTCATCTGGACGATCCCGCTCGTCGTCGCGGGCCAGATGCTCGTCGTCCTCACCTTCGGCGAGGTCGCCTCCCGCTATCCGATCGCGGGCGGCATCTACCAGTGGAGCAAGCAGCTCCTCGGCGACAAGTTCGCCTGGTTCGCGGGCTGGTACTACGCGTGGGCGCTGCTCGTGACCGTCGCGGCCGTCGCGTTCGGCTCCGCGTCGTACGTCGCCGCACTGTTCGGGTTCACCGTCACGTCCTCGAACACGAAGCTGATCGCGATCGCGATGATCGCGCTCGCCGCGGTGATCAACCTCACGGGAGTACGAAACCTCGCGCGCATCGCGCTGTTCGGCGTTGTCGCAGAGGTGCTCGGGACGATCGTGTTCGGGACGATCTTCCTCGTCAAAGAACACCACCACGGGCTCGGCGCGATCTTCCACACGTCCGGCGCCGGCGCCGGCGGCTACATCGGAGCGTTCCTGGCCGCCGCACTGTTCAGCGTGTGGATCTTCTACGGCTTCGAGGCGTGCGGTGACGTTGCCGAGGAAGTCGTGAACCCGTCGCGGAAGATCCCGCGCGCGATGATCCTGACCCTGAGCGTCGGCGGCGTGACCGCGTTCTTCATCACGCTCTCGTACGTCCTCGCCGTCCCCAGCTACGGCGACGCGATCAGCGGCAAGAACGCGAACCCGATCATCGGCGTGATCAACGCCGCACTCGGACACTTCGGGTCGAAGGTCGCGTTGACGATGGTGCTGATCGCCTTCGTCTCGTGCACGCTCGCAATCCAGGCGGCGGCGACGCGCCTGATCTTCTCCTACGCACGCGACGGGATGATCTTCGGGGCACGCACGCTTTCGACCGTGTCCCCGCGCTTCCACATGCCGCCCGGCGCCGTCGCGGTCGCGGCCGTGATCCCCGCGCTGATCACGCTCATGCCGACCGCGACCGTCGCCCGCATCATCACGTTCGCGGTCGTCGGGATCTACATCTCGTTCCAGCTCGTGGTACTCGCCGCGCTGATCGCGCGGCAGCGCGGCTGGAAGGCGACGGGAGCATTCAGCCTCGGCGAATGGGGCTGGCTCACGAATGCCGTCGCGCTCGCCTACGGCGTCGCGGCGATCGTCATCCTGTCGATCAAGACGCCGGCCTACGGCAGCGGCTTCCTCGACCGCTGGCTGGTGCCGATCTCGGCGGCGATCGTCGCCGCGGTCGGGCTCGCCTACCTGTTCGCCGCTCAGCCGAAGGCCGTCGTGCGCGACGACGCGCGCGCCGGCAGCCCGGAGCCGCTGGAAGCCCCACCGGTCGCGGCTCTCTAGCCTCGCACTCGCCCCTTGCGGCGCGCCTAGATGGCCGGGCGCGCCGCAGGCGTGCGGCGCGCCCGCTCGGGCTCGAGCTCGTGACGCAGTTTTGCCAGCGCACGGTGAAGCGCGACCTCGACCGTGTTCGTCCGCACGCCGAACAGCTCCGCGATCTGACCCGCGGCGAGGTCCGCGCCGTAGCGGAGCGCGATCAGCTCCCGGTCGCGGTCGCCGAGTTCGACCAAGGCTCGCTCGAGGTCGACGCGGGCGGCGGTGTCCGTCGCGAGATCTCCCGGGGCGGGCTCGTTGTCCGCGTCCGCGAGGTGCATGCGCGCCAACGCCGCGTCCACGATGCAGCGCCGCGCGATCCCGATCAGCCACGCGGCGGGATCGCCACGCTGCGCGTCGAAGCTGCCGCGGTAGCGGAGCGCGCGCTCGAACGTCTCGCTGGTGACGTCCTCGCACTCCGGCCCGTCGCCGATCCGGTACGCGACGTATGCGTAGACACGACGGATGAGTGCGCCGGTGTTGTCGAACGGGTCGCGCGTCACGACCGCACCACGATTTCCCGCCCGCTCGCGCCGAGCTCGGTCCGGAGCTCCGCGATCTCGGGGCTGAGGGGGTTCAGCGCGGACGCCTGTGCCAGCGCGTGCTCGCCGGCTGCGCCCGTTGACGCACGTGCGAGGTCGAGCCAGAGCTCCCAGTTACCGGGGTCCTTTCCGATCGCGGTCCGGAAGCTGCCGCGCGCGCCGGCGACGTCGCCCTCGGCGAGCTGCGCCTCGCCGAGGGCTTGCCGCGGCTGGGCCGACCAGGGCTGCCACTGCGCGGCGCTGCGCGCATCCCGCTCGGCCTGCGCCCAGCGACCCTGGCGCGCCGAGTTGTCTCCGTGCGCAAGGGCGAGGGAGCCGACGAGGCCGACGAAGGACAGCGCGCCGACGCACGTCGCCGCGGTGCAGAGCAACGTGCGGAGCCGTCTCGACGGCGCGCGCTCATCGTCGTCGGAGCGCGCCGCGACGCACAGGCCGACGCCGCAGAAGAGCGCCAGGGTCGTCACGACCGGCATCTCCCAGTCCCAGTCGAAGGCGGCGTGCACAAGAAACGCGACGTAGGCGCCGAAGAGCGCCGGGGCCAACGGGTGCCTGCGCGCGGAGGCGGCCGCGACGAGCGGTACGGCCAGGGCGCCGAGCAGGAGGATCAGCCCCAGGGGCCCAAGCTCGGCGAGCGTCTCGAGATAGAGGCTGTGGGCGTCGCGCACCTTGTCCGCGACCGGGCGGTGCGCGAGCCAGGACGCCTCGTACGTCCCGCTTCCCGAGCCGAGCAGCGGGTGCGCGCGCGCATCGTGCCACGCGGCGCGCCACAGCTCGACGCGGCCGTTGCCGGAGAGCGTGAACAAACGCCGGTTGAGATTCCCGTGGATCTTCGGCGGCGGGGCGGTGAACGCACTGCGGACGCGGTCGAAGGCATCTACGGGACCGCCGGCGCGCGCGAACGCGCCCACTGCGCCTGTGAGGACGACCGCGACGAGGACGATGCCGGCCGCTCGGCGCACGCGCGACGACACGTGCACGACGCGCTCGAGCGAGCGCAGGCCCCCGACGGCGCACGCGGTGAGCGCGGCGAGAACCAAGATCTCGACGGCAAGTCGTTTCCCGTCGTGCGCGGCCAGCGACAGCGGCGAGCCGACGTGTGTCAGCGCCTGCGAACGCGACGAGAGGAATGCCGCCGCAGCGAGCGCCGGCAGCGCGACGGCGAACGTGGCGGCGAGCTGGAGGCGTCGCGGATCGAACGCGACGGCGGCACAGGCCGCGACGGCGAGCGCGATCCACCCACCGCGGCTGAAGGTGAAGAACAGCGTCGCCGCGAAGACCGGCAGCGTCGCAGCGACGGCCGCGGCCACACGCGCCGTGCGCGCGCGCGCAGCGAGTCCGACGGCCAGCGTGATGCCGATCACGCAGAGGATCCCGAGCGCGTTCCAGTAGCCGACCGGCTCGGCAAGCCGGTTGACGGCGATGTCGTCGTGCGTCGGCAAGCGGCCGGGGAAAAGTCGCGTTGCGAGCGCGAATGCGGTGAGTGCGGTGAGCCCGAGCAGAGCGCCGGCGACGAACTGCACCAGGACGCGCCGGCGAAGCAGCGCCGCCGCTGCCGCTGCTGCGGCGACGTAGAGCAGGGCACGTTCCGTCTCTGCGCCGG
>WNEY01001687.1_pt1 | contig 15787 bp, 12 predicted proteins | sample 5400531 | NCBI WGS metagenome assembly WNEY01 (sample SAMN13153338, study PRJNA577476) | soil metagenome | isolation source: 200 cm saprolite under Douglas fir tree site 1 | place: USA:California | collected 2015-04-18
GGCGAGCTCGACGAGGCGACGTCTCCGATCGACGGTCAGCGTCCTGCCGCTCGGGTTCTGGAAGGTCGGGATCGTGTAGAGGAACGCAGGCGGCGTTCCGGTACGCAGCGCTTCCTCGAGCGCGTCGAGGTCGAGCCCATCGTCGTCCATCGCGACGGGCGTTACGTCGAGCCCGCGGGCGGCCAAGATCTTCAGCGGCCGGTCGTACGTCGGTGCCTCGACGAGCACGCGCTCGCCGGCGAAACGCTCGGCGAGGAACACGATTCCCTGCAGCGATCCGTTCGTGATGAGGACGCGTGCCGGATCGACTCCGTGGCGCTCGGCGATCCACTCACGCAACGGTTGGTACCCGCCGACCGGCCCGTATGAGAGGACGGTGGCTCCGTCGCGCTCGACCGCGGCCCGAGCGCAGTCCGCCAACTCCTCCACGGGTATGCACTCGGGCGCGGGCACCCCGCGCGCGAAGGAGATCGTCTCCATGTGGCGAGTCTAGATAGGGCGACGGAGGTTCTAGGTCCGCGCGCCGAATCTGTCGGCGACGAGCTGTGCAACCTCGGTCGGCGTCGTGCCGACCTGGATCCCTGCCGCTTCCAGGGCTTCCTTCTTCGCCTGCGCCGTGCCGGAGGAGCCCGAGATGATCGCGCCCGCGTGCCCCATCGTCTTGCCGGGCGGCGCGGAGAAACCGGCGATGTAGGCGAGCACGGGTTTCGTCACGCGGTCCTCTACGAAGCGCGCCGCCTTCTCCTCCTCGTCGCCGCCGATCTCGCCGACGAGCACGATGAGCTCCGTTTCGGGATCGGACTCGAACCGCTCGAGGATGTCGATGAACGACGAGCCCACGACCGGATCGCCGCCAATGCCGACGATCGTCGAGTTGCCGAGCCCGAGCTGCGTCAGCTCGTGGCCGATCTGGTACGTCAGCGTTCCCGAGCGCGACACGAGACCGATCGATCCCTCGGCGAAGATCTCCGCGGGAATGATCCCCACGTTCGCCTTGCCGGGAGAGAGAACGCCCGGGCAGTTCGGGCCGATCATCGTCACGCCCCTGCCCCGGATGTACGTGTAGACGCGCAGCATCTCGTGCGCCGGGATGTGCTCCGTGATGCAGATCGCGGTGCGGATGCCGGCGTCTACCGCCTCGTACACGGCGTCCGTTGCAAAGCGAGCGGGGACGAAGATGAGCGTCGTGTTCGCTCCAGTCTGGTCGACGGCGTCTGCAACGGTGTTGAAGACGGGGATACCCTCGACATCCTGGCCGCCCTTGCCGGGAGTGACTCCCGCGACCACCCTGGTGCCGTAGTTGCGGTTGCGCAGACCGTGGAAGCGTCCCTCGCTGCCGGTCAGCCCTTGGACGACGAGACGTGTGTCGCGGTCGACGACGATGGCCATTACGTGTGGCTCCGTCGCGCCTTGACGACGATCGACTTGAGCGTCAGAACCCCATTCTCGATCCGATCGGCCAGCAGTTCGCGCACTCTTTCGGCGTCCTCCGGCGGCGTCTCCACCCGTGCCAGCCAGTCGTCTACGACGGGGCGGCGCTCGAATCGCTCGACCTGCCCTACCTCGAGGCCGGCTTCGGTGAGCATCTCGTTCCACTCCTCCTCGGAGTAGCAGCGCACGTGCGTCGGGTCTCGCAGGCGCTCGGCCTCCTCCACGCGCTCGTCAACGAAGACGTTGTCCTCGATCACCACGAGCCGCTGCGTGACGCGGGCCATCTCGGCGACGGCCTTGCGAATGTTCCCGAAGTGGTGCGCCGCGATGCGGCACGTGACCACGTCGAAGCTGCCGTCCGCGAACGGGAGGTCCTCTGCGCTTGCGACGACGTCCGGCCGCATTCCCGGGGCGGGATCGACTGTCACCACGGTGCAGCCCGACTCGCGAAGACGGCGGGCCACATGGCCGCCGCCCGTCGCGACGTCGAGGACTTTCACGCCGTGGCCCGGCTCGCACCATTCGACGAGCAAGTCGAGATCCAGCCCCTCGCGGTGCGTCGGGCTCTCGCGGAAGGCCTCCGCCCGCTGCGACCACACATCCGTCATGCTGCCGCCAGCTCGACAGCACGCTGCGCTGCTTCCAGCATCGTCGGCTCCACGTGGAGGTTGGGCGGTGCAGCGTCTGTGAGCAGCCTTCTCCCCTCTTCCGCGTTCGTGCCGTCGAGCCGGACGACGATCGGGAGCTCGATCCGCATCTGGTCCAGCGCGGTCAGGATCCCGCGTGCAACCTCGTCGCAGCGTGTGATCCCGCCGAAGATGTTGAAGAAGATCGAGCGAACCTGCTCGTCGCTCGTGATCACCTCGAGTGCGTCGACGACCCCCTGCGCATCCCCGCCGCCGCCCAGGTCGCAGAAGTTGGCCGGGCGGCCGCCCGCTACCACGACGACGTCGACGGTCGACATCGAGAGCCCGGCGCCGTTGCCGAGAATCCCGACGTCGCCGTCCAGCTTGACGTAGGTGACGCCCTTCTCGCGCGCGACGCGCTCCTGTGGATCCGCGGCCTCGACGTCGCGCATCTCGGCGATGTCGGGGTGGCGAAAGAGCGCGCTGTCGTCGACCGTGAACTTCGAGTCGAGCGCGCGGACCTCCCCTTCCGGCGTGACGATCAGCGGGTTGATCTCGCAGAGCATCGCGTCGCACTCGACGAAGCTGGCGTAGAGCTTCTCGATGATGCTGAGGATCTGCTTCTGCTCGTTCGGGTCCTCGATACCGGCGCTGTAGATCAAGCGCCGCGCCTGGTACGGCTGGAACCCCTCGAGCGGGTCGACGTGCAAGCGTGCGAGCGCATCCGGATTCTCCTCGGCCACCTGCTCGATCTCGACGCCGCCTTCGGTCGTGAGCATGTACAGGGGCTTCTTCAGGCCGCGGTCGAACGTGATCGAGAGGTAGTACTCCTTGGCGATCTCGGACGCCTTCTCGATCCAGAGCCTGCGGACGACGTGGCCGCGGATGTCGAGGCCGAGGATCTCGCGGGCCTTCGCCTCCGCGTCCGCCGGATCGTCGGCGAGCTTGATGCCCCCCGCCTTCCCGCGTCCGCCGGTCAGCACCTGCGCCTTGACGACAACAGGGCCGCCGAGCTCCTCCGCTGCGGCGCGAGCCTCGTCCGGAGCCGTCGCCAGCCGTCCCTCGGAGACCGGGATGCCGAAGCGGGCGAAGAGCTGCTTACCCTGGTATTCGTAGAGATCCACCGGCGCGGGACTCTACCCGTGGCCTGCTACGGGTCGCCGCGTTTCTCGTCGCGCGCTTTCTAGGTACACGCGCGCGCGTCCCCACCCGGGTGGGGGTTGTCACCCACCACCCACTCAACGTCGACGATAGCGCGGAAGTCCGTACGCGTCTGGGCCGGATCTGCGTCGATTGTCACTCGGTGGTCACGATGCAGATCACCTGGCCGGTCTTGACCGGCTGACCGGGAGCGACGGACAGCTCGGTCACCCGCCCTGCTCGGTGCGCGTGTACCTCGTTCTCCATCTTCATCGCCTCGACGATGCACAGCACCTGACCTGCCGTGACTTCGTCGCCCTCGGCGACCTCCACGGCCAACACGGTTCCCTGCATCGGGCTCACCACGGCATCCCTGCCCGCTCCGGCCGCGCCGCCCCCGCGGACGCGTTCGCGTCGGCGGCGCCCGAGCTCTGCGAAAGCGGGTTCAGGACGAAGCAGCCGCACTTCGAAGCGGCGTCCGTCGACTTCGATCGAGCGCACGGACTCGCCCAGATGAGCCCCACCCGCATCGCCGGCGACGATGGCGCGTCCGTCCTCGAGCTCCGCTGCGCGCGCCGCCATCAGCTCCGACTCGACGAGGCCGTGACAGGTCCCGCCCTCGATGAAACATGCGTGCGTCAGGAGCGCCTTGTGAAAACCGATCAGTGTCTTTACTCCGTCGACAACGAACTCGTCCAGCGCGCGAAGCATTCGTCGGCGCGCGTGCTCTCGGTCGACGCCGTGAACCACGAGCTTCGCGATCAGCGGGTCGTAGAGGGGCGAGATCTCGCTTCCGGCGGCGACGCCGGAATCGACGCGCACTCCCGGCCCGGAAGGCTCGCGGTACCGGCTGATCGTCCCCGGCGCAGGCAGGAACCCGTTCGAGACGTCCTCCGCGTTGATGCGGCACTCGATCGCGTGGCCGAGCAGGCGCACGTCCTCTTGCCGCAGGGACAGGGGCTCGCCGGCCGCGATCAGGATCTGCTCCCGCACGAGGTCGAGTCCCGTGACCATCTCGGTCACCGTGTGCTCGACCTGGATGCGCGTGTTCATCTCGAGGAAGAAGTACTCGCCGTCGCGGGAGAGGAGGCCCTCGATCGTTCCGGCGCTCTGGTAGCCGACCGCCCGCGCCGCGTCGACCGCGATCCCGCCGATGCGCTCACGCAGCGCCGCGTCGACGGCGGGCGAAGGCGTCTCCTCGACGAGCTTCTGATGACGGCGCTGGATCGTGCAGTCGCGCTCGCCGAGATGGAGGACGTTGCCGTGCGAATCCGCGAGCACCTGCACCTCGACGTGGCGCGGATCCTCGAGGTAGCGCTCCACATAGACCGTAGGATCGGAGAAATACGCCTCGCCCTCGCGCCGCGCTGACTCGAAAGCACGCTCGGCTTCCGTCGCCCCGCGAACGACCTTGAGACCCTTGCCGCCACCGCCCGCGGAGGCCTTGATCGCAATCGGCCAGCCGAGTTCCTCGCCGAGCCGGCGGACCTCCGCGGCCGACTCGACCGGCTCGTTCACCCCCGGGATGATCGGGACGCCGGCCGCGCGCATGCGCTCGCGCGCCTCGATCTTCGAGCCCATCGCCTCGATCGCCTCGGGCGGTGCGCCGATCCAGACCAGGCCCTGCTCGGCGCACGCGCGCGCGAAGCCCGCGTTCTCGGCGAGGAATCCGTAACCCGGGTGAATCGCCTCGGCTCCGGCATGCCGTGCCGCAGCGAGGATTCGCTCCTGGTTGAGGTAGCTCTCCGCCGGTGCGCCGGCACCGATCAGGAAGGCCTCGTCGGCGTAGGACGCGTGGAGGGCACCGCGGTCGGCCTCCGAGTACACGGCCACCGTCCCGATCCCCAGCTCGCGCAGCGTCCGGAAGACGCGGATCGCGATCTCACCGCGGTTGGCGACCAGTACTTTGCTGAAAACAGCCATGGTCCCTCGTATTCTCCCCGCCGTGAGCCTCCCCGACGGGCTGACGATCGCACGCGCCGCCTCCGTCCCCTTCGTGGTGCTGCTGTACGCCTGGGATTTCGACGGGCACAACTATTGGGCGACCGCGCTGTTCGCGGCGGCGATGGCGACGGACTGGTTCGACGGACGGATCGCGCGCAGCCGCGGCCGCTCCTCCCCGCTCGGCTCGCTGCTCGATCCCGCCGCGGACAAGATCCTCGTGCTCGCTGTGCTCGTCATGCTCGTCGACCAGCGCGTCGTGCCCGGCTGGATGGTCGCGTTGATCGTGGTGCGCGAGTTTCTCGTCACGGGACTCCGCCTCGCCGCGCTCGAGCGCGGCGTCGTGTTGCACGCCCGCGACCTCGGCAAGCTGAAGACCTGGTCACAAGCCGTGGCCGCCGCAGTAGGAGGATTCGCCGCCGCGGGGGCCTGGCGCGACGAGGTCGCGTGGTGGGCGCTGCTCGTGGCGGTCGTGCTGACCTGGATCTCGGGCCTGGATTACGCCCGGGCCGCGCCGCGGCTCTGGCGCGGCGGCGCAGCGGCCTGATCGTCCTCTTCGTCGGCCCCCGGGCCTAAGCCGGCCTGCCGCCAGGGAGTGGACGCGTCGAACGGCCGGCGCTCGAGCTCCAGGGCGGCCAGGATCGCCTGGCGCTCTTCCTCGCTGGGTTCAGGCGTGATTTCGACATCCACGGCCTTCACGTTAAAGGCATTCGACGGCTCGCCGATAGGAACCCGTATGCGCCGCCGCCGCCTCCTGTACCTCTGCGCTCTCGTCACGCTCCTGACAATGTCGCCGGCCGCCGCCGCTACACCGGCGACCTCATGGGCGCAGCCCGAGCTGAAGGCAGTGGTAGCCGCCGGCCTCATGGCCAAGGAGGCGGCGGCGCGTCCGAACAACCCGCTCAACCGGCTAGAGCTGGAGACTCTCGTCGCCGGCCTCGCTCACGTCGAGGCGGTCCCACCGAGGACACCCTCCGCGACGGTGACCATGGCGACCCTCGATTCGAGGCTCGTCGCGACGCTCGGCCTGGCGGACACGGCGAAGCTCTTCACGTTGGGAGCGAAGACGGCGGGTCTCACGGCTCCGTCGCGTTTCGGCACAGAGGCCGTCGCCCGACTTCTCGGATTGCGAACGAACCATCCGGCCGAGCTGGACAAGCTCGAGCTGTCTCCCGGCGAGCCGGCGAGCCGCGCCGAGGCGGCCTACTCCGCCGCGCGAATCCTCCACTTCGGCGAATGGGACAGCCAGGCAACACAGGACCTCGCGGCAACCTTCGTGCTGCCCGCGCTGACCCCGTGGCAGAAGCGGATCCTCAGCACGGCGGTGCGCTTCATCGGCTACCCCTACGTGTGGGGCGGTGAAAGCGAGTTCGCGGAGTCGCCCTTCGGACCGCAGGTCCACGGCGGCTTCGACTGCTCAGGCTTCGTCTGGCGCGTCTACAAGGTGCAGCAGTATCCAAACGGGGGGACGCTGGCAGACACGCTCGTGGGCCGGACGACGTACGCCATGAGCGGCGAGGTGCCCGCGGCCAAGCGGATTCCGTTCGCGGCGCTGCAGCCGGCCGACGTCATCTTCTTCGGCGCCAAGGGACCGAAGTCGAAGCCGGCGCAAATCGATCACATGGGCATCTACCTCGGCAACGGCTGGTTCATCCATTCGTCCGACTACGGGGTCGCGCTCGCGACGTTGTCCGGGGGGTACGAAAAGCGCTTCGCGTGGGCTCGCAGGCCGCTTCTCGAAGCCGGTCTCGTTTCCGCTTCGTAAGCGGTATTTCGACCAAATCCCCCTATGGGGGGATACGCCACGGGTGCCGGCAAGAAAAAATTGCGCCGTCTGCCGTCTTTTCTGGGAGGGAGTTGCGGATGTTGCAGTGGAAGCCAAAGTTGATCGCCCTCGTGGTCGTCCTGATACTCGTGGCGGCGCTGCTGGGCCAGTTCACCTGGGAGTCGTTCGACCTTTCAGTCGACCAATTCACCTGGTAGCAGCCTGACGTGAGTTCCCAGGCGGTCACGCCCCGCCGGCTTACCGCCCTCATCCTCCCCGTTTGTCTGGCGGGCCTCGGAGTCCTCATCGCGGCCGGCTATGTGTTCGCGACCACGGGTCACAGTGGTCGCGAGCTCATCAGCCTCGCTGCGCTGACCGCGGCGGCGACGCTCGCGGAACGCTTCCCTGTACCGATCAACGCGGAGAGCGGCGGCGGAGTTCTCTCGCTCACGTTCGTCTTCGCAGTCGCCGCGATCGTGCTCTTCGGCTGGGCTGCGGGCGCACTGCTCTTGCTGGCCGCGACATCGATCGTCCAACTGGCCCAGCACCGGCCTCTGCAGCGCATTTCCTTCAACGTCGCCGTCCTGGCGATCGTGGCGCTCGCGGCAGGCGCCTTGATCTCACCGATTCACGGCGAAAGTATCGGCGCGCTGCTCGCTCGGGTCATCCTCGCGGCGACGGCGGACAACGTCGTCAACATCGTCCTCATCTCGGGGGCGATCGCACTCAGCAGCGGACAGCGTTACCTCCCGCTGATGCGGACGCATGTCCGTGCGACGATCGTCCCGTTCGCCTTCATGGCGTCGGCGGCACTGATGCTGGTCGTGTTGTGGCAGCGCGCGCCGGTACTGTCAGTCGCACTCGTCGGACCGCTCTTGGCCATCGCCCTCTATCAGCGCACAACGCATCGCGCGCTGCGCGCGATGCGGCTCGCGTTGACGGACCCCCTGACCGGGCTCGGGAATCATCGCCACTTCCACGAGCGGTTGCAACGAGAGCTCCTCAACGCGGAAGAGCAGGAGACGCCGCTGACGCTCTGCTTCGTCGACATCGACGACTTCAAGAAGATCAACGACCGTTTCGGCCATCCGTCCGGCGACCGTGTGCTCTCGCAGGTCGCCGGCAGGCTGCGCCAGGGGGGAGAGTCATTTCGACTCGGTGGTGACGAGTTCGCACTCTTGCTGGCGGACCACGACGAGGGCATGGCGATTGCTGCCGCGAACTCGATCGTCGAGCGCATCGCCACGGTCGACTTCGACCATATCGGCCACGTCACCGTGAGCGCCGGGCTCGCGACCTTCCCGGTCCAGGGACACGGCCGCGACGAGCTGATCCGGCTCGCTGATAGCGCGCTCTACTGGGCGAAGGAACACGGCAAGAACCGAGTGCGGCTGTATCGGCCGGACGTGGTCGAGCTCGCCGAGCTCAAGCGCCTTGCGGCCGGTCCCGACAAGGCTGCGCGCTACCGCGCCGCCGCGTCGCTGGCAAAGGCCGTCGACGCGCGAGACACGTACACCGGCAGCCACTCCGAGCGGGTCGCCGAGCTCTCCGCACGCGTTGCGATGAGCATCGGCCTCGATCTGGAGCAGGTCGAGCTCACGCGTCTTGCGGGCAGCCTGCACGATCTCGGCAAGCTCGCCATCCCTGAGGAGATCCTGCGCAAACCGGGAGCGCTGACCGACACCGAGCGGCTCGTGCTCGAGCGCCATCCGCAGATCGGCTTCCGGATGCTCGACAGCCTCGGCGTCGATCCCGTCGCCGACCTGGTCCTGCACCATCACGAGCGTTGGGACGGCGCCGGCTACCCCGACGGTTTGGGCGCCGAGCAGATCCCGCTTGGCGCACGGATCATCTTCGTCACCGACGCCTACGACGCCATGACGTCCGACCGGATCTACCGGCCAAAGCGTTCTTCCGAAGCGGCGCTCGCAGAGCTGGAGCGCTGCGCGGGCACGCAGTTCGACCCTGGCATAGTCGCGGCCTTCGCAGAGGAGCTGGGAACCTCCGCGGAGGCCGCGGCCCTGGCGTCCTAGCGCGGGCAGAACCCGCGGCCCGCGAACCGGCTCAGAGCGGGATATTGCCGTGCTTGCGGCGCGGGCGCGGCTCCTGCTTCGTGAGGGCCGTCTCCAGCGCGTCGATGAGCACGGGCCGCGTGCGGTGGGGCTCGATCACCTCGTCGACGTAGCCGCGTTCGGCCGCTGTGTACGGGTTGGCGAACCGTTCCCGGTACTCGTCGATCAGCTCCGCTCGCCGCGCGTCTGGATCGTCGGCGTCCTCGAGCTCCTTCCGGAAGATGATGTTCACCGCGCCCTCCGGCCCCATCACGGCGACCTCCGCCGTCGGCCAGGCGAAGTTGAAATCGGCGCGGATGTGCTTCGAGCTCATGACGTCGTACGCCCCGCCGTATGCCTTTCGCGTGATCACCGTCAGCTTCGGCACGGTCGCCTCCGCGAACGCGTACAACAGCTTCGCGCCGTGGCGGATGATCCCGCCCCACTCCTGCTGCGTCCCCGGTAGGAACCCGGGCACGTCCACGAACGTGAGGAGCGGGATGTTGAACGCGTCGCAGAAGCGGACGAAGCGCGCCGCCTTCACGGACGAGTCGATGTCCAGCACGCCCGCGAGCGAGCGTGGCTGGTTCCCGACCACGCCGACCGGGTGGCCCCCGAGCCGCGCAAAGCCGCAGACGACGTTCTCAGCCCAGAGCTCGTGTACCTCGAGGAAGTCTCCGTCGTCGACGATGCGCCGGACGACGTCGTGCATGTCGTACGGCTTGTTCGGACTGTCGGGGATGAGGGTGTCGAGCTCGGGCTCCTCCCGGTCGCGGGGGTCGGACGGCTCCGAGAACGGCGGCGGATCCATGTTGTTCTGGGGGAGGAACGACAGGAGGTAGCGCGCGTCCTCGAGGCAAGCCTTCTCGTCGGGCGCGATGAAGTGCGCGACGCCGGACTTCGACGCGTGCGTCGACGCACCGCCGAGCTCCTCGAACGTCACCTCCTCGCCCGTGACCGTCTTCACGACGTCGGGGCCGGTGATGAACATGTACGAGCTCCCCTCGACCATGAAGACGAAGTCGGTGATCGCGGGCGAGTACACGGCGCCGCCCGCACACGGGCCCATCACGAGCGAGAGCTGCGGGATCACCCCCGAGCATTGGACGTTGCGCCAGAAGATCTCCGCGTAGCCGGCGAGGGACACGACTCCCTCCTGAATTCGAGCGCCGCCCGAGTCGTTGATCCCGATCACGGGGCAGCCGAACTTCAGCGCCAGGTCCATCACCTTGCAGATCTTCTCGGCGAAGACCTCGCTCAACGAGCCGCCGAAGACGGCGAAGTCCTGCGAGAAGACGAACACCTTGCGGCCGAAGATCGTCCCGTAGCCGGTGACGACCGCGTCCCCGTAGGGCCGCCGCTCCAGCATCCCGAAGTTGGACTCGCGGTGGCGAACGTAGCGATCGACCTCGACGAAGGAGCCCGGGTCGAGGAGCTCGATCAGCCGCTCGCGCGCGAGCAGCTTCCCCTGCTGACGCTGCCGCTCGACCGCCTGGTCGGTGGCGGCGTGCTCGGCCTCGTCCCGCAGCTGCTGCAGCTGGTCCAGCTTCGACTCAGTGGAGTCCGCGCGAGGCTCGTCCGTCGTCGCCACGGCCGGAGCGTACCGCGATCGTGCTTGTGGCTCAGAGCCACAAGCACGTTTTCGGGGGGCCGGAACGGCACCACAGCGTACGTCGCAGCGCGCTTCGGCGAGTTAGTGGCTCAGAGCCACTAACTCGGGAGCCACCGGATGATCGTCGACAGGGACGCCTAACACCCGGTGCCGCAGGGTGGCGGCCCGGGAGTGAGGTCATGGAACCGCGGCGTGCGTCCCAGGAAGAAATCTCCGACGTAGAGGCCGCCCGCGCTTAGGTCGTGCACCTCGTAGAGCGGCGCGTAACCCCGCGCGCGAACGACGAAGTCATAACCGAGACGCCGCGTTGGCAAGTTCAAGAAGGCGACCGCGCCGTGGCGATCGCTCGTCGCGGTGATCGATCCGGCGGCCAACCGCGGGGGCGGCCGGTTGAAGAAGCCGGACATCCTCATCGAAGGCATGACCGTGACGGTGGCGCCAGGAACGACACGAAGTGTCCGCTCGTCGAGCACGAATGCGGACACCCCCGCGGTTCCGGGCGCGGTCGTCTGCGGAAACTTCATCGGGATCCCGGACAGGCTCACCGCCGTGCTGTCTTCCAGATCGGCGACGTACGAGTCACGCGCGATCGGCCCCAACGGGGACACCGGTTGCGGATACGCGAAAGCCGGCAGCCCTTCCTCCGACCCGGTGACATCGTCCGTCGAGAGCTCATGACGGCGGAGGAGTGCGGTGACGCAACGGTCGTGCACAGGCTCCGGTGTCCGACCGTTCGCGACCGACTGCGTCTCCTCGTACGCATACCGCCAGGGTCCCTCTGTCGCACGGCGCACCCACACGCAGGCCTCGTCCCCTCCGCCGCGATACCGGAACAACGCGAGCCAGGCATCGCGCCCCTGCGTGTCGTGGCCGCGCGACACCTCGAACAGACGCATGCCTCGGGTGACGGCTGAATCCTCATAGGCGAGGTAGCTGGGTGCGAAAGACCGCACCACGGCGCGCGCCTGCGCGGCCGCTTCACCACGACTCATCCCTGCGAAGCGCTGACTGCCGCACCCGCTCGCGCAAGCGCAAACAAGGAGCGCGAGGCACATCCTGCGCACTGCCCGATTGTAGAGTCGGGCCATGCCCGGACTCGACCGGTCGACGATCTGGCCCTACCGGGACGGCGAGCCGGGCGAGTTCTACTACCAGCGCTATGCGCACCCCACCGGCGTCGAGGCGGAGCGGCGCCTCGGCGAGCTCGACGGCGGGCATGCGCTTTTGTTCTCGTCGGGCGCAGGAGCAACGACCGCGCTCGTGCTCAGCTTCCTCGCTCCGGGCGAGACCATCGCGCTCGCAGAGGGCGCCTACTACGGCACCGCCGTGCTGTTCGACGAGCTCGAGCGCTGGGGTCTCCGGTACATCGAGTTCGACCAGACCGGACCGCCGCCGGACGAGGCTCAGCTCGTCTGGCTCGAGGCACCCTCGAACCCCTTCCTGACGATGCCCGACCTCAAGGCCGCCGCGGCGCATCCGGCGCCCGTCGTCGTCGATGCCACGGCCGCAACTCCGGTACACCTCCGCCCGCTCGAGCACGGCGCCGACTTCGTGCTGCACAGCGCGACGAAGTACCTCGCGGGCCACGACGATGCACTGCTCGGCGCCGTCGTGTGCAAGCGGGAAGAGGACGCCGAGCGGCTCCGGGAGTTTCGGGGCCGCTCGGGGATCGTCGCCGCCCCCGACCCGTGCTTCCTCCTCCTGCGCGGGTTGAAAACCCTCGAGGTACGCGTGCGGCGGCAGACCGAGTCGGCCACCGAGCTCGCGCGCCGGCTCGCGGACCACCCGAAGGTGAGCACCGTCCGCTACGCGGGCATCTCCGGCCTCCTCTCCTTCGATGTCGCCGGGGCGGACGAGGCGCGGAGACTGGAGACCTCCGTCCGCCTGATCACGAACGCCACCAGCCTGGGCGGCGTCGACTCCGTCCTCGAATCCCGCGCCCGCTGGGAGGGCGACCGCGTCCCGCCCGGCCTGATCCGGCTCAGCGTGGGCCTGGAGCCGCTCGAAGAGCTCTGGTCAGACCTGGAACAGGCCCTCGAAAACGCCTGATTTCTCGCGCGCGCGAGTAAGATTTTCGCCCTCGGGGGCGAAAACCCCTGTTTATAGCCGGGAGACGCGTCGCCCAACGGTCCACCGGCGGACCAATCCCTCGCACAAAGGAGTCAGCTGTGGCTGTTCCAGACACCAAGACCCGGAAAAGGAGGGCGCCGAGTCCCGCCCCCGCACAAACCGACCGTCGCCGCGCCAACGGCAAGGTCGAGATCAAGAAGCAGGACCTGCAGGAGCTGCTCGATGCTCTCCGCGCCGCGAGGGACGGAGAGTTCGACGTGCGCCTGTCGGCGCAGAAGAGCGGTGTCATGGGCGACGTGGCGAAGGTGTTCAACCAGCTTGCGGACAGGCGCGAGGGCCTGGCCGACGAGCTCCTGCGCGTGAGCAAGGTCATCGGGCGCGAGGGCCGGATGACTGAGCGGGCGCACATCAAGGGCGCGAAGGGATCCTGGGCCGAGTCCGTGGACTCGGTCAACTCGATGATCGACGACCTGGTGCGGCCGACGATCGAGGTCTCGCGCGTGCTCGACGCGGTCGCCGACGGCGACCTGACGCAGAAGATGTCGCTGAAGATCGAAGGTCAGCCCGTCCGCGGCGAGTTCCGACGCATCGGAACGACCGTCAACACGATGGTCGACCAGCTGAGCTCGTTCGCCGCGGAAGTCACGCGCGTCGCACGCGAGGTCGGCACCGAGGGCATCCTCGGCGGACAGGCTCGCGTCAAGGGCGTGTCCGGCATCTGGAGCGACCTGACGAACAACGTGAACTTCATGGCGTCGAACCTGACGTCGCAGGTGCGCAACATCGCCGACGTGACGACGGCGGTCGCGAACGGCGACCTGAGCAAGAAGATCACCGTCGACGTCAAGGGCGAGGTGCTCGAGCTCAAGAACACGATCAACACGATGGTCGACCAGCTGCGCTCGTTCGCGGACGAGGTGACGCGCGTCGCGCGCGAGGTCGGCACGGAAGGAAAGCTCGGCGGCCAGGCCACAGTGAAAGGTGTCTCCGGGACCTGGAAGGACCTCACCGACAACGTGAACTTCATGGCGACCAATCTGACGACGCAGGTGCGCGGCATCGCGCGCGTCGTCACCGCGGTCGCGGAAGGCAACCTGAACCAGAAGTTCACGATCGAGGCGAAGGGCGAGGTCGCGGCGCTCGCCGACACCATCAACTCCATGATCGACACGCTGCGCGTGTTCGCAGCCGAGGTGACGCGCGTCGCGAAGGAGGTCGGTACGGAAGGCAAGCTCGGCGGCCAGGCCGAGGTCGAAGGCGTGTCCGGCACGTGGCGCGGTCTCACCGAGTCCGTGAACGGCATGGCTTCCAACCTCACCGACCAGGTCCGCAACATCGCCGAAGTGACGACCGCTGTCGCGACAGGCGATCTCTCCAAGAAGATCACGGTCGATGCGAAGGGGGAGGTCCTCCGCCTCAAGAACACGATCAACACCATGGTCGACCAGCTCTCGTCCTTCGCGGACGAGGTCACGCGCGTCGCACGCGAGGTCGGCACCGAAGGGATCCTCGGCGGCCAGGCTCAGGTGAAGGGCGTGTCCGGCACCTGGAAGGACCTGACGGACAACGTCAACTTCATGGCGACGAACCTGACGACGCAGGTGCGCGGCATCGCCAAGGTCGTGACCGCCGTCGCGAACGGCGACCTGGCGCAGAAGTTCACGATCGAGGCCAAGGGCGAGGTCGCCGCGCTCGCGGACACGATCAACTCCATGATCGACACGCTGCGCGTGTTCGCGGTGCAGGTGACCACCGTCGCGCGGCAGGTCGGCACGGAAGGGAAGCTCGGTGGGCAGGCGGACGTGCCCGGCGTCGCGGGCACGTGGAAGGCGCTCACCGACAGCGTGAACGGCATGGCGGCGAACCTCACCGATCAGGTGCGCAACATCGCGGACGTGACCACCGCGGTCGCCAAGGGCGATCTGTCCCGGAAGATCACGGTCGAGGTGAAGGGCGAGGTCCTCCGCCTCAAGAACACGATCAACACGATGGTCGACCAGCTCTCGTCCTTCGCTGACGAGGTGACGCGCGTGGCGAAGGAGGTCGGCACCGAGGGCCGTCTGGGCGGCCAGGCGGAGGTCAAGGGCGTCAGCGGCACGTGGCGGGAGCTGACGGGCAACGTCAACCAGCTCGCCGACAACCTGACGAATCAGGTGCGGAACATCGCGGACGTCACCACCGCGGTCGCGAAGGGAGACCTCTCGCGCAAGATCACGGTCGACGCGCGCGGCGAGATCCTCGAGCTCAAGAACACGATCAACACGATGGTCGACCAGCTCTCGTCCTTCGCCGACGAGGTCACGCGCGTCGCCCGCGAGGTCGGCACAGAGGGCATCCTGGGCGGCCAGGCCGACGTGCCGGGCGTCTCCGGCACGTGGAAGGACCTCACGGACAACGTGAACTTCATGGCGAACAACCTCACCACCCAGGTGAGGAACATCGCCGAGGTGACGACGGCGGTCGCGAAAGGCGACCTGGGCAAGAAGATCACCGTCGACGTCAGGGGCGAGGTGCTCGAGCTCAAGAACACCATCAACACGATGGTCGACCAGCTCTCCTCATTCGCGGACGAGGTCACGCGCGTCGCCACGGAGGTGGGCACCGAGGGCCGCCTGGGCGGCCAGGCGGAGGTCGAGGACGTCTCCGGCACGTGGCGTCAGCTGACGCAGAGCGTGAACGGGATGGCGTCCAACCTCACCGACCAGGTGCGCAACATCGCCGAGGTGACGACGGCGGTGGCGACGGGCGACCTCTCCAAGAAGATCACCGTCGAGGCTCGGGGGGAGATCCTCGAGCTCAAAAACACGATCAACATCATGGTCGACCAGCTCTCGTCCTTCGCGGACGAGGTGACGCGCGTCGCCCGCGAGGTGGGCACCGAGGGCAAGCTTGGCGGCCAGGCGCAGGTCAAGGGCGTCTCCGGCACGTGGAAGGACCTCACGGACAACGTCAACACGCTCGCCGGCAACCTCACGAGCCAGGTGCGCAACATCGCCGAGGTGACGACGGAGGTGGCGACGGGCGACCTGAGCAAGAAGATCACCGTCGACGTCAAGGGCGAGATCCTCGAGCTCAAGAACACGATCAACACGATGGTCGACCAGCTCTCCTCCTTCGCGGACGAGGTGACGCGCGTCGCCCGCGAGGTGGG
>WNEY01001689.1_pt1 | contig 15783 bp, 14 predicted proteins | sample 5400531 | NCBI WGS metagenome assembly WNEY01 (sample SAMN13153338, study PRJNA577476) | soil metagenome | isolation source: 200 cm saprolite under Douglas fir tree site 1 | place: USA:California | collected 2015-04-18
ACATCGGCGAGGAGTTCCACTGCCACCACGGCGGCAGTGTCGTCTCGCTGCGCGTCGTCTCATCCGAGCCGGGCAAGGAGCTGACCCTGTACTCGGACCAGCCCACCGACATGTACATCACCACCCGCATCGCCGACGAGGGCGGCGGCCGGACCAGCATCAAGCGCTCGTTCGTCTGGGACGAGCCGGCGGATGCGGAGGTCGCGGACGGCCTGCACCAGATGATGGGCGCGATGGTGCTGGCGGGCGAGGGTGCGATGCGCGAGGTGTTCGAAGAGAAGGCCAGGGCGGCTCGGCCCGCCTGAGATGGTTTCGATGCGCGCCCGGCTGCTGACCGAGTTCGTGGGCACGTTCGTGTTCCTCAGCGTCATCGCCCTCTCTGGCGCGGCCGGTTCCCTGGCGCCGCTCGCCATCGGGCTCGCGCTGGCCGCGATGGTCTACATGGGCGGCCACGTCTCGGGGGCGCACTACAACCCGGCGGTCACGTTCGGGCTGTTCCTGCGCGGCGTGGTCACGCCGCCCGCGATGGGCCTCTACTGGCTGACCCAGCTGGCCGCCGGTCTGCTGGCGTTCTGGTTCGCCTTCCTGCTGACCGGCCACAGCGGCGGCATCCACCCGGGCCCAGGCGTCTACTGGTACTCGGCCGTGGCCGCGGAGCTCGTCTTCACCGCGGCGCTCGTGCTGGTGGTGCTGAACGTGGCGGCCACGAAGGAGACCGCCGGGAACTCGTACTACGGCCTGGCGATCGGGTTCACGGTGGCGGTCGGCGTCTTCTCCGTCGGGTCGATCTCGGGCGGAGCCTTCAATCCGGCGGTGGCGTTCGGCGCCACGGCGGGCGCCGCGCTGTTCGAGCACGGGAGCTGGTCGGACCTCTGGATCTACCTCGTCGGACCCCTCATGGGGGCCGCGATCGGGGCCGGAATCCACGTCCTCCAGGCCCGCCCCGGTCTGCCGAACGTGAGCAGTTCCAATGGAAATGACTGACCAGGCGCTCGTCGACGAGCTGGTCGGGAATGCGCATGGCAACCTCGCGCGGGTGACGGAGATCCTCGGGGAGCATCCGGAGCTGATCAACGTCCCCGCAGTGTGGAAGGAGACGCCGGTCGAGGCCGCGACGCAGATGGGCAATCGGGCGATCATCGAGTACCTCGTGTCACGCGGCGCTCCAGTCGACTTCTTCACATCCCTCGTGCTCGCGCAGCTGGAGAAGGTCCGCACCGAGCTGCGGGCCAAGCCCGAGCTCGCGCAGGGACGCGGCGTGCACGACCTGCCCGTGCTGTATTTCGCCGCGATCGGCGGCAGCGTGGCCGCCGCCGACCTTCTCATCTCCGCCGGCGCCGATGTCAATGCGAAGGCCGAGGCCGCCGCGCCGATCCACGGAGCTGTGATGGGCGGCAGCCGCGAGATGGTGCGATTCCTGATCGAGAGCGGCGCTGACCCTTCGCTGCCGGACTACAAGGGCCGCGACGCGCGCGCGCTTGCGACCGAGATGGGCCGCAGCGACCTGGCTAGCCTGATTCCCACACCGGCTTGAGCTCGCCCACGACCTCGTCCACCGCGTCGACGAACCGCTGCAGCACGTCCTCGTCCATCGGCGTCGAGATGGCGCCCATGCCGCGCGGCGCCATCAGGACGCCGTGGTTGACCAGACCGAGGAAGAGGTCGCGCATGCGCTTTTTGTCCGACGCGGCGACCCCCCGGTAGTCGACGACCGGTTTGTTCGAGAAATGGATCGCCAGCAGCGAGCCCACGCCGTTGATCTGCGCCGGCACTCCGTGCGACGCGAACACCTCTGAAAGCTGCTCGGCCACGCGCTCGCCCTTGCGGTTGAGCTCAGCGAAAACGTCAGGCGTCAGCTCCTGCATGCAGGCCAGGCCCGCGGCCATCCCCAGCGGGTTGCCGTTGTAGGTCCCGCCCTGGGCGAGGCTCGGCTCATGCCGCGGGTCGAGCAGCTCCATCACGTCGGCGCGGCCGCCGAACGCGGCGACCGGCAGGCCGCCGCCGATGATCTTGCCGAGCGTCGTCAGGTCGGGTGTGACGCCGTACATCTCCTGCGCGCCGCCTGGACCGACTCGAAACGAGATGACCTCGTCGAAGATGAGGAGGATCCCGAGCTCGCCTGTCACCTTGCGGAGGCGCTGCAGGAACTCGGGTCGGGCTGCGATCACGCCCCCGGCGCCGATGATCGGCTCGAGGATCACGGCCGCCAGCGCCGAGGCGTGGCGCCGGATGATCGCCTCGGCCGCATCCGCCTCGTTGAAGGGCAGCACCACGACGTTCTCCAGCGCCCACGCGGGCGTGCCGATCGAGTCGGGCACGGCGAAAGGCGCGTCCGGCGGCCCTGCCTCGTCCACGACCGGGTGCGTGCTCACCTCCGCGTAGTCATGGGTCCCGTGGTAGCCGCCCTCGATGCGCGCGATCTTCGGTCGACCAGTGAACGCGCGGGCCAGGCGCATCGCGAACATCGTTGCCTCGGTGCCGGAGTTGCAGAACCGCACGGCGTCGAGGCTCGGCACGCGCTCGCACAAAAGCGTCGCCAGCTCGACCTCCACCGGATTGGCGGCCGCGAAGGCTGTCCCGCGCGCGGCCTGGTGGCGGATCGCGTCGACGATCTTCGGATGCGCGTGGCCAAGGATCATCGCGGTGTAGTTGCCGAGCATGTCGATGCGCTCAGTGCCGTCGGCATCCCAGATGCGGCAGCCCTCTCCCCGCTCGATGAATAGCGGGTACGGCGCGAAGAAGGTGGTCGTGCGCGTGGTGCCGCCGGGCATGACCGCGGCTGCACGCTCGTGCAGCTCTTGCGACCGCGGCGTGGTGCGGCGGTAGGTCTCCTCGGGCGTCATGCCGCGCCTGTGCGCACGCCGAGCTCGCGCAGCCAGCGCCGGTAGGCGATGGCCGTGCGATCGCTGCGGAGGTGCAGCTCCGCCTGCAGGTCGAGCGGCAGCAGCTCCGGCCGCTGCGATTCGAGGATGGGCCGGTCCTGCGCGAAGATCCGGTCCTGGAACTCGATCATGTCGCCGGCCGGTTCGTAGTTCATCGCCTGCCACATCCACGCGGTGCTGGTGACCGCGTCGTGCGGTGTGACCGCAAGCAGCATCCCGAAAGAATGATCGCCGTGCTTGATGAAGGATGCGGCGAGCGGGCGGTGCACGCGATACGTGTACGTCACCGTCGATCCCTCGCCGGTGCCGTAAGGGTCGGGCTGGAAGACCTGGACGCCTTCCGCGAGCACGCCATCCGGACCTGTCGAGGTTTCGTAGTCGGCGATCTCGGGGCGCTTGCGGTCGCCGAGTATGCCCTCGTGGACGAAGGGAAAATGGCCGACGTCGAGGAAGTTCTCGACGATTCGTGGCCCGCTGGCCTTCACTGGATACGGGCCCGACATCAGCACGTTGTGGGCGGGGTCGTCGAGAAGCTCGAAGCTGGGAATCGCCGCCGACCCGCTGCCGAGCGTGACCCACACCACGCCGTGCGCGGTCGCGGCGTGGTACACGGTGACGCGCGCCTTAGCCGGCGGGCTCTGCTCGGGATGCGCGGGGATGTGCACGCACTTCCCCTCGTCGCCGTACGTCCACCCGTGATAAGCGCACTCGAGACGATCGCCGTTGACGACGTGCCCGAGCGAGAGCCTGGTTCCGCGATGCACGCAGAGGTCGCGCCAGGCAAGGTACTCGTCACCGGACCTCCAGAGGACCAGGTCCTCGCCGAGCAGCCGGGCCGCGAGCGGTCCACCGCCGGCGAGGTCCTCGACCCGGGCGACCGGATGCCAGTCCTCGATCAGAACCGGGTCGTCGATCATGCCCGCCTGCGAGTATGGAACTAACGTCGAGCGGGTTTCTCGTCCGGGTGCCCCGTATTACCAAACGCGATCCGGTCGCGCACGACCGGCGCGCGACCAAGCAGCCGGGAGCGCTGCATCGCATCCTCGCCGAACCGGTCGCGGATGGCGTCGACCGCGGCCTCGAGCTTCTCGTTGCGCGGCGGTGCCGCCGGCGGCCTGAACAGGTGGAGCTGGCCCTCATCGCCCTCGATGAGCCCTGAAAGCCCAACTCCCAGCGTGCCCACGAGCAGGCGTGGATCGCGAGCCGCCAGCAGCTTGCGCGCGGCCTGGTAGATCTCGTCGCCGGTGGCGATGGGCTCAGACAGGGTCATCTGGCGCGAGAAGTGGCCGACGTCCGGCCGGTACACGACGCCGATCGATACAACCCGGCCGCGCCGGCCCGCCGCGCGCAGCCTGCGCCCGACCATGTCCGAGAGCCGCATGAGCAGCTCCTCGAGCTCCCGCTGCGACGTTGTCGCGCGCGCCATCACGTGCGAATGGCTGTAGCTCTTTCGCGCGGCGTGCTCGAACGCGCCGACCTCGAATCCGCGCAGCCGTTTGGCCCAGCCGCCCGCGACCTCATCGTGCATGCCGGCATTGCGAAGCCGCGAATTGGTCGCGCGAAGGAAATCCATCGGCGTGTGGATTCCCGCCTTCGCCAATCGACGCGCGCTGGCCTCCGCGATGCCCGACAGATCCCTGAGGTTCAGCCGCTCGAACACCGAGATGAGGTTCGTGTGGTCGATGCGGCGCAGGCCGTCGCGCTTGTCGAGGTTCGAAGCCTGCTTGGCCATCCAGATCGACGTCGACACACCAACCGAGGCGGTGACGCACTCACCGATCTCGGCGCGGATCGCGCGTTTGACCGCCAGACCGACCCCCTCGGCTCCGAGCTTCTTCAGGTCCGGTGTACCGGCCAGGTTCATCGATGCCTCGTCGATGGACATGCGCAGGACGTCGGGGCTGTGGCGCTCCATGATCGCGATGAGCTGGTCCGAAGCCGCGCGGTAGAGGGGAGGGTTGGGCTCGCGGATGACGATCGCCGGGCAGATCGCTTTCGCCTCGAACACCTTCATGCCGGTCTTGATGCCGAGGTCGCGAGCCTCTCGCGACGACGAGACGATCGTGGCCGCGTCGACACCGTAGGCACCGATCGCGATCGGCCGCCCGCGCAGTGAGGGGTCGTGCTGCTGCTCGATCGACGCGAACGCGCAGTTCAGGTCGATGACCAGGGTCGCCGGCTCGGCCAGGTTGAGGCCGAGCTCGATGGCCTCCCGCGAAGGGGCCCGCGCGCTCACGAACAGATGTTTGCACGACCCGCCCGGGGCCGCAAGGGTGTCGATCATGATGTGGTGATGGGCGAGCCCAGATTGAGAGTGCCCATGATCGCGGCCGCGCTCGTGTGCATGTCGTGGGCGTTCATGCCGCCGGCGGCCGCGGCGGCGACCGCATCGGCGCCGATCCGCGCGGACGCCGCCGCGGCGGATTACTTCTCGTATCCGCTGCCTACATGGCAGCCGCACTGCCTCGGGTTCGGCAGCCAGTGGCGGCTGTGCGACGGCACCGTGCTGCGGCGCTGCTCCGCCACCGGCGCGATCTGGCTGCACACCGGCGTCGACATCACGACCGGCATCCAGCCGGTGGCCGCCGCGGCCAACGGCGTGATCGCCGGCTACATCGTCGATCCGACGTTCAAAGGCGGAGTTTTGATCCGCCACAACACGGCCCAGGGCGTGGTGCTCACGCAGTACTGGCACGTGTGGCCGAGGCGCGGGTTCGGGGTCGGCGCGGTGGTCGCGCGCGGCCAGGTGTTCGCCGACATCGCGGACATGGGCTCGCGCACCCATCTGCATTTCGCGGTTTACATCGGCAACTACACCGCGACGTCGTGGCGAGGTGCGCTGCCGCCCGCGGCCTGCGACGGATTCCCTGCGTTCCCGAATCGATTCGTCAATCCGAACGAGTTCATGCAGGCGCACCTGCAGCCGCAAGCCTCACCGTCGCCCTTCTGCCACCGCGCCGGCAGCTAGACGCGCGCGGCCAGCGCCTCCCTCGTCACTCGCAGACCAAGCCCCACCAGCACCGCACCGAGCAGCCCGTCCATCGCGCGCTGCACGCGGCCACGCAGGAGCAGCGCTTTCATGCGCTCGATGGCGAACGCGTATCCGATCAGCCACGCCAGCGTCAGCAGGCAGAAGTTCAGCCCAAGCAGGGCGAGCATCGCGAATCGCGGGTGCGGCCCTGCGAACTGCGGCAGCAGGCTGATGAAGAACGCGACCATCTTCGCGTTGGACAGGTTGCTGAGCAGGCCCTGCCAGAAAGCCGTTCGAGGTGCGAGGCGTCCGGCATGGCCATGCGTGGCGTCGATGTCCGATGCCGACCTGGTGGCGGCCTTGACGAGTGAGCGCACCCCCAGGTAGATCAGGTAGGCGGCGCCGGCCAGCCTGACCACGAGGAACAGCGGCCCCGACGCGACCAGGATCACCGCCAGCCCGGCGCTGGTGGCGAGCGTCCAGATCGCCTGGCCGCTCGAGACCCCGGCCGCGGTCGCAACGCCGGACCGCCGGCCACCCAGCAGCGTGTTGCGGATCGTCAATGCGGTGTCCTGGCCGGGAGTGCAGATCACCAGCAGCGACACCGCCAGGAAGGCCGCGTACGAGGCTGCGTTCACCGCGGGCTCACGTTAAGCCACGTTTGGCGCCAAACAGGGCCTTGGTTCCCGCATCAGGCGCGGGTTTGGCGCCAAACGGGTCGTATTGGTTGCAGCTTCAGCTCGTCATCGGCGGGCCGGCACAGTCTCGAGGACCTTGAGCGATTCGCGGATGAACGCCGGGATGTCCTGCGGCATCCTCGACGTGACGAGGTTCCTGTCCACGACCACTTCCCTGTCGACCACGTCGGCGCCGGCCTTCTTCAGGTCGCCCTGGACCGTCTTCCAGGCCGTCATACGGTGGCGCTTGTACTCCTCGGCGGTCAGCAGAAGCTGAGGCCCGTGGCAGATGGCGAGCACGAGCTTGTTGGCGGTCATCATCGACTTCACGAAGACAACCGGCTCGTCGTGCGCGCGCAGCTTGTCGGGGCTGTTGCCGCCCGGGATCAGCAGCGCGTCGAAATCAAGGGTGCTCACGTCAGCAAAGGACTTCTCGGTGCGGACGGTGACCTGGCCTTTCTTGCCCTTGAGCGGCTCGTTCGCCTTAAGCCCGATGACCGTGACCTCATGGCCGGCCTGCAGAAACGCTTCGTACGGATCCTTGAACTCCGAGTCTTCGAAATCGGCGGCGAGAACGCACGCGATCCTCATGGCCCACCTCCTGTGCATCTCCCACCATACGAGCGGTTCGACCAAACTTCTCAGTCGGTGGCCGCGTCCATATTCGAGCTAACGGGCGACGGTCGATTCGCGGCGACTGGAGCCGCGCTGAGCCCATGGTCCGACCAGTCCCTGCACGGGTCACCCGTGGCGATGCTGCTGGCACGCGAGATCGAACGCGTCCCTGCCGAGCAGCCGATGTTCGTCACCCGCATGACCGTTGAGCTCCTGCGCGCGTTCGGTCGCGTCCCGGTGGAAGTGAGGTCGCGGATCGTCCGACCCGGCCGCAAAGTGCAGCTCGTGGAGGCCTCGCTGTGGAACGGCGAGCAGGAGGTGGGCCGGGCGACGGCGCTGCGTATCCGAACCTCCGACGTGGCGGTGCCGGAGGAGCCCGAGGAGCATCCGCACCAACCACCGGAATCGCTGCAGACCTGGTCCGGCACCTGGCGCCCGGGCGCCGAGGCGTATCACCTGATCGGGGTGGAGAGCCGAGCGCCGGCAGACCTGGGGGCGCCGGGGCCGCACTTCTCTTGGTTTCGGCTTCGACTTCCGCTGATCCCGGGCGAGGCGCCGACCGGATTGATTCGCGTGTGCGCCGCGGCTGATTTCCCCAACGGCATCAGCCGGGTCGTCGACCCGCGCCACATCAGCTTCATCAACCCGGACGTAACGCTCTACCTGCACCGGCATCCGGTGGATGAGTGGGTGATGGTGGACGCGCGTACATGGCTCGAGCCGAACGGAGTCGGCGTAGCCGAGGGAGCGCTGTACGACCGCCGCGGGCGGATCGGGCGCAGCATCCAGAGCCTGCTCGTGGAACCGCGCGCGGGCTAGGGCTTCAGGAAGTCGACCTGCTCCTCGCGCCCGTCCCACACGACGGTCGTGTGCGCCGGTTCAGTTCGCGCCACGACCTTGCCCCCGCGCACCACGAGCTTGCGGGGCGCGACGAGGCGGATCGCGTCCATCTCCGTCGGGGCCGCAAACGCGCACAGGTCGGCTCGGCAGCCCACGTCCAACCCGTAGCCCTCGAGGCCGAGGGCCTCGGCCGGGTTGCGCGTGATCATGTCGATCAACGTCCGCAGCTCACCGTGGCCGGACATCTGGCCGTAGTGCGCCAGCACGAAGGCGGCCTGCATGGGGTCGCCGTAGCCCAGCGGGTACCACGGATCCATCACGGAGTCGTGCCCCACGCACACGTTGACGCCAGCCGCGAGCAGCTCCTTGACGCGCGTGTGTCCGCGGCGGATGGGGTAGCTGTCGAAGCGGCCCTGGAGGGTCGCGTTGTCGAGAGGGTTCGTGACCATGTGCATGCCCGCGCGCTTGAGGTTGTTGATCAGCCGGTACGCGTAGGCGTTGTTGTACGAGTGCATGGCGGTCGTGTGGCTTGCGGTCACGCGGCCGCCCATGCCCAGCCGGATCGTCTCGGCCGCCATGACCTCGACGAACCGCGAGTGGTCGTCGTCGGTCTCGTCGCAGTGGATGTCCACGCGCAGGCCCTTGTCGGCTGCCAGCGCCATCGCGAACTTGACCGACCGCTCGCCGTATTCTCGCGTGAGCTCGAAGTGGGGGATGGCGCCGACCACGTCGACTCCCATGTCGACCGCCTTGCGCATCAGCTCCTCGCCGCCCTCGAAAGAGAGGATCCCCTGCTGGGGAAAGGCCACCAGCTGCAGGGTCATCTGGTCGCCGATCTCCTCGCGCAGCTCCAGCAGCGCGCGCACCGCGCGCAGCTCGGGGTCGCAAACGTCGACGTGGCTGCGCACGAACTGCACGCCGTTGGCGAGCTGCCAGCGCAGCACGGTGCGCACCCGCCGCTTTACGTCATCGACGCTGAGCGTCTTCACGCGCTCCGCCCAGATCGCGATGCCTTCGAACAGCGATCCCGTCTGGTTGTGCCGCGGCTCGCCCACCGTGAGCACCGCGTCGAGGTGGATGTGCGGCTCGACCAGTGCCGGCGTGACCAGCGCGCCGCCGAGGTCCACGACCTGCCTGGCCTCGGGCTCGGCCGGGGCGATGCGGCCGTCGCGGATCCCGATCTCCCTGCTGGTCGACTCCCCGGGCAGCCTCGCGCCCCGGAGGAGCAAATCCAACATCGACGGAATCCTAATCCTTGCTTAAACTTCGACCGTCCGAACCGGCGGCTTACTCAAGGGGGAAGCGTATGGCCACAGCCCAGGACGTAGAGAAGCACGTACCGATCAGGGAGGGCGACTATGGCGAGCGCGTCGCCACGGTCGAGCCGGGCGGCGTCGAGTACATCGCCCTGAAAGAACGGCACGGCAAGCCGCTCGACCTCTTGTTCGTGTGGCTTTCGCCGAACCTCGAGTTCGCAACGGTATTCGTCGGCGTCATCGCCATCCAGCTGTTCGGCCTCAACTTCTGGGAGGCCGCGACCGCCATCATCGTCGGCACCGCGCTGGGCTCGGTGACCCACGCGATCGTCTCGTCGTGGGGTCCGAAGTTCGGCGTCCCGATGATGGTCGAAAGCCGAGGGGCGTTTGGATTCCTGGGCAACATCCTGCCGGCCGGCCTCAACGCGTTCACCGGGGCCTTCGGCTGGTTCATCGTCAACAGCGTCAGCGGCGCGTTCGCCATCCAGGCACTCTTCCCCTCGCTCAACCTGCCGTTTGCGCTGACATTCGCCATCATCGTGGTGGCCCAGGTGCTGGTGGCCACCCTGGGACACAACCTCATCCACTTCTTCGAGCGCTGGTCGCTGCCGCTGCTGGGCATCGTGTTCGCGGTGGCATGCCTTTTGATCTTCACGAAGGGCAACTACGGGGTCGCCTTCAACCCCAAGGCACCGCTGGCCTTCGGCGGCGACTCGGGCGGTTGGATCCTGGCCTTCACCGCGGCCTTCGGCTACGCAGCGGGCTGGAACCCGTACGCCGCCGACTACACGCGCTACATGGCCCCGACCGTCGACCGCAAGATGGTCGGTTTCTGGGCAGGCTTTGGGGTCTTTCTCTCCTGCGTCGTCCTGGAGCTCGCCGGAGCGGCGCTGGTCACCGCGAAGGGGTTCGACCCGAACGGCATCCCCACGGCGCAGCTGCACATCGCCCTGCCTGACTTCATTTACTACCTGACCCTGCTCTCCATCGCGGTTGGCGCCGTCGCCGCGAACGCGATCAACATCTACAGCGGCACCATGTCGCTGGTCGCCGTCGGCATACGCGAGATGGGTCTCACACTCCGTCAACGCCGGGCTGCGCTCGCTGTTCTGGCGGGCGTGATCGGCTACGCCGGCGGACTCATCTTCCAGGCGCAGGTCGCGCCCGGTGGCAAGTACGAGGCTTTCCTGCTTCTGATCTCGTACTGGATCGCCCCCTGGCTGGCGGTGGTCTTCGTCGACTACTGGCTGCGCAAGGGCGACTACGGTGACGAGAGCATCTTCTACAGCACCGGCTACTTCCGATGGCAGGGCTTCGTCGCCATGGCGGTCGGCCTGGTTGTATCGGTTTGGCTCTTCGCCAGCACCGCTATCTACGTCGGGTATGTGGCCTTCAACTACCCGCAGTTCGGCGACCTGACTTTCGTGGTCGGGTTCGTCATAAGCGCCGTGCTGTACTACGTGTTCAGCATGGCCACCCGCAGTCAGACCGCGCCCGCGCCGATGGGGTCGCGCGCGTAAGGAGCTTTTTGGCCAGGCGCCGCGAAATGCTCGCGGCGCCTATCTTTCTTTAGCCATGACGGTCGAGATACGGGTCGGCCCGCTTCGCTTCGTGGCGCGCCTGGAGCACGAAAAGGCGCCCAGGAGCAGCGCGAAATTCGAGTCGATGCTGCCGCTGATGACCCAGATCATCCAGGCTCGCTGGAGCGGCGAGGCAGCGTGGATCCCTTTCGGCGAGCTGGATCTCGACCTCGGCTACGAGAACCACACGAGCTACCCGGCGCCCGGCCACCTTCTTCTGTATCCGGGCGGGATCAGCGAGACTGAGATCCTGTTTCCCTACGGCTCCTGCGTCTTTGGCAGCAAGATGGGCCAGCTGGCCGGCAACCACTTCGCCACCATCTACGAGGGCGCCGAGCACCTGGGCGAGCTGGGCCACCTCGTTCTCTGGAAGGGCGCCCAGGAGATCTCCTTCACGCAGCTAGCCCGCTGAGGTGACCGGCGCCGAGGCGGTCATGGCGAGGTCCGACGAGCTCGCCGCGTGCAGCGAGGAGGGCGAGCGCATCACCCGGCCGTTCGGCTCGCCGTCGATGCAGAAGGCGCAGGAGCTGGTCGGCCACTGGATCCTCGAAGCAGGCATGCGCGTCAGCCGCGACAACGTCGGCAACGTCCGCGGACGGTATGAGGCGACGGACGCCGGCAGCCCGACGCTGCTCATGGGCTCTCACCTGGACACGGTGCGCGGCGCGGGCAAGTACGACGGCATGCTCGGGGTCCTCGTGGCGATTGCTGCGGTGCAGGCGCTGCACGACGCAGGCCACCCGCTGCCGTTCAGCGTTGAGGTGATCGCGTTTGTTGATGAAGAGGGACTTCGGTTCGGCTCCACGTACCTCGGCAGTCGCGCTCTGGCCGGCACCCTCTCGCCAGCCGACCTGAACCTGGTCGACGCGCGCGGCATAAGCCTGTCGCAGGCCATCACCGATTTCGGCGGCGATCCTTCGCGCATCGCCGACGATCGCTGGCGCGGCGGCGACCTGATCGGCTACGTCGAGACTCACATCGAGCAGGGGCCGGTGCTGGAGGCGCGCCTGCTGCCCGTCGGGGTCGTGACCGCGATCGCCGGCCAGAATCGTTACGCGCTCACACTCAAGGGTGAGGCGGGACATGCCGGCACAGTGCCAATGAACGGCCGCCGTGACGCGCTGGCCGCGGCCGCCGAGATCGTCCTCGCCGTCGAGGCCGAGGCGCTCGCCCGCCCGGGCCTCGTCGCGACCGTCGGCAAGCTCGACGTGTTCCCGGGCGCGACCAACGTAATTCCCGGCCAGGTCGACTTGAGCGTCGACGTCAGGCATTCGGAGGACCCCACGCGCATCGAGACTTGCGCGCACATCCTCGAGCGCGCGCAGGACGTCGGCGCGCAGCGAAACGTGGCCGTGACGGTCAAACCTGTCAGCGAGAACGCCGCGGTGCCGTGCTCGCCGCGACTGTCCCAGCTGCTGTCACGGGCCGTCGAGGACGCAAGACTGGAGGTGCTGCACCTGTCCAGCGGGGCGGGCCACGACGGCGTCGCGATCTCGTCGCTGACCGAGATCGGGATGCTGTTCGTGCGCTGCAAGGGCGGCGTGAGCCACAGCCCGGCGGAGTCGGTGACCGCCGAGGATGTGCAGGTCGCGATCGACGTCCTCGGCCACTTCCTGGAGCGACTGGCCGCAGCTTGACCGACAGAGTCGACGTCGTCGTCCGCGCCGGCCGCGTGGTCACCGCCTCGGGAGTGGTGGGCGCGGACGTGGCAGTAACCGATGGTCGCATCACGGAGATTGGGCCGCGACTTGACGTCGAGGCCGATGAGGAGATCGACGCCTCCGGGCTCCACGTGTTTCCAGGCGGAGTCGACGCTCACGTGCACTTCAACGAGCCAGGCCACACCGAGTGGGAGACCATTGCGTGCGGGTCGGCCGCGCTGGCCGCCGGCGGTTACACGAGCTACGTCGACATGCCGCTGAACAGCCTGCCCGTCACCGTCGACACGGACTCGTTCGACCGCAAGCTCGCCGCGGCGGAGAGATCGGCGATCGTGGATTTCGGCATCTGGGGTGGCCTTGTGCCCGGCAACGTCGACGAGCTCGACGCCCTGGTCGATCGCGGCGTGCTGGGTTTCAAAGCCTTCATGTGCCCCAGCGGCATCGACGAGTTTCCCGCGTGCGACACGATCACGCTCCGCGACGGCATGGCGCGGATCGCGCGGCGCGGGTCGATATTGCTTGTGCATGCGGAGGATCCCGTGGTCCTCGGCCAGCACATGAACGCGTTCGGTGGCACCAGCGCGAGTGATTTCATCCGCTCACGGCCGCCCGATGCGGAGCTTTCCGCCATCGCGCACGCCATCGAGATCGCGGCTCAAACCGGCTGCCGCCTGCACGTGGTGCACGTCAGCACGCTCGCGGGCATGCAGATGATCCGGGCTGCTCAGGGCCGCGGGGTCGACGTCAGCGGCGAGACGTGCCCGCATTACCTGCTCTACGTCGATGACGACATGCAGCGCCTGGGCGGCGCGGGGAAGTGCTTCCCGCCATTCCGGACCGCGGCCGACAGAGACGGGCTGTGGCGCCTGCTTGCGACCGGCGAGCTGCCGATCGTCGTGTCGGATCACTCGCCGAGCACGCTCGAGCTCAAGCAAGGAGATGACTTCTTCAAGATCTGGGGCGGACTCTCCGGCTGCCAGTCGACGCGCCGGCTGCTGCTGGCCCGCTCGCTGGATGCGCGGCGGCTGGCCGCGGCCACCGCGACCAACGTGGCGCGGCGATTCGCGCTGGCCGGCAAGGGCGAGATCGCGCCCGGAAACGACGCCGACCTCTGGCTCGTCGACCTCACGCACACCGACGTCTTGCGGCGCGAAGAGCTTCTCTACAAGAACCGGTTCAGCGCGCACGAGGGCCAGCCGGTGCGCGGCCGCACGGTGCGCACCATCCGGCGCGGCGAGACGGTGTTCGCCGACGGCAAGGTCGTGGTCGAGTCGGGCGGCCGCTTCATGCGCCCCGCAGGCGAGCGCTCGTAGCCGCGAGCTCGCGGGCGATGGTTTCCTCGTCGGCGGTCAGCAGCCTGCCTTCGCGCACGACGACGCGTCCGTTGACGATCACTGTATGAGCGCGCCCCGGTGGCGCCAGCGCCAGCGCCGCTACGGCGTCGGCCGAGCCCACATGAGCGAGGTCGTCGATGCGGAAGCACGCGATGTCGGCGCACTTGCCTGCCTCGAGCGTGCCGCAGTCGTCGCGTCCCAGGCACCGCGCGCCGCCTTGCGTGGCGAGACGCCAAGCGCCGCGCGCGTCGAGTGCCTGCGGCGACGTCTCACGCGCGCGCGCCAGCAGCAAAGCCTGGTGGACCTCGAACGCAAGGTTCGAGTCCTCGTTGCTCGCAGCCCCATCGACGCCCAGGCCCACGCGCGCTCCGGCTCGGACCAGGTCCGAGACGCGGCACATCCCAGCGCCGAGGCGCATGTTGCTGGAAGGACAGTGGGCGACGCCCGAGCCGGACTCGGCGACCCGATCCACCTCGGCATCGTTGAAGTGAATTCCGTGTGCGAACCACACGTCGTCACCGGTCCATCCGAGGTCGTCCATGAGCTCCAGCGGCCGGCGTCCGAACTTTTCGATGCAGAAGATCTCCTCGTCGAGCGTTTCGGCGAGGTGGGTGTGCAGGCGGAGGCCGAGACGCCGGGCCAGCTCCGCGGATTCCTCCATCAGCGCCGGCGTGACCGAGAAGGGCGAGCAGGGAGCCACAACGACGCGGCACATGGAGCCCGGCGCGGCATCGTGGTAGTGGCTCGCGACCGCCTCGGTGTGGGCGAGGATCGCGTCGTGCTCCTCGACCGCGCTGTCCGGCGGGAGACCGCCTTTCGATTTGCCCAGCGACATGGAGCCGCGGCATGGATGGAACCGCAGGCCCAGATCGCGTGACGTCTCCACCAGCGCCTCGAAGATGCCGGGTCTCCCCGGCGGGAAGACGTAGTGGTGATCGGTCGACAGCGTGCAGCCGCTGAGCAGCAGCCTGGCCATCGCCGCCCGCGCGGCCACCCGCACGATGTCCTCGTCGATGCGCGCCCATACCGGGTAGAGCGCCTGCAGCCACTCGAAGAGCGTGCCGTCGGGAACGTACGCGCGCGTGGCCCACTGGTACATGTGGTCGTGGGCGTTGACGAGGCCGGCCATGGCGACGCAGTTCGGCTCGTCGACCACCTCGTCGGCGTCGGGTGCGGGTCCTGAGCCGACCTGCTCGATCATGCCTTCGCGCGCCAGCAGCCAGCCCTTCTCGATCTCCTCTCCGTTTCCGGTTACTAGCAGGCCGGCTTTCACGAGCAGCGTCATCGACACCCCCTCCTAGCCTCCCCGCTGCGGCGGGGAGGGATCAGGTCGACGCCCGTCAAAGCGTCAGGTCGTGGGGCCGGATTGGCACGCGCGTGATCGGCCGCCCGGTGGCCGCTCGCACAGCGGCCGCGATGGCCGGGCCTGACGAGATAGTCGGCGGCTCGCCGACGCCCTTCAGGCCGTAGGGCGAGTGCGGGTCGCCGAGCTCGAGCACGTCCATGCGCACCGGCGGCATGTCGAGGATCGTCGGCAGCAGGTAGTCGGTGAACGACGCGTTGCGGATCACCCCGTCCTTCAGCTGGATCTCTTCCATCACGGCAAGCCCGAGCCCCTGCGCCGAGCCGCCCTCGATCTGGCCTTCGACCGCCTGCGGGTTGATCGCCTTGCCGACGTCCTGCGCCGTGGCCAGCTCCACGACCTTCAGCAGGCCGAGCTCGGTGTCGACATCGACGACCGCGCGGTGCGCCGCGAACGCGTACTGCATGTGCGCGTCGGCCTGGCCGGTCTCCGGGTCCAGAGGGAACGTCTCGCGCGGATGGAACTCGCGCGTCTCCTCAATGACCTCGTCGCCGAGGAGGGTCGCGAGCGGCACCACCAACTTGCCTGTGCCGGTCACGACGTTGTCGTTTTCGATGTGCAGGCCGCTCGGAGCCCGCAGCTCGGCGCGCGCCATGGCGATCAC
>WNEY01001692.1_pt1 | contig 15759 bp, 10 predicted proteins | sample 5400531 | NCBI WGS metagenome assembly WNEY01 (sample SAMN13153338, study PRJNA577476) | soil metagenome | isolation source: 200 cm saprolite under Douglas fir tree site 1 | place: USA:California | collected 2015-04-18
CGCTATGGCCAACCGCGCGGTTCTAGCGCCTGCGACCGGCGGAAGGAGACGTTACGGGCTGAGTCGTCGCTTGGCGTAGGCGATGAGCCTGGCGCGCGCCCATCAGAGTGCTGTATCGATGTCGCGAGCTCTGCGCAGCCCACAATGTAGTGAGCGGCTGTCGCGGTATTGCCGGTCGTGCTCGGCTGCCGGATGCGGGCCGGTCATGCGCATGGCCTGATCGCCGAGTCCGGTGAGGGGCTCGACCGGGCAGGCGGCCGGCGGGCGGCGTTGAGGTGCTCGAGGGTGTGCGCGCTGAGCAGGTATTGCAGCGGACCCGGTTCGCCGAGGCCGCCGGGGCGATGTTGAGGCTGACGTACTGGGCGAGAAGACTGGCTGCTGCGCTTACCGAGAGCACAGCGACGTTCGCGGACTCCGGAGCCCCGTCTAGGTCGCTGGCCTCAGATCCTGATTAACCGGCCTGCCGGTGGAGTTGCGCCCTATCCCGGCGTGCCTGGCGATCAGCACACGGATGCAATCGCCTGCATGCCCGCGATAGCGGGCAGCCGCCATCCGCGCGGCCGGCGAGGGGCTAGGTGATGGCGCAGCGCTGGGCTAGTCCCCAGAGTTCCGGGCTGGTGCGGCCGGTGATGAGCAGTCCCCGGATCATGTCGCGGATGGCCGGCCGGGTATGGATCTCCTGCGGTGCTGAGTGCTCGGCGGCGAGCAGCGCCTGGATGCAGTCGTCGCGCTTGCCCCACATCGAGTACGCGCGGGCGGTGTCGGTCCAGTAGCGGGCGCGGCGCTCGGTGGTGGGCAGGCTCGCGGGTGCGATCTGGGCCGCGGCGGCTACCGCCGCGGCCGGGTCCCCGGCATAGGTTTCTGCGGAGATCCGGTGCAGCCCGACTGTGGCAGCGGTGAATCCGCCGCCGTGGTCACGCAGGAAGGCGGCACCGTCGAGACGCGCGGCGATTGCGGCTGCCTGGCTGGTCAGCTCGCGCATGCCGTCGCGGTCGGCTGCGCGGGCGGCGGTGTAGGCGGCGGACTGGATGAGCAAGCCGCGTTCGGCCGCCAGCCGGGGATCGGTGCCACGCAGCCCAGCGCTGCCGGCGGCGGTGAGCGCGATGGAGGCGGCCTGGGCGTGCCAGCCTGCCTTGCGGGCCAGGACAGCCAGGTTCCTGGCTGCCTCGGCGCTGATGAGCGGGTCACCGCTGCCGGTGGCGATGACCTGGGCGCGGTCGGCAGCCATCCAGCCGAGCTGCTGGTCATCGAGCTTGATCAGCATTCTCGTGGCCAGGGTATAGGTGGCTGCCAGCAGCGCGCTGGCCTGGGCCGTGTCGTCGTCTGCGGCGAGCAGATGGCCAGCGGAGATCAGCCGGGGCAGCCTGTCGGCGAGCCGACTGTACCGGCAGTGGTGAAAGTCCGCGAGCGCGCCCGCGAGTCCGGCGCGCAGCTCGCCCGGGGAAATACCGGTGGGGCGGGGGGCGAGGCCGAGCATGGCGTCACGCATCCGGGTGATGAGCAGATCTCCCAGCCTGGTCTCGGTGGATGGGGGCGCGGGAGGGGGATCAGCGACCTGGGCGCTGATGGCCCCGGCTGCGGTCAGGGCCAGGTTTGCCAGGAGCTGACGCCGCCGCACCTCACCGTCCTCTCGTCCAGGCTCTCCCGCCACGGTAGAGGAAGCGCTCGGGGATGACGTGCTAGTCACGGCGACCAGGTGGCCGTGTCGCTGATGGCTGGGCGCTGGCGATCGCGCGAGGCCGAAGACGTGCGGGGGGATGGACAGCGCACTGGCGAAACGCCGCAGGACCGCGATGTCGGTGAGCGGGGTGATGCCCCGCTCGTACCGGGACACCTGGGCCGCCGAGTAGCAGGTGCGTTTCCCCAGTTCGGCGAGGGTGAGTCCACTGGCTTTGCGGGTGGCGCGCACGATGGTCCCGGGGTGATATCCAGCAGGCGGTTCCCGTAGTGCCGGGTCCATAGGCGGCTCCGCGTGAAAGGTCCCCTGCCGAGCGTAATCGCCGCCGACGGCGGGAGCCAGCGGCCTTGCATGGCGTGCAAGGCGTTTGCACACCAGGTCAGGGTGACTTCTGCGCGGGGCCTCTGAGGGGGTTCCTTGGGGTGGCACACGTCCGCCCCGACTGGAATGAGGCCACACCATGAGAACTCCCATCAGCTCCGCCAGCAGCCCGCCTGCGCTTTCGCGGCATAGCCCGCCCTGCCGCCCGGCATCGGTGAGGAGCCAGCCATGAAGGCGGTGGTGACCGGCGCGGCCGGCTACATCGGGGCTGCGACTGTCGCCCGGCTGCTGGAGGCCGGGCACACTGTGGCCGGCCTGGATTGCCTGCGGTTCGGCGGGACCGCGCTGCTGGGCAGCTACCTGACCGGGCGCTTCACCCTGACCCGGGGCGATATCCGTGACCGCGCCCTGGTAGCGCGGGTGCTCGCGGATGCCGAGGCAGTTGTCCACCTCGCGGGGATCGTCGGCGATCCTGCGTGCGCCGCAGAACCGGGCCTGGCCCGCGAGGTCAACCTCGACGCCGCCGTCGCGGTGCACGACGCGGCCAGGCGGGCTGGAGTGACACGGTTCGTGTTCGCCTCCACCGGCAGCGTCTACGGGCACTGCGATTATCCGGCAGATGAGACAGCGCCGCTGTATCCACTGTCGCTTTACGCGCAGACTAAAGCCGATGCTGAGGCCAGTCTGCTGGGCGCCGCTCCCGGCGGCATGGCGACTACCGTGCTGCGGTTCGCGACCGTGTACGGGCTCGCGCCCCGGATGCGGTTCGACCTGGTCGTGAACACCTTTGTCGCCCACGCGCTGACCACCGGCCGGGTGCAGGTCTTCGCCCCCGCCGCATGGCGGCCGCTGATCCACGTCGCTGACGTGGCCGACGCCATCACCAGCGTGGTGCAGGCACCCGCTGCGACGGTGGCGGCTCAGGTGTTCAACGTCGGGTCCGCGGACAACTGGCAGCTCGCCGACGTGGCCCGCCTGGTCGCCGGGATCTGCGGCCCCGGCGCGCACGTCGACATCAGGCCGGCGGACGGCGACCCGCGTGATTACCGGATCAGCACCAGCAAGCTGGCCGCCGCCACCGGGTGGATGACGCGGCGGACACTGCGCGCGGGAATCGAGGAACTGGCCGGGGCACTGTCGGCCGGGCTACTGGACGACCACCCCGCCCTGGGAGGCCGCCATGCCGCCTGACCCAGTCCCCTGGTGCGTCGCGGACTTGTCCGGCAACGAGGCCAGCTATCTCGTGCACGCCATGAAGGCCGGGCAGCCCGGCCCGTCCGGGGATTTCCTGGCCCGCTTCGAGGCCGGGATCGCGGAACTGACTGGTGCCCGGCATGCGGTGGCGACCTGCACGGGGACGGCCGCGCTCCATATTGCGTTCGTGCTGGCCGGGGTGCAGCCTGGAGACGAAGTGATCGTGCCCGCCTGGACCTTCGTCGCGACCGCCAACGCGGTCCGCCACGCCGGGGGCCACCCAGTCGCCTTGGACGTCGACCCGCAGCACTGGCAGCTCGACCCCGCCCAGCTCGAACGGTTCCTCACCCGGCACTGCCGCATCCACGGCGGTCGGCTGGCCGACACGCTCACCGGCCGTCCGGTCGCGGCGGTCGCGCCCGTCGACCTCCTCGGGCACCCCGCCGACCTCGACACGATCACCGCCCTGGCTACCGAGCACGGAATCACTGTGGTGGAGGATGCCGCCCAGGCGCTCGGCGCCACCTGCCGCGGCCGTCCCGCAGGCGGCAGCGGCCTGGCCGCGGCCAGCTTCAACGCCAACAAGCTCATCACCGCAGGCAGCGGCGGCGTCATCCTCGCCGACGACGACCACGCTGCCGGGCGCGCCCGCTACCTGATCAACCAGGCCCGCGATCACCCAGTGGAGTACCGGCACGGCGAGCCCGCGTGGAATTACCGGATGACCAACCTGCACGCCGCCGTCGGCTGCGCCCAGCTTGAGCGCGCCAGCCAGCTCATCGCCGCCAAACAGCAGATCTTCGCCCGCTACGCCACAGAGCTGGCCGGGCTCCCCGCCGTCCGGTTCCAGCACGAAGCACCCTGGGCCACCGCAACCCGCTGGATGACCACTATCAGCATCGACCCGGAGGTAACCGGGCTCACGGCCGCCGGGCTGCGGGCCAGGCTCGCGAAGGACGGCATCCAGGCTGGGCCGTCGTGGACACCGCTGCACCTGACCGGCGCCCACCGCGGCTGCGCGCCGTGGCCGTGCCCGGTCGCCGAGCGCCTCGGCCGCGACGCCCTCCATCTGCCAAGCTCCGTCACCCTTACCGAGGAGCAGCAGGACCGCGTCCTGGCCTCGGTATGCGCCGCCATCCGGCGGTCTGCCAGGACCTGACCTCCCGCCAGGTGTCCTGGCGCGACACGCGCTACGCCTGGACGTTAATCCTCGCTCAGCAGCCAGGAACGGCATACTGGGTTGTCCATGATCGGACAACCACACGCCCCGGGCCGCCCGCCTGACGCACCCGCCACCCAGGCAACGGACCTCGCAGGCCGTCTGCTGGCCGCCAGTGACGAGGAACTCGTCGCTATCCTCGCCGCAGCCGACGAGGCAGACATCGCGATGCACCAGCCAGGCGGGCACCCCGGCGGCGGCCCGGTGCGGCGGGCCACGCCGGGCACGGTCGAGATCGTGCTGCTCGGCGCGCTGGGCTGCCGGTACGGGATGCTCGCCGGCGGCGCCGGCGGCTACCTGCTGCGGACCCCGCACACTACGGTGCTGGTCGATCCCGGCCCGGCAGCGCACGCCATGCTGGCCGGGCTGAACGGAAGCGTGTTCTCCTGGGCCGAGCTGGACGCGATCGCCTGCACCCATTTCCACCCCGACCACTACGCCGGGGTGATTCCCTGCCTGGAAGCAATGGCCAGCCACGCCGTCGCCGGCGAGCGCACGATGCTGGCGGCCAACCCGACTGCGGCGGCCAGGTTCGCCGCGTTCTCCCCCTACCATGCGGGCTGCATGGCTGACCTGGTTACCCTCGCCCATCCGGCAACCGACGGCGACGGCGAGCCCTCAGTCAAGATCGGCGACCTGACCATCCACGCCACGCCCGCCAGGCACACCGAGGAACCCGGACTCCAGCGCAGCGCGATCGGCCTGGCCTTCGACACCCCCGCCGGCGGTATCTGGCACACCTCCGACACCACCCTCGCCGACGGCATCCTGAACGCCGTCGCCGACACGCTGACCGACATCACGCTAGTCATCGCGCACGCCGACGCCTCCAACATCAGCGCCGAGCCTGACCGCGCCGCAGCGTGCCACCTGCAGACCCGCGATGTCCTGCCCATCGCCAGCGCCCTGCGGCCCCGGCACATGCTCATCCAGCACTACGACGCCGCGTACTCACACCCGGACTACCGGATCGCTCAGGTGGTCTGGCTGCAGCGCCAGCTCGACAGCCAGCACCTGCCCACCCGGGTGCTTCCCGGTGCCAGCGGCCTGCGCATCATCAGCAGTCCCTCCGCCATCCGCGACTGGGACATCTGCCTGGACAGCTCTTCAGCCGAAGCCGTCAGCAGCTACCTGCGATCCGCGCTCAGCGGCACCTAGAGCCCTCGGGTACCCGCGCTGCGCACTCAGAACTCGCCTCGACACGTGGAGGAATCGATGTGGGAGCAGGTCGGGCGCCTGCACGGCTATCACGGAGATGTCCCTACCGAGGTCCGGCTGCTCAAGCTGACCGAAGAGGTGGGCGAAGCCGTGGAGGCGTTCATCGGCATGCAGGGCCTGAACAGCAGGAAGGGGACCTGCCGATCTCGTGATGACCTGCTTGCCGAGCTCGCTGACGTGATCATTACCGCGGCCGTCGCGATGAGCGGCATCGCCGGGGACGCGGATGAGGCGGCCGGTCACCTGGAACGGCGCCTGGCTGTCGTCACCGAGCGGGCCGGGCTCTGACGCGAACTGAACCTGCCCACGCACGCGGCTCTGAGATACGCGCGGCACATCAGGCGCGGGCCGTACGCTGACTGGTATGCCAGACAGGCGGATCGGTCCCTGACTGCCATCGACGCAATCTGTTCCAGGCAATCAGACACCAGAACACCTGCCCGAGGTGCAGCGACCGGGACCTCATCGAGATCCTGTTCGACATCGCCCACCTCTGGGGGCTTGAGGGCACCTGAGGTCACGGTCCGGTAGTCCGAGCGGTGACCGTCTAGAGCCGCTGCTCGAAGTGCCTGCGGGCTTCCGCTGCTCCGCCATCGGTGATGGCGCTCATTGCCTCGGCGGCGGCGATGAGTACGCGCGGTGTTCGTCGGCGCGGTTTGGGCGCCGATCACCGGTGGTCGTGATCATGTTCGAGTTGACCGGTGGGTACACGGCGCGCTGCAGGGTGTACCCACTACCGCGCTGCTTCGTCGATCATCCGGGCGAAGTCGAACGCGCCCGCGAGTAGCAGGTCGTCTATAAGGTCGAGCGCCTTGGCCCGGCCGGCCGCGTCGGATGCTTAGGCGTAGGCCCGGATGACCAGGCCACCGATGTCCGGAGCCTCACCGGCTGCCGCTGTGGCGATGTTGCCGATGTCGGCGCCGTGGATGTCCAAGAACCGGCGGGCGCAGAGGACGACTAGGTCGTCGGTGCGATCGGGGGCATCTTGAAGGGTGATTAGCAGCTGGGGCAGTGCTGGCTGGAAGGACTCGGAAACAATGAGTGCGGTCAGCAGCCCGGCGTACGGCCGGAGAGCTTGGCCGCGAAGGGAAGTGGCGAGTTCCGCCGCCGCTCGGCGGACATCCTCGTCCTGATCGCCGGCAAACCATTCGAGGGCAGCAGTGGCTGCGGCTCGATCGGCAGTATGCGGCAAGCGGCGGGCACAGATCTCGGCGGTGCCTTGACGTGTCGCCGCATCCTGGTTGTCGCGGCTAGCGGTCAGCAAGTGGCCGAGGCCGAGGTCCAGCCCAGCGAAGGCGGCCATCTTGCCCCCTGCCTTACGGACGTCACCGTCGGCGGAAGCGAGCATCCGCTGGATGACCGGCTCAATCTCGGCAGGGTCGACTATTCCGATATAAGTCATGAGGTCGAGGATCGGATTTGTGGTCAGCAGCCGGTCGTCGGTCTGGATGAGCCGCCGGAAGGCCGCGGTCGCCTCGGTTCGGGCGTGGCGCATGCAGGAGGTGAGGAGGTAGCCGACGCAGCATCTGACGGCCACGGAGGGATCTTCGGCCAGCTGGTCCAGAGCGGGCGTGATCAGTGCGGTCCGGTGGCCCTCGGCGTCGTGGGCTACCAGGTCGCCGAGCACCACGGCCGACGGTCCCCGAGCCGTATTCAGGCCGTTGGTCCAGATATCGCCACCATAGAGCGGTCCGCTGCCGTTCTCCCGAGCCCAGCCATCTTCCGTCGGGCTGGTGGCGTGGAGCGCCCGGTCGATGATGATCTCGATGACGTCGTCTGGTATCTCCTCGTCGCGGAATCGGCGCAGCGGCCAGCCAAGCCAGTCCTGGTAGTCCTCGTTTCCGAGCGAGGCGATGTGCCGGATAGCGTCGAAGACAAGGTCGGGCTCGATCGGCTGGGTCGTGTCGGCCAGGGCCTGGAGGATGGCGTTGCCGTAGTAGGCGGGATGAAGCGCCGTGGTAAGGCGCAGGGTCAGCCGGGCAAATCGCACTGGCTCGCTCAGCGCCTCGTTCTTGAGGACCTGGCTCAGCTCGGCCGCGCCGCCCGTCCCCGTCAGTAGATCGGCACCGCCGGCCGAGTGCTTGGTCATCGCTGCGAGCCACTGGTCGTCGTTCATTGTCCTCGCCGATTCGGGCGAGATTGGCGAGCGGATGGAGATATCCAGGACTCCCGATGGTTCGCCAGGCTGCTCGACATCGAACTGACGGCGCAGCCCGCCGAGCCGCCTCCGGGCAGCCTCTGATAGGCGGGCCTCGGGCAGGCCGGAGAGGAGACTGAACGAGACCCAGGCTGCGAACATGAGGTCCTCGCCCGGCGGCCGTGCTGCCAGGATGGCATTCTCCAGGGCGCTGAACGTCTCTGCCGGAAGATGCGGAGTGATCGCCTCTAGAAGCTGCCGGGTCGTCCACGCGGGGTTACCGGTGTACCCGCTCACGAGCCGGTGATCGCCTTGGAGCAGCAGGTCGGCGGCCCAGCTGGCGTAACGTTCCCCGTCGGCTCGCAGGCCTTCGTAGAGGAGCCACTGTGCACTGTCATGGGGATCAGCAGCCAGCATCTCCAGGAAGGGCTGAGCGGCAGCTGGTCTGTCGGTGACCATCTGGCGGAGGGCGGTGGCGGCTCTATGAAGCAATGCGTCGTCGAGGCGATACAGCGGACCGCCGATCGGGTAGCGGTGGGAGAAGTGACGATCCGTGAGCGGCTGCTTGGCTGGGTCGTCCTCGGTCAGGGCCATCACCCGGAGCAGGTAGGGCAGGAGCAGCTCCAAGAACCGGTCGGGCGCCCTGCGGGAGCTGCGCGCTACGACTTCGATCGAGCCGGGGTCACCTGTATCCAGTAGCTTGACGCGGCCGATGGCGTCGAGGTCGAGTGCACCGGGCCGGTCCTGCAGATAGGCGGCCAGCAGCTCGGCCGCCCAGCCCGGCTGTGACTGGCCGAGCCCGTGCACCGACTGCCAGAGGGCACGTTCCCGGCCGTCGTAATCGCCGCGGCGGACGGCCGATAGCACGAGCTCAAACAGTGCCCGGCTTCGGTGGAGGTCGCCCACCTGCGCCATCAGGCCGAGCCAGTTCCGATATTGGGCTTTGTCGGCGTGCGGGGCCAACAGTTCGGCGATGCGATCTGGCCGTTCCTTGACCGCAGCCAGCATGATTCCCAGCGCATGATTGTGATTGACGGCGTCGTCTTCGGCCAGCCATCGTTCGATGTTGCCTGCCGCATCGAGGCAGTCAAACCACGGGCGGGTCCGGATCGCCGCCCAGAGACGGTCGGCGAAGGGCAGCCCGGCCAACGCAAGGTGCGCGACCATATCCCATTCGCCCGCCGTCGGGTCAGGCAGCGAACCGAGATAGGCCAGGACCGTCTCCTTGATGTGGAAGCGGATGCCTGGCTCGCTCAGGACTGACTCAACCTCGGTCAGATAGCGTTCTTGGTCATCGTCACGGAGGTGAACCAAGATCTGCCGGACCTGGGCACGGCGAAAGAGTTCTTGCTCGCCGCCTTGCAGGAAGGCCACCAAGGTCTCATTGCGGTTGACCCATCCCCGGGCGAAGGCGTAGTCGAAGAACGCCTCGTGGAAGAACGCCAGCCGACTCCCGTCGGCGACCAGGACATGGCCGGAGATCAGCACGTCGGCGTCGCCCTGGAGATCGTCCTTGTCCATGACCGAGCGTGGCGCCGTCAGCCGCTGGCGTTCACTGAAGGCCTCAGCAAGGACGCTGATCGCCGCGGCAAACCGAAGGCTGGCTCGCCGTGCTTCGCCATCGCGGCGTTTCCGGTCCCAGTAGGCGTCGAAGAGCTGTCGGCTCGTACCAAAGGACAGGGCGTTGGGCTGGTCGGCCACTGTCTGCAGCAAGACGAGATGGAGCGGTGACCGCAGCAGCTCTCGCTGACTGGCTGTTAGCCCGGCCGCCGACAGCCCCATCGCCTCGACAGCGCCATCGACCTGGCTATCTGAGAGCGGTCCCACCATCAGTGTCCCGACGCCCTCGGCCGTGGCCAGGGTACGGATGCGGTGATCGTTCTCAACGTCATACTTGCGGCAGGCCAGCACGACGCGCATCTCGGGGAATGCCGCGGCCTCGCCGAGCAGGTCGGCGACTGCGTCGAAGCTGTCGGGCATCCGGCCTGAGGCCCAGCTGATCGCGTCGAGTTGGTCGATGACAAGCAGGGTGGGCCCGTCCCCGGCGACGGTTGCCAGGGCGCTGACGGGGGAGACCTCCAGGCCGCAGCGCTGGCCAAGCTCCTCCGGCGATGAGAATGGCTCGATTCGGTCGAGGCGAAGAGCCAGCACCGGCCAGCCTTCGGCTTCGATCTGGCCGACCGCCTCTCGGAGTACGGCACTCTTACCGCCTCCCGCAGTCCCGACGAGAAAAAGCAGACGGTCGGCCTGGGATCGGAGGGCCTCGGCGAGCTGGTCGGCTTCCGATCGGTGGACCGTCGGCTGGAGTAGCTCCCGGTCAACGCTGGCCTCCCAGCGGGCAGAAAGCTGCTGGACTCGCTGCCGGATTGTCTGGCTGCTGACAAGCCGACGGCGGCGCAGGCCGTACTCTTGGAGCAGTTCTTCGATTTCCGGGGCGTCCAGCCTGATACTGATGTTGTCTGCAATCAGGTCGCCGAGCCCGGCCGCAGCCAGGGGCGGTTCTGCCCCTTCAAGCAGCAGGCCTGCCAGACTGTTGTTTACGTTGCGCAGTTCGCGCTCGTCGGTGCAGTGAACATAGACACCACGAAGCGTGGTCCAGGCCGTCTCTTCCGAGTTGTAGGCCTTCGCACTGAGATAGGTCCAGGCCTTTACCAGGTCATCGGTAGTCAGCATGTGTCTGATGAACGACTCGGCATCAGGCGTCTGCCGGGCGCGGTCGGCCAGTTCGTCGAACATTCTGGCGGGGACGATCGAAGTGAAGTGGAACTGGCGGCTGGCAGCTACGTGGCGGCGCGCCGCCTCCAAGACTCCTCGGGAGTTGAGGTTCGGCAGATCCCACTCGTCAGCGATCCGGAGCTGGCGCTTGACCTGATGGGCTTCAGTGACCGTGCCGCGCTGCAGGACGAACTCGACGCCCTCGCCGACGTCGCCGAGTGGCTCGACTTGGATAAACTTCAGCATCGCCGCGGATGATGTAGAGCACCTGCCGGACGGTCCACCTGCCTTCGTAGCGGTTGCCGAACTTATCGGATGTACCGCCGGGGAGGGGACTGACCCATACCTCCAAGCCCTAGATAGTCTCGATGCTCCACAGACCCGAGGGCTGGAGGCGGTGCGGCAGGAGGACGACGTCCAAGAGCACAGCCGGACGGTGCACGCCTATAACTGCCCCGACAGAATACGAGGGGAGGTGGTATGTGAGCGTGAGCGCTGGGGTTACTGAGCGCGCCGTCTTTCCCGCGGCGATCAGCTTCCTTCTGGGGCCAGTTCGAAGAGTGCCACTCGCGCTGCGACGTCGGCGCGGATCGTGGCGGCGATGGTGCGCTCGGCGGTAACACGGCTATGGCCGATTCACGGCCTGGCAGGTCTGTCTCAGGGTGGCCCAGCGGTCTCGCGCCGGGCAAGGCTAACGATGCCGGCGATCAGCGCCTCGCTGGAGTGCGGCTGGTCGTTACCAAGCTGGCGGAGCAGGTGCGCGCGCCTCTCGGACGAGAACCTGCAGCACTCAGGCCTAGGCTTGCCGCCAGCCAGGTGACAGGCAATCACCGGATCCCGGTGATTGCCAGCCTGCGTCAGCGAAATCCTCATGGCGTCACCAGATTCCAGTCGCCTTCGGGAACACCCCGATAGTGACCTCGGTGCTCGCGGCCTGGCCCAGGCCTTGCGCGGCTTCGGGCGGGCATACGGCTCAGGTGACGCGCAGGCGCTCGACGGACTGGCCGGTCACGTCGGCAATCAGGTCGAAGTCTTTGTCTAGGTGCAAGACGGTGAGCCCGGCCAGTTCGGCAGTGGCGGCGATGATCAGGTCAGGTATCGACGGGGCGCGGTGCTGGCCGCGGTCGGCGAGCACCGCCTGGATTTCCACCGCCCGGTCCTCGATAAGCGGAGTCAGGTATTCCACTGGCATAGCCGAGAGTGGCGGCTGTCGCAGCCCGGCTCGCAAGTCTGGTCCAGAGCGAGCGGAGAACCCGACTTCCAACCTGGTGACGGTCGTGATGCGAACCAGCCCGCGCTCCATACGTGAGGCCCACTGCTGCGCGTCCGGACTGACTCCGAGTCGCACGAGCGCGGACTTGTCGACTAGCCAGGCCGTCACCGCCATGCCTGATCCATGACCTCACTGTCGGCCAGGTCGGCGAAAACCTCGCCGAACCGGGCCAGATCCGCCGTCGTCACGGCCGCTTCCGGCGCAGCAGCATCCTGCGCCAACCGTCGACGCACGTACTCGCTGCGGGACAGCCCCAGCCGCCCAGCCCGCGCATCAACCGCAGCCAGCACCTCATCGGGCACGTCCCGGATAAGCATGTCAGTCACGGCTACCTCCCTTAGTGATATCACATGATAGCACTGTCAAATATGGGTCCCCTCAGCTCGGCAAACACCTGCGATGTAGCCCAGGGCCGCGCGCGCCGGGTCCAGGCCGCTTCTGCTGGCGACGAGATAATCGAACTCGGTCAGCACGCAAGCGACACTACGAGGTGGCCGACCTCGCCGATCCCCGCGCGGACCGGTTTGTGGTGGTTGTCGGTGGCGTTGAGGAACGCGATCAATGCCGATGTGTCGGCGATCGCCACCGGAAGCGCGTCAGGCATCGCCGCCGAATCCAGTGAGCAGGTCGAACGTGTTCGCCGTGCTCCGGCTGCTGGCGATGGATGACCGGTTCGTCACGGGAAGCTGACCACGTCACTTGGCGTGGTGTTGGACGCGGTGATCGCGCCTGTGGTGTTGATGACGTTGGTGATCGTGCCGACCCCGCCCAAGGAGACCGTGAGCAGGTCGTGCCACTTTACGCCGGCCACAGCCGGGGCCTCGTATGCCCTGGCTGAGTTCACGGTGTTGTTAACGTTGAAGAAGCAGTAGCTGCCGAGGCCCCAGCCCTCGAACGTGGTGACGCTATTGGCCACCTTGATCGCGGCGTAGCCGTTGGTCGACCCGTTCATCCAGGCCGCCTGGTTGGGCGGGTCATAGGGCATCTCGTTCTGGAAGAAGATTATCTTTCCGTTCTGGCCATTCCAGGTGACCTCGTACTTCTGGTAATGCTCGATGAACAGGCCGGTCGCTATGACGTTGTTGCCGTTGACGATCATGCCGTTATCGGCGGTGTTGACCGTCCAGCCCACGGTGCCGGAGTTGCCGTGGTCGGCGCGCCAACCCCAGATGTCGTCCACGATCGTGTCGTTGGCGTTGACGACCACGCTAGCCGAGGCCAGACCGGCGATGTCCCCGCCGATCCGGAAGAACACGTCCTGAATGGAGATCGGGTTGCTGGCGTGGCTCACCGTCGAGCCGGCCGTGCCAACGGTCAGCAGCGCCGCCGAGTTGGTCGTGCCGGCATCGAACAGCAAGCCCTTGACCCTGACCCCGTCCACATCGGCGATCTGCATGGTGTTCACGCCGTTTTGCGGGATCAGCGTCGGGAACCCGATGCCGAGGATCGTGGTGTTGGCGTGGGTGACGTTGAGCGTCTGGTTGATGTTGTACACGCCCGGGGTGAAGAGCAGGTTGCAACCCTCCGACAGCGCGGTGTTGATGGTGGCCGCGCTCATCGACGGGTCGGCGACGAAGAACTGGCTCATCGGCACCGAGGTACCCGGAGTCGGGCCGCTGTTCCAGCTCGGACCCGAGGCGTTCGTCCGCAGCGACGGCTCGAACACGTGGTAGTTGCCGCTGGAATCGACGAAGAGGTAGGGCACGTCACGCGATACCGGAGTGGTGGCCAGCGTGGTCATCGGCGGGCTTGGGAAGCTCTGCGCGGGCGCCCCGTTCACACCGGAGAACACCATGTTCCAGACCGAGCCGTTCCAGCTGCCGAAGTTGCTGTCCCGCGAGTACCACTGCTGCTGCGACACCGAGGAGACCTGACCGGAGACTTTCGTGTCGGCGATGTAACCGCCGCTCGCGAAGCCGTTGCTGGCCGGGGCCAGGTTCAGCCCGCCGTGCACGTCGATCCGGCGGAACGGGCCCGCCTGCGCCACGGCCCAGCGGTCCGACCCGGCGGACGGGGTGATCGACAGGTTCTCAGCCGACCGCCAGAAGTTCTGAGTGGCGTTGCCCGTTCCGTCGAACGCGTCGACGGTGACGTCGCCATTGATCAGGACGTCGTCCGGGTTCTGGCCCAGGCCGGCGATGGAGGTGTAGTAACCCATGTTGGCATCAACGGCGTAGGTGCCCGGCTTGAACAGCAGGGCGAACCGCTGGGTGCCGAACTGGTTGAGCTTCTGGGTGTTGAAGACATTGTCCAGCGTGGTCTGGATGCTAGAGGTCGACATGCTCGGGTCGAAGATGGACACGTTCGGCCCGAAGTTCGGGGTGTTCGACTGGGCCGGGCAACTGCCCCCGGCCGCGTTCACGGTCCAGCCAAACGGGGCGGACCCTGACGCTCCCGTGGTATCGGTGGCTGTGACTGTGACATTAGATGACCCCGCGGTCGTAGGCGTGCCGGTGATCAAGCCGGACGAGGAGATCGAAAGCCCCGCGGGCAGGCCGGTGGCGCTGAAGGTCAGCGTCTGGCCCGAGGCCGAGTCGGTAGCGCTGATCTGCTTGCTGACCGCGGTGCCGACCGTGGACGTCTGGCTGCCGGGGTTGGTGACAGTGACGGTGTTACCGCCGCCGCCCCCAGTACCGGCGAAGACGCTGAACTCCCAGAGGCTATAGCCAAACTGGGTGCCGCGGACGGTGCCGAACATGCGGATGAACCGGCCGGTGCCGGAGACGTTGAGGGTCTGAATGCCGCCGGCCCCGGTGGTCGTGGAGAAGATCGACGTCCAGTTCGTGCCGTCCGGCGAGGTCTGGATCTGGAAGGCCTTGGCGAACGCCGCCTCCCAGTTCAGCGTCACCTGGCAGATCGTCTGACTGGACCCGAGGTCGACCTCCAGCCACTGCGGATCGGAGAAGGCGCTGGACCAGCGGGTGCCGGTGTTGCCGTCGAAGGCATTGGCCGGCGGGAATGAGGCGTTCTCCACCGACGACGAACTGGCGGGGTGATTGAGCGCGACGTTGGTCGTGCCGCACCCGGTGCCGCCGCTGATCGTGCCGAAGACCTGGAACTCAAACAGCGAGTAGCCATACTGGGTGCCGCGGGTCGTCCCGAACATGCGGACGAAGCGGCCGGTCCCGGTGATGTTGAGGGTCTGGGTGCCGCCGGTTCCGGTCGTCGTGGAGAAGATCGAGGTCCAGTTCGTCCCATCGGGCGAGGTCTGGATCTGGAACGCCTTCCCGTAGGCGGTTTCCCACTGCAGCACGACCTGGGTGATCGACGCGCTGGAGCCGAGGTCAACTTCCAGCCACTGCGGATCGGAGAACGCGCTCGACCAGCGGGTGCTGGTGTTGCCATCGGTGGCGTTCGATGCCGGGAACGAGGCGTTCTCCACCGATGACGCGGTCGTCGGGTGCCCCTGCGACAGCAAGGCCGACGCGGCGTGCGCTCTGCTGGCCGGACCCGCTACCAGCGCGAGCGCGGCAGCCATAGCGAACGCCAGTGCGACGATCGAGAACCGCAGGGACGAGAGCCAACAGCGCGCGAGCACCCGAGATAAGGCCATGACAACCCCTGCCGGTGACAGCCGTGCGCCGTATAGGACCCGCTCACGACTTCATTCAAGACTTATTTTATAACGTAACGTAACTCTGCGGGAACTGCCGGTCAAGAGTGCTCTTTCCCCGCGAACGGACCGGGCGCCAGGTACACCAGCCGACTTGCCGGGGCAGTCACCTACCCGCGCCCGCGCTGCATCTTTCGCCAGATGTCACGCTGCGTGTAACCATCGGTAGGGCCTGCACAGATTGCCCGCGCGGACGCCCGGAATGCACTGTATGCACAGAACGCTCAGGACAGTGTTTCCCGACGCTTTCCACGAGATCGCTCGTCGCGGCTGGTTCGCGTTCACGCGTGCCTGACATCCAGGCTCGTGCAGGTAAGGCGATCATCTGCCCGGCCAGGGCCAGCGGGCGATACGAGGTGTGTCGTACTCCCGGTCGCTCCGCGGCCCGCTA
>WNEY01003896.1_pt1 | contig 15753 bp, 11 predicted proteins | sample 5400531 | NCBI WGS metagenome assembly WNEY01 (sample SAMN13153338, study PRJNA577476) | soil metagenome | isolation source: 200 cm saprolite under Douglas fir tree site 1 | place: USA:California | collected 2015-04-18
TCCGGCAATATGATCGGGTCGTCCCACGGCCCCTGCACCATGAAGGGAAGCTCGAAGGCCGGCGCGGCTGCATGCACGCTCGCCGCCACGGTGAGCAGGCTCGCGGTTCCCTTGAGATCGAGCTCGCGCTCGGGAATCGACGCCGAACCGGTCAGGGCAAGACCGACGCTCGGCCCCTCCATGCGCCCGTCCTCGATGTTGGCCGTGCCTTGGGTGATTTTCAGATTGACGGTCAGCGTCTGGAACGGCGTCTTGCCGGTGCGGAACTCGCCGCCGCCCGACAGCGGACGGCGCTCGATGCGCCTGAGCAACTGCTCGACGTTGAACCCGACGATCGCGCCGTTGCGGCTCGTGAGCGCCGCCGTGCCGTTCAATGCCTTGGTCAGCTCGTAGACGCTGGCGCCGGAACTGTCGACGGCGAAGCCGAGATTGCCTTTGCCCTCGAGGCGTCGAATGCCGAACATCTCGGCGAGACATTGCTCGAGATCGATGTTGGCGAATTGCAGCTGGGCCTTGAAATCCGCGCCGGCCGGCGACTTGGCGACCCCGAAGGTGCCCCTGAGGACGCCGCCGAAAGCCTGCGACTCCCCGATCGCCACGGTGAGATTGCCGCCGCGCAGAGTGGCCGCGACCGCCGTGCGTCCGAGCTTGGCATTGGCGACGCTGACGCGGGCAGCCGACAGCCTGAGATCGACGTCGAAGCCGTCGAGGCCCTCGAGCCTGATCGGCTTGCTGTCCCAACCCTGCTCGCGGCTGGTCAGCAGCCGGACGGTCGATATGTAAGGCGTGAGGTCGAGCCCTTCGGCGGCGAGCGTCCCTTGCAGGGTTTGTCGCCCGTCGAAGGTCAGGACGCCTTCGGCGACATTGCCGTCGAGCTCGAGGTTGGCGCCGGAGAGCCCGATGGTTCCGCCGACGACGTTGGTCTGCGCCTTGAGCGCGAAGCGGCCGAACCCGCCGCCCGGCGGCGGCTGCTGGCCGGCCCAGCGCAAGGCGTCGCGCAGCGACGCGGCGTCGGCGGCGAGCGTGCCTTCCATCTTGAGCGTCGGCCGGTGGCTGATATAGCCGTCGAACGCGAATTTGAACGGCGCGCCGGAGAGCCTGAGCTTCAGCCCGGATCGGTCGCCCTGCAGGGCGGCGACGAAATCGGTCAGGCTGACGGTGGCGTCGATCGGCGCGCTGTGCCAGGCGAAGCGGCCGGTGGCCGCGAAGCTGCGCGAGATCGCGGGCCAGGCGAGGGCGAACTCGACGTTCGCGAGCGTCTCGACGGTCTTGGAGGCCTCGTCGCGCAGGATGACGGTGCCGTCCTCGATCCGGATCTCCGAGAACGACGCGCTCGGCCCGGGACCGAATTTGAGGTTTTGCGCCAGCGTCTCGATGTGGCCGGACCAGTTCGAGCTGCGGTCGGGGTTGAACGTGATCGCGATGGTCGGGCGCACCAGCAAAACGTCGGCAATCTCGACGCGTCCGGCCAGGAAGGGAAAGAAGCGCAGGCGCGCGACCACCCGATCGGCGGTGAGCGCCGGCGCGCCGGTGCGGTTGTCGGCGAGGCTCACCTCGTCGAAGCTCACCGAGCCGGTCGGGAACAGCGATACCGCGACGCCGCCGCGCAGCGCCGGCTCGAGGCCGGTGACGGCCCGGATCTCGGCCTTGACCGCCTCGCGCACCACTTCCGCCGGCATCAGGAACCGCAGGATCACGAAAGCGCCGATCGCGATGGCCGCCACGGCCACACCGACATATCCCAGGCGCTTGATGCCAACGGTCGCGATCACGACGCGTCTTTCTCGAGGGTTTGCCGGTCAGGCCGGCCGATCTACCGGGGGAGGTCGAAGGCGTTGTGCCCCACGTTCATTGCTTGCAATCGCTCTGTGACGCTTTCGTGGCCGGCCGGCGGCGGTTCCGGGCTGCCTCGCCCGCCAGCGCGGGGCTATAGCGCCTTCCGGTGAGCTGAGATCACCGCAAGCTTGCGCTACTCCTGTAATAATAGTCCGCAGCTCGTGCCGCGGACTCCATACCTCCCCCTGCAAGGGGGAGGTCGACAGCCTTTGCTTCGCCTTCCGAAGCAAAGGCTGTCGGGTGGGGGTCGATCGGCTGCGCCTCGATTGACCGTTTATCTCGTGACCTGTTCAATCGGGCTGACGGTCGACACCCCGCGACCCCCACCCCAACCCTCTCCAGAAAGCGCAGGGAATCGCATTTGGCCGAGCGGCTTTTCCCTCCTCCCGCGAAGCGGGGGAGGGTGGCCGAGCGCAGCGAGGCCGGGTGGGGGGATCAAGTTCGCTCGTCACGGCGCTCCGAAGAAACCCCACCCGACCCGCCTCGCTACGCTCGGCGGGCCACCCTCCCCCTACGGGGGAGGGATAAGAAGGCCGATCCAGCCGCGCATATGCGATCGCCCTGCGCAAGCGGGGAGGGAGCAGACCGAGTTTGCCGCTCGCATTGATTCCGCGTCACCGGAATGACCTCTACAGCGCGTTCGAAATGTGGTAGCCGGCCTCGGTCTTGCCGCGGATGTCGTCGAGCGTGACCCCCGGCGCGAGCTCGATCAGCGTCATTCCGCCGCCGGCCTTCTTGTCGATGGTGAAAACGCCGAGATCGGTGATCACCATGTCGACGACGCCGGCGCCGGTCAGCGGCAGGGTGCAGCGCTTGAGCAGCTTGGGCTCGTTCTTGGCCGAATGCTCCATCACCACCACCACCTTCTTGACCCCGGCGACCAGATCCATGGCGCCGCCCATGCCTTTCACCATCTTGCCCGGGATCATCCAGTTGGCGAGGTCGCCGTTCTCGGCCACCTGCATGGCGCCCAGGATGGAGAGATCGATGTGCCCGCCGCGGATCATGGCAAAGCTGTCGGCCGACGAGAAATAGCTGGTGGTCGGAATCTCGGTCACCGTCTGCTTGCCGGCATTGATCAGGTCCGGGTCCTCTTCTCCTTCGTACGGGAAAGGGCCGAATCCGAGCATGCCGTTCTCGCTCTGCAGCTGCACGCTCATCCCGGAGGGGATGTAGTTCGACACCAATGTCGGGATGCCGATGCCGAGATTGACGTAGAAGCCGTCGTGCAGCTCCTTGGCCGCGCGCTCGGCCATCTGCTCGCGGGTCCAGGCCATCACACTTCCCCTCCTGTTCCTGCCGGTGCTGCGGCGCGTTTGCGGGTCGTGCGCTGCTCGATGTGCTTGACCGCGTTCGGCACGTGCACCAGGCGCTTCACGTAGATGCCCGGCGTGACGATGTGGTCGGGGTTGATGTCGCCGGGCTTGACCAGGTGCTCGACCTCGGCGACCGTCACCTTGCCGGCGGTCGCCATCATCGGATTGAAGTTGCGCGCGGTCTTGCGGTAGACGAGGTTGCCCTCGGCATCGCCCATATAGGCGTGGACGATGGACAGGTCGGCGACCAGCCCGCGCTCCATCACGTATCGCCCGCCGTCGAATTGCCGCTCCTCCTTGCCCTCGGCGATCTGCGTGCCGGCGCCGGTGCGGGTGAAGAAGGCCGGGATGCCGGCGCCGCCGGCGCGGATGCGCTCGGCGAGCGTGCCCTGCGGATTGAACTCGATCTCCAGCTCGCCGGCGAGGTATTGCTGCGCGAAGGTCTTGTTCTCCCCGACGTAGGACGAGACCATCTTCTTGATCTGCTTGGTGTCGAGCAGCAGGCCCAGCCCGACGCCGTCGATGCCGCAGTTGTTCGACACCACGGTCAGGTTCTTCACGCCGGCGTCGCGGATCGCGAGGATCAATTGCTCGGGAATGCCGCACAGGCCGAAGCCGCCCGCCATGATCATCATGCCGTCCTTCAGCAGGCCGGCGAGCGCCGTCCGCGCGTCGGGATAGACCTTTTTCATGAATGCTCCGCGTTGAGCTCAAGGACGATGCCGCGCCGGCTCCCGGTCCGGCGGCCACCCCCGGAATTTTCTACCGCGCTGCGGCAAAGGCCGCAATGTCCAGGGGCGGCTCTCCAGCCGGTCATGCGCGGGCTTGACCCGCGCATCCATCTTCTTCGCGAGAAAGTTCTTACGAAGATTGATGGATTGCATCGGAACTCGGGCTTGCCCGAGTTCCGCATCATTGAGTGCCGCAAGTCGGGCAAGCCCGACTTGCGGGGTCAAGCCCGGCAATGGCGACCTTGATCTTAGCGCCCATGGTGGCACGCCCGGCCATGACGCCGTGAATCATCGTCGAAGCCCGTTGCTCTCAGCGCACGAGGTTCGCAGGCGCCGGCGCGAGCAGGGCGATCTCGGCGATCAGCTTCTTGAGGATGGCGCGGCCGAACGAATTGAAATTCTCGGCCACCAGGACGAACGCGCCGGGGCCGCCGACGACGTTGTCCTGGTAATATTTCTCGAGGCCGCCGGGCGGATTGGTGTGCTCGGCGTTCCAGGGCACCGGCCGATCGCTGAGAATGACGAGGCCGTTGATCACGATCCCCTTCGCCAGCGTCTCGTCGCGGGCGAGCCGCACGTCGCGGCCGGCATTGTTGGTGCCGTCCCCGGAGACGTCGATGGTGCGGCGCGCAGACTCGAACGGCGCATGCTCCAATTGCGCGGTCGCGAACTCGATGCCGCCGCTGATCGAGGTGCGGTCGGCGAAGGAGCGGGGCAATTCCAGCAGCTGGTCGCCGAATTTCCGCGCCGCGGCGGGGCCGTCGACGATGGTCCAATCGATCACCAGCTTCTGGGCGCCGAAGCCCGACCATTCGACGAAACAGACCGCGATGCGCTGATGCGGCCCGGACTTGATCGCCTCCAGCACGTGCGGGTCGGAGACGGCCGCCGCATAGCCTTCCCGCTGCAGCAGGAATTTCGGATGGTCCACGCTGCGGGAGACGTCGGAAGCGAGCACCAGCAGGAGATCGACCTGCTCCGCCGCGCGCGCCAACCCCGTCCCGGTCAGGATCAGCACGGCAACGGCCAGCAGGCACCGAACGAGGCGGATCATGGCGGTCTCCCCATGGCGCCGCCGCGGGTCAATCGCGCCGACCGCCGATGGCTCCAGGCTTCCCAGCATAGCCCGATTCCGTTGCACGACGCATGCGAATAAGGTCGGGCTGGCGGTCAAATTCAGGTCATGTCCGCTATTCCCGCTCGTACCTCGACACAATGATTTTGACTGTTTGAGCTTGTATCATTCCGCCCGGACTGGGTCGGCTGGCCACGGTCTCTCAAATCCCTCCCCCGCAGGGGGAGGGTGGCCGAGCGAAGCGAGGCCGGGTGGGGGGCCATGGCAAACGAAATCGCGCGCAGCCTTCGCAAACGAATGACCCCGCAAGAGGTGAAATTGTGGGTTCATCTGCGCTCTTGGAGAAAGCAGGGATTCCACTTTCGCCGCCAAGCCCCGCGCGACGACTATGTCCTCGATTTCGTCTGTCTCAAGCACCGCCTCATCGTCGAGGTCGACGGCGGTCAGCATAACTTCGGTGGGCATGCGCGGCGCGATGTGGAGGCTGCGCCATCCCCCACCCGGCCTCGCTTCGCTCGGCCACCCTCCCCCTTCGGGGGAGGGATTCACACCGAGTGCGTGGCGTTGTTGTGTGTCAATAACGAAGAGGGCTCTAATGTCGCGCGCGCGGTTGCTCGCGCGGGGCGTCCGGGTTTGGCGTGGTCCCGGAACGGCCCGTGAACGTGCCGCTCACCCCGCCAGCACGTGGCCCGGCGGAAAGGCGATCTCGACCAGGGTGCCCTCTTCGGGCGCGCTCTTGATGTGGAAGCGGGCGCGGTTCGCCTCGGCCAACGCCTTGGTCAGCGGCAGGCCGAGGCCGGTGCCGCCGGAACCGCCGCGCGGCGAGGTCGCGAGCTGCCGGAACGGCTCGAGCGCGGTCACGATGTCCTTTTCGCTCATGCCGACGCCGGTGTCGCGCACGCGCAAGATCACCTCGCCGTCGTCGTCGAGCGCGGTCGAGACGATGACCTGCCCGCCGGCGCCGGTGAACTTGATCGAATTGGACAGAAGGTTGAGCACGATCTGCCGCACCGACCGCGCGTCGGCGACGACCTGCGGCAGCCCCGCCGGCAGCGAGGTGCGGATGATGATGCGCTCGCGGTTGGCCTGCGGCTGCATGATGGCGACGCACTGCTGGACGAGGTCGTTGAGCGCCACGCCGGCGAAGGTGAGCTCGAGCTTGCCGGCCTCGATCTTCGAGAGGTCGAGAAGATCGTTGATCAATGACAGGAGATGACCGCCGGAGGCGTGGATGTCCTTGAGGTAGTCGCGGTAGCGCTCGTTGCCGATGGGGCCGAACCGCTGCTCCATCATGACTTCGGAGAATCCGATGATGGCGTTGAGCGGAGTGCGGATCTCGTGGCTGATCCTCGCCAGAAAATCGGACTTGGCCGACGAGGCTCGTTCCGCCGAGCGCCTGGCCTCGACGAGCTCCTGCTCCACTTTCTTCCACGGGGTCATGTCGCGAAAGACGGCGCAGAGCTTGTCGGTCCTGTCCCGGATCCGCCCCACCGTCATGAACAGCGGGATCAGTCCGCCCTGGCGGACACGGCCGGTGACCTCGCGCCCGCTGTTGAGCAGGCTGGCGACGTCGTCGCGTCCGAGGCCGGCAAGATCGTTGCGGGCGAGCTCGGCGCTCTCCGGCGCGAGCAGATCGGCGAGCGGGCGGCCGGCGAGCTCTTCGTACCCGAACAGGGCCTCGGCGCTGCGGTTTGCGGACACGATGCTGCCCTGCGGATCGAGCAGGATGACGCCGTCGGTGGCGGTGTCGAGGATCGACCCGAGCTCGGCGATCTCCGCTTGCGCGAGCGCGAGCTTCGCGCCGGCGTCGGTCACCAGCGCGTGGGCCGGCTCGCCCTCCGAGGCGATCTCGGGGGGATCATCCTCGCCCGCCGCCGGCGCCGTGCTCTCGTGCTCGATACCCGCCGCGGTCAGGCGCTGGCTGAGCTTGCGCGAGAGCTCGCGAAAGGCGCTGCGCTCGATCGGGCTCAGGGCCGGAACGTTCGGCTCGGCGGCGGTGGCGGCGGAGGGCGCGATATTTTCGGTGCCCGCGGCTGCCGCGGGTGGTGCGTGGTCGGGCGCGGGCTGTGCGACCGACGCCGATGCTGCGTGTGGTGCAACGTCCGCGGGGCAGTCCGCGGCGGATTGGCGCCGCCCCGCCAAGGCGGCGAGACGTTCCAGATCGCGGCAGACGCCGAAGCCGCGGTAGCCGCGATACGTTCGCTCGCGATCGAACACGGGCAGGCCCGAAAGCTCGACCGCGAGCCGTTCCGTGCCGTCATCGACCGGCCAGCGAACGGCGAGCCCGCTCCAGGTATCGCGGCTCGCGACGGCGCGCGCGATCTGCCCGTCGGGATCGAGGCCGAGCCCGGCTGCGAGCTCCGACCACGGCCGCCCGAGCGCGGCGGCCGGGCGCGAACCCATGAGCGCGATGAACTCCTCCGACTCGAGCGTGAAACGGCCGGCTTCATCCATCTGCCAGACGAAGCGGAGGGGATGGCGGCGCTCGGTGGGCAGCTCCGGCGAGCGCGGCGGTTGCGACCGGCACGCGGACACGGCCGCGCCCATCGCCGCGGCTTCCGGCACCGGCGCGGCCGCGGGCGCTTGCGGCGCCGCCGCGGTCGACCCCTCTGGTGCGGATTCCGCGGCCGCCGCGGGCACCTCGAAAGACGCGAGCAGCATGGTCGCAGCCGCGCCGCCGATCCGGTCGAGGGCGACCGGGCCGCGCACGCTCGGTCCGGCGGCGCGACCGTTCGCCAGCGCCGCGGCGGCGAGCGCCTGCGCCCCGAGCGCGGCGAGCGACGTTGCGCCCGACAGATGGGCATGCGCGGGCGCGGAAGCGGCGAGCAGACGGCCGTCGGCCGCGAACGCCGCAACCGGCTCCTCGCAACGGGCCACCAGCCCGGCCGCGCGCTCCTCGAGCGACAAGTCGGGACCGGCGCGCTCAACGGCGGCCACCAGGATCGCGGCGGTGGCGTCGGCAAGCACGACATGCGAGCAGGCGCAGGTCAACGCGCGCCCGATGCCGGCGCCGAACCCGCGCAGGCGCTCGAGCCGCGGCGGCGCGCCGGGAGGCAACGTCGCAGCGATCCGGGCAATTTGCGCGGCGGCAGGCTCGGCGGAATTGCGGGCGCCGATCGCGCCTGGATCCGGCGCGCCGAGCATCGCCGCGCCGACCGGGTTAGCCCACAGCACGCGGCTTGCGTCCGTGCTCCAGAGCCAGGCCGGCCGTGCGCTGGTTGCCAGCGGCGCGAGCCGAGGATCGCGCAGGCAGGACAGCTGGAATCCGATCGCGCTCATTCCGCGGCCGCATCCTCATCCGGCGCAATGCCACCCGCATCCGAATGGCGATTTCTAGTGCCGGGGACCGGCGTCGTCCATGCAACGCCCGCGCGACCCATGTTCAAAGCAGGGATAACGTTAATCGGGCGGCAGCCGATCCAAAGTCGTCGGCAACGCGCATCACGCCGCGAGCTCGCGCATGATGGCATAGAGCGCGGATTGGCCTTCGAAGCCGATGCCGGGCCGTTCCGAGAGCGCGAGATAGCCGCCGTCCAATGCGGCGTCGTCGGCGAAGCCGCCGAAGGCGCCGAACACGCCGGGGTAGGATTCGGCGCCGGCGAGCCCGAACCCGGCGGCGATCGCGAGCGACATTTGATTGCCGCCGTGGGGGAACAACGAGCTCCGCGGCCAGCCGCGGCGCTCGAGCATGGCCACGGTGCGCGCGTATTGCACGATGCCGTAGGCATGCGGCGGATCGACCTGGATGACGTCGTTGCGCTCCGGACGCAAGCCGCCGAACCGGACGAGATTCTCCACGTCCTGGGTCGAGAACAGGTTCTCGCCGGTCGCGAGCGGCGGCGCATAGCGGCTGGCGATCTCCGCGAGCAGCGCAAAGTCGAGCGGATCGCACGGCTCCTCGAACCAGCGCAGGCCGAACGGCGCCAGCGCCTGCGCATAGGCGAGCGCCTCGTCGCGGCCGAACTTGGAGTTCGCATCGACCGCAAGCTCCGCGTCCCTCGGCAAGATCGTCTTGACGGCTTCCACCCGGCGCACGTCCTCGGCGAGCGGGAGACCGCCTACCTTCATCTTCACCATCGTGTAGCCGGCGTCGAGATGGCGGCGCATCTCGTCCTGCAGATCCCGCACGGTCTGGCCCGGGAAATACCAGCCGCCGCCCACGTAGCAGAACACCCTGCCGGCGGCCTTGCCGCCGTTGTAGCGCTCGGCCAGCAGTCGATGGAGCGGTGTTCCCGCAATCTTGGCGACCGCATCCCAGACCGCGACCTCGATCGTCCCGATCGCGATCGAGCGCTCGCTGTGACCGCCGGATTTTTCCCGCTGCATCATCAGCGCGAGAATTTTCTCGGGATCGAAATTCGCGTTCGCGTCATCGAGCAGGGCTCGCGGATCGGCGGCGAGGATGCGGGGAATGAACCGCGCCCGCATCGCCGCCCCGCAGGCATAGCGTCCGGTCGAGTTGAAGGAGAATCCGGTCACCGGCCTGCCCTCGCGCACGACGTCGGTGAGGACCGCCACGACCGAGGTCGTCATCTCGGAAAAATCGAAGCTCGAATTCCTGATCTCGGATTTGAGCGGAACCGCGCATTCGCGGATGTCGACGATACGCATGGGGGGGCTTGTTCCCGTTGATCTGTGCTGCTCTGCTGTCTGCGACCTCGTGCCCCGAACCGCGATCTCCCTGTCGAGGAGCTACTCCCGCGGTTCCGGCGTTAGTATGCAGGCGAGGTCGCATGAACGCGACGGAACGTTGCAACCCACCCTCCCAAGGGCCAAGGCAGGAGACGACAATGGCCGATCGCTTCGAAATTCCCCCCGAAATGCGGTCGTTTGCCGAGAAGGGCGTCGAACAGGCGCGGCAGGCCTTCGACGGCTTCCTTTCGGCCGCCCACCAGGCCTTCAATGCGTTCGAAGGCCAGGCCGAAACCGCCCGCAAGGGCGCCAAGGACGCGACCGAGAAGGCGATGTCGTTCGCGGAGCAGAACATTGCGAGCTCGTTCGAGTTCGCCCAACAGCTGGTGCGAGCCAAGAACGTGCAGGACGTATTGAAACTCCAGGCCGACTTCATCAAGCGGCAAATGCAGGTGCTTGCGGAGCAGGCCCGGGAGCTGGGCGAGAGCGCGAAAAAGGCAGGGGAGGCCGCGCGCAAGCCAGGTGGTTGATTGTGCAGCGCAATATTTCCTATTGCGGTGCACCAAAATAAGTGCTATATCTGTCATTGACCAGACGGGTGTGGCGTTCCCAGTCAGGACGACGCCCCGTGTGTCCATCAGGCACGGATCGGTAGCGGGCGCAGATCCGTGCGATGCCGGATGATCGCCCCAAAAAGGACCACTCCATGACCGAGGCCATCGAGACCACCGGGTCGAAATCCCGATCCAAGGCGGCGCCTGCCGCCGCGTACGAGGCGCCTGCCGCCGCGTTCCAAATGCCGAAATTCGAGATGCCGAATTTCGAGATTCCCAGGATGGAAATTCCGGCGGCGTTCCGCGAGATCGCCGAGAAGAGCGTCACCCAGGCGAAGGAGACCTACGAGAGGATGAAGTCCGCCGCCGAGGAGGCGACCGACGTGCTCGAGGACACCTACGCGACCGCGACCAAGGGCGCCTCCGACTACGGCCTCAAGGTGATCGAGGCGGCGCGCGAGAACACCAACGCCGCCTTCGACTACGCGACCCAGCTGATGACGGTGAAGTCGCTGTCGGAGGTGGTCGAGCTTTCCACCTCGCATGCGCGCAAGCAATTCGAGGCGCTGACCGCTCAATCCAAGGAGCTGGTCGCGATCGCCCAGAAGGTGGCCGCCGAGACCGCCGAGCCGGTGAAGGAAAGCTTCGGCAAGGCGTTCAAGAAGGTCGCCTGACCTCTACCTGTCGCCCCGACGCAGGGGCTTCTGCCACCAAGCCCGGGCCTAGCCCGGGCTTTTTGCCGTTTGGAACGTTCGACGGTGCGGTCTCGCGCGGGCCGAACGCCCTCCCCGGGCTTGTCAAAGCCGGACCGGGCTCCTAGGTTTCGGCCGCCTTCCGCGAGACGTGCAGCTGTAGCTCAGTTGGTTAGAGCGCTTGGCTGTGGACCAAGAGGTCGGTGGTTCGAGTCCACCCAGCTGTACCAGTCAAGATATTGCGCGCCGATCTTGAATTTTTTTCTGCCGGGGCGGCAGTGCCAAGACCTCACGATGGGCAGCACGATCAGGCCGCCCGTTTCGGCTGACGCGCGAAAGCTTCGAACGCGCGCTCGATCCGAATCGACCCCCCGGACCAACGAAGGCCCGGATTGGCCCGAAAGCTGACGTGAATCCAATCCTTGGATGCGCCGCAGCGAACCGTCGTCATGTGCCAAACGAAAAAAGTCGCTACTCGATCACCTCATCAGCGCGTACCAAGAACGTTTCGGGGATTTTGAGCCCAAGAGCCTTGGCGGTTTTGAGGTTGATCACCAACTGGAACTTTGCGGGCGCCTGAACGGGCAGCTCACTTGGTTTCTCGCCCCTAAGGATGCGATCAGCATAGGCTGCCGCGCGCCGATAACTGTCATTGGTGTCGCTTCCGTACGACAGCAATCCGCCGCTTGTAGAGAAGAAACGGAAAGGATAGGCGGCCGGCAGAGCGTATTTATCAGCCAGCTCTGTGATCTTTGCGCGATGCAAAGTTGTGAACGTATCTGGCATCACGACGAGGCTGCCGTTCGGCGCGCTCGTCTGTGCGGCAATGGCGGTCTCAAGCTCCCCGGCATCACGAACCCTCGCTATGGTGACTTTCACCGCCAAAGACGCAGCGGCGGTGTTGAAGGGACTCACGAAATAATCTGCATATGGCGCGGTTGCCGGGTTGAACAGCAAGGCGCAGTTCGTGACGCGTGGTGCTATCTCCTTGAGCAACTCCAGCCATTTGCCGGCCATCGTCGGTTCCATCGTGATAAAGCCTGTGATGTTCCCGCCCGGCCTCGGAAAGCTCGCCACGAAGCCACTGCCGATCGGATCAGAAGCATTGACGAAAACAACGGGAACGGTGCGCGTTTGTTGATGCAAAGTGGCTGTGTTAGGCGTGCCATGCGAAACAATCAGGTCGGGCTGGAGTGCAATGAGGTCTTGCCCGAACCGCAGTCGTGACTCGGCGTTGCCGCTGGCCGGTGCCCAGCGAACGTCAATCTGAACACTGCGGCCGTCCACCCACCCTAGCTTCGCGAGTGCCTCCCGGAATGTCGCGACGAAGGCCTGTCCTTCCCGGTCTCTTTCTGCATAAGCCATCAGCATGCCGATGCGCCGCATTCCTACGGGCTGCTGTGCGCGCGCCGCGAGCGGCCATACTGCCGTCGCACCGCCAACAAGCGTGATGAACTCGCGTCGTCTCATTGCCGCCCCCCAAAGCTCGGGAACACACCGAATTTGGCTTCAACTCAGGCCATCAAAACAGGAATTTACGATCAGCGATATGGGCCTCTGATGGCCAATTTGCGCCGCAACAATCTTGAGCCGCGCATGACCGGTTCGGGTCAAAAGCGGTGGAGTCCGCCGATTCCGCACGTCCACTCATTTCCGGTTCGTCTCCAAAGCGGCATTTCCGTTCGCCCAAACGCCATGCTGGTTGGCAAACGCCCGTGATTTCAAAGAGATAGATCGCCGCCACTTGCCGGTGGTTTCAGCGCAATTCAGAACAATTCAGGTCCATCCCAAGGACGTAGCCCGCGATTGGCGACATAGTCGAGTGCAGGGGCGATAGTGCCAGTCCCCACCTTGATCAGGCAACTCGGAGATGTGCCATGAACATGCCAGTCACGAAATTCGTGGAGGCACGAGCAATGGTAGGGCGCAACCGCCCCCTCTGGCGCCAGATCATCGATACGGTGATCGAGGGACCCCCGCGAACGGCTGCGGACGAAATCGACGAGTATCTGACGCGGCACCAACACGATTTATCGCCGGCGTTGCGGATGACGCTCGAGCGGCGTTGGGCAGGCCTATAAGCGCAGACAGAATCCTTGCAAGCAAGCGCCGGCTACCGTGTTGGACAGCCGCAGGACGCTCCCCGACCCCCCCGGCTGTCTACTCAGAGAACCCCGCTTTCCCCGAGCGAGGTTCTCAATTTTTTTCCGGGAACGGAAAACAATTGCCGGAAACGGGCAAGATCTTTCCAGCGAAGAACAAAGAGCGGCATTCATAGGAATCGCGCTGCGTTCGAGCGGGTGATCGAATGGTCGATAGGTCGCTTCCGCCTGCGGGCCGATTCTTTTTCGTACCACTCCTTGAGCGCTGGGCCGCTGATGCGTCTCTTGTCGGGATCGGCCGCGAACCACACGGGGACGTCTCGGACAATCGCTGTGAACGCGTGGCCCTGCTCGCGCATGTAATCGGCAAAAACAAATCAATGCGAGTACTGTGAGCAGAAAGGGTATATTTACCCGATGAGCGGAGGCGATGCAGTGTTCTATGTGAGAGATAAGTGGGTGTATACGATGTCCGGTGCTAATGCGTATTATTACGCCTGAACTCAGGCCTTCCGGCATCACGCGGCCATCATAACCCAATCGATTTTTTGACGTTTACGATAGTGCGTCTTTGGCAGCCTTTACCGGCCGAGCCCTAATGATCTTCCGAGCCGGCTTCGCCTTGAATATTGTTGGCTCCTTTGTGAACGGATTAATGCCGCTCCGCTCCTTTGTAGCTGGCTTCTTGATGACAACGAACTTGGCCAGTCCGGGCACAAAGAAGGCCCCCGTTTTCTTGAGTTCTTTGTAGGCTATCTGGGCGAGCGACTCGATGACGCCTTTGACGTCCTTCCGCGTCATATTGTTCGGATGCTGTTCGGCGATTTTTTGAATGAGCTCCGACTTCGACATCAACTTGGCCATGTCTCCTCCCCCATTTTCCGAATCGTCCTGTGAGTAACTTAGCCCAACTCTGCGGCGGAGGGAACTCGGCGGTTCACTGATTTTTGTGGCTTCGGACCTTCGAAATTTTCCTCACACTTTGCGCTCCGGCACAAGCCCGCAATTCCCGCGCTGGCAGCGTTCGCCAATTGCACCAACCTGAGCGAGACGACGTTCCTCCTGCGGCCGACTAGTCCACTTGCGGACTACCGCGTTCGCATATTCACGCCCCAGCGGGAGCTCCCCTTCGCGGGCCATCCCACGCTCGGCAGCTGCCACGTATGGCTCGCCTCGGGTGCAATGCCGAAAGGCGACGAGGTCGTGCAGGAATGCGAGATTGGTCTCGTGCGCATCCGCCGCGGGCTTGGCCGTCTATCTTTTGCCGCACCGAAAATGCGCCGCACCGGGGCGCTGGAGCCTGACATTTTGGCGCGGGTTATCGAAGGGCTGCGTTTGGCCTTCATCAATTGGATCGTTCGTCCCGCGCACCGAGGCGAAGCTTTCGATCCTCGCCTGGGCGAGCGTCTGCCGCTTCAAGGAGAGGCGGGCGCAGAGCCGATCCTGGCGGCGCGGCGCAGGGCTTGCGGCGGCTGACCGAAGGCACGCAGGAAGGCGCGGCGCATCCGTTCGGGATCGCCAAAGCCGGTATGCGCTGCCACCGCCTCGATCGGATCGGCGCCGCCCTCGACCCGCTCGCGCGCGGCTTCGAGGCGCAGGCGCTCGATCGCCTTGGCCGGCGTCATGCCGGTTTCGGCGGCGAAGGCGCGGGCGAAATGGCGCGGGCTCATCGCCGCACGGTCGGCCAGTCGCTCGACCGCAAGCCGCTGGTCGAGCCGCTCGCGCGCCCAGGTGAGCAGCGGGGAAAACCGGCTGCCGGGCCGGTCCGCCTCGAGCAGCGCCGAGAACTGCGATTGCCCGCCGGGACGGCGATGGTAGACCACGAGCTGCTGCGCGGCGCGCTTGGCGACAGCCTCGCCCAGATCTTCGGCGACCAGCGCCAGCGCGAGGTCGATGCCGGCGGTGATGCCGGCCGAGGTCCACACCGCGCCGTCGCGAATGAAGATGCGGTCGGGCTCGACGCGGACTTGCGGATAGGCGCGCGCGAACTCGGCGGCGCGGCCCCAATGCGTCGTCGCGCGCCTGCCGTCGAGCAAGCCTGCCGCGGCGAGGGTGAAGGCGCCGGAGCAGACGCTTGCGATCCGCCGGGCCCGGCCGGCGGCGGCACGGACATAGGCCAAGGTCTCCGCGCAGGCGGCGGCTTCGCGCGTGCCCCAGCCGCCGGCGACGATCAGCGTGTCGAGCGGATCGTCGATCAAAGGCTCGGCGATCAATTGCACGCCCGACGAGCTGACAACCGGCCCGGCGGTACGGGCGATCACCCGCAGCCGGTAGGCCGGCGGCGCCGTCCCGTGTCCGGCCGCCTCGAACGCCGCGATCGGCCCGGCCGCGTCGAGCAGCTGGAAGTCCGGAAAGATCAATACGGCGACGTTGCGGGGCATTATGGCGGTAAATGTGGCGGTAAATGAGGGAAATAGGTCATTTCGGACGGAGCCTATCCCCGCTACCGTACCGGCGTCAATCATGCGGAGGATTTCGACCATGAGCGATGGGCAGCCGGTTATCGTCTTCGCCCTGTTTCCCGGAATGACGCAGCTCGACTTCACCGGGCCGCATCAGGTGTTCTCGTCGCTGCCCGGCGCCAGCGTGATCCTGGCGAGCGCGGAGGGCGGCACGATCACCAGTACCGGCGGGATGACCTTTGCCGGATTGCGCCGGCTCGCCGAGATCCCGCAGTGCGATGTCGTGTGCGTGCCGGGCGGCCACGGCGCCACGGACAACGCCATCGGTGATGACGTCTTCCTCGGCGAATTGCGCCGCCTCGCCGCGACGGCGAGGTTCGTGACCTCGGTGTGCACCGGATCGCTGGTGCTCG
>WNEY01001695.1_pt1 | contig 15752 bp, 18 predicted proteins | sample 5400531 | NCBI WGS metagenome assembly WNEY01 (sample SAMN13153338, study PRJNA577476) | soil metagenome | isolation source: 200 cm saprolite under Douglas fir tree site 1 | place: USA:California | collected 2015-04-18
GCGGCCTGATCGTCCACGCGTGTCGCGCGAGCGCCGCGCGTCGGGGGGCGCGCGATGGCGCCGCGCGCCAAGCCGGCCGGCCGGACGTCAGCCGTGTAGCGCGCCCGTCCGGTGACGATGTCGCGCGCCTCGATCCGCGACAGCGGTTTGCCGATATGCCGCCAGCGGTCCGGCGGTAGCAGCGGCTCGTCGTCCGGGACCGCGCCTGCGAGGGGCGCGTCACGTACGAGATCGGCGTAGCTGACCCGTTTGCCGTTGCCGTCGCCGATGGTGCCGCCCCGCGTGTCGAGTCGCGTGGCGGGGATGCCGAGGTGTGCGGACGCCCGCCCGATCAAGCTGCGCCGCGCGAACGCCGCGGCGAGGCGCAGCGCGGGCGCCTCCTGTGCGACCGAGTTGCTGCCGAAGGTCCCGAAGTCGAACGGCACCTGCGCGGTGTCGCCGAGGACGACGCGCACGCGCTCCACCGGCACGTCGAGCTCGTTCGCGACGAGCTGCGCGAAGGCGGTGCGGATGCCCTGACCGAACTCGATCTTGCCGGAGAAGGCGGTCACCGACCCATCGGGCTCGATGCGGATGCGCTCCTCGAGATTCATGTGGTCATCGCAGGGGCTTCGCCCCTTCCACCCTCGGGATCGGCCGCGCGTCGCACGGCGCGGATCGCGCGGCCGTACACGCCGCAGCGGCAGAGGTTGCCGGCGAGCGCGTCGCGGATCGCGGCCTCGTCCGGCGCGACGTCACGCGCCAGGAGCGCCGCGGCCGAGATGATCATCCCGCTCGTGCAGTAGCCGCACTGCATCGCGTCCTCCGCGATGAACGCCTCCTGCACCGGATGCAGCGTCTCGCCTTTCGCCAGACCCTCGATCGTCGTGATCTCGCGGTCGGCTGCCTGACGAACGGGCATGAGGCATGACGCGACGGCCCTGCCGTCGACGATGACGTAACACGCGCCGCACTGGCCGCTGCCGCAGCCGAAACGCGTCCCGGTCAGGCCGCACTCGTCGCGCAGGACGCTGAGGAGCGACGCGGTCGGGGGTGCGTCCAGATCGCGCGTCGCGCCGTTGATCGTGAGGACGAGCCGCATGCCCGTCCAGCGTACCGATGCGGAGCGAACGCTGCTCTCAGGCGGTGAGGCGAACGCGCGTGAGGCGACGAAGCGCGACAAGCCCGACGGCGGCGGCGGTGATCCACGCGAGAGCCGCGACCACCGGATTCGCGAGATCGGTCCCCGACAGGATCCCGTGCGCGAACGCGGCGACGAACGCGACGTACGAGAGGCGATGGAAGGCCTGCCACTGCCCCAGCGTGAGCGACGAGCGCATCCAGGTCGAAATGAGGACGACCACGACGAGCTGTGCGGAGATCGTGCCGAGCCCGATCGCGAAGCGCCCGTACGAGACGCCGAACGGGATGAGGAGGTCGAGCAGCCCGACCTGCGCGTAGCGGTCGAAGAGCAGCGCGATCACGTGTGCCAGACCGAGCGGGATCCACAGGACCGTGAGGAAGCCGTGCACGACGCGGACACCGCGGTTGTGCGACAGCCAGGCGAAGGTGCCGGTGCGCAGCGCGATGCCGGTGAGGACCGAGAGCGTGAGCGCGACGAGCGAGCCCACGCCGGTCGAGCGCGCAAGGATCCACACGAGGTTGGTGTCGAGGGTCACGGCGTGCCTAGGACTGTTTCGTGCGGGTGAGTGCCGCGGTGCTCGTGCTCGTGACCGAGGTGCGCGTCGACGTCGTGCGCGACGTCGTGACGGTCGTCGCGGTGGTCGGCGCGGGCGTGGCGGTGGCGACGGCGGCCGCGGGCTGTAGCGGCGCGTTCGAGGCGTGCAGGTTCTCGCTCGCGAAGATCGTCATGCCGCCGAAGCTGCTGAGCGTGATCGCGGAGGCGAGCACGCGGAGAGCGAGCGTCGAGGTGATGAGCGGTCTTGGTCGTCGCGGTCGATCTGTCATGTGGATAGGGGAACATCCGCGCGCCGCGGGAGCATGAAAGTCGCCTAAGAAGGAACTAGGAGCCTGCGGCAAGCCGCAGGCGGAAGCGCGCGCCTCCACCCGTGGCGCGTTCGACGCTGACCGAGCCGCCGTGCGATTCGGCGACGTCCTTCACGATCGACAGGCCGAGCCCGGAGCCCGGCAGCGAGCGCGCGTTGCTCGCGCGCCAGAAGCGGTCGAAGACCCGTGGCGCGTCCTCGGGCGCGACACCCGGCCCGTGATCGCGGACGCTCACCTCGCCGGCGTGCACGGTCACCTCGACGACGCCGCCCGCGGGACTCCACTTGCCGGCATTGTCGAGGAGATTCGTGACGGCGCGTGCGATGCGCGAACGGACGCCGCGCATGGCCGTCTCTTCCAGGACGGCTTCGAAGCGAACGTGCGGGTAACGGCCGCGCACGTCGGTGATCGCATCGGCGACGACCTCATCGAGCCGCACGTCTTCGATCGGCAGCGTCGCCTCCTCGTCGCGCGCGAGATCGATGAGATCGGCGACGAGCGTGGAGAGCCGCTCCATCTGACTGACGAGCTCGACGAGTACCTGCTGCCGCTCGGTGGGATCGGTGGGCTGACCGCGCGCGAGCAGCTCGAGATTGGTGCGAAGGCTGGTGAGGGGAGTGCGCAGCTCGTGCGAAGCGTCGGCCACGAGCTGACGCTGCTGGCGCAGCGAGATCTCGAGCGCGCCGAGCATGCTGTCGAAGGACGCGGCGAGGTTCGCGATCTCGTCGCCCCCGGTCATGGCAACGCGGCGGGAGAGGTCGCGCGTGCGCGTCACGTCGTTCACCGTCTCGTTGAGGCGGCGAAGCGGCGTGAGCACTGCGCGGCCGATCAGCGCCCCCATCAGCGCGGCGAGGACCGCCGCGGTGATCGCGAGGCCGATGAGGGCGAAGCGCGTGCTGGCGAGCGCCGCATCGATCTCATTGAGTGGACGAGCGACTTCCAGCGCGCGGCCAGGGCTGAAGGGCACGGCGTAGACGCGCCAGTGGGCTGTCGCGGTGGTCACTTCGGCCCAGCCGTCCGGGCTCTTGCCGTTCGCCACGGCGAGCACTCCGCTCGTGACGAGCTCCGGCAATTGGCCGGCCTGCGAGTCCGAGACCACGCTCCCGGAGCTGTCCACGATCTGCGCGAAGATGTCGGCCCGGCCGGACAGCAAGACCTGCCCGCCGCCGCGACCTCCGAAACGGTCATCCGGACGCGGGCCGCCGACGCGCGCCGAGTTCGCGGTGGTCTTGAGCGTGTCGTCGAACGCGGTCTGGATCTGCTGCTGGACCATCACGTACATCACCGCGCCGGCGGCGATGGCCGCGATCGCGACGGCCGAGGCGGTGAGGAGGGTCACGCGGAGCCGGAAGCTCACGGTTCCCTCAACACGTACCCGACGCTGCGCATGGTGTGGATGATCCGCGGCTCGCCGAGCTTTCGGCGGAGGTACCCGATGTACACGTCGAGGGAGTTCGAGTCGGGACCGAAGTCGTAACCCCAGACGCGGTCGAAGATCACGTCGCGGCTGAGCACGCGTTTCGGATTGGCGAGGAACAGCTCGAGCAGCTGGTACTCGGTGCGCGACAGCTGGATCGTCCGATCGCCGCGGCGGCAGGTCATCGCGTCGCGGTCGAGCACGACATCCCCGAAGCGGAGCGTGCCGCGCGACTGCCCGCTCTGCGGCGCGCGCCGCTCGAACGCGCGCAGGCGAGCCAGCAGCTCGTCGAGCGCGAACGGCTTCACGAGGTAGTCGTCGGCGCCGGCGTCGAGGCCCTCGACCCGCTCGGTCACCGCGGCGCGCGCGGTGAGCATGAGCACCGGCACGGTGTTGCCGGTCGAGCGGAGGCGGCGACACACCTCGAGGCCGTCGAGGCCCGGCAGACCGAGGTCCAGGACGATCGCGTCGTAGGGGCTGGCCGTGGCCACCTCGAGCGCCTTCACGCCGTTGGCGGCGGTCTCGGTCCGGTGGCCGGCGCCGCGAAGCGCCCGCTCCACGGCTCCCCGCACTCCGGGATCGTCCTCGACGACGAGGACGTTCACGAGCCGAGTGTATGGGCGCGCGGCTAAGAACTGAGTAAGAAACCGGCGCCGATGACCGCTTCTTAAGGCCCTTTCATGAAGGCCGGCGCCGCGGATGTTGTTCTCATGTCAGCCACCTCCGAGAAAGGAACCCGACATGAAGTACATCGACAAGATGCTCATCGCGAGCGGCGTCACGCTCCTCCTCACGGGCGGGGTCGCGGCAGCAGCGCTCACGCCGACCAGCGCCGACGCCGTGATCACGCAGCTCCCGGGCGACGTCGCGATCTTCGCGTCCAACGGGCCCCTCGGCTCGCCGAACATCCTCGCGACCGCAGCGACGTACATCGGCATCACCGAGGCGGATCTGCGGACCGCGCTCCAGACCGGACAGACCCTCGCGCAGATCGCGGTCGCGCACGGCAAGACCAGAGACGGTCTCATCGCAGCGCTGTCGGCAGAGGCCACCAAGCAGATCACGACCGCTGTCGACCAGCCGGGCACGAACTTCTCCGGCCCCGGTGGCCGTGGTGGACCAGGCGGATTCCGCGGGTTCAATGACGAGACCGCCGCCGCGACGTACCTCGGCATCACCGAGGCGGACCTACGCACCAAGCTTCAGAGCGGCCAGACCCTCGCGCAGATCGCGACCGCCGCGGGCAAGACCCGTGACGGCCTGATCGCGGCGCTGGTGGCCGACGGCAACACCAAGATCGACGCGGCCCTCGCGGCCGGGAGGATCACGGCGGCACAAGCCACCGCGCAGAAGGTCTCACTCACCGCGCGCGTCACCGCCGAGGTCGACGCGACCCGTCCCGCCGGTGGTCCCGGCTTCCCGGGTAGGGGACCGCGCCGCTAAGACAGCCTTTCCGTCTCCCTCCCTCCTTGCGCTGCGCCCGCCCTCGTGGCGGGCGTGGTGCTGTCTAAAAGACGAGCGGCCCGGTATGAGCACCCGGGCCGCTCGCTCGCTGCGGTGTCGCAGACGTTTAGGTCAGGTTGTTGCCGATGTTGCTGAAGATGTTCTGGATCTGGCCGCGCAGGAAGATCATCGCGACGATGACGGCAATGGCGATGACGGCGATGATGAGTGCATATTCGACGAGACCCTGACCCTCTTCGTCACGGAAAAAAGCGATCATGAGTGAACCTCCTTTCGTTGGTACTGGAGCAGAGTCTAGGTCCGACGCCGGCGCCCAGAAGTCCCCTACACGGGTGTTCTGCGACCGGCGGAACGGCGAAAGCAGCCCTTTTCGTGGTGATCGAGCAGGCCGACGGCCTCCATGAACGACTCGCAGATCGTCGGTCCGACGAACCGGAAGCCGCGCCGCCGAAGGTCACGGGACAGCTCCACTGGATCGCGAAAGCGCCAGACGTACGCGTCGAAGCTGCCGTGCTCCTCGGCTACAGCGAGGAATGCTTTCGCGTTCGTGATCGCCGACGTGATCTTGGCGCGGTTGCGGACGATCCCTGCGTCGGCCATGAGCCGCGCGACATCCCGCGCGCCGAAGCGCGCGACCTGCTTGGCATCGAAACGCGCGAACGCTTTGCGGTACGCCGCGCGCTTGCGGAGGACCGTCTCCCACGAGAGCCCGGCCTGCGCACCTTCGAGGACCAGGAACTCGAAGAGCGTGCGCTCGTCGTGTCGCGGTGTGCCCCACTCCGTGTCGTGATAGGTGAGGAGCGGCTCGCGCGTCGCCCAGGAGCAGCGCTTCATGCGCCTCCCCACGACCGCAGCAGCGGCGGCAGTTCCCCCAGCGCATCCACGACCGCGTCCGGCGCGACGTCGGACGTCGGGAATCCCGAGTCGTTGCGGCGCCAGATCGCGCGCATGCCAACGGCCCGCGCGCCCGACACGTCGTCGATCTGACGGTCGCCGATCATCACGCAGGCCCGCGGAGCGACGCCGAGCCGCGACGCGATCTCGCGGAACACCGACGGATGCGGCTTCGAGCATGCGAGGTCCGAGGTGTAGACGAGCTCGTCGAGCAGATCCCCGAGTCCGTGCGCGGCGAGATCCGCGTTGTGCCACTCCGCTGCCCACCAGGTGTTCGAGAGAAGGCCGAGCCGGTAGCCGCGCTCCCGCAGCGTCGCCAGGGTCTCGCGCGTGTCCGCGAAGACCGTGCACCATCCCGCCACCGCGCGCGCGTATCCGTCGAGCGCGGCGAGGAGCGTGCCTTCGTCGGCGTTCGTGCCGAGTCGCCGGAAGCCGTCGCTCACGACGCTCGTCGGCGGGCCGCTCCAGTGGTCACGGTCGACGCGAGCCCAGTGCGCCGTTTCGGCCGCACGCATCGCGGCGACGAATTCCTCGCGCGACGTGCTGATGCCGTGTTGGGCGGCGTTGAGCGCGTCGTACGCGTGGCCCCACTTCACGGGCGCGCCGCCTTCCCAGTCGGCCCACTGGACCAGGGTGCCGCCGAGATCGAACACGACGGCTCGCGGACTGGTCACGCGAGGTCGGAGATGCGCGAGCGCACGGCGGCCAGGAGGATCTCGCGCTCGATGAGATCCGCGACGGCGGCGATGTCGGGTGCGAGCGCGCGGTCTGTTTCGAGCATCGGGACGTGCTCGCGCACGACGCGCCGCGCCTCCTCGACGCCCGGCGCCGTGGTCGCTCCGAGAAGATCGAGGCCTTGCGCGCCACACAGCGCCTCGATCGCGAGCGCGTCGCGCGTGTTGCGCACGACTGCCGCGAGCTTGAGGGCCGCGTGCATTCCCATGCTCACGTGATCCTCCATGCCCGCCGACGTCGGTAGCGACTCGACCGACGCGGGGAACGCGCGCAGCCGGTTCTCCGTGACCAGCGCGGCGCTCGTGTACTGCGCGACCATGAAACCGGAGTTCGTGCCCGCTGCGGGACTGAGGAACGGCGGGAGGCCGCTCGTGTGCGCGTTCGTGAGCCGATCGACGCGCGCCTCGCTGATGTCGGCGAGCTCCGCGACCGCGATCGTGGCGACGTCCAGCGCGATCGCCACCGGCTGGCCGTGGAAGTTGCCGCCGCTCACGACGCGCCGCTGTTCGGCGAAGACGAGCGGGTTGTCGGTCACGGAGTTGATCTCGATCTCGACGACGCGTCGTGCGTAGTCCAGCGCGTCGCGCGATGCGCCATGGACCTGCGGCATGCAGCGGATCGAGTACGGGTCCTGGACACGCGTGTCGCCGACGCGGTGCGACGCCACGTTCGCGCTTCCCTCCATGAGCGAACGCAGGTTCGCGGCCACGGTCTGCTGTCCGGGATGCGGGCGCGCCGCGTGCAGCTCGATATCCCACGCGCTGTCGGTCGCGCGAAGCGCTTCGGCCGACATCGCGCCGACGATATCGGCTGTCGACGCCAGCACCGCGGCGTCGTGGAGCGCGAGACAGCCGATGGCGGTCATGACCTGTGTCCCGTTGATGAGCGCGACGCCTTCCTTCGGGCCGAGCTCGACGGGCTTCAGGCCGACCTTCCTGAGCGCGTCGCCGCCGGACATACGGACGTCCTCGACATAGGCCTCGCCTTCGCCGATCACGACCAGCGCCGCGTGGGCGAGCGGCGCGAGGTCACCTGACGCGCCGACGCTTCCGTGCATCGGGATCACCGGATGCACGCCGCGGTCGAGCATCTCGAGCAGCATCTCCGCGAGCCCCGGGCGCACACCGGAGCGACCGGCGGCGAGCGTGTTGGCGCGGAGCAGAAGCACGGCGCGTACGACGTCGACCGGGAGGGGATCACCGACGCCCGCCGCGTGGCTCCGGATGAGGTTTCGCTGCAGCGCCCTCAGCTCCCCGATCGGAATGCGGACCGTCGCCAGATCGCCGAAGCCGGTGTTGACGCCATAGACGGGCGTGTCGTGCGCCGCGAGCTCGGCGACGACCTTCGCGGACTCCGTCATGCGTCGTTCCGCCTGGCGATCGAGCGCGACAGGCGTGCGGCGCCGGGCGACTGCGAGCACGTCGGCGATGCTGAGATCCGTTCCGGTCAGCCGCAGGGTAGGCACCCGGAGCTACTCGGTCTCCTTCAGGCTCTCCCGGTACCACGCGGACAGCTCGGCGTAGTGATGCGCCGCGCCGCTCGTCCAGCGGTCATCTTCGGGGCGCACTTCGCGGACGACGCGTGCCGGCACGCCGAGCACCAGCGACCTCGCCGGGGCGGCGAAACGTTCGGGGAGCACGGCGCCCGCACCGACGATGGTGCGCTCGCCGACCGTGTTGGCGCCGACGAGCACCGCGGCGGAGCCGATGAGGACGTTCCGCTCGACGATCGATGAATGGACGATGGCCCCGTGACCGATCGTGCATTCCGCCCCGATGATGGTCGGCTCGCCGGTGTCGGTGTGGATGGTGCAGTTGTCCTGCACGTTCGAGCGCTCGCCTATCTCGATGCGGTCCATGTCGCCGCGCAGCACCGAGCCGAACCATACCGAGGCGCCGGACCGGACCGTCACGTCGCCGATGAGCACGGCCGTCGGCGCGACGAACGCGTCGGGCGCCACCGTCGGTCGCTTCCCGCGGTAGCCATAGAGCGGCACGGCTCCGTAGAGTAGGTGGCGCGATGAAGACCCGCGACCTCCGCGTCGAAGGCTACCGGCCCCTCATCCCGCCCGCGATCCTGCTCGACGAGCTGCCGCTCTCCGAAGCCGGATCGCGAACGGTCGCGACCGCGCGCGAAGAGCTCGTGCGTATCCTCGATCGGGAAGACGACCGCCTCATCGTCGTCGTCGGGCCGTGCTCGGTCCATGACGTCGAAGCCGCGATGGACTACGCGGGTCGGCTGGCGGTGGTCGCGAAGGATCTCGCGGCCGATCTGCGCATCGTGATGCGCGTGTACTTCGAGAAGCCGCGGACCACGGTGGGCTGGAAGGGCCTGATCAACGATCCCGGCCTCGACGGCAGCTTCCGCATCAACGACGGCCTGCGCCTCGCGCGCCGTCTGTTGCTCGACCTCGCGGAGCTCGGCGTGCCCGCGGGATGCGAGTTCCTCGACCCCGTCTCGCCCCAGTACACCTCGGACCTCGTGAGCTGGGGCGCGATCGGCGCGCGCACGACCGAGAGCCAGGTGCATCGCGAGCTCGCCTCGGGTCTCTCCATGCCGGTCGGGTTCAAGAACGGCACCGGCGGCACGGTGCAGATCGCGATCGACGCGGTGCGCGCGACCGGGCATCCGCACCGTTTCATCGGCGTGACCGAGCAGGGCCTGGCGGCATTCGTGAGCACGCGCGGCAATCCCTATGGCCATGTGATCCTGCGCGGGGGCGCGCGCGGGCCGAATTACGACCGCGCGAGCGTGCGCGGCGCACTCGAGGCGCTGCGTGAGGCGGGTCTCCCCGAGCGGCTCATCATCGACGCGAGCCACGGGAACAGCGAGCGGGATCACCTACGGCAGGTCGTCGTCGCGGCAGACATCGCGGGGCAGATCGCCGCGGGCGAGCGCGGGATCGCGGGCGTGATGATCGAAAGCTTCATCGTCGCCGGACGTCAGGAGCTCACCGACCCGTCGCGGCTCGTCTACGGGCAGAGCATCACCGACGCGTGCATCGGGTGGGACGAGACGGTGACGGTGCTTCGAGGCCTGGCGTCGGCGGCGGGCGCGCGCCGCTCGCACGGCGCGGGTCAGCGCCCTCGGGTCGCGTCCACCAAGCGGTAACCGAAACCGCGCGCGGTCTCGATCGCGACCTCGATCACGGTGGCATCTTCCAGCTTCTTGCGCAGACGCCCGACGTGCACGTCGACGAGGCGCGTGTCGCTTCCCGGCTCGTAGCCCCAGACCCCGGTGAGCAGATCGTCGCGCGTGAACACGCGGCCTGGCTCGCCCGCGAGCGTGCGCAGAAGCTTGAACTCCGTCGGGGTCAGCTGCACCTGCCGATCACCGGCGATGGCCTGCACGCTGCCGCTGTCGATCACGAACCGGCCGAAGCGGAGCTGTTTGGCGCCGCTGCCGTCGTGCGACATCTGCGCCCGGCGGAGCAGCGCTTCGATCCGCGCGAGCAACTCGTCGTTGTCGAAGGGCTTGCCGATGTAGTCGTCCGCGCCGACGCGCAGGCCGACGACACGATCCGGCGGCTCCTTCCTGGCGGAGATGAACAGGATCGGGATGTCGGTGCTGCGTCGGAGCTCGAGGCAAAGACTGATGCCGTCGAGGCTCGGCATCATCACGTCGAGCGTGACGACGTTGGGCCGGACGCGCTCGAACGTTTCCACGGCCTGGCGCGAGTCGGTGACGACGTGCGTCGCGTAGCCCTCCTCGGCGAGGATGCTCGAGAGCAGCATCGCGATGTCGCGGTCGTCCTCGACGATCATGACTCGCGCGCCGGTATGCGAGGGCGCGGTGGCCGTTGCCGGCCGCTGCTCGATCATCGTGACGGTCGTGTATCGCATTTGCCATGCCACGTGTAACGGGGCGGCGCCGCGGGACTTAGAAGGAGGCGTTCACCGCCGCCAGCTTCCCAGCCATCCAGGCTGCCGACGACCCGACGTCGTCGGGCCACCCTGAGAAGAACAGGCGGTCCGTCTCGTCCTCGATGGCCTGGCGCGCCTGTGCTCCTTTGTCGGTGGTCCGCAGCGCGCCGTCGGGGGCGACGAGGCCGCCCTGACGCAGGCGCGCGAGCTCCGCGGCGACATCGGCGGGCCGCTGCGTCGTGAGCTTCGCGGCGAGCTGCGCTTCGCTGGCGGCCTCGCCTCGCCAGATGCGCGTGAGTGTGTCGAGCGTGGGGCCATCCAGGCCGGCCTGCCCCCACGCAGCCATGTGGCAATCGTCGCGCGCCTGCCAGAGCCCGTAGACGGCGTTCTCGAGGGCGACCATCGGATGTGTGCCGCCGCCGGCCATGCGCCGAGCGCGCGGGATGTGCACCTGCCAGCGTTGATCGAGGCTCGCGATCGTCCCCTCGAAAGCGCGTTCGAGCAAGGACGCCAGCCGCGCGAGGTCGTTCGCGGGAAGCGGCGACGGCAGCGACGCCAGGTAGGCGTCGGCCTCACGTCGCACGCGCAGTGTGAGATCTCGACCCGCCGGCGTCAGATCCCAGCGCCCGTCTTTCTCGTTGACGAGCCCAGCATCGCGCGCCGCGGCCGATGCGGCCTGGTACTGGTCCCACTGCGTCGCGTATGGGTTCCACATCTCGCTCAGTCGTCCGCCGCCCTGCGGTGCGACCCCACCGATGGCGAAGAACAAGCTGGGCCGATCGATGCCGAGGTCCTCCATGAGGCGGAGCGGGAGAGTGAACTTCGTGCGGCGCTTGTTCAAGAACTCGGGAAAAAGTGGAACGAGCTCGAGCGGATAGGGCGGTCTCATGCCGGCATGGCCTTGCGCGTCGCGAGCCGCACCGCGAGCTGCCGGAGGGCGACCGCGGTCTTGTCGTTGGGCTCGGCGAGAACATACGGGACGCCGAGGTCCGCCGCCGCGTCGGCCTTCTCGGCGTACGGCACGACGACGTCCGCCCTGCGTTTCAGGAATTTCGCGACACCCGCGTCGTCGATGCCCTTCGGCGTATTGCGAACGAGCGTGACGAGGATGCGCTCGTCGGAGATGCCGATCCGCGTCAGCATCGCGAGCGTGTCCGATGTACTGCGCAGCGCCGCGAGATGCGGCGCGGTCACCACGCACACGATGTCGGTGACGTCGAGTGAAGCGAGCGTGACCTCATCGAGCTTCGTCGCCAGGTCGAGCACGACGGCATCACGACCACCGCGCGCGAGATCGATGGCCTGTTGCACGGCCGCGATGCTGACAAGCTCGGCCTCCTCGGGGGAGGGCGGGGCGGCGAGGATGCGGACGCCGCTCTTGTGATCGGCGAGGTATTGCGCGAAGTCCTCCTCGGTGACACGAGTGATGTCGGCGCGTGCGTAGTCAACGATCGTCGCGCGCGGACGAAGATCGAAGAACATCGCGGCGTTGCCGAACTGCAGGTTGAGATCGAGGAGCACGACGGACTTTCCGTCGGCGGCGAGCGCTGAGGCGACGTTGGCGGCGAGCGTCGTCGCGCCGACGCCGCCCTTGCCGTGCGCGAACGCGATGACCATCGCGAGCTTGCGCGGCGCCGCGACCACCTCGGCCACGCCACGCGTCTGTCGCAGGATCGTCTCGATCTTCGCGGCCAGGACCGCCAGGTCGATCGGCTTGCCGATGTAGTCGTCGGCACCGTGGGAGTAGCCCGCCAGGATGTCCTGCTCCTGCTTGGCCGCGGAGAGGACGATGATCGGCGTGCGGGCGGTGCGGTGATCCTCGCGAAGGCGTTTGACGAGCTCGAGGCCGTTCATCAGCGGCATGTTCACGTCGGTGACGACGAGGTCGGGCGGCCCCTTGCTCTCGACCAGCCGCAGAGCTTCGACACCGTTCGCGACCGCCTCGACGCGGTATCCGCGCTTCGCGAGATAGACCGTGCAGAGCTTGCGGATCGCGTCCTCGTCGTCGACGCAGAGGATCTTCTCGCCCGCCATGCCTTCCTTTCGGTCTTCCACCCGCCGCTAGACTCGCCGCAGTGCGCCGCTGCGAAACATTAAGGCTTCCGTGAGTACGGGAATCAACCTCGGAGACCCGTACAGACAATCGCGCTCACGCACGCTGTCCCGGGTCCTTCTCGCGCTCGGCGTGCTCATCGCGGTGGTAGCCGGCGCCGGCACCTATCTGTACGGCGTCGCCGCGCGCACCGCGCCTCCGACCGACGCGGCGATGGTCGACGTGCTCGTCGCTACACGTGACATCGAACCGCGGTCCGCGCTCGGCGCGAGCGACCTCAAGGTCGTCCAGCTGCCGCGCGATGCCGCGCCCGCGAACGCGCTGCACGACGCGAACGGCGCGACCGGCATGATCACGACCGTCGCGCTCTCCAAGAACGAGCCGGTGCTGCCGACGAAGATCGCGCAGACCGGCAGCGAGGGCCACATCGCGGTCCTGCCTCCCGGCGCGACGATCGCGAACTCGCTCGGCTTCCGCGCCATGTCGCTCAATATCCCCGATGCGAACGCGGCGGGCGGAGCGATCTCGGCCGGCGACCACGTCGACATCCTCTACACGCTCGCCGTCGCAGAGCCGAAGCTGGACTTCATTGGACGCATCGTGATCCAGGACGTCCCGGTGCTGGCAAAGACGATCACGGTGTACACGCTGCGCGTGGATACCACGACCGCGGAGCGGATCGCGGCGCTTCAGGCATCGGGCGGGAACCTGGCGCTGCTCCTGCGCGCGCCGGGTGACGCGCGGCCCGCGGGGACCTCGGGCGCGAGCTTCACGAACGAGGCGCAGCGGATCCAGCGGCCGTAGGCTCCGCCGCCAGTCACTCCACGAGCGACGGCACCCGCGTGCCCGTGATCGAAGCCGGCGTGAAGTTCATCGTGAGCGTGTTGTTTCCGGTCACCGTGAGCTCGTAGGCCACGATCTGCGACGCGATCGTGACGCTGTTCACCAGCGTGAGCGTGAGCGCCGCCGCGGGCACGTAAAGCGTTCCGTTGAGGGTCGTGCCGGTCCGCACACTGATCGCCGCGCCGTTCGCGCAGCTGCGGTCCTGGAACAGCAGCATCCCTGCGTACGAGCCCGTCTTGCTCGCGGACAGCGTCATCGTCCCGGTCCCGGCGAGGGAGATGTTTCCGCACGCTCCACCAGCCGCCGGATAACTCGCGTTCGCGTTGTAGAGGAGAACGCCGCCGCTGCCCGCGAGCACGAGGGAGCCGGTGCCCGTCGTTCTCAGGCCCGCCCGGAATATGTAGTTCCCGGCGTTCAGACTCGCCACCCCGCTGTTTCCGACAGTGATGAGGCCGGTGTAGACCCCCGGACTCAGCGTCACAGGCGTCGTGATGGTCTGTCCCGCGAACACCGGCAGGCCCGTCGTCGACGGACCCGCGACCGCGGCGAACGGATCCGTGGTGGCGGCCACGCCCACGGATGGTGCGGGGCTCATACGTGCCGCGACGGTTGCGGAGACGTTTCCGGTGACGCGGTGGAAGGTGCCGGTCAGCAGTCCCCCGCTACCGATGCTGACGGCGGTGTTGCTCGTCGAGTTCGTGCTCGTGCCACCGCCAACGACGGTCAGGCGTGTGCTGCCATTCAGGGTCAACGTGCTGGAAGTGGACCCATGGGTAACGACGATGGCCTCGCCGCTGCCGGAACGAGCGAGCCCCGCGACGGCGCGAACTGATATGGCGGTGCGGCCGGAGCTCGCGCCAAAGAGGAACCTCGTGAGCACCTGCTCGGTGATCGTCACCTCGATGTAGCCGGGGTCGCCGGCGTAGGTCCCGCTCGCTGGAGGTGAGGCGGTCGTCACGGTGATGTAGCCGCCATCGGTGTAGCCGTTGCGCGTCGCGTCGTCGGTGGCCGCCGTCCGTGCCTGCGCCGCGCTGCCGCCGGCGTAGAGCACCGCCGCGCCCGCCCACGCGCCGGCGTCCGCCGCCGTCTGCGCCGCACGACGCGACACGAAGAGCTGGCCGGTGTCGAGTGCGAGGCCGATGCCGAGGAGGAGCCCGCCCAGCGCGACGGCGATCAGGATCAACGCCTGCCCGCCATCGTCGCGTGACCACTGCGTCATTGCTCGATGACCAGCGTCGAGCTCGATCGCAGCGTGATGCCCAGACCGCTCCCGAGGAAGACCTGCGCGAGGATCGGCGTGAAGGGGAAGCTCGCGCTGACGACGATGCGGCTGCCGCGGTTCGCGTTGCCGTCGGGCCACGTCGATTGGACCGTCAGGTTGTTCGGCACGCCGGTCGCGTAGTTCCGGACCTGCGCCGTGATCGCGGTGTCCGTATCCGGTGGGGTATAGGTGGCCGCGCCCGGACCGGTCGGCGAGCCGCTGAGCGCACCGTGCACCACGCCATAGCGGGAGCCCTCGCGCACCGCGGTCGCCAGCGTATTGCTGAGCCATATCGCGCGCCCGACGTCGAAGAGACCCACGATCAATAGGAGTAGGAGAGGAAGAACAAGCGCAGTCTCGACGAGCGCTTGCCCGAAGGATTCGAGCGAGGACCCGGCCCCGAAACCCTCTCTACGCGCGAAACCCCGTCCCTTCGGGACGGGGACCCCTCGCGCGCGGGGGCCCTCGGTGCCGGGTCCTCGCTCAAAGCTCGCCGTCGGACTCGCCGCTCCTCTCGTCGCTTGGGAAGAGAGGGTTTCGGTGCCAGCGCCGATTCGCAATCCCATCACGGGTAGTTCCGGAACGTCGCGGTCTTGTCGAGGCTGAGCGTGTTCGGGACGAACGGCCAGGGTGCGAGCGTTCGGTAGGTGTACTGCACGCGCACGTTCACCAGCGACTCGCCACCAGCACCGGTGGTGTGAGTGACCGTGATCGTCGCCGCGGCCGAATCGACGCCGGCGATACGGCCGAGCTCGTCCGTGGCGTAGGCGATGGCCTGCGCGTCCGTCGTGGCGGCGCGCGTGACCCAAGCCTCGGCCCCGGCGCGCGCGGCGTTCTGTACCCCGAGCTGCGCGGCGAACGCGCGCGCCATGTCCGCGCCACCGAGGATCGTGAACACAAGGAGCGACAGCGAGAGCGCGGTCTCGACCAGTGCCTGTCCGCTCTCGCTCGCGGGACGACGTTTTGCGTTGGTGCGATGCTTGGTTACGCGCTCATTGTGCCGGTGCGTGTTCCGTACGCTGGCTCGCCGCGGTCGCAATCCGGGTCCTGGGGCATCGGAGCAGAATCCAGACGTGCAAGTGGACGAGTTCAGCAAGCGGCGGGCGGACTTTCAGCTCCTCGACGTCCGCGAGGACGACGAATGGGCTGCCGGTCACATCGACGGCGCGCAGCACATCCCGCTGGGCGAGCTCTCCGCGCGTCTCGGCGAGCTAACGAAGGAGCGGACCGTCGTGG
>WNEY01001696.1_pt1 | contig 15749 bp, 10 predicted proteins | sample 5400531 | NCBI WGS metagenome assembly WNEY01 (sample SAMN13153338, study PRJNA577476) | soil metagenome | isolation source: 200 cm saprolite under Douglas fir tree site 1 | place: USA:California | collected 2015-04-18
GACGGATTCGCGGTGAACCACTGGAAGCGGCTCCTGGCGGTGGAGACGCTCATCGCGCCGCTGCCTTGGCTGTGGGAGACGTTCGTCATCGCGCTGGCCGGGCATGCGCTAGGTCTCGACCTGTCGCCGATGCAGGCCTTCGCCGCGCTGACCGCCTTCAACGTCGCCACCGCGGTGCCTTCGCCCGGCAACGCCGGCTCGTTCGAGGCGGGCGGCACGCTGGCGCTCGCCGCGTTCGGTGTTCCGAAGGAAACGGCGCTCGCGTTCATCTTCCTCTACCACCTGACGCAGATCGTCCCCGGATTCGTCGGCGGCGTGCTGGTCCTGGCGGTGGAGGGCCAGCAGATCTTCGGCCGCGAGGGACTGTTCCGCCTGCGCCGGCCCGAGCTGCCGCTGGATCCCCCGGTGGTGCCGGAACCCGATCCGGGCCAGGCGCATCCGACGCGTCAGTGCACGAGCACGAACCCGGCGTAGTCCGCGGCGCTGATCGAGCGGGTCTGATCCCCGTCGCTCATCAGGCCCACGCCGACGAAGTCCGGCACGTCCCCTTCGAAGTGCGCGCGGAACTCGGCGGAAGGATCCACCTCCTCCTCCTTCCACACGTTGGTCGGGCCGCCGGACTCCAGCACCACCGTGTCCTGCACGACGAAGAGGTTGCGCTTCTGGTCGCACACCGCGCCCTTCACCCCCTCGGTGCTCCAGACGTACTTGATCGAGTACCACTTGAGGCCGCGCTTCCAGGAGATGTAGACGACCGCGGCGGAGTCGCCGAGCCCGGGGACGCACTCGTTCCCCTTCGTCGGCAGGACCAGCGCGCGCCACTTCCAGCGCACCGCCTTGGTGCGCTGCCGCAGCGAGTCCGGCACCTCGGCGGCGAGCGTCACCGTCTCCAGGGGAGGCCGGTAGACCGCGCGGATGTACGAGGCGTCGGAGTCGTTGATCAGCCGGTAGTAGCTGACCGGGCCGGAGTATCTCTCCACCACCCGGAAAGAGTGGACGTCGAGCTTCGTTTCTGCGAGCTGTGGCCGGTTTTCCTCGGCGGAAGTCGTGCCGGCGGGGCCCGGTGCCTCCGCGGAGGTAGCGGCCAGCAACAGCGGGAGCACGAGGCCAAGGCTGGTCGGCCCGAGGTTCACTGGCGCCGCAGCTTAGCGGAGACCCGTAATTGCGCCAGTCCTTTGAAATGATGGTAGAAGCCCCCGCCATGCCGGAACCCGACGTCGAGCTGCGCGGCCTCGCGCCGCGCTGGGGAGCGGCGTGCGCGGCAGCGGTGGCGCTGTGCGTCGCTGTGGGCCTGTGGCTCCGCTTGCGAGGGCTGTCGGCCGAGGGCTTCGGCGACGACGAGGTGCACAAGTGGCTCGCGGCGCTCCGCTACCTGCACGGCGACCTGTCGGGCGACGACGTCGAGCACCCCATGCTGATGAAGGTGTTCATCGCCGCCTTCGCGCTGGTCGGCAACCGGCTGGGCTGGGCGCCGGAGACGATCACCCGCCTGCCCAACGCGCTGGCGGGCGCGCTCTCCATCTGGGTGGTGGCGCTCCTGGGGCGGCGCCTGTTCGGACGGGCGGCGGGCCTGTGCGCCGCCGCGCTCGCGGCGGTGTCGACCACCTACGTCGGCTACCAGCGCATCGCGAAAGAAGACACGCTCCTCGGCCTGTTCCTCATGCTGCTCCTGTGGTGCGTGGCGGAGGCCCGGGCCGCGGCGGAGGACGGCCGGACCGAGGCGCAATACCGGTGGGAGCTCGGCGGCGCCGCCAGCGTGGCGGGCATGCTCGCCTCCAAGTACTTCTTCTTCCTCACCCCGATCCCGCTCCTGGCCTACTTCTGGCTCCGCCCGGTCTCGTCGTGGCGCCTCCCCGCGCGCCGGTGGTTGCAGCTCATCGGGCTCGCGGCCGCGATCTGGATCTGCCTGGACTGGACGCCGTTCCTGCCGTCCACCTGGGAGTACGCGAAGACCTACACCACCGGGCAGCAGACCGTGCACGGCAGCCTGTTCTTCATGGGGCGCGTCTACCACAACCTGGTGGAGTTCGGGCTGCGCGGGACGCCGGCCTGGTTCTACCTGGTGTTCGCAACCGTCAAGCTCGCGCCGGTGACGGTGCTGTTCGCGGCCGCGGGGCTCGCCGCCGCGATCCTCCAGCGCCGGCCCGCGCACCGCATCGTGCTCTCCTGGCTGGTGGTGTGGTTCCTGGTGCACTCGGTGTCGGGATCGAAGTGGGGGCGCTTCTTCACCGCCGTGCTGCCCGCGTTCCTGCTGCTGGCGGGCTACGGCGCGGCGCTCGCCGTCTCTTGGATGCGCCAGCGCCGTCCGGCGTGGGCGAGCCCCGCCGCAGGGGCCGTAGTGGTGCTTCTGGTCGGCGGGGAAGCGCGGGCCGCGCTGGCGCACGCGCCCCACTACCGGCTCTACATCAACGCCTTCGGCGGCGGAGACGGCAACGTCGACTGGTTCTTCCCGCACTGCGACTATTTCGACACGGGCTTTCGCGAGGCGATCCAGCAGATCGCGGCGGGCGCGGAGCCGGGGGCGGAGGTGGCCACCGAGATCGAGTGGCCCGGCGAGTTGTACGCGGAGCGCTTCGGGCGCCCCGACCTGCAGCAGACGCTGGTGCGGCGCGGGCGCGCCTGCCGCTCCGGCCAGCCGTGTTACGTCGTCGTCCAGATCGGCCGGCTCTATTTCCTCAACGCGGACGCGGTGCGGTCGCTTGCGAAGCGAGAGCCCTGGACGACGGTGCGCGTCCGGGGCGAGGACGTGGTGAAGGTGTACCGCCTCCCGCCCGGCGAGTCGCCGTTCCCGGACGAGAACTCGCCGGCGCCCGCGCAGGCGCAGCGCCAGCTGTGAAGGATCATTGATGGCCAAGCTGCAGATGGAAGACCTCGATCCCTCGAAAGACCACGGCCAGCCGTTCTCGTTCGCGCTGGGAGGCGGGCAGGTGATCCAGGGTTGGGACGAGGGAGTGGTCGGCATGAAGGTGGGCGGGCGGCGCAAGCTGACCATCCCGCCCGAGATGGGCTACGGCAAGCAGGGCTTCCCCGGCGCCATTCCCCCGAACTCGACGCTGGTCTTCGAGGTGGAGCTGCTCGGGACGGGCTGAGATCAGAGGCGCGCGCACTTCTGGGACGGGTCGCGGGCGGCTTTCAGCTTCAGCTCCACGATGCGGCCGGTCGTCTCGTCCAGGGTCAGCTCCAGCTCCTGCGCGTCCTTGGTGCACGTCAGGCGGAACGCGCCCTGCTTCGCTCCGTCGCCGGGGCCGGCCGCGCCCAGCTGGCAGGGGCCGTGCGCGGTGAGCTGCTTCTTCGCGGCCGCGGGGTCGAGCGACGGCGCGAACGTCTGCCGCGCATAGGCGTCGTCCCAGCGCAAGGTCAGCGCGACCGCGCGCTCCGCTGCCTTCTGCAGGCGCGGGCCGGGCGGGATCGCCGGCTTGAGCTCGAGGTGCTGGATGAGCGGCGGAACCTCGGGCGTCAGCGTGACGTAGGCGTCCAGCGTCCCGCGCTCGCAAGACAGCTTCTGCGTGCCTCGCAGCGCGTTCTCCGCTTCGAGCTGCCCGGGACGGCACGCACCGAGCTTCGCCCGCAGCTCGTCGAAGTGCGCCTTCAGCTCGTCGGGGGTCTCGTAGTACCAGGCCGTCCGGTCGAACCGCGCCTGCGCCACGGCGGGATCCCATTGCTGGAGGAGACTGGCGACGGCCTCGACCGCCTGCGACAGCTCCGGCGCGGGGCTTTCCAGTCGACGAGGGATGGCGCCCTTCTGCGCCAGCAGCGCCAAGGCAGGCCAGGGGTCGGGCGCCGTGTAGGTCAGGTTGGTGGCGCCCACGAAGGCGACGCCCCGCTCGGGAAGGAGCGCGATCACCGACCCGAACCCCGGCAGCCCTCCGCCGTGCGAGACGATGCGGTCGAAGTCGCAGCTCTCGTGCGCGCCGAAACCGTAGCCGTATCCCCGGGCCCGGGCGCGCAGCGGGTCGCCGGGCGCGATCTCCAGCCCGGCGTGCCGGGCGGCCTGCTGCATCTCCCGCCGCGAGGCGCGGGAGAGCGGGCCCGTCTCCGGGTCGTCGCGCGGCGGCCAGGCGTCGAGCTGGAACGCCGCGTAGCGGGCCAGATCGCGCATCGAGGTGTAGAGACCGCCCATCGCGGCGTACACGCCGTCGGCGAGCTGCGGCTCCTCGCGCAGATCTCCGGGCAGCTGCGGCCCGGGCGCGGAAGTCCGGCGGCCGTATCCGAGCGCGAGCCGCGCCGCGGGCACGTCCTTCTGCCGCCAGACGGTGGCGACCATCCCGAGCGGCCGCAGCACGTTCTCGCTGAGGTAGTCCTGGATGCGCTGGCCGGAGACGCGCTCGACCAGGCGCCCGAGGAGCGCGAACCCGGTGTTGGAGTACTCGTAGGCCGTGCCGGGAGCGCGCGAGAAGGCGAGGCCGCGGGACAGCATCCGCTGCAGCTCCTCGCTGCTCATGCCCAGCTGCAGGTCGCCCCAGGGATTGTCCTCCGGGAATCCGGCCGAGTGCGAGAGCAGGTGACGCACCGTGATCCTCGGCGAGTCGCGCGTCGGATAGCGGATCCGCGAGAGCTCGGGGAGGTATTTCTCCGCCGGGTCGTCCAGCGACAGCTTTCCCGCGTCGCGCAGCCGCAGCACGGCCATGGCGGTGAAGCTCTTGGTCAGGGAGGCGATGCGGAACACGGTGTCCAAGTCCGCGGGCAGGTTCTGTCCCACGTCCCGCTGTCCCCACGCCTTCGACCAGCGCACCTCGCCGTCGACGACCAGCGCGACGGCCATCCCGGGCGCCTTGCGCGTGGCGAACTGCTCGTCGAAGACCGCCTCGACCTCGGGAAGGAGGTCGGCCAGCTTGCGCGCGCGCTCCTGCGGATCCGGAAAGGCGGGACCCGGCGCGACCTGGGCGGGCGAGGCCGCGGGAGGCGGGGCGGGCGCCGGCGGGTGCGTGGCCCCGGCGCAGCCGGCGAGCAGGAGAGCGAAGAACCTCACACCCAGTCCCGGCCTTCGCCGCGGACCCATTCCGCGAAGATCCCGATCCCCTCTCGCAGAGGAGTGCGGGGTGCATACCCGAGCACCTTTCCCGCGTGCGTCACGTCCGCGCTGGTGAGCGGCATGTCGCCCATCTGCGCGGGCTGGACGTCCAGCTCGGCGCGCAGGCCGAGCGCTTCCTCGAGCAGCGCGATCAGCTCGCGCAGGCTGGTGGTCTGCGCGCCGCCCAGGTTGACGATCTCGTGGCGAGACAGGGGAACGGTGAGCGCCGCCAGCACGCCGGCGAGGATGTCGTCGATGAAGGTGTAGTCGCGCCGCGAGGAGCCGTCGCCGAAGAAGGGGAGCTTCTGCCCCGCGAGCATGAGGCGCGCGAACTTGTGGATGGCGAGGTCGGGCCGCTGGCGAGCGCCGTACACGGTGAAGAAGCGCAGCGAGATCGCCTCCAGCCCGAACAGGTTGCGCCAGGTCGAGACCAGCTGCTCGCCCGCCGCCTTCGAGGCCGCATACGGGCTGAGCGGCGAGTCGATCCGCGCGGTCTCCTGGAACGGAGGCGCCGCGTTCGCGCCGTACACGCTGGACGAGCTGCCGAAGACGAAACGGCGCACGCCCGTCTTTCGCGCGGCCTCCAGCAGCACGGCGGTCCCGCGCACGTTCACGTCCATGTACTCGGCGGGGCGCTCGAGGCTCGGGCGCACGCCGGCGAGCGCGGCGAGGTGCACGACGCACTCGGGCCTGGCGTCCCCGAACGCGCGCTCGACCGCCGCGGCGTCGCGGATGTCCGCCTGGAAGAGGCGGAGCCCCCGCGCGAGCAGCGGCGAAAGCGCGCGCTGCTTCACCCGCTCTGGATAGAACGAGTCGAAGTTGTCGATCGCGGCGACCTCGTCGCCTCGGGCCAGGAGCCGCCCGCACAGGTGCGATCCGATGAACCCGGCGCCTCCGGTGACCAGCACGCGCATCCTAGGACCCGAGCTCCGGAAAGCGCGTCCGGATCGAATCGAGGATCACGACCAGCGCGGTCACGCGACCTGCTTCAGCGCCGAGGCGCTGGAGCCCCATTTGCGCTGCCAGAGCTGGAACATGGCGAGGGTCCAGAGCGGCTTGCGCAGGTCGGCCTCGCCGCGCAGGTGCCGGTGCAACATCGCCTGGGCGGCGCGCGGCTCGAACAGCCCCGCGCGGCGCAGCTCGGCGTCGGAGTAGAGCTCCTCGAACAGCGGGCGCAACGGTCCGCGGATCCAGGCAGCCACCGGGATGCCGAATCCCTTCTTCGGGCGGCGCAGGATCTCGCCGGGCACGATGCCGCGCAGCGCGCGCTTGAGCAGCACCTTGGTGCGCGTCAGCGAGAGCTTGAGCCGCCAGGGGAGGCGCGCGGCGAATTCCACCACGCGCGTGTCGAGGAAGGGGGCGCGCAGCTCCAGGGAGGCGGCCATCGACGCGCGGTCGGCCTTCACCAGGATGTCGTCGGCGAGATAGCGGCCCAGGTAGAAGCGGAGCGCCTCGTCCACGGAACCTTCGCGCACGCCGGCCAGGGCTCCGCGCTCCGCCTCGGCGAGCACTTCCCGGTACGCCACCGCGGGCGCCGCGTGGCGCCGCAGGTCGGGATGGAGCAGCTCGACCAGCTCGGAGGGGAGGAACGAGCCGATCCACGCCTGGTGCCGCAGCGAGGGCGGCGCCGAGGCGCCGCGCAGGAACTGCTTGAGGCGGAAATCCAGGCTCATGTTGCGCGAGGAAGACGGGAGCCGCTCGGCCGCGCCACGCAGCAGGCCGTGGAGGCCTCGAGGGAGCCGGGCGAACAGCGCCGCGGGGCGGTGGGCGAGGAACGGATCGTAGCCGGCGAACAGCTCGTCGCCGCCGTCGCCGGCGAGCGCCACCTTCACCGTGCGGCGCGTGAACCGCGAGAGCAGCAGCGTGGGCAGGAAGCTCGGGTCGGCGAACGGCTCGTCGAGCGAGGCGACCGCGTCGGGCAACAAGTCCAGGCAATCCTGCCCGGAGAGGCGCTCGGTCGCGTGGACCGTCCCGAGCTGCTGGGAGGCGAGCTGCGCGTACGGCGTCTCGTCGAAGCTCTGCTCGGTGAACCCGATCGAGAACGTCTGCAGGGGATCCTTGTGCCGCGCCGCCAGCGCCGCGATGGTGGTCGAGTCGATGCCGCCCGAGAGGAACACGCCGACCGGCACGTCGGCGACCAGGCGCCGCGCGACGGCGCCGTCGAGGAGGCGCACCAGCTCCTCTCCCGCTTCCTCCGGGGAGATGCTGGACGCGGCGGGCGCGGGCAGCTCCCAGTACCGACGAAGGCGGAAACCGCGCTCGTCGAGCACCGCCACGTGCCCGGCGGGGAGCTTGAAGACGTGCCGGTGGATGCTCCGCGGCGCCGGGACGTACTCGACCGCCAGGTACTGCGAAAGCGCCTCGTGGTCCAGCTCGCGCGGCACGCCGCCGTGCGCTGCGAACGCCTTCAGCTCCGATCCGAACACCGCGCGCGTCGCCGCGCCCTCGGAGGCGCCCGTCCAGGAAGCGCCCTGCGCCAGCGCGTAGTAGAGCGGCTTCTTCCCCAGCCGATCGCGCGCCAGCAAGAGCTTGCGCCGGGGCGCGTCCCAGAGGGCGAGGGCGAACATGCCGTGCAGCTCCTCGACGAAGCGCTCGCCCCATTCGAGGTAGGCGCGCAGCACGACCTCGGTGTCGCTGCGGGTGGTGAACGCGTGGCCGCGCGACCGGAGCCGCTCGCGGACCTCGTCGTGCTCGTAGGCCTGGCCGTTGAAGACCAGCGCCACGCCCTCCCGCACCATCGGCTGCACGCCGCCGGCGATGTCGAGGATGGAGAGCCGCCGGTGGCCGAGCGCCGCCGGCCCGTCGACGAAGAACCCCTCCGCATCGGGCCCGCGGTGCGCAAGCGCGCGCGCCATGCGCCGCACGGGGGCTTCGTCGGGCGCGCCCAGGAGATCGACGTCGCCGCAGATACCGCACATCGATCTATCTCGCTGCCCGCAGCGGCTGCTCGCGCGAATCCTCGCGCGCGTTCAGCTCCTCCGCGATCAGGTACGGCCGCTTCCCCTGCGACTCGTAATAGGTGCGGATCACCAATTCCGCGAGCAGGCCCATGAGCAGGCTCAGGGCGCCCACCAGGGTGAACATGACCGCCAGGAGCGGCAGCGGCGTCTGCACGAAGTCCTTCAGCCCGCGCACCTTGTAGTAGACGGCCCACCCGACGGCGCAGGCGGCGCACAGCCAGGAGAAGAGCCCGAACCCGCCGAAGACGTGGATGGGCCTCGTCGCATAGCTGGCGAGGAACTTCACCACCAGCAGGTCGAGCAGCACCTTCATGGTGCGGTTCAAGCCGTACTTGCTCTTGCCCGCCTTCCGCGCGCGGTGGTTCACCACCATCTCGGTCACTCGCGCGCCCTGCCAGCTCGCGTAGATGGGGATGAAGCGGTGCATCTCCCCGTACAGCTTCACGTCCCGCAGCACGTCGCGCCGGTAGGCCTTGAGCGAGCACCCGTAGTCGTGCAGCCGCACGCCGCTGATGGCGCTGATCAGGCGGTTGGCGATGCGAGACGGCAGCTTGCGCCCGAACTCCTTGTCCTGGCGGTCCCTGCGCCATCCGCTCACCACGTCGTAGCCCTCGCCCAGGCGGGCGAGAAGCTTCGCGATGTCGGCGGGGTCGTTCTGCAGGTCGCCGTCCATGGGCACGATCACGCTGCCGCGCGCCGCCTCGATGCCGGCCGACATGGCGGCCGTCTGGCCGAAGTTCAGGCGGAAGCGGATGGCCCGGAGCGCGGGCTCCCGCTGGGCGAGGCGCGCGAGCTGCGCGAAGGTGCCGTCGCGGGAGCCGTCGTCGACGCAGATCACTTCATAGGTGCGGCCGAGCCCGCCGAGGACGCCGAAGAGCTCCGTGAGCAACGGCTCGACGTTCGCTTCCTCGTTGTAGAGCGGGATGACGACGGACAGCTCAGGCTGCATTGGCCGGGTGGGATAGCACGCGCTCTGCGCGCCAGGCAACATAGTGGCTGGGGGAGAGTTGCGGAATTCCTCCGCCTGTCCGGTAGGAGCGCGCATGACGATCAGCAGGAGGAAGCTGTTGGGGTCAGCCGCCGCCGCGCTGTCCGCAGCGGCCCGGGCGCAGAAGGGCGCCCCGGCCGGCGGAGGCGGAGGACCGGTCGCGATCTCCAGCTCGAACGGGCTGCGCGCGGTCGAGCGCGCCGTGCAGCTCCTCCACCAGGGCACGGACCCGCTCGACGCCGCGATCGCCGGAGTGAGCATCGTGGAGGACGACCCGGCCGACATGACCGTCGGCTACGGCGGCGTGCCGAACTACGACGGAGTGGTGCAGCTCGACGCCTGCGTGATGCACGGGCCCACCGCGCGGGCCGGCGCGGTCGCCTCACTCGAAGGCGTGAAGAACCCGTCCAAGCTGGCGAAGCTGGTGATGGAGACGACCGACCACGTGCTGCTGGTCGGCCCCGGCGCGCGCGCCTTCGCGGACGCGAACGGCTTTCCGCGCGAGAACCTGCTCACGGAGAAGGCGCGCAAGGTGTGGCTCTACTGGCGCCAGAACCTCTCCGCGAACGACAAGTGGCTGGAGCCGCCGCCCGACAAGCTCGACCCCGAGGTCAAGGCCTTCATCGACCAGTTCGGCTGGGACGACTTCCGCAAACCCAAGAACGGGGGCACGATCCACCTGTCCGCGGTGGATGCGCGCGGCGGTCTGGCCGGCTGCACCTCGACCAGCGGCCTGTTCTTCAAGATGCCGGGCCGGGTCGGCGACTCGCCCCTCATCGGCGCGGGGTGCTTCACCGACAACGAGGTGGGCAGCGCGGGCGCAACCGGGCGCGGCGAGGCGAACATCCTGGTCAGCGGCGGCCACCTCGCCGTCGAGCTGATGCGCCAGGGCCGGCACCCGAAGGACGCCTGCGTCGAGGTGCTGCGCCGCATCGCGCAGACCACTCGCGAGCGGCGGCTGCTCGACGCGCAGGGCCGGCCGGGCTTCGGCATCACCTTCTACGCGTTGAGCAAGGGCGGCGAGTACGGCTCGGCCTCGATGTACGACGCGGGCCCCACGGGGAAGCGGGCGCAGTTCGCGGTGGCCGACTCCCGCGGCGCACGGAAGGAAGACTGCGCATTCCTCTTCCAGCGTCGCGCGTAGGGACTCACTTCCCGCCGCGCGTGGTGGCGCCCGGGTCGGGGCCGAGGTGGGCGGTGTCGTTCCACAGTCGCAGGAAGGGATCCTTGTCCTGGCGCAGCTCGACCAGGTTCAGCGCGCACTCGTCCTGCGCCCACCGCCGCCGGTAGAGCGACAGGGGCGCTTCGCTCAACGCCGCGGCCAGGATGCGCAGCGTCGCCTTGTGCGAGACCGCCAGGACCGGTCTGCCCACGTGCTCGAACGCCGTCTGGACCCCGTGCAGCCCGGCGAGAGCGCGCTCCGCCACCTGGGCGGCGGTCTCGCCGCGGGGAGGCGCGATCCGCGCCGGGTCCGCGAGCCACGCCTCGTACAGCTGGGGGTCACGCTCGCGCGCCTGGGCAGGCGAGAGCCCCTCCCACTCGCCGTAATCGATCTCCGTCAGCCCTTCCACGATGACGTGCGGGGCCCCGGGCGCGACCAGCTCCGCCGTCTGCTTGGTGCGGCCGAGCGGCGATCGGGCGACCGCCGCGAAGCGGACGCTTTTGAGCCGCTCGCCCAGCATGCGCGCCTGCTCCCGCCCCTGGTCGGTGAGCGGCAGATCGCCTCGCCCGTTGAAGGAGTCCACCGCCGAGGAGGCGGTCTGCGCGTGGCGCACGAGATAGAGCAGCACGGTCCCTCCACGGCCAATCGTTAGAGACTTCGCCGATTACGGCGGCGACTGCGCGCGCGCCTCCCGGGGCAGGAACCGCTCCCGCACGTACGAGATCGTCTCCGCCAAGGTCTCCATCGGGTCGCGCGGAGAGAAGCCCAGGAGGCGCTCGGCCTTCGACGAGTCGATGAAGAACCAGTGCTCGCCCATCTCCACGTCCGCGGCGGGCAGGTCGGGCTCGCGCCCGCGCCGGTGCGCCCACTTCTCCAGCAGGTGGGCGGCGGCGACCTTCACGGGGCTGGGCAGGCGCAGGGGTGGCGGCGGCGTCCTCGCCAGGCGGGAGAGCCGGCCGAAGAACTCGGTGAACTCGAAGTTTGCCGCGCCCAGGAGGTGCCGCTCGCCGACGTTGCCGCGGGTGAGCGCCGCGACGAACGCCCGGGCGGCGTCGCGCACGTCGACGAAGCTGATCCCGCCGCGCGGCATCGCGGGGATGCGGCCCAGGAGGAAGCGGTAGATGTCCTGCGTCGAGGAGAGGCGCGCATCGCCGGGGCCCAGGAGGAGCGAGGGGTTCAGGATCACCACCGGCAAGCGGCGGCGCGCGGCCTCGATGGCGATCTTCTCCTCGTAGATCTTGCTCAGGTAGTACGGCCAGCGGCCCACCGTCTCGATCGGGTAGTCGTCCTCCTCGGTGGCGACCCGGCGGACCGGAGAGACGCCGATGGTGCCCGAGGACGACGCGAGCACCACCCGTTTCAGCCCGGCGCGCTCCGCCTCGGCCAGGAGCACGCGGGTGCCGGTCACGTGCAGCTCGTACATCTTGTGCGCGTCGCGCGGGTCGCGCGAGACGAGGCCGGCCAGGTGGTAGAGGCCTTCGCGTCCCTCGAGAGCGCGCCGGACCGTGTCCACGTCGCGCACGTCGCCGCTCACCAGCTCGCAGCCGCGCGCTTCCGCGTCGGGTGCGCCGCCGCGGGCGAGCACGCGCACCTCGTGGCCTTGCTCCACCAGGAGCGGCACCAGAGCGCCGCCCAGGAAGCCGGTGGCGCCGGTGACGAGCAGCTTCATCCGTGCTCTCCGAGAAGCGTGCGCGCGGCGGCGGCGCGCGCGATCCGCGGGGGCGGCGTGCCGTCCCGCAGGGCCTCGATGGCCAGGCGCACCAGGCGCGTCACCTCGCGGTGCGCCGCCGACCGCGACAGGCCGTGCGTCGCCTCGCGCAGCTCGGACAGGCGCAGCGGGGGACCGATGCGCACGGTCAGCTTCTTGCGCTTGCGCGGGTCGGGGAGGAACGAGCCCTTCGGCATCGCCTCGTGCGTCCCCTCCAGGTACGCGGGCAGGATGTCCGCGCCGGCGGCGAAGGCGAGGTACCCGATGGCCGGCTTGAACTCCTGCAAGGTGCCGTCGGGCGAGCGGGTCCCCTCCGGGAAGATGAGCAGGTGGTAGCCGGTCTCCAGCGTCCGCACGGCCGTGTGCAGCGACTCCTTCAAGGACCCGCGCCGCTCGATCGGCACCAGGTTGGTGAAGTTCCCGAACCAGGCGCGCTTCCAGGGGTTGTCGAAGAAGTAGTCGCGCGCCGCCAGCGAGGCGAGCTTCTTGCCCTCCTCGCCCAGCGCCATCTTCACCAGCCCGACGTCGAGGTGGCTCGAGTGGTTCGCCGCGACCAGGAAGGCGCCGGCGGGGGGCACGTTCGAGCGCCCCCGGACCTCCAGCTCGAACAGCTTGCCGTACAGCGCGCGCTGGAAGAATTCGACCGCGGCGCGCCCGGCCGCCGCGACCGCGTCGGGCACCGGGACCTCGTCTTCCGCCGCGCCGTTCTCGCGCGCCGTCTCCGGCGCGGGTTCCGCGGCGCGGGGCCTGGCCAGCGCCCGCGCCAGCTCGCCCGCCGTCTGCAGCACCGCCAGGCGGCCCTCGTCGGGCGGCGCGACCCCGGCCTTCTCCAGCGCGACGGACAGCTCCGCGACCAGCAGCGAATCGATCCCCAGGTCCGCGGCCAGCCGCGTCTGCGCGGTGACGGTGCCGCGAGGCTTTTGCGTCAGGTCGGCGAGCAGGTCGTAGATCCATCCGTCGTCGCCGCGCGCGGCGATCTCGCCCGCGCCCCTGCCTGCCTCGGCCGCTCGCTCGAGGCGCCGCAGCTCGGCGACCACCTGCGGCCGCTTCACCTTGCGGGTGGCCGTCTTGGGCAGATCGCCGTCCCAGAAATGAAGGATCTTCACGCGCTTCCAGAAGGGCAGGTCGGCCGACACGCGGGCCATGTGCTCGCGCAGCTTCTCGCGGACCTCCTCGCGCGTCTCGCCCGCGCCCTCGTCCGGCTTGCGCGGCACGGCCAGGCACGCGACGCGCTCGTGCGCGCCATTTGCCTGGGGGAGCCCCACGATCGACAGCTCCTGGATCAGCTCGCTGCGCCCGTACAGCTCCTCCAGCTCGTCCGGGTAGACGTTCTTCCCCGACGCGTCGAGGATCACGTCCTTCTTGCGGCCGACGAGCGTCAGGTGGCCGTCGTCGGACAGCTTGCCCAGATCGCCGGTGCGGAGCCAGCCGTCGCTCAGCACTTCCGCGGTGGCTTCCGGATCGTCGAGGTAGCCCGCCATCACGTTCGGTCCGCGCGCGAGCACCTCGCCCACGCCCTCCGCGTCCGGCTGATCGATCCGGAGCTCCACGCCCGGGATCGGCGGCCCGACCGTGCCCGAGCGCCGCTTGTTCTCCGGCAGGGTGACGGACAGCACCGGCGCGGCCTCGGTGAGCCCGTATCCCTCGGTGAGGTCGAATCCGAGCTCGTGGAACGCCTGGTGCACCTCCTCCGGGAGCGCCGAGCCGCCGGAGACGAGCAGGCGCAAGCTCCCGCCGAACTTGCGATGGATGGGCCAGAAGAGGAGCTTGCCGACGTTGAACGGCGTCCGGTTGCGCAGCTCGCCGTGCAGCGCCATCGCGGCCTGGATGCCGGCGCGGACCGCCGTGGGACGCGCGGCGATCTCCTGCGTCAGGCGCCGGTGGAGCAGCTGCCAGAGGGCGGGCACGCCGATCATCGCCTGGACGTTCCCGGTCTCCAGCGCCTCGCCCAGCCGTTCCGCGGTCAGCTCGTCCAGGTAGGTGATCTCGGCGCCGAGCAGCAGCGGCACGAGCAACCCACAGGAAAACTCGAAGGTGTGGTGCAGCGGCAGGACGCTGAGGAGCCCGTGCCCGACGCGCAGATCGAACAGGGTCGCGAGCTTCGCGGCGAGCGAGCCGAAGTTGCGGTGGGTGAGCAGCACGCCCTTCGGCTTCCCGGTGGTCCCGCTGGTGAAGAGAAGGGAAGCCACGTCGCCTGCCGCGGCGGTCCTGCGCAGCGGCTGTCCGTGCTCCGGCGCCCCGCGGAGCAGCTCGGGCAAGGCGAGGACGCGCAACCCCGGAGGCGGCGTGCCGAGCCTCGAGAGCGCGCGCGGAGAGGCGATGAGCACCCGCGCGCCCGCCGCCTGGGCGCAGTTCTGGATCTCGGCCAGCGACAGCTGCGCGTCGAGCGGCGCCGCCGTCGCGCCCGCCTTGAGGATTCCGAAGTAGGCCATCGCCCACTCCGGCCGGTTCTCGGAGAGCAGCAGGACCCGGTCGCCGCCGCGGACCCCCTCGTGGAGGAGCCGGCGGGCGGCGCGGTCGGAGAACGTCCCCAGCTCCTCGTAGGTGACGCGGTCGTCGCGGGTCCGCGAAAGCTCGTCCGCGCTCTCCTCGCCGGCGAAGAAGCGCAGCGCGACGCGCTTGCCGAAGTGGTGGACGGAGGCGTTGAGGAGCTGGAGCAGGTCCTTGGGCTGCGGCACCTCGCGCCGGGCCTTGTCGCTCTCCTCCTCCAGGCCGGGGAAGACCCATTCCTCGAGGCCCTGCACGTGCACGTCCAGCCAGTACCTGCGCCAGTCGATCTTTTCCGGGTCCCAGGGGAGCTTCTCGCGATCCTGGGGCGTCAGCCTGCGCCACAGCTCGCGGGTGTGCGTGCTTTGGAACACGAACCGCTCGCCGGCGACGAACGGCAGGTAGAGGTCCCACATCAACTCGACGGAGGCGAGCTGCCGGTCGGCGCTCTCCAGCGCCTGGTCGGCGCGCTTGAGCAGCGCGCTGGTGATCGGGGCGCCCCACGACGCGCCCTTGTCCGCGATGAGCGCGCGCCCCGCCTGGGCGAGCTTGCGGAACAGCGGCGCGCTGGTCTTGCGATACGCCTCGCCCTCGACCGGGAAGGGCTCGAGCCACTCGTCCAGGAAGGCGCGCAGCCCGCCGCCCTCGCGGCGCTTCTCGAAGTAGCGCCGCTTGTAGATGGCCGACAGCTCGATGGCCCGGCGGATGTACATCGGGTTCACGTCGCCCGAGGCGAGCTGGTAGACGCGCTCCGCCCGGCCGGCGCAGGCGGCTCCCGCGACCCCCAGGATGCCGGCCGCGACCAGGTCGACCGGGATGAGGTCGAGGACCAGCTTGCGGCCGGCGGGGTACACGCGCTGGCCCTTGAGCGCGAGGAAGACGAGCGGTGCGCTGGTGGTGAATCCCTCGTTCCAGCCAGGGAAGGGGAACCGCAGCGCGCTCTCCACGATCGCGGGCCGCACGATCGAGTACGCGCAGCCGCTCATCGCGATCGCCTGCTCGCCCATCGCCTTGGTGTAGGTGTAGGTGTTGGGCCAGCCCCACACCTGGGCGCGCTCCATTCCGGCGTCGATCAGCTTCTGCGAGAGCCACAGCTTGCGCTCGCGCCCGGCGGCGAGGCGCATCGCCTTCTCGTCGGAGGTGTCCCGGCCTTCGGACTCGAGGCGGCGCACCGCGGCGGCGCGGAACCGCGCCTGCAGCGAATGGTCGTCGGCCTGTTCGCGCAGGCGCGCAACCAGCCGATCGACGTCGGCCAGCTCCGCGTCGACGGAGAACCGCGCCCCGGGCAGGTCCTCCCCTTCTTCTTCGGCATGCTGCTTGGGGAAGCTGCCGACCAGCATCTCGTCCTCGAACACCGGGCCGCGCCGGGTGCCCGCGACGAAGCAGGTCGAGACGTGCACCAGGGTCGCGCCGGTGCGCTTGCACAGCTCGGC
>WNEY01001698.1_pt1 | contig 15739 bp, 10 predicted proteins | sample 5400531 | NCBI WGS metagenome assembly WNEY01 (sample SAMN13153338, study PRJNA577476) | soil metagenome | isolation source: 200 cm saprolite under Douglas fir tree site 1 | place: USA:California | collected 2015-04-18
GATCAGCTGGTGGCGTCGCCGTCGCTGGAAGAGCGCTCCGGTGTGTTCGCCGCGCTCACCAACATGACAGAAGGCCTCGAGCAGGTCATCCACCTGCTCGACCACCACCAGTGGTACGTGGTGCGCAACGTGGCCGAGCTGGTGGGCGAGCTGGGGCTCGAGGACGCCGTGCCGCAGCTCGCGAAGCAGCTCGAGCACGAAGACGTGCGTGTGCGCAAGTCGGTGGCCCTGGCGCTCGCGAAAGTGGGCTCCCGGGGCGCCGCGGAGCCGCTGCGCCGCGCCCTCAAGGACCAGTCGCGCGAGGTGCGGATGCAGGCGGCGTTGGGGGTGGGAGGGCGCAAGGCGAGCGCGCTGGCGATGCCGCTGGTCGTCGCGCTGGAAGAAGAAGAAGACGAAGAGGTCGAGCGGGAGCTGATCCTCGCGCTGGGGCGCATCGGCAGCCCCGACGCGGTGCAGGCGCTGATCCGGTTCGCCCAGCCGTCCGGGAAGCTGTTCGGGCGCAAGACCACCGCCGTGCGCCTCGCCGCCGTCGAGGCGCTGCGCCTCGCCGCCACGCCGGCGGCGGTGGGTACGCTGCAAGGCCTCTCGGACGACGGCGACAAGGAGGTGCGCGGCGCCGCGGTCGTGGCGCTGGCGCAGATGAAGAAGAAATAAAGAGAAGGAGAAGGGCGGAGAAACTTTCTCCGTCTACTCGGGAATGAAGCTGGTATTCGGAGTGAGCTTTCGCGCAAAGGCCGCCAGCACGCGCGCCGCGCGCTCCAGGTCCGTCAGCGCGACCATCTCGTTGGGCGAGTGCATGTAGCGGTTGGGCACCGAGACCAGGCCCGTCGGGATGCCGCGCTGGGCGTTGTGGATGGCGTCGGCGTCGGTCGAGGTGCTGCGCGGGGCCGCTTCGACGGTGTAGGGGATTTTTTCCGCCTCCGCGCACTCGACCAGCATCCGGAATACGACGGGGTGTACCGCGGAGCCGCGCGACAGCACCGGGCCGCCGCCGAGCTTGTGCTCGCCCGCCTGCTTCTTGTCCGCGCCCGGCCAATCGGTCGCGTGCGTCACGTCCACCACCAGCGCCACCTGCGGGTCCAGCCCCACCGCGCTGGTGCGTGCGCCGCCACCCGTCCACGCGATCTCCTCCTGCACCGTCGCCACGGCGAACACCGCTGCGTGCTTGGGGCGGTCCTTGGCCAGCAGCCGCAGGGCCTCGGCGACGACGTAGGCGCCGATGCGGTTGTCGATCGAGCGGGACACGAGGCGGCCGTTCGGGAAGTCCAGCGCCGCCCCGTCGAGCACGCCGGGGTCGCCGACGTGGACGCGCGTCACCGCCTCGGCCTTGTCGGCCGCGCCGACGTCGATCCACAGGTCGTCGACCTTCGAGACCTTGTCGAGCTCCTCCTTCTTCATCATGTGCACGGCCTTCTTGCCGATCACGCCGCGCACCGGGCCCACGGGGCCGAGCAGCAGCACGCGCTGGCCCACCAACACCTGCGGGTCCCAGCCGCCGATGGCCGCGAAATAGACGTAGCCCTCGTCGTCGACGTGCGTGACCTGGAGGCCGATCTCGTCGATGTGCCCCGCGAACATCAATCGCGGCGCGCCCTTGGGGTTGATCACGGCGACCGAGTTGCCGTGCGGGTCGGCGCGCACCTCGTCGGCGAACCCCTTGGTCTCCTCGCGCCAGACGCGGGCGGGAGCGGTCTCGAAGCCGGAGGGGCCCGGCGTGTCCAGCAGGCGCTTCAGGAACGGCAGCGACGTCGCGGTCATGGTACCGGCGGGATGAAGGCGAAGTAATAGGAAGGCGCCGGAACGCGGGGCTCGAGCCCCACGCGACGCCACACGCTGTCGGCGGCCGCGCCGCCGGCGAACGACGCGCGGAACCCCACGCGCGTCGGGATGAGATCGGCGGCGATGGCGCCGTCGGGCGACACTGTGAACTTGAAGATCGCCGACAACCGCGTCCACGGCGACGTTTGCTCGAAGATGAAGTTGCCCATGGAATAGGCGATCGGCTTGCCGTGGTACCACTCGAGCGGCTGCAGCACGTGCGGGTGATGGCCGAGGCAGAGATCGGCCCCGGCGTCGACCGCGCCGCGGAGGAACTGCCGCAGCGCCGCGTCGGCCGTGTCCGCCAGCTCCTTGCCGCCGTGCATGCTGACGACGACGAGGTCGGCGGCGCCCGAGCCTTTGAGCCGGCGGATCGCCGGGTAGAGCCAGCCCGAGTCCGCCCAGGCGATGTAGTGCGAGCCCGGGTGCGAGAAGAACCGCCGCGGCGCCGGGTTGAAGGCCCGCGTCACGGCGAACACGGCGATGCGCCAGCCGCGGCGCTCGAGCAGCGCGGGGCGGTGCGCGTCGGCGATGGTGCGCCCGGTGCCGGCGTGGGCGAGCCCCACGCGGTCGAGCTGCGTCAACGTCTCCAAGACGCCGGTCAGCCCCACGTCCCAGGCATGGTTGTTGGCGTTGCTCACGACGTCGAACCCGGCGCGCACCAGGGCGTCGGCGGCGATCGGCGGCGTGCTGAAGACGAAGCTGCCGGTATGCTCGAACGGATGGCCGAGCGGCGCGATCGGGCTCTCGAGGTTGCCGAACAGGACGTCGGCGGCGCGCAGCGTGTCGGCGAGCGCGGCGAATGGATAGAGCGTGTCGCCCTGGAGCAGATACCGGTAGGTGAGCGCGCGACCGAGGTTCAAGTCCCCGACCGCGTAGAAACGCAGCGTGTCCCGCGGCGGCCGGTCGGCCGACGGGGGGGGCGCCTGCAGCACACCGAGGAACAGCAGCGCTCCAGCAAGCATTGCACCAACCTGGGGACGGTCGTCAACGGCGCAGCAACGCCGCCAGCCGTTCGGCCGCCTCGATGAGCCGGGGGCCGGGGCGCGAAGTATAGGCATTGCCGTCGAGGAATTCCACGCGCCGGGAGAAGAGCGCCCGCGCGTCGCGGTCGCTCACGCTTTCGTACTCCCCCTGAGCCCGGGCGACGTCGAACCCGCAGCACGCGATGATGACCACGTCGGGTGCCAGCGCCGCCAGCTCCCGCCACGATCGCGCCGCCGAGCGGGCCCCGGGGCGGTTGCCGACGTCCACCCCGCCCGCCGCGGCGACCAGCTCGGGCACCCAGTGGCCGGCGACGTAGGGGGGATCGAGCCATTCCAAGACCAAGACGCGGGGGCGCCGAGGCATAGCGGCATAGTGGCTCAGCTTGCGCAGGCGGTAGCGCAGGCCGGCCACCAGTTCGTCGGCTTCGTCCGTCAGACCGAGCGCCTCCCCCACCCGCTGGATATCGGTCAAGACACGCGCGAGGTCGTGCGCGTGCAGCGTGACGACGGACGGCCGGCGGTCGAGAGCCGTCACCGCGCGCTCCAGCTCCGTCGCCCCGATCGCGCACACCTCGCACAACGATTGCCCGATGATCAGGTCGGGAGCGAGGCGGCGCAGCTGGTCGAGGTCGATCTGGATGGGAGACTCGCCGCTGCGTTTGGCCGCGGCCATCGCCCGGTCGATCGCGCCGGAGGAGAGCGCGGGATCGACGCTCGTCCGGGTGAGGCGTGGCAGGGCGCGGACCTCCGGCGGGTAGTCGCACTCGTGGGAGACGCCGACCAACCGCCCCGCGGCTCCCAGCGCCGCCACGATCTCCGTGGCGGCCGGCAGCAGCGACACGACGCGCATGACAGGCTGGCCGCCGAAACGCCGAGACGCTCTAGGTGGAGCGCCGCGTGGCGATGCGGTACAGCAGGAAGCCGAGCAGAACGAAAAGGACGAGCGCCGGCAGGTTGGCCGTCGCGAAGGCGCCCAGCCGGTGGTACAGCCCGAACGACTCGGCGAGCCAGTCGGCGGCTCTCCCGCGCGCGCTGCCGGCGCCGGCGATCGCGGCCACCACGATGCCCGCGATGGCGCCCCCGGCGATCAGACCGCTGGAGAACAGGACGCCCGGGCCGGATTCGATCTCGGCGAGGGAGCGGTTCTGGGCCTGCACGCGCCGCTCGACCAGCCAGCGGATGACGCCGCCCGCGAACATGCCCGCCGACGTGGTGATCGGCAGATACACGCCCACGGCCACGGGGAGCGCCTGGATGCCGGCGAGCTCCAGGGCGATCGACAGGAACACGCCGATGAGCACCAGCGCCCACGGCAGCCGGTGCGTGAGGATGCCGTCGGTGATCAGGGCCATCAGGGTGGCCTTGGGGGAATCGAGCCGCTTGAGCTCGTGCCCCCGGTACTCGCGGATGCGGCCGCCGATCCCGGGGTCGACGACGTAACGGATCTCGTGGGACGCGGGGTCCACCAGGTACTTGCCCGGGGCGACGCCCTGGGTTTCGACGTACACGCGGACGACCTGGTAGCGGTTCGCGTCGACCGAGTCGCTGCCGCCGACGGTGAAGCCGGACATCGTCTCGTTCATGACGACGACGCTGCCGTCGGCGCTCTTGCCGCTCGCGGGCGCCACGAAGCCGGCGTGCGTTTCGGGCACCTCGTAGCGGTAGGAGGCGTTGAGGAACGTGAGCGTCCAGCCCACCGCCAGCGCCGAGGCGATGGCGCCGACGAGGATCGCGATCTGCTGGCGCCGCGGCGTCGCGCCGACGAGGAACCCGGTCTTCAGGTCCTGCGACGTGTTGCCGCCGTTGGCCACCGCGACGGCGATCACGCAGGCGATGGAGATGGCGCGCACGCGGTCGTCGATTTGCGTCCACCCGAGCAGCAGGAAGATGACGGAGATCGCGATCAGCGACGCGATCGTCATTCCCGAGATCGGGTTCGCCGAGCTGCCGATCTGGCCGCAGATGCGCGACGAGACGGTGGTGAAGAAGAATCCGAAGATGATGATCAGCATCCCGCCGAGCAGGTTGACGCCGATCGACGGCAGGAAGGCGAGGCCCAGCGCCAGGAGCAGCGAGCCGAACACCGTCACGGTGATCGGCAGGTCGTCGTCGGTGCGCAGTTTGGCGGCGACGGCCTGGCCCAGGCGGCTCGCCTTCAGGTCCGCGAAGCCGGCGCGGAAGGCGCCCACGATGGTCGGCAGCGAGCGGGCGAGCGCGATGATCCCGGCGGTCGCCACGGCCCCCGCGCCGATGTAGAACACGAACGCCGCGCGCACCTCCCCGGCCGACATCTCGGCGATGGTCTTGGTCGCGGTGAACATGGGCTGCGTCATCGTCGCCCCGAACAGCTTGATCGCGGGCATCAGCACGAGGTAGGCGAGGCAGCCGCCCGCGAACAGGTAGCCGGCGATGCGCGGGCCGATGATGTAGCCCACGCCCATCAGCTCCGGCGCGACCTCCACCCGCACCTCCGCCCCCTGGAACCAGCGCAGTACCTTGCCCGGGTACTCCTGCCACAGCTTCAGCGCCGTCATCAGGAACTTGTAGGCGAACGCGAGACCGAACGCCTGGAACACGGTCTTCGCGTGGATGCCGCCCTTCTCCCCGGCGATCAGCACCTCGGCGCAGGCGGTGCCCTCGGGATACGGGAGGTTGCCGTGCTCCTTCACGATCAGCGCCCGGCGCAGCGGGATCATCATCAGCACGCCCATCAACCCGCCGGCGATCGCCAGCACGGCGACGCGGCCGATGTCGAGGTCGTACCCCATCAGCAGGATCGCGGGAATCGTGAACACGACCCCCGCCGAGACCGAATCGGCGGCCGATCCGGTCGTCTGCACGATGTTGTTCTCGAGGATCGTGGCGCGGCCCAGCGCGCGGAAGATCGTGATCGACAACACCGCGATGGGGATCGAGGCGCTGACGGTCAGGCCGATCTTGAGCGCGAGGTACACGTTGGACGCGCCGAAGATCAGCCCCAGGATCACGCCGAGGAGGAGGGAGCGGGGCGTCAGCTCGGCGGGGGACTGGGAGGCGGGGACGTAGGGCTGATGCGCGGCCGTGGCCATAGGGCGGAGAATGTGGCGCGGGCCGGGGCGGGCCGCCAGCGACACGGCATAGGGCCATGTTCGCTCTTCAGGGACCCCGGGGCATGGCCCCGGGGTCAGTCTACCCGGACCGTCGAGTTCTCTCTCCACGGGCCCCGGGGTCATCCCACCGAAGCGTCAAGCTCATTTTCCTCAGAGGCCCCGGGGCATGGCCCCGGGGTCAGTCTACCCGGGACCGTCGAGATCTCTCTCCATGGGCCCCGGGGCACCGCCCCGGGGTCATCCCACCCTGGTCAGACTGGTACCAATTCCGGGTGACGCCGAAACTGCCGTGCGATGTAAGTACGCGTCGCGCCGACATGGTCCCGCGAGAGCGAGCCGACGTAATACCCACGCGACCATTGCAGTCGCTGCGCGTCCTGCCGCGTCACGTTCACACGCCGCGAGGACTCGGACTTGGCGTGCCGTACAAAGGACGAGATCGTAGCCGTCGGCAGATAACTAATCAGCACGTGCACGTGGTCGCTCAGGATCGCCTGTGCGTGCACGCGCACCCCCGTCCGCTTCCCCGCCTCAAGGACCGCTTCGACGATCGCCGGGACGTCGTATTTCCGAATCGTCCGCATGCGACGGAAGGTGTGCCACGTGACGTGAGCGTAGAGGCCGCTTGCTCTATGCACCGTTACTCCGCCTTGCGGCCGCGCCTCGCCAGGGTCGGCTAACCCCCGGCCGTTGGCCCGGGGTAAACGACCCGCAGGGTAAGTCGGTGTGATAACGCCCCGGCGTCCAAACAACGCTCGTCAGATCGATCACCAGGCGCTCAACAGCCGGTACGAAACTCGGTTCCCGATATGGAACCCAGCCCCCGCGCCGAGGGGTACCAGCAGCGGCCGCCGCTGGGGCGGCCCTCTCCAACCCCGGATGGCGATATCTCCACGATCCCCGACGCGACGGTCGCGGCGCTGCGCGCCGCGCTGGCCACGCGCTACGAGATCGAAGGCCTCATCGGCCGGGGCGGGCACGGGCTGGTGTTCCTGGCCCGCGAGCTGCGGCTCGACCGCCTCGTCGCGCTCAAGGTGCTGAGCCCCGCGCGCGCGTTCGACGCCGGAGCCCGCGACCGGTTTCTGCGCGAGGCGGGCATCGCCGCGCGGCTCTCGCATCCGCACGTGGTACCAGTCTTCACCGTGGACGAAGCGGATCGCTTCGTGTTCTACGCCATGGCGTACGTGGAAGGGGAGACCCTCGCCGATCGTCTGCGGCGCCACGGACGGCTCCCCCCGGCGGAAGTGGTGCAAGTGCTCTTGCAGACCGCGTCGGCGCTCGCCTACGCGCACGCGCGCGGCATCGTGCATCGCGACGTCAAGCCCGAGAACATCCTGCTCGAGCGCGGGTCGGACCGCGTGCTCGTGACGGATTTCGGCATCGCGCGCGCGACCTCGGACGCGAACACCGACCCCGGCGGCCGCGTGCGCGGGACGGCCGCGTTCATGAGCCCCGAACAGGTGGCGGGGCTGCCGGTCGACGGCCGCGCCGATCTGTACGCGCTCGGCGTGGTGGGCTTCTCCGCGCTCGCCGGCCGTCACCCGTTCACCGCGACGGACGATCAGGAGATGCTCGCGCGGCACGTCGCGGAGCCCGCTCCGCGCCTCGATGCGGTGGCGCCGTGGGTGCCGGCGTGGCTCGCCGACGCCATCGGACGCTGTCTGGAGAAGACGCCCGCCGCCCGCTTCCCCGACGCGGAGGCGTTGGTGCGGGCGCTGGGCGCCGAGGAGCGCCGCGGCACCGTGGCGCCGCTCGCCATCCGCGCGTTCCTGACCGAGAGCAGCCACCTCTCCGCGCCGGCGCTGGCCTATGGAGCATTGCTCGGCGTGGCCGGACTCCCCGCGACCGCAGCGGCGTTTCTCTGGTCCGACGATCCGATCCTGCGGGGGATCGCCGTGGGGGGCTTGTTGACACTGCTTGTGGGGGCGCTCGGTTTCGCCCTACGACGGGTGCGGCGGCTGGTCGCCGCAGGGCACCAGCGCGAGGAACTCGTGGCGGCGCTGGCCGCGAGCCTCGAGCGGCGCCGGGAAGAGCTGGCCTTCGTCTACGGGGAGCGGGGTGGTTGGGTTGAGCGCCTATTCCGGGGCGTCGCCTATCTCGGCCTCGCGACCGCGGCGGCGGCAGCCGTGGGGGCTGTGGCGGGTCCGCCCCACCTTGCCGGATCGTTCCAGGTCGGCGGCGCCGCGGCCGCCGGAGTGACGCTGCTGGCCGCCGTCGCGGCGCGCGCCCGCACCGAGCGTCGCACCGACCCCAAGGCCGAGCGGCGGCTGCGGTTTTGGCGCGGCGCACCGGGTCGGTGGCTGTTCTGGCTCGCGGGTCTCGGACTCGAGGGCTCCGCGGCGCGCGATCGGCGCGTAACGCCGGAGGCGACCGGGTAGGGGCTCCAACGTTCACCCCCGCCCTCGCGTATTTCCACTCGGCAGCACACGTTTGTCCCCCCAGTCCCTCAGTCACGAGGCCGTCGTTATGACCCTGCGCCCCTGGCCGTCCCTGGCCATCCTCGCTGCGTTGGCCAGTCCCCTCGCCGCCCAAGCCGCTCCACCGCTCGATTCGACCCTGCTCGCCGGTTTCCGGTGGCGCAACATCGGCCCCGCCAACATGGGTGGCCGCACGTCCAGCGTCGTCGGCATCCCCAGCCCGTCGAAGACGTTCTTCATCGCGGGCGCGGCGGGCGGAATCTGGAAGACGACCAACGCCGGCATCACCTTCCGGCCGGTCTTCGACAACCAGCGCTGCGTCTCGATGGGCGAGCTGGCGATCGCTCCCAGCGACACCCTGCAGGTGTGGGCAGGCACCGGCGAAGAGGATTCCCGCAATACCATCTCGCCGGGCTGCGGCATTTTCAAATCGACCGACGGCGGACTCACCTGGAAATCGATGGGGCTCGAGAAGTCGGGAGCGATCGGCCGCATCATCGTCCACCCCACCAATCCGAACATCGTCTACGTCGCCGCCCTGGGATGGGCGTGGGGCGCGAACCCCGAGCGCGGCCTCTACAAGACGACCGACGGCGGGCAGACCTGGCAGCTCGTCAAGTTCATCAGCGACAGGGCGGGCTTCATCGACATCGCCATGGACCCGACCAACCCCGAGGTGCTGTTCGCCTCGAGCTGGGAGCGGGTGCGCGGGCCCTACTTCCTGAAGAGCGGTGGGCCGGGCAGCGCCCTGTGGAAGACCACGGACGGCGGAAAGACGTGGACCGAGGTGAAGGGCGGCGGCTTTCCCGAAACGATGAAAGGGCGCATCGGGCTCGCCATCGCGGCCAGCGACCCGAAAGTGATCTACGCGCTGGTCGAAGCGGACACCGCGCCCAATCCGCGCGCCGACAAGACCAAGGCGGCGCAGACGCGTCCGTCCGGCCTGTACCGCTCGGCCGACGGCGGGGCGACGTGGACCAAGATGAACGGCAACGACGTCCGCCCGTTCTATTACTCCCAGGTGCGCGTCGACCCCAAGGACCCGAACCGGGTCTACTGGTCGTCGACGCCCGTCAATTTCTCCACTGACGGCGGCAAGACCGTCGGCAACGCGACGCAGGGCATCCACGTGGATCACCACGCCATGTGGATCGATCCCAACGACGCGAGTCACTTCATCGTCGGCGACGACGGCGGCGTCTCGCAGACGTGGGACCGCGGTGGGAACTACGTGTTCCTGAACGTGATCACCCTGGCGCAGCCGTACATCGTCAGCTACGACATGGCGTTCCCGTACCACGTGTGCGCCGGGCTGCAGGACAACGGCTCGTGGTGCGGGCCGAGCCGGCATCGCACCGGCACGATCGACAACAGCGACTGGATCACGGTCGGTGGCGGCGATGGCTTCTACACCGCGCAGGATCCGACCGACCCGAACATCGTGTACTCGGAGTCGCAGGGCGGCAACATGGGGCGGCTGAACCTGGCCACCGGGGAGCGCACGCCGCTCCAGAAGCCGGGCTGGCGGCCGCGCTACCAGGTGTTCGAGGACTCGATCGTCATCGAGCGCCCCGACACGACCAAGCCGCCCACGGCGGCGCAGAAAACGCGGCTCGCCGAGCTACGGCGCCGCCAGCTCGCCGACTCCGCGGACCAGGACCTGCGCTGGAACTGGAACACGCCGTTCTTCATTTCGGCGCACAGCCCGACGACGTTCTACGCCGGCAGCAACAAGGTGATGAAGTCGACGAACCGCGGCGAGAACCTGTATCCGATCTCGCCGGACCTGACCACGCGGGACACGATGAAGATCCGCGTCAGCACGCAGACGACGGGCGGGATCACCCCCGACGTGACCGGCGCGGAGACGTTCTGCACCATCGTGTCGCTCGCCGAGTCGCCGCTGCGGCCGGGGCTCTTGTACGCGGGCACCGACGACGGCAACGTCTGGCTCACGCGCAACGACGGCGGCACGTGGGAGAATCTGACCGGCCGCTTCCCGGGCGTGCCGGCCGGCACCTATGTGAGCCGCATCGAGCCCTCGCACTTCGACACGGCTACGTTCTACATCACGTTCGACAATCACCGCAACAACGACTTCACGCCGTACGTGTACGTGACGGCCGACTTCGGGAAGACGTTCCGGTCGATCGTGAGCAACCTGCCGAAGGGCGGGCCCGATTACGCGCACGTGATCCGCGAGGATCCGTTCACCCGCGACCTGCTGTTCGTGGGCACGGACGTCGGCGCCTACGTGTCGCGCGACCGTGGGGTCTCGTGGCAGCGGTTCATGACGAACTTCCCCACGGTCCCCGTGCACGACCTCAAGATCCATCCGCGCGAGCACGAGCTCATCGCCGCGACGCACGGCCGCGGCATCTGGATCGTGGAGATCTCGCCCCTCGAGCAGCTCACGAGCACGGTGCTCGCGGCCGGTGCGTATCTGTTCGAGCCGAAGACGGCCTACGAGTACGGCGAGCCCACGCGCGCCAGCTTCTCCGCCGGCCAGCAGTGGTTCCGCGCGACGAGCCCGGCGTACGGGGCGGAGATCGTGTACCGCCTGACCACCGGCAGCACCGACCGGCGCGCGCAGACGAAGATCGTGATCACCGACGTGCGTGGCGACACGGTGCGCACGCTGAACGGCCCCGCGAGCGTCGGCCTGCATCGCGTCACGTGGGGGTTCCAGGGCAAGCAGCCGCCGCCCGCGGTCCTCTCGCCGTCGCAGAGGCGAGACAGCGCGATCATCGTGGCGCGCATTACGTTCGTGTTCGATTCGCTCGCCAAGGCGGGGATGAACGCCCAACAGCTCGACCCCATCAAGACCGCGCTGCTCTCCGGCGACGTCCAGGGTCTCGCCCAGCGCTTCGGGTTCGGCGGTGGGGGTGGCGGCGGGGGTGGTGGTGGCGGCGGTGGTGGCGGCTTCGGCGCCGCGGCTGGTCGCTTCGCCGAGCGGCCCGGCGAGACCACGCCGCGCGCGCAGCCGGCGGGCGGGCTGACGCTTCCATCGTTACCCTCTGAAGGGGGCGAGAGCGGCGAGGCCGCGCCCGACCCCGGCATCTTCGGCCAACTGGGTCTGCTGCTGCGGCCGCCCAGCATGCGCGGCGGCGGCGGCGGCGGCGGCGGTGGTGGTGGGGGCGGGGGCGGCTTCGGCGCCTTCGGCTTCATCGCCCAGGCGTTCGGCCGCCCCGGTGCCGGCGGGTTCGGGGGCGGCTTCGGCGGCGGCGGCACCCCGGCTGTGGCGAGCGGCGACTACCTCGTCAGCATCACGGTCGATGGGAAGACCATGAGCCGGGTGCTGCGGGTCGAGCGCGTGAGCGGCACCGGCGGGGGCGGGTTCTTCGCGTTCGACGAGGACCCCTAAGGACGGAGAAAGTCGGAGAAAGTCGGAGGAGGGCGGAGGAGGGTGACCTTCTCCGCCCTTCTCCGTCTTACTCCGTCCTCCTCCGACCTTTAGCATTCTTCCATGCCCTCCGCCGTCGATCCTCTCTTCCTCTCTTTCCAGGGCGCCATCGCCGGGCGCTACTCGCTGGAGCGCGAATTGGGGCGCGGCGGCATGGGGGTCGTGTACCTCGCGCGGGAAGTGCGGCTGGATCGGCCGGTCGCGGTCAAACTACTCCCGCCCGCCATGGCGCGGGACGGCGTGCTGCGGGAGCGGTTCCTGCGCGAGGCCCGGACATCGGCGAAGCTCTCCCACCCGAACATCATCCCGATCTTCGCCGTGGACGAAGTCCAGGAGTTCGTGTTCTTCGCCATGGCCTTGGTCGAAGGCGAGACGCTGACGGAGCGCGTGCGACAGCGCGGGCCGCTGCCGCCGTCGGAGGCGGCGCGGGTGCTCCGCGAGGTGGCCTGGGCCCTGGCCTACGCGCATTCTCAGGGGCTGGTGCATCGCGATGTGAAGCCCGACAACATCATGCTGGAAACGGGCTCCGGCCGCGCGCTCGTCGCCGACTTCGGCATCGCGGGGCTGGTCAAGGGGGCGGCCGGCCTTGACGGAGGCGAGGTGATCGGCACGCCGGAGTTCATGAGCCCCGAGCAGGCCCTGGGCGAGACGGTCGACGCCCGCAGCGATCTGTACTCTCTCGGTCTCGTCAGTTACTTCGCCCTCACGGGCAAGCTGCCGTACGTGGGCGCGAGCGTGACGGAGATTCTCGCCAAGCAGGTGACCGAGCCGCCACCTTCGCTCGGCGATAGCGGCGTGCCGCGCAAGCTCGCCCGGGCGATCGAACGCTGCCTCGCCAAGGATCCGGCCGACCGGCCGCAGAAGGGCGAGGACCTCGCCGAGCAGCTCGGACTCGCCCTGGAGCAGCGCAAGGAGATCCCGGCCGCGTTGCGGGCGTTCGTCAAGCACAACGGCAGGCTCGACGGCGCCGGTATCCTCTTCTACCCATTCGCCCTCCTGTTCGGGGCCGCCGCCGTCGGAAGCGTGTCTGGGATCGCCGCCGCGTTCGCGACGCTCATCGGCGGGCTCACCGCCGTCCCGATCGGTGTGCTCATCAACCGTGCCCGGCGGTTGCTCAAAGTCGGATTCGGTCACGGCGATCTCGACGTGGCGTTCCGCACTGAGCTCGCCCAGACACGCGAAGAGCGGGCCGTGGAGGGTGGGCATGGGCCCTCCGTCTTCGAGCGGGTCCTCAAAGCGGTCAGCGCCACGGGGCTCGGCGCCGCGATCCTGGCGATGCTGTTGGGGGCCGGCGGCGATACGATAGGCACGACCTTCGTGGTCTTTTGGGGGGCGGGTCTCGGGAGCCTCGTGCTCATGCAGCGACGCCGGGACGTCGACGCGGAATTCTGGGCCCGCGTGTGGATGGGGCGGCTGGGCCGCTGGATGTTCCGCGTGGCGAAGTCCTTCGTCCCTGCGCGCACGCTGCCGGCCGCGATGACGCACCGGCCGACGGAGCTCTCGATCGGGATGGCGGCGGAGCAGCTGTTCGAAGGATTGCCGAAAGAGACGCGGCAACAGCTGCGCGACCTGCCGGCTGTCGTGCACCGTCTCGAAGAAGACGCCCAGAAGATGCGGCGGCGACTCGAGCTCGTGCAGGACGCGCTCGGAGAGCCTGAGCCGCGAAGCCGGGAGCCGGGCGACCGCGCGCTCGCCCAGCGCCGCGACCGGATGGTCGAGGAGCTGCGGACCGAGCGCGACCTCGTGCAGAAGCGGCTCGCGGACGCGGTCGCGGCGCTCGAGACCATCCGGCTGAACATGCTGCGCCTGCACGCCGGCACGGGGAGCGTGCAGCGTGTCACCACGGACCTGGGCCTCGCGCGCGCGGTGGCGCAGCAAGTGGACCTCGTGCTCGCGAGCCGGCGGGAGCTCGAGGCGAACCTGGATTGAGGCTTTAGCTGCCCCGGCTTGTGGCCCCGACCGCCGCCAGCCGCCGCGCCGCTTCCTCCAGCATCTCCGTCGTCTTGCAGAACGCGAAGCGCACCTGGCGGCGGCCCAGCTCCGGCCGGCTGTAGAAGCTCGAGCCCGGGACCGGCGCCACGCCAACCTCCTTCGTCAGCCACGCGGCGAACTCGTCGTCGGGCAGGTCCGAGAGCGCCGTAAAGTCGGTCATGACGTAATACGCGCCCTGCGGCGGCACGCACCGGAACCCGGACTGGAGCAACGCGCCGCAGAGCAAGTCACGACGTTTTCGGTAATCGGTCTTCAGTTGTCGGTAGTATTCCGCGCCCAGCGTTTCCATTGCCACAGCGAGGCCTTCTTGCAGCGGCGCCGGCGCGCCCACAGTGAGAAAGTCGTGGACCTTGCGGATCGCGTCGGTGACGCCCGCCGGCGCCACGATGGTCCCGATCCGCCAGCCCGTGATGCTGAACGTCTTCGACGCGCCGCTGATCGTCACCGTGCGCTCCGCCATGCCCTCCAGCGTCGCGATGGGGATGTGCTCGCCCTCGTAGTAGATGTGCTCGTAGATCTCGTCGGTCACCGCGTACGCGTCGTGGCGCCGGCACAGCTCGGCGATCGCCTGGAGCTCGCGGCGCGTGAGCACCCGGCCCGTGGGGTTGTTGGGCGTGCACAGGATGATGGCCCGGGTGCGCCGGGAGAACGCCGCCGCGAGGCGATCCAGGTCGAGCTCGGCGTCCGGCGCCATCGGCACGTACACCGGCTTCGCGCCGCAGAAGATCGTGTCGGGCCCGTAGTTCTCGTAGAACGGCTCGAGGACGATCACTTCCTCGCCGGGGTCGACCACGGCGAGCAGCGCGCTCGCCATCGCCTCGGTCGCGCCGCAGGTGACGGTCAGGTCGGTCTCGGGGTTCACCGTCATGCCGTACCAGTCGTGGTACTTCTTCGCCAGCGCGTCGCGTAGGCGCTTCGCGCCCCACGTGATGGCGTACTGGTTCACGTTGCCCTGGATCGCGCGGATCGCGGCTTCCTTGAGGACATCGGGACAGGGGAAGTTGGGGAACCCCTGCGCGAGGTTGATGGCGCCGTGCTCGTTGGCGAGCCGCGTCATGCCGCGGATCACGGACTCGGTGAAGCCGTGGGTGCGCGTTGCGGTATGCATAGGTACGAATCTGGCCGGGAAGGCGCGCCGAGGAAAGACATCGCCGTTGCACGGGGGAGTCCGACGTGTAGGTTGGAGGCCACAGGCCATTCAGCGCCGAGTCCCGGAGCTCCATGGCGGGCACGGAGGCAGGCGCATCGAACTCTCCCGGTTATTCGAGGCGTCGGACGCCCGCGCGAGAGACAGCGCGTGGACCGATTTCGTCGCCGCGCACAGCCGTCTCCTCCTCCACGTCGCCCGCTCGCTCACCACCGACTACGACGCCGCGATGGACGGCTACGCCTACGTGCTGGAGCGGCTGCGCGCCGACCAATGCCGCCGGCTGCGGGAGTACACGCCCGACGGCCACACCAAGTTCACGACGTGGCTCGTGGTGGTGGCCCGGCGACTCTGCCTGGACTTGCTCCGCCACCGCTACGGCCGCTCCGACGACCCGGCGCCCGATGCCGCCGCGGCCCGCGCGGCACGCCGGCGGCTCGTCAACCTGGTGGCGGGAGAGACCGAACCGGAGCAGCTCGCCGCGCTGGGCGCAGACGCCGCCTCGGCCCTTCAGGCGGACGAGCTGCACCGGGCACTCGACGCGGTGACCGCGGGCCTCCCGGCGGCGGATCGTTTGCTCCTGAAGCTGCGCTTCGACGACGACCTCTCCGCCCGGGAGATCGCCGGGCTCCTCGACCTGCCGACTCCCTTCCATGTCTACCGCCGGCTGAACGCCCTGCTCGGGGAGCTGCGCAGGGTGTTGCGGAAGCACGGCATCGACGAAGCGGAGCCCTGATGCGCAAATCCAGGCCCAGGCTCCGTTTGATCACACCGAGGGGGAATGATGCACGGTGAGATCGGGGCACGGCACCTGACAGTGGAAGACGTCGCGGCCTACGCCGACCGTGGGCTCGTGGCGGCGGAGCGCGCCCGCGTGGAGGCCCACC
>WNEY01001700.1_pt1 | contig 15737 bp, 9 predicted proteins | sample 5400531 | NCBI WGS metagenome assembly WNEY01 (sample SAMN13153338, study PRJNA577476) | soil metagenome | isolation source: 200 cm saprolite under Douglas fir tree site 1 | place: USA:California | collected 2015-04-18
AAGCCGGCGCCCTTCGCTCGGCAGACGTTCACCGAGAAAGACATCAACCCGTATCTGCCAGCGGCGGAGCGAGAGGCGCTCGTTCAGCGCTTCAAGAGCCTTCGCAACGAAGGTCTCTTCACGCCGCCAAGCTTCGAGGGCAGCATCTCCTTGCCGGGCCACAACGGCGGTGCGAACTTCGCGACCTCCGCCGTCGATCCCACTCACGGGGAGATGTACGTCGTGGCCAAGGCGCTGCCGACGGTCGATCGACTGACGCTGCCGGGTCAGGGCGGACGTGGCAGAGGGCCGGGACCGATCGTGACGCCGGAGCAAAAAGCGCAGATGATCGCTCAGGCCAGTGAGCTGCTCGCGCAAGGCGGACCGCTGCGGCTCGCGTCGCCGTACGAGTTCATGAATCAGAACAGTCTGAGCATGACCGCCGTCGGGCCCCCCTGGTCGGAGATGACCGCGTACGACCTGAACACGGGGGAGATCAGGTGGCGGATTCCGACGGGCACCGTTCTCGCCCCGCCCGCGCTGCGGATTCCACCGAACACCGGCGCTCACTTCCCGCGCAGTGGTCCGCTGGTGACGGCTGGCGGACTGGTCTTCTTCGCCACCGGATCAGACCGTCGGTTCCGCGCGTACGATCGCGACAACGGTCAAGAAGTGTGGTCGATGGAGCTTCTCGCTGCGTCGGAAGGGATGCCTGCGACCTATGAGATCCACGGCCGGCAGTTCATTGTTGTTCCTGTCGCCGCCGGCACCGGTTTGTTCGCCGCACGCTTTGGCGGGCCGGGCGGCGCCGACCGACGTGGTGCCGGCGTTGCCGGCGAGGAGCCGGCAGTCGGCGGTCGCGGCGGAGCCGGTGGACCGCCGGGGCAGTACATCGTGCTGGCGTTGAAACAGTAGTGTCCGGCTTTCCGCCTCCGCTAACGCTTCGGCGGACGCGCCGTAGCCTTGGCGAAGGCGGGCAGCCGGACCTCACGCGGAGACAAACATGCGTAACCGGTTTACGTCCGCATTCATCGCGATCGGGCTGGGAGCTGCCGTGACGCTGACCGTCACGGCGCAACAGCCCGCTCGTCAGGGCGGCGCGGCAGCGCAAGGCCGGGGTCGTGGAAGGGCGCCTGCCGCGCGAGCGGATCGAATCGCCGGCCGTCCGAACCTGAATGGCATCTGGCAGGCCATCAACACCGCCAACTGGAACCTCGAGGGTCACTCCGCCTCGGCGACCGCGGTCTGGCAGCTCGGCGCCATCTTTGCGATTCCGGCGGGCCAGAGCGTGATCGTCGACAACAACGGCACGATCCCGTACACGCCGGAGGGCTTGAAGAAGCGGCAGGAGAACCTGGCCGGATGGCCCACGTCGGATCCGGAAGCCAAGTGCTACATGCCGGGGTTACCGCGGGCGACCTATATGCCGTACCCGTTCCAGATCGTCCAGGGAGCGAAGGACATCCTTTTCATTTACGAGTACGCGAGCACCAATCGCACCGTCCACATGACCAACCACACCGAGTCTCCGGTGGACAGCTGGATGGGGTGGTCGAACGGCAGGTGGGACGGCGACACGCTTGCCATCGAGGTGAATGGCTTCAACGATCTGTCCTGGTTCGACCGCGCCGGCAATCACCACAGCGATGCGCTGACGGTCACCGAGCGCTACTCCCTGGCGCCCGGCGGGAACCACATCAACTACGAGGCGCGGCTCGAGGATCCGAAGACATTTACCCGGCCCTGGACGATCCGCATGCCGCTCTACCGGCGGCGGGAGCCGAGCGCCCAGCTGCTCGAGTATAAGTGCGTCGAATTCTCGGAGGAGCTGCTCTACGGCGGCCTGAAAAAGAAGCCTGAGTAGGCTCCAGGAGTGGCATACTGTTTCGTCGGTAGCGCCAGAGAAGAACGGGAGAGACACGGTGCGTACGAAATTGTTCACCGTCATCGCCGGTGCCGCGCTGCTCGTTGCTTCTGCCGCCCCGGCCATCGCTCACCACTCGTTCGCGGCCGAGTTCGACGCGAACAAGCCCGTCAAGATCAACGGCACGGTCTTCAAAGTGGAGTGGACCAACCCGCACTCCTGGATCCACATCGACGTCACGGGCCCGGACGGGAAGGTGGAGCGGTGGGCGGTCGAAGGTGGCGCGCCGAACGCGCTGATCCGCCGCGGCTGGAGCAAGAACTCGCTGCCCGTGGGCATCAAGATCATCGTCGACGGCTTCCAGGCGAAGGACGGTTCGCTGCGCGCCAACGGCCGCGACATCACCTTCCCGGACGGGAAGAAGCTGTTCGTCGGCTCGTCGGGCACCGGCGCGCCGGACGAGAAACGGGAGCGCCGGTAAGGAAGGCAAATCCTGGCTCAGGGGCACACGACGTGCTGACGCGGAACCGCCTCGATCGCCCGGGCGTGCGCCGCGATCACCGACCGCGTGGCCGAATTCAAGCGAGTCCCGGCTGGTTCGCATCCAGCCTGAGGAACCACTAATTCCGGCTTCCCCTCCATCCGTGCGGGCCATCGGTTGCGACGCTGGCCTAAGCGCTCGCCTCCGAACTCAGTTCATCGAGCAGCCCCCTGGCATCTTTCAAATCCGCCGTATCAAAACCTTCGGAAAACCAACCGTAAATCTCCGCCAGCATCTCCCGCGCTTCCGGGTGGTTGCCCTGCCGGTGCCACAAGCGCGCCAGGCTGGTGGCGGCGCGCAGTTCCCACGCTTTCGCGCGCTGTCGCCGTGCGATCTCGAGGGCCTTGTGATAACAGCCTTCCGCTTCGGCGTGCGCATCGCCGGAGGCCTTCAACAGCAACTCGCCTTTGACGCGCCAGAGTTCGGCTTCCGAGTAACGCTCCCCGGTGTCTTCGACCAGCGCCAACGCTTCCGCGATGACGGCAAGCCCTTCCGCGCACCGGCCTGCCCGCCACAGCAATCTGCCCATACTTGCCAGCGACCCGGTCTTCAGCGCCCTTAGACCTCGGGCAGTCATGGAATCAATCGCCTGCTTCGCCCGCACGAGCGCTTCTTCGGTCGGCTCCTGAAACGCCAGCATCAGGGCATGCATGACCGTGGAATGTCTGACCATGTCTCCCAGAGCGTACTCGTCGGCGATCGTCAGCACTTTCCTAGACTCGCTCTCGCTGGCCTGCCACTCCCCACACCGAGCAAGGTTCGCCGCCGTCATCAAATGAGCGGCACCCAGACTGAAGGGGTGAGATGCTTGCTCAGCCAGCGAGACCGTTTCATACGCCAGGGCCAGCGCTCGATCCGGATAGCCGAGCGTCCACAAACAGTAGCTATGCTCTCGGCGCACCGAGAGTCCGCCGTCCTCGTTATAGAGGGACAGATAAGCCTCGTGGTATTCCCGCCGATCCAGGGCGAGCGCGCGTTCCGCGACTTGACGGGAAGAGACGAAGTCTCCCTGGCAATAATGAAGCTTGGCCAAACACATACAGGCCGTCACGAGCAGCACCGGGTCCCGTGATTGCTCTCCTAGTTCCATCATCCGCCCGCACAGTCCCTGCGCTGTTGCATATTCGCCCTGGGCGATGTGATAGGCCCACACGCCAACCAGAGCCGCGAAGAACCGGGGATCATCGCCCATCCGTTCACAGAGTGTCCGTGCCCGGTTGAAGGCAGCTCCGGTCTCCGGCGCAACCCAACTCCGGGCGGACTGCAACGAGAAGCCGAGCGTCAATTGCAGGCCGAGTTCCCGCGCGTCGCGTTCCGGCGAATCCGGCAATCGGCGCACCGCGTCCAGCCCGCGCTCGGCAAGCTGCACCGCTTCGCGCTGCGCATTGATCTGTGCCGCAGTGCGCGCCGCCTGCAGGAAATACTCCGCCGCCCGCGCATCGTCCCGCGCCGCTTCCCACAACAGCGCCAGTTCGTTCGCCACGCTGGCGCGGCGATCGCCGTAGCACGCTTCCAGCGCCTGCGCCACGCTGCGGCTGATCGTAGCCTTGCGAGTGGCGCGCACACCGGCGTAGAGCGCGTTCTGATACAGCACATGGACGAAGCGATACTTGAGCGTCGGCGTGCGATTCGGAAACTCCGCTTCACTGGTCAGCTTCACAAACGCAAACATCCGGTCCAGCTTTTCCAGCCGCTCCTCGACTGCGGCAGCGTCGAGGTTGAGCGCCTGCGCCACGACTGCTGAATCGAATTGATAGCCTTGGACGCTCGCAACCGTCAGCAGCTTGCGATCCTCTTCGCTCAGTTGCGAAATCTTGCGTTCGATCATCCCGCGCACCGACTCCGGCAGCTCGCGTTCGATGTCTGGCAAGGCCTGCGCCAGCGTCCAGGCTCCACTTCGTGTGCCGCTGGCGCTCTCAATCACGCGGCGGTCGCGCAGGTAGCGCACCAGATCAGCCATGAACAACGGACTGCCTTCCGTCTTCGCGTGAATCAGCTGCGGAAAGTCCGCCGGAAATTCATGACCGGGGAATTCCAGCGCGAGGTAGTCGGCAATCTCCACTTCAGTCAGGAATTCAGGAAGCAGCTCACGACAGAGGCCGCGCGCCTGCAAGTCCGGCTTGATCTGCAAAAACGGGTGTTTGGCAAGCAGCAGATCCGAAGGCCTGTACGTCGCCACGATCAGCACCTTCAACTCGTCGAACTTGCCAGCCAGGAAGCTGAGCAGATCAATCGTCGAGACATCCGCCCAATGCAGATCATCAAAGAAAATGACGAGTGGCTGGACGTGCGCGACGGTGCGCAGGAAGGCTGCCAACTCCCGTTTCATCCGTTCCTGCGAGGCGGCCTTGACGTCGGCCAACAGGCGCGCCGACTCTTCGCTGTCGCCTGACAGCGGCACGACCTGGGCATACCACGTCGGCGCCAGCTGTCTCATCGCCCCGGCGAGAGTCGGATGGCTCCCGCTCCGCAACAAGCTGTCGAGCGCTTCCAGCAGCGGCAGATAGGCTTCCGTCCCCGCCAGGCGTTCTGAACAACGCCCGCGCGCGATCGTGCAGTGATGGCCGGGCGCCAACTCCGCCAGAAAATCTTCCACCAACGTCGTCTTGCCGATCCCTGGCTCGCCCCCGACGCACAGCAACGATCCCCGCCCGGCCTGCGCCTGGTTGAACGCGGCACGCAGTTCGGCCCGTTCCCGTTTGCGCCCGACGAGGTGACGGCGAGCGGCAGGAGTCGCTGGACGAATTGAAGACAAGGGCGTGTGGGCGGTGACGTGTTGCTCGAGGGCCTGCAACGCGTCCGCGACTTCCCCCGCGGTCGGACGCTGTCTCGCCTCCTTTTCCAGCATCCCGAGAATCAACGCCTCGAGCTCGGCGGGGATGTCGGGTCGCACACTGGTCGGCGGCAGTGGCACTTGCCCGCTGATGGCGTGCAGATAGCCAATCTGCGTTTTGGCTGTGAACGGATGACGCCCTGTCGCCAGTTCGTACAACACAATGCCGAGCGCGAAGATGTCGCTGGCATGACTGACGGCCGAGCCTCGGGCCTGTTCCGGCGACATGTATTTGATCGTGCCGAGCAGCGTGCCCGGCAGCGTCCGTTGCAACGTCTCCGCGTCGGTGTCGAGCGCGTGAGCGGCGAGCTGAGCGACGCCGAAATCAAGCACTTTCACGTAGCCGTCGTCGCGCAGCATGATGTTGTCGGGCTTGATGTCGCGGTGCGTGATCCCGGCGGCGTGCGTGACGCTCAACGCCCTTGCGGTCTGACTGCCAAGGTCGACAAGTAGCTCGAAGGCGCATGGCTGGTCGAGTTGGCGCAGCGTCCGTCCCTGCACCAGCTCCATGACGATGAATTGGCCCGCGTCGCAGTGCCCGAATTCGTGAATCGTGACAATGTTCGGATGGTTCAGCGCGGAAACGGCCTTGGCTTCCTGGATGAAGCGGCGGATACGATCCGGGTCCAGGGTGAGGGCCGCCGGCAGTAGTTTGAGCGCCACCACACGATCGAGCCGCGTGTCGCGTGCGCGATAGACCTCTCCCATCCCGCCTTCGCCCAGCAGGCCGTCGATTTCGTAATGGTCGAAGCGGGTTCCGGCAGAGATCGTCACGTCACGTGGATCCAATCGTGGAACCGAGCCTGCCAGTAGACAGCATCGCGCGTCGGCACGGCAAGGCGCTGAGATGCCCCTTGGTGCTTCGATCCAGCGCACCGCCTTCCGGGAGGATCTCGCCGGCTGCATGGTTGTGCAGCAGCCGAGGCAGTTTATTCTGTAGGACTTCGACGACTATGAACAATCTGCGAACGATTTGCTCCCGAACACCGGGTAACAGCTGGCTCTCAGAGGTGGCTAAGCCGATGTGTTCGGCTCCTCGATGGGAGGAGTTGCTGCGATTCAGTTGGCGATCCGCCATCCGCGCAAGGTTGCGAAGCTGGTTGTCGTGCGCAATCCTCGCCGCACCGAAGTGCTTGGGCCTGGTGCGGCGACGTTCATAGCGCGCTCGCAGTGGCTGGCCAGATGACGCTCACGATGTAGTGCGTCAACTGTGCGGCACGAGCGCGTGCTCAGCGTGACAACACGCCGGGGAGCGTCCGCATGAAGAGGCGAATGTCCCCGATCTGGGCGGTCGTCGAGATGAACTCGAACGCGGTCGGGCTGACGGACGTGGTCCGCCGTTCGAGAACGGCTGTCAGCGCCGCGGGCAGGATGGGACATTCGTCCAGCAATCCGAGCACGCTGACCCAGGCGGTCATGTCGAGCATCGCGAGCACATCGGTGGCGTCGCGCGCGAGCCACGGTGTACCGGCGTCGCGCTGCTTCACCAGCTTGCGCTGCAGCGCGCGGAGTCCGTCGCGAGTGTCGGCGTCGACACAATGAAGATCGGCCAGCGTCGACATGAGCTGATCCGCCACGAACAGGCTCACGTCCTGGTGCAACATTGACCAGCCCACTTCGAACGCCGTCACGAGGTCGTGATCCAAGAGGAACGCGGAGGGAGGCATGGCCGTGTCGAGTTCTCGCGGCGACGATGCACCCTGCGAGGTCGCGCGCGGCCCGCGCGCGGGCCAGCATTCGAGACCCAGGTTGCAGATGCACGCAGCCGCATCGGACGCCTCCTGGGGCGTGAACGGCCGCGACTGAACGGAGCATCCCGCGAGCAGGGTATTCGCGAGGAATGCAAGCTCACGATTGCGCGTGAAGTACGCGGCCTCGTCATGGTGCAGCGCGAACTCCATCAGCCGCCTCAGGAGGGGGAGTCTCGTGGCTCGAGGGTCCTCGTCTGCGGCTCCGAGCAGCGCCCGCGGCCGTACCGGCATCATGCCGGCTTCAGTCAGCAGTTCGATGACCGCGTCGATCGACGTGGGAATGTCGTCGCCGCACGCGGAGACGTCTGTCGCGTCGTGGTGTGGGGCACGTTCAGGCGCACCTGCAGACGTGCCTTCTGGTCTGGTGTCCGCTTCTTCTTCAGCCGCGCGAAAGTAGGCCGTGGCGATCGGGTTGACGGCGATCGGGGCCGTCGGCGCCGATGCCGACCGCGACGCGGAGGCCGCCGCCGACGCGGACATCGAGACCCGGACCGATGCATCCGACGTGTCTGCCGAGTGTTGCCGGTGTCGCGCCATCTGAAGGAAGGCGCGCGCGTCGGCCGGCGTCGCGTAGCCGTGCCGCGATCTTCGTCGCTCCCGTTCGGTCGAGACGTCGTGGCGGTGCTGCTCCGGTGCCATCAGCAGATCGTCGAGGCCGTCGATCTCCGGCCTGGAGTTGGACAGGCGGCGGCATCCCTGCATCACCGCGTGAAAGTAGTGGTCGTGTTCGGTATCGAGCGTGACGAGGAGCGTGACGATCGCATCCCACGCCTCGGTTCTCCGCGCCCGCACCAGATAGCCGCCCACTTCACACTCGAGCACGTCACCGCTCGTCTCGCTGTTCATCATCTCGTTGCGACCCATCGGCTCGTCATCACTCGATGCTGTCGGTTCGAACGTGCCCGGGTCGAATACACGTACGTAACGGGAGAGGCCGACGATCACCAGGTGCTTGTCCAGGGTGGCGACGGTGCGTGCTGCCACCGAGTCTCCGGTGTCCACCAGCACTTCGAGCCATTCGCCGAAGCGATTGACATCGAACTGTTCGTCGCGTCCCGGCTGCGCGTGGCGCCACAGATCTAGGTCGAGCAGGGAGGTGAGCTGCGCGGCTGTGGCCGACGTGACCAGTTCGCCGCACGCATCGAGCCCGCGAAATTGAATGAGCTGATGCAACGTCTCCGGCGTGAGGTGTGGGACGATCCGCGCGAGGAATCGCGTGTCCAGGAAACGCGCGAGCCGATGTTCCACCGAGCCCCCATCGTGGGGCGCCGTTTTACGGTTCGTGGTTCTCGACATGGCCCGGCGATGATACCCGTCCTGCCGACCAACAAACAGTCTTGAAGAGTGGGGTGGTGTGATGGGATACTATTAATGGGATTCAGGTCCGTCATCCCATCCTGCTCCTCCGCGCCCTCACCTTCGAACTGCGCTCCTCACCAGCTTGTTGAACACGTCACTCAATCACTTCAATGTGCGCCCGGTGACCTGGCGCCTTGGCGAGCGGCGTGTCGCAGGTGACGATCGGCGCATCGAGCGCCTCTGCCAGGGCTACGTACATGGCGTCGTACGCCGTGACGTTCTCGCGCAGCTTCCACGCGCGAGTCAGGAGATCGAGATGGGGGTGACGGTGGAGATCGAAGTCGGCGAGATCCGCAATCGCCTCGGCCGCTCGGTTAGCTGACACCTCGCCTGTCCGTACGAGGCGTCGGAGGCCCTGAGTCACTTCAACGTCCGCCAAGTGGGGCGAATGGAACTCGTCCTGGTCTCGAAAAAGGCGGGCCTCGACCCTGGTGCCAAGCGGAGTTTGCAGCAGAAATTCGAGGAGGGCCGAGGCGTCGACGACGATCACGCCGACTCGCGCTCCTCCCGGATGACCACCGCGGCCGGCGTCTTCAACGTCACGCGCTTTCGGCTGTGGATTCGGGTCAGCATCTCCTCGCGCGTGGGTCGCGCCGCCAGACGATCAAGTTCGGCCAGGAGGTAGTCGGAGAGCGTCTGTCCGGAGTCCGCAGCCCGGACCTTCAGCTTGCGGTGCAGTGCGTCCGGCACATTCCTGATTTGGACCATCTTGGACATGTGATAAGCATGCGTGCATGCTCGTCGCATGTCAAGGCTCAGGCCGCCTCACGGACCAGCCAGGTGCGGAAATCGTCCAGGACGGCGAGCCATTCCAGAAGTCGTTTACTTGCAACAATTTGCAGCGACGGCCATCGTGACTCTGAAGCTTTGAGCCGCGCTCCGCTCGAACCTGACAGGTTGACTGCCAACAGATACAGCTGTAGGCTCCCAACACATGGCTCCCGATCGCAGCGACGTCCTCTATGACATCGTCGATCGGTTTTTCAAGATCTCTGAGAACGCGTCATGAAAGCGCTCCGCACGTTCATCTGCCGGCTGGCGGCGCTCACGCGATCGCGACAGCACGATCGCGAGATCGACGATGAAATCGCGAGTCATCTGGAGGAGGCAACCGACGAGTACGTCGCCCGGGGTCTCTCACGCGAGGACGCGCGACTCGCAGCAGCGCGCGACTTTGGGGGGATCACGCAAGTGAAGCAAATCTACCGGGAGGTTCGATCGCTGATGTGGCCGGAGGACGTGCGACTGGACGTGAAGTACGCGGTGCGGCGAATGATCAAGGAGCCCGGCTTCACGTTGGTCGCTGTAGGGACGCTCGCCTTGGGCATTGGCGTCACGACCGCGATCTTCTCGATCATGAACGCTGTCTTGCTGAAATCGCTCCCATATCCAGAACCCGATCGACTGGTCGTGCTCTACTCACAGACAGCCAGCTGGCAGAAGATGTCCTCGTCCTATGCCAATTTCCTCGACTGGGCGCGCGAGAACCGCTCCTTTTCGGATCTTGCCGCGTTCCGGCCGGACGACATGAACCTGATTGGGCTGGGCCAGCCTGAACGAGTACCTGTGGAAATGGTCTCGGCCAGCTTCTTTCGGTTGCTTGGGGTGCAGCCGATTCATGGTCGTGCCCTCCTTCCTGCTGACGATCAATTGGGCGCGGTGCCGGTGGCGCTGATCAGCGAGAGCTTCTGGAAACGAAAGTTCGGCTCTTCGCCGACCGCCGTGGGTCAGACCCTAACGCTGAGTGGGACCTCATACGTCATCATTGGCGTCATCCCGGCCACGTTTCAGAACTACGCTGGAAACTTCCACCGCCGCGACGTGTATCTGCCAATTGGCGCGTGGAATGCGCCAGGGTTTCGCAATCGCCAGGTGTCTATGGGGATGGACGTGATCGGACGCTTGAAGCCAAGTGTCGGTCTTGAACAGGCCAGCGCTGAGATGCAGAGCGTCGCCCAGAGTCTCGCCGAGCAGTATCCCGTGGTCAACAAAGGAATCGGCATCACACTGGTTCCTCTCAAGTCGGCCGTTGTTGGATCTGTCAGCCCGCTCCTCGTGCTCCTTGTCACGGCCGTGCTGTTTGTGCTCCTGATCGCAGGTGTGAATGTCGCCAACCTCTTGCTGGCACGCTCCAGCCGCCGCGCAACCGAAGTCGCGATTCGCGCGGCGCTGGGCGCGAGCCGGACCCGCATTGTCCGGCAATTTCTGACCGAAAGCGTGCTGTTGGCAATGGCAGGAGGCGGTCTCGGGGTGCTGGCCGCTTTTTGGGGAACCGAGGCTGCGCTCACGGAACTGCCGAACGTGATGCTGCCTCGAGCCGAGGAGATCCGCGTCGACCAGCGCGTGCTGTTGTTCACGACCATCGCATCCGTCGCCGTCGGCGTTCTCTTCGGGTTGGTTCCAGCATTCAAAGCCTCGCGCCTCGACCTTCACGCAGGGCTGATAGAGCGAGGACCGCGTGCGGGTGGTGCCCACCATCGCGCCCAAGGCGTGTTCGTGGTCTTGGAAATCGCGCTCGCCTGCGTCCTGTTGGTTGGAGCGGGACTGATGATCCGCAGTCTCGTTACCGTTCTACGCATCGATCCCGGATTCAACACCGATCGACTTCTGGTCGCGCGCGTCTCGTTTCCTGTGTCGGTCACGACGCCAGACCATGTGATGGCGGTGTGGCGGGAGATGAGCCAGGCATTCAAGACCGTTCCGGGTCTTCAGGAGGCGTCCCTCAGCCTCGATTCAGTACCGATGACCGGCAACTTCAGCACGCTGCCCTTCTGGCTGCAGGGAGACGCAAGGCCATCGACAGCGGCGGAGATGAAGTGGGCGATCTCTTACATCGTGGACGCCAACTATCTGAAGGTCACCCGCATTCCACTGCGGCGCGGGCGCTTTCTGACCCCCCAAGACAACGAGCATGCATCACCAGTGATTGTGATTGACGATCGGTTTGCCAGGCAACATTTTGCGGATCAGAACCCCGTCGGACGTCGCATCAACATCGACGTTCTAAACATGACGGCCGAAGTCGTGGGAGTCGTGGGACACGTGAAACAGTCGGGCCTCGACGAGAGCGAGACGTCCGACCGGGCGCAATGTTATCTCTCGATCTTCCAGCTGCCGGCTCATGTGATGCCCCTTGCCGCCAGAGATATCGGTATGGTGCTCCGGACCGCTGATGCGCCGCTCGCGCAAGTCGACCCGGTTCGACGCGCATTGGAACGGATCAATGGTCAATTGGTCATGTACGGTGAGCAGGCCATGGACGGAATCATTTCGGACCGGCTGGTGACGCGTCGCTTTTCGATGATTGTGCTCGGAATCTTTGCCGCGCTGGCGCTGTTGATGGCCTGCGTGGGAATCTATGGGGTGATTTGGCACTGGGTGGGAGAGCGAACGCACGAAATCGCCATCCGTGTTGCGCTTGGAGCCGAGCGGCGGGATATCGTGCAGATGGTGCTTCGGGACGGCGCGAAGCTGATAGTGGCGGGTGTCATCATCGGCCTCGCCGCCGCTCTTGGGCTCGCTCGCCTTATGAGCAGTATGCTATTCGGGATCAGCACGCATGATCCGCTCTCGGTGGCCGGAGTGACGAGCGTGTTGACGTTCGTCGCGTTCGCGGCGTGCTATGTCCCCGCGCGGCGTGCCACTCGCGTCGATCCGCTGGCCGCGCTGAGAACCGACTGATCCAAGGCAGCCCGGACGAGAGCACTAGCTGCGCGAGGCGCAGCGCCCGCGCGCGGCCATCCGCGCGCTGCGGACATCGCGCGGATCAACGTGCGGACATCAGTCGGCGCCGTCGGCCGACCCGTTCGGCGGCGACTCTTCCATGCCCAGAACAGGCGGAAGCCTTGACGGTGCGATTAACATCGTGCAGAACGGAGTACATCAGTGTTCATGACACATCGTCACCGGGTGATGGCCGCGAGCCTCGGCATCGTGACGAGTTGGGCCGTCGCTGCCGGTGCGCAACGCCCTCAGAGGAACCTGCCACTCGATCCGCCCCGCGAGCGCGGTTCCAGCATCACGCCCGCGTACGAAGGCTGGTACGCGAATCCCGACGGCAGTTTCAGTATGCTCATCGGCTACTACAACCGGAATACCAAGGAAGCCCTCGACATCCCAGTGGGGCCGAACAACCGCTTCGAACCGGGCGCCCTCGATCAAGGGCAGCCGACGCACTTTGAGGTCGGACGGCAATGGGGAGTCTTTGTCGTCAAAGTGCCGAAGGATTTCGGAACGAAGACGGTCACATGGACCATCGTGTCGAACGGCGAGGCACAGTCGGTTCCGTTCACCCTCCACAAGGGCTATCCCATCAGTCCGTACAAGGAACTCGGCATGGGCAACCAGCCACCGGTCCTCGCCTTTTCACAGGGTGGCGCGAAGGTGACCGGTCCGCCCGTGGGGGTGTCCGGCAGCCTCACCGCAACCGTGAACCAGCCCGTCGCGATCAGCGTCTGGGTGGAGGATCCCAAGGCGCCGGGTGAGGCCGAGCCACCGCCGGCGCTGTTTGGGCCCGTTGCCAAGGTGGCGACCGTCTCGTTCCACAAGTTTCGCGGTCCCGGAAAGGTGACCTTCGACAAGGGGCGGATCCCCGTCGACCAACAGGGCGCGATGATCAGCGCCGCGGCAACCTTCGACGCCCCTGGCGATTACCTGCTGCGCGTGCAGGCCAACGACGAATCGGGTGAGGGAGGCTTCGGCTTTCAGTGCTGCTGGACCAACACCTACGTGAAAGTGACCGTGCAGTAGAATAGGCGGGGAGCACCACTATGATGCGACTGACGTATGGACACGCGCGGAACCTGGCGGTCGGTGCGTGGGCGCTGAGTGCGGCGCTGATGCTGCCAGCCGCGGCCGCAGCCGCCGACGCCGCGAAGACGCCGACGTTCACCAGGGACATCGCGCCGATCTTCCAGGAGAAATGCGAAGCGTGCCACCGGCCCGATTCGATGGCGCCGATGTCGCTCATGACATACACCGAGGCGCGGCCGTGGGCGCGCTCGATCAAGGCCCGCGTCGGCGATCGCCAGATGCCGCCGTGGCAAATCGATCGGACCGTCGGCATTCAGAAATTCAAGAATGACCGATCCCTCACAGACGACCAGGTCGAGACCATCGTCCGCTGGGTGGACGCCGGTGCGCCGCAGGGCGACGCCAAAGACATGCCCGCCGCCAAACACTGGCCTGACGGTCAGGGCTGGAACTTCGCGGCGACGTTCGGCCAGAAAGAGCCGGACCTGATCATCAAGTCGTATGACTTCACAATGCCGGCCGTGTCGCAGGACGTCTGGGACAAACGCATCACGCCGTCGGGCATCACCGAGCCGCGCTGGGTTCGAGCGATCGAGATCCGGCCCGAGACGCTGAAGGGCCGCAAGATTACGCATCACGCGATTGCGTACCTCGAACAGACCGAGCCGGGCGTCGTGGCGACGCCGGGTCTGCCCGCACCGTTCATGGAGTGGGCGGTCGGCAAGCAAGGCGAGATGATGCGCCCGGACACCGGCAAGCTGCTCCTGCCCGGTTCCAAGTTCCACTGGGATATTCACTATTCCCAGGCCGGTGAAGAGATCACGAACAAGGTGGAAATGGGCATCTACTTCTACCCGAAGGGACAGGAGCCGAAGTACCGCACGGCGCTGTCGCTCGTCCCGGCCGCACTCGGCACGTTGGACATCCGTCCGAATACCGTCGCTGTGGAGGAAGGCTTCACGACGCTCCGCGAGGCGGCCCGCATCGAGAGCTTCCAGGCGCACATGCACCTGCGCGGTAAGGCGATGATGCTCGAAGCGATCCTGCCGAGCGGCCAGAAGCAAGTGATCAGCCTGGTCAGCGACTTCAACTTCAACTGGATGACTACGTACGTCTACGCGGACGAAGCGGCGCCGCTGTTGCCGAAGGGGACGATCCTCAAGGTGACGGCGTGGCACGACAACACCAGCGCCAAGAAGAGCAATCCTGATCCGAATCAATGGGTGGGATGGGGCGATCGCACGGTGGACGAAATGGCGCACGCGTGGATCAACATCGTCTATATGAAAGACGACGACTTCAAGATCGAGCAGGACAAGCGCCGCGCGAAGGAGACGACGACTCAGCAACAGTAGGCTCCCCGCGTTCTTGCCTGTGTGCCTTCAACGAGGTCGCCTCGTTCGCACACGCCGTCGCGCCATCCAAGCCGCGGCCTTCTTCGCGAAGGATCACCTGTAAAGTTCGGGTGGATCCAGACGGAGAAGGCCTGATATCCCCTTACGAAACCCCTTACGAAATTCTGACGCTGGCTCGACGTGACGCCCAGTGGCTTTTACGCCTGGCGGCAGCGTGCGGAATCGGCGCACGCGCGTGATGACCGTCGCCTGAAGGTACTGGTGCACGCGTCGATGTTCATCTGCGTCAGCGCTTTTCTGCATGCGCTGGGTGCAAGTATTGCGATAGAATCCGGCCCGCTTGAATCACGAGGCGTTCGCACACGGTGGTCGGTTCACTTGGAGGGACACGTCATGACGAGGCGTCGCGCATGGGGTGTGGTCGCGTTCGTGCTCTTGTGCCTGCTGCCGGCTGCGGCACATGCACAGAGTTCACTTACGGGAGTCGTGAAAGACACGTCCGGCGCGGTGCTGCCTGGCGTCACCGTTGAGGCCGCAAGCCCGGTCCTCATCGAGAAGACGCGCTCGGCCATCACCGACTCGACGGGCGGTTATCGCCTGACGGATCTCAGGCCGGGCGTGTACACGATCACCTTCGCCCTCGAAGGGTTTTCCACCGTGAAGCGAGAAGGGCTTGAACTGCCCGCCAACTTCACGATGACGATCAACAGCGAACTGAAGATCGGGGCCCTCGAGGAAACGCTGACCGTGACTGGTTCGTCGCCGACGGTCGACGTCCAGAGCACCGCGAAAACCCAAGTCCTCAACCGGGACGCGCTCGACTCGATCCCGACCGGCCGCACGATTCAAGGCATGGGGCAGCTCATCACGGGCGTGTCGCTGAACATCCCGGACGTCGGAGGCTCACGCGCGATGCAGCAGACCTACATGTCGACGCACGGCCTCGGGGCCTCGCAGACCACCGTCCAGGTGGACGGGCTGATGGTGAACGGGCTCGATGGCGACGGCGCGGTGCAGAACTACTTCAACAGCTCGATGAGCCAGGAGATGGTCTACGCGACCAGCGGCGCCGGGGCTGACGTCTCGGGCGGGGGCGTCCGGCTGAACATGATCCCTCGGGACGGCGGCAACACGCTGAAGGGCAGTGTCTTTCTCGGCTACCAGGATCAGAGCTTCCAGTCGAGCAACCTCACGGATTCCCTGAAGGCTCGCGGCGTAAAGACGCCCGACGGCATCGCAAAGCTCTATAACGTCGAGGGTTCCGTGGGCGGACCGATCAAGAAAGACCAGATCTGGTTCTTCG
>WNEY01001701.1_pt1 | contig 15735 bp, 12 predicted proteins | sample 5400531 | NCBI WGS metagenome assembly WNEY01 (sample SAMN13153338, study PRJNA577476) | soil metagenome | isolation source: 200 cm saprolite under Douglas fir tree site 1 | place: USA:California | collected 2015-04-18
CCGCCCTCGACCACCTTGCGGCCAAGCTGGGCAAGCTCGGCCCCGCCAGCGCGTTCCGGATCGAGCAAAGCGTAGAGGCGAAGATCGACCATCACCGCACCTTGGCGCGCCGCGCCAGCGTCTCCCGGTCGAGCCGGTAGAGCGCATCGAGGATCTCGGCCGCAAAGCTGCCGGGGCCGCGGGCGCTCGCCGCCGCGACCTCGCCGGCAACGCCGAGCGCCAGCAGCGCCGCCACGGTCGCGAGCCAGGGATCGCTCTCGACCGCGAGGCATGCCGCCACCAGCGCCGAGGCGACGCAGCCCATGGCGGTGACGCGCGACATCAGGGCATGGCCGTTGCCGAGCGCGGCGAGCCGCGCGCCGTCGGTGACGAGGTCGACCTCGCCGGTGAGGCCGATGACGGTGAGCGCATCGAGCGCGTAGCGCCGCAACGCCTCGGCCTCCGGCTCGACCTCCGCCAGCGCGGTGAACTCGGCGCCGTTGAGGCGCAGCGCCCGCGGGGTGCGCACGACGAGCGTCCTGGCGTATGCGGCGCGTGCCGGCGACCGGTCGATCAGCACCGGATCGAGCACCCACGGCAGTCCTTCCTCGGCCGCCACCTCGATCGCCGTGTCGGCCGCCTCGCGGCGCTCCTTGTCGAAGGTGCCGAGGTTGACGAGCAGCGCGTCGGCGCGCGCAACGAACGCCCCGATTTCCTCGGGCGAGATGGTCATCGACGGGCGCGCGCCGGCGGCGAGCAGCAGGTTCGCGGTAAAGTTCTGCGCAACCGCGTTGGTGATGCAGTGCACGCGCGGACGCCGCGCGCGCACGCGCTCGAGAATTTCGCCGCTCGTCGCGGCGAGTTCCGCGGTCGATCTGTGAGGGCTGTCGGGATCGCGCATCTCCGCTCCCTCCGCCGGCATGACCCGGATCAGGTTCGATGGGTTGGCGCAACGCCTCTCAGCCCGACGCACGGCGCCGGGCACCCCATAGAGATTGCATGGGATACCTAGCGCCTCGACGGCGGGGGTTCAAGATGGCGCCCTGCCGAGCGAAGCGGAGGGAGCGAGCCCGCAGGGCCGGCGCCTTGTCAAGGCGGCATGATTTTGCTGGATTGCGCCACGACCCCGGGGGCAGGAGGCGTCGATGGTTCCCTTCTTCGTCCAGATCAAGTGCAACCTCGGCAAGTCCTACGAGGTGGCGAACAAGCTCGCGGACGCCGAAATCGCTTCCGAGATCTACTCGACCGCCGGTGACTTCGATCTCCTGGTGAAGTTCTACGTCGAGGACGGCACCGACATCGGCCATTTCATCAACGAACGGGTGCAGGTCATCCCCGGCATTCAGGACACCCGGACCATCATCACGTTCAAGGCATTCTGAGCGACGCCCCTTTACCCCGGGCTCGGCGTGCGCGCCTTGGCGCGGGCGAGCGCCCGTTCGATGCGCAGCTGGCGCTCGCGCCAGATCACGAACAGGCCGGCGCCGGCGACGATCGCTGCGCCGAAGAACACCAGCGCCTTCGGGGTCTCGCCGAACAAGGCATAGCCGAGCACGAAGGCCCACGGCATCGCCGTGTAGTCGAACGGCGCCACCACCGAGGCCGGCGCGTAGCGATAGCTCTCGGTGAGCAGGATGTGCGAGATGCCGCCCAGCACGCCGATCGCGACGAGCGCGGCCAGCTCCGCCCCGGTCGGCGGGTGCCAGGCGAACGGCAGCGTGAGCGCGCCGGCGATGGTGCAGAACGGCGAAAAGTAGAACACGATCGCCGAGGTGGTCTCGCTGTCGGTGAGGCGGCGTGTCTGGATGACGGTTCCGGCGTTGCAGAAGGCCGCGGCGAGCGCGAACAGCGCGCCGAGTGACTGCGCCGACATCGTGCTGCCGGCCAGCCGGCCGAATTCGAGATAGGGCGCGAGCATCACGAGGACCCCGAGAAAGCCGATCACCACCGCCGACCACCGGTAGACGCGCACGCGCTCCTTCAGGATGATCGCCGCAAGCGCGACCGTGATGAGCGGCGCGGCAAACGAGAGGGTGGTCGCGTCGACCAGCGGCAGCCGCGCCAGCGCCGCGAAGCTCAGGAACATGCCGAACACGCTGATGATGCCGCGGCCCACGTGGCCGAGCGGGCGCCCGGTGCGCACCGCCGTCGAAAGCTCGCGCCGCGCCGCGTAGACGACGACCACCGGCAGGATTGCGAAGGCGCTGCGGAAGAACACCACCTGCCCGACCGGAACGGTGTCGCCGAGCCCGCGGATGAGCGCGGACATCACGGCGAACAGCAGCACCGAGACGAGCTTGAGCAGGATTCCCTTGAAGACATTCATCGGCGGGATGGAGGAGGACCGAAGCAGGAACGCGGCGAGAAGCCGAATTGATCACGTCGGCGCCGGCACTGGAACCCACGACGCGCACATGCATCGCGGCGCGTCAGCGCATAGCGCGGGACCGGTCGGCCGGTGATTGCCGCGTGACCCGCGAGCGCACTGTCACGCCGAGCGGCCGCGTGATCGTCCGCACGGACAAAGTGTGCGACTGACGTCCACGGCGAGGCGCCGGACTGACGCCCGCTGTAACTCAAGGCTGGGCCCCGGCAACGGGGCCCTTTTCTTGCCGGCCAAGCGCGTCAGTGCCGCCGATCGCGCGCGCGATAGTCGTGCGCGGCAATCCCCTCCTGGTCGGACACGACATGCTCCAAGTCGCGCGCCTTCGCGCGAAACTCGTTGCCCATCTCGTTGAGCTCATGGGCGACAGCGAGGTCGTAGCACTCGCGCGCCAGCCGATAGCACCGGCTCGCCTGCGTGCGTAAATAGGCAGCCTCCATGGCGCTCTCCATCGGCAGCGCGCCATCCCTATGTCGGGAACATCACAAAAGCCGCCTTGGTTCCCCGCCGGATGCAAGAATGGCAACATGGTAGGGGTGGGAACGACGAGCGGTCCCCAAGAGCTAGCGGCTTTCCTTCCGCTCGGGAGGCTTGGGGCCCTCGACCGGCGGCAGCGACTTGATATAGGCCGCGACGGCGGCGCGATCGTCGGGGCCAAGCTGGGCGGTGTGGCGCACGACTTCGGACATCTGCGAGCCGACCGAATCTCCCTCGGGCGTCTGCCCGGTTTCGAGCAGATAGGCGATGTCCTTCTCGGACCAATCCTTGAGACCCTTCTGGGTGATATTGGGCACCCAGTCCTTGCCCTCGGGATTGGGGCCGCCGGCGAACCGCTGGGACTTGATGACGCCGCCGAAAAAGTTGCGCGGGCTGTGGCACTCGGCGCAATGGCCCGGCCCCTCGACCAGATAGGCGCCGCGGTTGAACGCCGCCGGCTTGGCCGGATCCGGCTTGAACGGCTCGCCGTCGAGATAGAGCAGCTTCCACAGTCCGAGACCGCGCCGGACGGAGAACGGAAACGGCAGGTCGTGGTCGCGAACCTTGCCGGCCACCGCCGGCAGCGTCTTGAGATAGGCGAGCAGGTCGCGCACGTCGTCGAACGTCATGCGCTGGTACGACGTATAGGGAAAGGCCGGATAGAGATGACTCCCGTCCGGCGAGGTGCCCCTAGTCATGGCAGTGATGAACGCCGCCTCGCTCCAGGCGCCGATGCCGTCGGCGCGGTCGGACGAGATGTTCGGCACGTAGAAAGTGCCGAACGGCGATTTGAGCCCGAGCCCGCCGCCGAGCCGCGTCTTGTCGTCCTGGCCGGGCGTGGCGTGGCACGACGAGCAGCCGCCCGCGTAGAACATCGTCCGGCCGTTGGCGAGGTCGGGCGTATGCGGCCCGAGCGCGCCCGCGGACACCGTCTTCGGCATCGTCAGAATCCAGAAGGCAGCGCCGCCAAGCACCGCCGCTATGATCGCCACAACGACGAGCTTGCGCAGCATTGGCTCTCTCCCTTCCGCTCAACACCCTGCATCTTTGTCGTCATGGCCGGCCCCCGGCACTTCGTTCCGGGGGTGACCCGGCCATCCACGTTCCCCCCCAAACCCTCGCCCCCAAGCGGGGGAGGGAAGGGAGTGGGGCAAAGACGTGGATGCCCGGCACAAGGCCGGGCATGAGCTGAAATCAGCGGTCCTTGCATAAGCCGATGGAGTGCGCCGCATTCTCGCAAAAAAACGAAGGGCGGCGCGTCGCGGACGGCCGCCCCTCGGTTCCCGGCAATGCGCCGCGATCAGCTCTTCTTGACGCGATAGTTCTCGTGGCAGCCGCCGCAGTTCTTGACGATGTTGCTCCATGTCGCCTTGAACGTGTCGAGGTCCTTGACCGCGGTCTGCGCCGCCTTGGCCTCGGCGCCGAACTTAGCGAACCTCGAATCGACGTCCGCCTTGTTCTCCCAGATCTTCGGCAAAGCGGCGGTGTCGCCGCCGGTCTTCGAATTGTCCGGAAACAGCGCGGGCATCTTGGTGGCGGCGTCGATGAAGGTCGTGAAGATCGCCTGCGCCTTGGTGGCATCGAAGGGCGCTTCACCCTTGGCCATGGCGGCGCCGATCTTCGCCTGATCGCCGTTGGCCTTCATCAGCGCCTTGCGGGCGGCGATCGGATCGGACTGGGCCGCGACGGCGGTGATGCCGAGCGCGACAGCCGTAACGGCGAGCACGGTACGGATCATGTGGCTTTCCCCTCCCTGAGGTTTTCCCGGATCGGATCTGCGTTTGCGACAACACCGGTGCCCGTCTCTTATTCCGGAGGACCCATGGGCTCGGCGAGAGGCCGGCCATTCACGATTTCGTGAAGGCTCGGTACTCCTACAGCGTGTGCACGCGGCGTCCTTCCTCGATCGCCTGCCAGACGCGTTCGGGCGTCGCCGGCATGTCGACGTGGCGAATGCGATAGGCGCGCCACAAGGCATCCACAACGGCGTTCATCACCGCGGGGCACGAGCCGATCGCCCCCGCCTCGCCCGCCCCTTTCACGCCGAGCGCGTTGGTCGCGCACTTCACGTTGCGCGTCGCGAATGCAAAGGCCGGGACGTCGCGCGCACGCGGCAGGGCGTAGTCCATCAGGCTCGCGGTGACCAGCTGGCCGGAGCCGCCGTCATAGACGGCGCGCTCCATCAGGGCCTGGCCGATGCCCTGCACCGCGCCGCCATGCACCTGTCCGGCCAGCATCAGCGGATTGAGCGTGACGCCGAAATCGTCGACCACGACGTAATTGAGGATGTCCACGCTGCCGGTCGCCGGATCGATCTCGACCTCGGCGAGGTGCGTGCCGTTCGGATAGGTCGCCTCGGTCGGCGTGAAGACGTCCTCGGTCGCCAGCCGATCGGGCGTGGCCTTGGGGGAGCGGGCAAGCTCGGAGAACGCGATGGCGCGATCGGTGCCGGCGACGCGTACGCGCCCGGCGGCGATCTCAAGATCGGCCGGGCTCGCCTCGAGCACGTCGGCGGCGAGCGCCGTCAGATTGGCGGCAAGCTTCTTCGCCGCACCGGACACCGAGGCACCGCCGCACGGAATGGAGCTCGATCCGCCGGTGCCCAAGCCGGTCGCGATGAGATCGGTGTCGCCCTGCACCACGCGCACCTGCTCCGGCGGCACGTCGAGGTGATCGGCGATCAGTTGCGCATAGGCGGTGTGATGCCCCTGCCCGGTCGATTGCGATCCGATCAGGACGGTGACGAGCCCGTCCTGCTCGAGCCGCACGATTGCGGGCTCCGGGCCGTTGTTGCCGCACGCTTCGATGTAGGTCGCAAAGCCGATGCCGCGCAGCTTGCGCGCCTTCTTCGATTGCACCAGCCGTTTGTTGAATCCCTTCCAGTCCGCCGTGTCCTGCGCCTGCGCGAGATGGCCGGCAAACTCGCCGGAATCGTAAGTCTTGCCGGTCGAGGTGCGGTACGGCATGGCGCCCGGCCGGATGAAGTTCTTGCGGCGCAGGGCGTCGGGCGCGACGCCAAGCTCGCGCGCGGCGGTGTCGACCAGCCGCTCGATCAGATACGCGGCTTCCGGACGCCCGGCCCCGCGATAGGCATCGACCGGAAGCGTGTTGGTGAACGCGCCGCGCACGCGCACGTGACAGGCCGGGATGTCGTAGACGCCCGGGCTCATGCCGGCGCCGAGAAAGGGAATGAACGGCGCGTAGACCGACAGGTACGCGCCCATGTCGGCGATCAGGTCGATCTCGAGCGCGAGGAAACGTCCGCCGCCATCGAGCGCGAGCCGCGCGACGGCGAGGTTGTCGCGGCCCTGGGCGTCGCCGAGGAAATGCTCGCTGCGGTCGGCGACCCATTTGACCGGACGCGCGAGCCGCTCGGCCGCCACCGCGGCGAGCGCGTATTCGCGATAGGTGAACAGCTTGGTGCCGAAGCCGCCGCCTACGTCCGGCGTGATCACGCGCAACCGCTCGGGCGGGATTTTCAGCACGTCCTTGCACAGCACGTCGCGGATCGCATGGCCGCCCTGGCTCGAGAGCGTGAGCGTGATGCGCCCGCTCGCGTCGCAATCGCCGATCACCGCGCGGGTGTCGAGATAGTTGGTGACGAGACGCTGATTGACGAGGGTGAGCGAAACCGTGCGAGCGGCGGCCGCAAAGGCTTGCCCGGTCTTTTGCCTGTCGCCGAGCGACGTCTCGAACGCGAGGTTGCCTTTGATGTCGGGCCACACGAGCGGCGCGCCTTGGGCGAGCGCCGCCGCCGCGTCGACCGCGTGCGGCAGCGGCTGCCATTCGATCGCGATCGCCTCGGCCGCGTCCCTCGCCTGGTCGAGCGTGTCGGCGACCACGAACGCGACCGCATCGCCGACGTGGCGCACGACGTCGCGGGCGAGCACCGGATAGGGCGGCACGGCGATCTGCGTGTCCGGCAACGCGACTTGGCAGGGCAGTGGACCGAGGCCGGCGATGTCCTCGGCCGTGAGCACGAGCCGCGTCCCCGCCTTGGCCAGCGCGGCCGCCGTGTCGGCGATGCGGAACCGCGCGTGGGCGTGCGGCGAGCGCAGCACCGTCGCGTGGAGGACGCCCGCGGGCGCATGGTCGGACACGTAGCGGCCCGCGCCGCGCACGAATGCGTCGTCTTCCTTGCGCAGGACCGGCTGGCCGAAACCGAATTTCGTGGGCTGCATGATGCGCTCTCGGGTTTACGGGGAATGAAGCGACGCGACACGCGGGCGCCGCGATCTTAAGCTTGCGGCGCGAGTTGCAAAACCGCATTGTCCGCGCGGTCCGCCGGCCGGCATTGGAACTGGCCGGACCATGAGCAGGATATCGGCGCCGTTCCGATCGTGCGTGACGGCCGGGACGCCGGAGTGGCAATGCCGACGGGCAAGCTGACGATATCGATCGATCTCGAACTGGCCTGGGGCTGGTGGGACATCCTCACCCCCGAGATCCTTCGCAACGCGGAAACCGCCGAGCGTCCCATTTGCGACGCTCTGCTCGAGCTGTTCGATCGTCACCGGATCCCCGCGACCTGGGCGGTGGTGGCGGCGGTGCTCGACGAGGCGAGTGCGCGGGCGCGGCCCGGCAATATGCGATCGTGGCACGCGCCGGACATTATCGAGCGCATCGTCAAGGCCAAGGCCGCCCATGAGATCGGAAGCCATGGCGGCCGGCACGTCTACTACGACGCCATCCCGGCTTCGCAGGCGCAGGACGACCTCGACTTTGCCAGGGACGTCCATCGCGCCAACGCATTGCCGTTCGAGTCCTTCGTCTTCCCGCGCAACGCCATCGGGCATCTCGATATCCTGTCCCGTGCCGGCGTGCGCACGTTTCGCGGACCGGACACCGGCTGGGTGCGCGCGGCCGGCAATGCGCCGCCGATCCTGCGGAAGATCGTCACCTTCAGCGACAAGCTCCTTCCCATCCCGCCGGCCCCGGCGCGGGCGCAACGGCACGGCACGCTGATCGATATTCCGGGCTCCATGCTGCTGCCCGGCCGCGACGGCGCGCGCCGTTTCATCCTGCCGCAGGTGACCCGGGCCAAATTGAGAATGGGGCTTAAGCGCGCGCGCCGAACCGGCGAGACGTTTCATTTCTGGTTCCACCCGTGCAATTTCTATTATCGCCGCGAGGAGCAACTTGCCACGCTGGCGTGGTTCCTGGAGCACGCGGCCGAGGAAGCAAGCCGCGGCCGCATCGAGATCCGCACGATGCGCGCTTATACGGGGAGCGCCGCGGGCGGAGCCAGGGCGGCCGCATGAGCGAAGAAGTCAAGCCGCCACGCGCAGGCGGCCACCTCGTCGTGCCGGCAAAATCCATCGACGAAGACAAGCTCACCGAATTCGCCGCCGCGGTCTGGCCGGAGCGCCCGCGCGATCGCATCCTGGCGAGCTGGTGGCGGCGCGCCGCGCCGGACTGCGCGGTTGCGGCGATCGCGGGCGCACGTATGGTCGGTCTGTGTGCAGGACGCCCGTCCGAGTGGATGATCGACGGTCGCGCTCATCCGGTGGTCGCGATCTGCGATTGGTACGTTGCGCCCGACCACGAGGGCAAGCTGCTCGGCCGGCGCCTGGTGCGGCGGTTCGAGGCGCCGGATCGCATGCTCTATGCGTTCTCCATTTCCGATGTGGCGATCGACTATCTCAGCCGGCTCGGCTGGGTCGGTCCCTATCCGTCGAGCCTGATGGTGCTGCCGCTCCCGCGCCTGGCGCGAGTCCCGCTCGCCGCGCTGCGGCGCCGGAGCAGGCTCGATCTCCAGGACCATGAGGTCGCTGGTGGAGGAGTGCTTGGCCCCCTCGCGGCCGTTCTGGATCACATCGAAGCGCGCCGCAGGGAACACGCGCTCGCGCACATGAAGCGCGGCGCTGCGGAATGGTCGTGGCGTCTGTCCGTCTGCGGCGAGCGCCGTTACCGCTTTTGCGTGGCGCGCCGCGCCGGCGAGCCGACCGGCTACGTTGCGGTGCGGCGCATGACGCCGGGAAGCAGCCGCTTGTTGGGCAATCTCGACGGCGCCATCGTCACCGATCTCGTCGCGGTCGACGACGACCCGGCGACGTTGCGGGCGCTCGCCTTCAGGGCGGTGGAGATTGCCGCCGAACTGCGGGCGGCGGTCGTGCTGATGGCGACGACCGCGCCGGCCCATCGCCAGGCCCTGGCCGCGACCGGCTTCCTGTCGCCGGGTTTCCCCCTGCTCGGGCGCCAGCTGCAGCGCCGTTCGCCCGTGTTCATGTGGCTGCCGAAGGGGCCGGGCGCCGGCCTTGCCGCCGACGCCGTGGAAATCACCTTCGCGGATTCGGACGTGGACCTCGCGCTCTGACCGTCCGCGCGCGTGCCCGCCTGGACTTGGCGGAGCCTCTCTGCTTTCGTCCCGCCGGCTAATGGTCAAGGCGCGGGGCGGCGCGTTGCGATGGATGCAATGACGGAGAAAACGCCCTCGTTATCGACGGCGCCCGCGCCGGGTGGCCGCCGCATTCGGCGTGCCGCCCGCGAAATCGGCCTGCACATCGCGATCATGATCGTCACGCTTGCCGCCATCGAATTGATGCTGCGTTTCGTCGATCTGCGTGAGCTGCGCGACGGCTACGGCGCCGGCTATTCCCTCGTCCATCGCTACGATCCGGAACTCGGCTGGCTGCCGATTGCAAACACGGTTGGGGCGTTCGGAGGATCACGCACGATCACCGTTCGACACAACAGTCTCGGCCTGCGCGACGTCGAGCCCGATCGCGCGGGGCGCCCGACGGTCGTGTTTCTCGGCGATTCATTTGTCTGGGGTTACGACGTCGAGGAGAGCGAGCGGTTCACCGAGCTGCTGCGCGGTGATCTTGTCGGGATGCGAATCGTCAACGCCGGCATTTCCGGCTATGGCACCGACCAGGAGTATCTGCTGCTAAATCGGATCTGGGGCACGGTCGCGCCGAATGTCGTGGTGTTGATTTTTTGTGTCGACAACGATCGTGACGACAACACGTCGAACATGCGTTACGGCGGCTACTACAAGCCTTATGTCGAGGGGACGGCGGACGGCGCATGGCGCTTCGCCGGCCAGCCGGTGCCCCGGTCGCGGCACTTTTACTTTACCGACGATCGATTGGTCAAACATCTGTGGTTGGCGCGGGCCGCGCTCACCGGCTACATCTATTGGCGCTATCCCGAGATCGCCGTCCCCGATCCGACCGAACACCTGCTCGCAACGATGCGCGAATTTGTCGAATCCCGGGGCGCAAAATTCCTGGTCGGACTGCAATATCGCGAGCCGCGGCTCGAGGCGTTCCTGCAGGCGCAGCACATTCCCTACACGTCGTTCGACGGGGCGGAATCAGCGCTGGTGCGGGGCAATCACTGGACGGCGAAAGGCCACGCGCTGGTGGCAGACCGGCTGCGGGCGCTGCTGACGGCAACCGGCGTCGCCGTTCCGGCAAAGCCTCAGTAGAGACAGGGCGGCCCGAGCCGGCGCTCATTCCGCCGCATGCGGCGCCGGCCGCGGCGCGGCCGCCCGCCGGCGGCCGAGGCCGGCGATCCAGCGGCACACCACGTAGAAGGCCGGCGTGAAAATAAGCCCGAACACGGTCACGCCGATCATGCCGGAGAACACCGCGGTGCCGAGCGTCTGGCGCAGCTCGGCGCCCGCGCCGATCGCCCACACCAGCGGCGCGACGCCGAAGATGAACGCGAACGAGGTCATCAGGATCGGCCGCAGGCGCAGGCGCGCCGCCTCGACCGCGGCGGCGAAGCGGTCGCGCCCCTGGTCCTCCAGCTGCTTGGCGAACTCGACGATCAGGATCGCGTTCTTGGCGGCGAGCCCGATCAGCACGATGAAGCCGACCTGGGTGAGGATGTTGTTGTCCTGGCCGCGCAGGATGACCCCGCTGATCGCCGCGACCAGGCACATCGGCACGATCAGGATGATGGCGAGCGGCAGGGTCAGGCTTTCGTATTGGGCGGCGAGCACGAGGAACACGAAGACGACCGCGAGCACGAAGGCGAACAGCGCGGTGCTCCCCGCGCGCAGCTGCTGGAACGCGAGCGTGGTCCACTCGAAATTGAAGCCCTCGGGCAAGGTCTCGGCGGCGAGCTTTTCCATGATCTGGATCGCCTCGCCCTGGGAGAAGCCGGGCGCCGCGGCGCCGTCGAGCTCGGCGGCGGGATAGAGATTGTAGCGGGGCACGCGGTACGGGCCGGAAATGTCGCGCACCGTGGTGAACGAGCCGAGCGGCACGGTGTCGCCGCTCGAATTGCGCACCCTGATCCTGAGCACGTCCTTGGTATCGAGCCGGTACGCGCTGTCGGCCTGCGCCATGACGCGGTAGACCCGGCCGAACAGGTTGAAGTCGTTGATGTAGGACGAGCCGATATAGGTCTGCAGCGCGCTGAACACGTCGGGCACGTTGATGCCGAGGAGCTGTGCCTTGGTGCGGTCGATGTCGAGATAGAGCTGCGGGGTCGCGGTCTCGAACAGGGAGAACACCTGGGTGACGCCCCGCGTCTGCGCGGCGCGGCCCATCATGGCGAGAACCGCGCCCTGCAGCGCCTGCGAGCCGCGTCCGCCGCGATCCTCGACCATCATGCGGAAGCCGCCGGCATTGCCGATGCCGGACACCGGCGGCGGCGCGACCACAACGATGAAGCCTTCCTGGATCGCCGACAGGCGCCCGAACAAATTCCCGATGATGCCGGACGCCGATTTCTGCGGATCGCGCGCCCGCTCCGTGAACGGATCGAGGGTAACGAAGATGGCGCCCGCATTGGGCGCGTTGGTGAAGGTGGCGCCGGAAAAGCCGACGATGTTCACCGCATGGGCGACGCCCGGCACCTGGAGCGCGATGTCGACCGCGCGCCGATTGACCGCGTCGGTGCGCGCGAGCGACGCCCCGCCCGGCAACTGCGTGATGATGATGAGATAGCCGCGGTCGAGCTGCGGGATGAAGCCCTGCGGGGTGCGGCGGAATTCGTTGAGGCCGAAGGCGAGCACCCCGGCATAGACCACCAGAACGACGACCGCGAACCGCACCACGCGGCCGGCGAGCCAGCCGTATCCACGCGCCACCGCGTCGAAGCCGATGTTGAACAGCCGGAAGAAGCCGCGGATCGGCCGCCCCAGGCCGCGCGGCCGGCGGTGCTCGTGCGGCTTGAGCAGCAGCGCGCACATGGCGGGCGACAGCGTGAGCGAGACGACGAGCGATATGATGGTGGCGCCCGCGATGGTCAGCGCGAACTGGCGATAGAACTGGCCGGAAATGCCGGTGATGAAGGCGGACGGAATAAACACGGCACAGAGCACGAGCGCGATGGCGATCAGGGCCGAGCCGACCTCGTCCATGCTCCGCCGCGCCGCCTCGCGCGGCCGCAGCCCCGCGGCGATGTTGCGTTCCACGTTCTCGACCACGACGATCGCATCGTCGACGACGATGCCGATCGCCAGCACCAGCCCGAACAGCGACAGGTTGTTCAGGGTGAAGCCGAACGCCGCCATGAAGAAGAAGGTGCCGACCAGCGACACCGGGATGGCGACGAGCGGAATGACCGCGGCGCGCCAGGTCTGCAGGAACAGAATGACCACGAGCACGACGAGCCCCACCGCCTCGAGGATCGTCTCCTGCACCGCCTCGACCGACTGCTGGATGAACTGGGTCGGGTCATAGACGATGGTGTACTTCAGCCCCTCGGGAAAGCGCTTGGCGAGCTGCTCCATCGTGGTGCGGATCGCCTTGTCGGTAGCAAGCGCATTCGAGCCGGGCCGCTGGAACACGCCGAGCGCCACCGCCGGGTCGCGATCGAGATAGGAGTTGGTCGTGTAATCGAGCCCGGCCAGCTCGATGCGCGCCACGTCCTTGAGGCGCACCACGGCGTCCGCCGTGTTTTTCACCACGATCCTGGCGAACTCCTCGGGATCGGCGAGGCGGCCGAGCGTCTGTACCGCCACCTGGAACGCCATCTGGTTCGGCGTCGGCGGCTGATTGAGCACGCCCGAGGCGACCTGGACGTTCTGCCCCTGCAGCGCCCGCGTCACGTCGTTGGAGGTGAGCCCGAGCGCCTGCATGCGGTCCGGATCGAGCCAGATGCGCATGGAGTAGTCGCGGCTGCCGAACACGATGATCGAGCCGACGCCGTCAACCCGGGTGAGTGCGTCGGTGATCTCCAAGGTCGCGTAGTTCGAGATGAACAGCGTGTCGCGCGACTTGTCCGGCGAGTAGAGGTGCACGACCATCATCAGGTCGGGCGAGCTTTTCGCCACCGTCACGCCGATCTGGCGAACGTCCTGGGGCAGCCGCGGCTCGGCGATGCCGACGCGGTTCTGCACCTGCACCTGCGCGATGTCGAGATTGGTGCCGAGGTCGAAGGTCACCGATATGGTGAATTTTCCGTCCGCCGTCGAGTTGGACGACACGTAGAGCATATTCTCGACGCCGTTGATCTGCTGCTCGATCGGCGTGACCACCGTCGAGGCGACGACCTCGGCGCTGGCGCCCGGATATTGCCCGGTGACGTTGATCACCGGCGGAGCGATCTCGGGATATTGGGCAACCGGCAGGCGGAAGAACGAGACGCCGCCGACGATGACGAAGACGATCGAGACGACGGCGGCGAAGATCGGCCGGTCGATGAAGAAGTGCGAGATCCGCATCGGCGCCTCAATCGGCCTTGGCGGTCGGGCCCGTCGCCGGCGCCTCCTGGGCGGTCACCTTGGTGCCGGGGCGCGCGCGCATCAGGCCGTTGACCACGACCCGGTCGTCGGGCGCGACGCCCTGCTTGATCACGCGCAGCCCCCCGGCGGCGGCGTCGCCCAGCGTCACGTATTTCTGCCGCGCGGTGCTCTCCGCATCGACCACCATCACGAACTTGCGCGTCTGCTCGGTGCCGATCGCCGTATCGGGCACCAGCAGCGCATCGTAAGGCGGCGAGCCGGGGACCTGGATGCGGCCGAACATGCCGGGCGTGAACAGCGCCGACGAATTGGGAAGCACCGCGCGCCCGCGGATCGTGCCCGACGACTGGTTGATCGCGTTGTCGACGAAATCCATCCGTCCCTCGTGGGTGAAGTCCGGCTCGTCGAGCAGCTTGAGCTTGACCGGGTTCGACGCCGCGCGGCTTGCCACGTCCTTGCCCGCCTTGGCGGAGCGCTCGTAGCGCAGGTAGGAGGCTTCATCGAACGTGAACTCGAAGCGGATCGGGTCGAGCGAGACGATGGTCGCGAGCAGCGTGGTGTTGCCGCTCGTCCCGCCGGTGACCAGATTTCCGGGCGACACGCGCCGATCGCCGATGCGGCCGTCGACCGGCGCGCGCAGCTCGGTGAACTCGTTGAGGTCGAGCTCGGCCGAGCGCACCAGCGCCTCGTTCGCGGCGACCGCCGCCTCGGCGACGCGCTTGGCCTGCGTGCGCTGGTCGAAGCTCTGCTCCGTGATGGTCTTGTCGCGCACCAGCTGCTGGCCGCGCGCCAGGTCGCTTTCGGTGAACGCCAGGTTGGCGCGCGCCTGCGCGAGATTGGCGCGGGCCTGGTCGAGCGCGATCTGGAAGGGACGGCGGTCGATGGTGAACAGGAGATCGCCCTTCTTCACCAGCTGGCCGTCGATGAAATGCACCGAGGCGAGGTAGCCCGACAGGCGCGCGCGCACCTCGACCGCGTCGATCGCCACGAACCGGCCGACGTATTCGTCCTGATCGACGATGGTGCGCTTGACCGGCTTTGCCACCGTCACCTGGGGCGGCGGCGGGGCCTGCTGGGCGGGCTGCTCGCTGCCGCACGCCGCGAGCAGCGGCGCCGCAAGCAGGAGGCCGGCGGTCACGCCCTTGTGAATCGATATCCGCATGAATGCCCCGTCGACAAATGGTTTTGCCCGGCGGACGCCAGCGCAGCGCGCCGCCGGCGCGATCAATGCCCTACCTTTTCCGCACGCGTTTCGCTTCCCATATGTGCCGCCTGCCGTCCATAGCCTTGGCAAACGTGGCAATCAGATGCTCGATTTCAACCCCAGCCCCATCCTCGACGACGATCCATCGGCGCCGGTCGTGCCGGCGCAGCCGATCGACGTGGCGCACGACGATGCCCTGCTCGATGCCTATTCGCGCGCCGTGACCGAGGTCGCCGACCGCCTGGGTCCGGCGGTGGTGCGCATTGACGTGTGGAAGCGCGAGCGCGCGGCGCGGGCGGGCTCGGGCTCCGGCGTGGTGGTGGCGCCGGACGGGCTCGTGCTCACCAACAGCCACGTGGTCGGCGGCGCAGGCCGGGTCGAGCTGACGACGGTCGAGGGACGCACGCTCTCGGCACGGGTCGTCGGCGACGACCCCCACACCGACCTCGCCCTGGTGCGCGCCGATGCGGCGGTGAGCCTGCCCTCGGCGCAGCTCGGCGATTCCAAGAAGCTGCGGCGCGGCCAGCTCGTGGTGGCGATCGGCAATCCGCTCGGCTTCGAGTCGACGGTGACGGCCGGCGTGGTCTCCGCGCTCGGCCGCTCGCTGCGCGCGCGCACCGGCCGGCTGATCGACGACGTGATCCAGACCGACGCCGCGCTCAACCCCGGCAATTCCGGCGGGCCGCTCGCCTCCTCGCGCGGCGAGGTGATCGGCATCAACACCGCGGTGATCCAGGGCGCCCAGGGCATCTGTTTTGCGGTCGCCTCCAACACGGCGAGCTTCGTGCTCGGCGAGCTGGTGCGGCACGGCCGCGTGCGGCGCGCCTTCATCGGCATCTCGGCGCATCAGGTCTCGATCGCGCGGCGCCTGCAGATCGCGGCCGGCGTCGCGCAGGACAAGGCCGCCATGATCGCGGCGATCGAGCCGGGAAGCCCGTCGGCCAAGGCCGGGCTGATGACCGGCGACATGATCATCGCGCTCGACGGAATGCCGGTCACCGGCGCCGACGATTTGATTCGCCTGCTCACCGGCGAGCGCATCGGCCG
>WNEY01003227.1_pt1 | contig 15729 bp, 18 predicted proteins | sample 5400531 | NCBI WGS metagenome assembly WNEY01 (sample SAMN13153338, study PRJNA577476) | soil metagenome | isolation source: 200 cm saprolite under Douglas fir tree site 1 | place: USA:California | collected 2015-04-18
ACGCGGATGCCGGCTCGGTTTCCGGGTTGTAGTCTGCCTCCGCAAATTCGTCATCCACCTTCTGCAAGAGCCAATTTTCACGAGTTCCCTTTCCCATCTTGGTTTTCAGGACGGTCCATTGACCCCGAAGCTTCGTGCCGTACAAGGCGAATCGCATAAGGCCGTCTTGGAGCGCCACCGCCGCGTCGACTCCTGCCGGTCCGACCATCTCAAATTCGCCGTAGTCCCACACGATGACTTCGCCCGCGCCATATTCGCCTTCAGGAAGAGTTTCCTCGAACAGAAGATAGTCGAGCGGGTGGTCCTCAACATGAATCGCGAGGCGCTTTACCTTGGGATCTTTGCTTGGCCCTTTCGGAACCGCCCACGAGACCAGAGCCGATCCAATTTCCAATCGGAAGTCGTAGTGGAGGCTTCTAGCCCAGTGCTTCTGGACCACGAATCGGCGCCGTGGAGCTCCGGTCCCGGGAGCCCATTCGGGGACGATTGTCTCCGCCATGGCGACGGCCCTGATGGGGCACTCAGGTTTCTGCGTTACTAGACTCTTTGCATTCCAACGTCGTCCTCGTTTGAGCGGACACCCTCGATTACGTCCCTTCGCTTCGCATCCGGAGGGCTGCACAAGAGTCTTACCCGAGCGAGGTTCTCCCTTAGCCATGACCCAGAAGACTCCTGCCTATGGCGCCCGCGCAGCCAAGGCGCCGGTTGCGCCCATGACGATCGAGCGACGCGATCCGGGACCGCACGACGTCGAGATTGAAATTCTCTATTGTGGCATCTGCCACAGCGACGCAGGCCACGAGATCGTCGGCCGAGTCGTATCCCAAGGGGCCCGCGTATCCCGTTATCGCGAGGGCGACCTCGTCGGCGTGGGCTGCTTCGTCGATTCGTGCCGAGCCTGTGCGGAATGCCGCGCGGGCCACGAGATGTTCTGCGAGAAGGGTGCCACGTTCACCTTCGACAGCCTCGAGCAAGACCAGAAGGCTCGGACCTATGGAGGGTACTCGGCGAGCATGGTCGTCGACGAGCGCTACGTGTTGCGAGTTCCGAAGGGGCTGGACCCCTCGCGCGCCGCACCGCTCATGTGCGCGGGCATCACCACGTACTCGCCTCTGCGCCAATTCGGCTGCAAGCCAGGCGACCAGGTCGCTGTCGTGGGCTTGGGCGGTGTCGGCCACATGGCCGTCAAACTGGCGAAATCGATGGGCGCCGACGTCACCGTGCTCAGCACGTCGCCCAGCAAGGAAGAAGCCGCAGCTCGGCTGGGCGCCAACGCGTTCGTCGCCACGAGGGAGCCCGGCGCGCTTGACCCGCTTGCAGGAAAGTTCGACCTCATTATGGACACGGTCAGTGCGCCACACGATCTGGACACGCACTTGGCCCTCCTTCGGAACTTCGGCACCATGGTGCTGCTAGGCTTACCGCCCGACGCCACGTCCGCCACCCCGATTAACGCAAGGTCGCTGGTGTTCGGGAACAAGCGCCTCGCCGGCTCCAACATCGGCGGAATTCCCCAAACGCAAGAGATGCTCGACCACTGCGGGAAGAACGGGATTGTCGCCGACGTCGAGGTCATCACCGCCAGCCAAATCAACGACGCGTACACGCGCATGCAGCGGGGCGACGTGCGCTACCGGTTCGTCATCGACTGCGCCAGCATTCGAGCTTGAGCAAGCGGAGCAAGTGAAGGATATGGACGTCAAGAAAAGCGGTTCTCGATCGTCGAGCGAGGGTCCAACGGAGTGGTTCACGGGCAAGGTGCGCATCGAGCCGCTGTTCCGAGCAAGCGCGCCGGGCCGCGTGCAAGGTGCGAGCGTCACGTTCGAGCCCGGCGCCCGCTCGGCGTGGCATACCCATCCGCTGGGTCAGACGCTCATCGTGACCGCCGGTCGCGGCTTCGTGCAAAGCTGGGGAGGTCCCATCGAAGCGATTCATCCTGGCGATGTGGTCTCGTGTCCGCCGGGAGAGAAGCATTGGCACGGCGCCACGCCGGAAAGCGCGATGACGCACATCGCCATCCAGGAGGAACTCGACGGCAAGGTCGTCAACTGGATGGAGAAAGTCAGCGACGAACTCTACCGGCGAATTCCGTCCGCGAGGGAGGTCGACGGCTGATGACGGTAATCGACGGATGGGAGAACTTCTACGTCATCGTCGGCTCGTCGGCCGGCGCCCTGATCGGATTGCAGTTCGTCGTCATTACGCTCATCGCCTCAAGGCCGATCGGCCAAGTCGAAGCGCAAGCCGGCGGAGCTTTTGCGACGCCCAGCGTCGTTCATTTCGGACTCGTGCTATTGCTGTCGGCGATTGTAAGCGCTCCATGGGACGAAATCACCGTTGTCGCAGTTCTTTGGGGATTATTGGGTCTCGGCGGGGTCGCGTACGTCGTCATCGTGGCCCGCCGTATGCGCAAGCAAGGCGCCTACCGGCCTGTGTTCGAAGACTGGTTGTTTCACGTTCTGCTTCCGTTTGCCGCATACGCAGTTCTGGCGATCTCGGCATCCGCGGCTCCGTCCTACGCGCGCCCGGCCCTGTTCCTCGTCGGCGCGGCAGCGCTGGTGCTGCTCTTGATTGGAATTCATAACGCCTGGGACGCCGTCACCTATCAAGTCTTTGTCAGATCAAGGAAGGACGGGTAAGATGCGGGTTAGGATTTTGGGTTCAGGTTGATGGGCGGGATTTGAACCGGAGCGATTTTCTCCAGGCCGGCGCGAGTCCGGCGGTTTGAGCGGCTTCGTTCTTCGAGTGGGACCGGGCGAGCCGCCTCGGCCCCGTAAATGGTCTGATAGCATGCAGACGTTCGCACATTCAACGGGTGAGAGGAAGACCATGAGCGACCAAATCACAATGCGGAAGTTCCGCTCGCCGACGTGGCCACGGCGATGAGCCGTGACTAAGCAGTCTCCGCCACGGAACCGGTCAGTCTCGCTCGGTCTTGGCGTGAAGCATCGAACCCAGCGGTCCGAGCCCGAAGCAGTCGCCGGTTGATTCAAAGCTCCGAGTGGGTCCAGAACCGATCCTGAACGACTCGACCTGAACCGAATGGAGAGAATCGGAAAGATGCTCCCGACGGAGAGGTCGGCTCCCAGGCCTTGCGACCCAGCGGTCCTCCATAGGGGTATTCCACTGGCAAACAGTTGGGCCAATCTCCCTTTCTTTTTGGTCGCTTCATGAATTTGACGAATCCAGAGGGATGCGCGTCTCCGCCGGATCGTCCATGGCTCGAAGCCTAAAGGGGTTCTATCTGCAGAAGAACTGCACGAGGACGATCAGCAGCTTCGCGTCGTTCAGTCGCGGTTGTGTCCTGCCCTCACCCAAACGTGCAATCAACGGTGACCTTATCCATGACGCTCTTGAGGACAGCCAGCTCTTTTTGATTGAGTCGCGCGACAAAGAGATCGGAGACCCGGCGCAGGTGGACCGGCGCCGCCTCGCTCCCGACGGGCAACAAACCCGCGCCGGATAACATGCACGGCGGAAGCAATATGGCTCGACGGAGCAATGGCCATGGCTGCATGAAGACGCTGCCACTGTGGCGTCGCGTCGGCAGGGTTCGTCCTAGCGTCTGGGAGACTTTGAGACAACTCCCGAGGGGCTCGGAATCCACGTATCCTTGCTCGGTTGAGCAAGATGACGGCACTTACTGGCCCCGAGTCCTGTTCGCGGAACGTAAGGACTACGATCAATGGTATCACGGCACATATGGGATGAATGAGCCATTTCTCGATGTGGAGATTGTCAAGTACGTAGGACCCAGCCCGTCAAAGACGCCGGTCGAGATTGAGAAGAGGATGTACCGTCACGGAGAAACCCACATGGGCGGGTTCGTCGTCACATTCGTGCTGCGAGATGGGACACAATTCGTTCACGGGGGCGGCGACTTCTGCGAGTTCGTCTCGGTCCCAGACGGATACTTGCCGGATGACATCGTGGACGTTGGCTTCGAGGGCCATTCCCGTACCGACCTTGGGAAGATCAAGTGGCTCAAGTCACCTGATTGGAAGTGGTGCATCTTCAACCAACCGTGACGGCGTGGCTTCGGCCCGTGTTTGGCGCGTTCACTGACCAACCCCGTCTGGTTACCGCTGGGGCCGGTAGCGAACCGGCGCGGGTATGCTCCCGACGGAGAGTTCGGCCCCCAGGCCTTGCTACCCACCAGTCCTCCATAGGGGTATTCCACTGGCAAACATTTTGGGCCTACGGTTTGGCTTTGGCGTGCGCCTGCCTTGCTCGAGGCGGTCATGGGTGCTCTGTGGCAGGGCAGTCAGGGACGCCCCCTAATGTCGCCTGTCCCTTCATGCCGGGCCCTCGTGGCCCGGCGCTTTCACTCACCAGTCCCGAATGCTCCTTAAGGCGTCAGCGCAGTCAATGAGCGGGAGAGGATGCGCTCTGGCGAACTCGATTACGCTAGGAAATTTCGTCAACGATGTACGAATGGAGTCCGAGTTTCTTAGCGGCTGCCTCACCTTCTGCGGTTAGGAGCGCCCGGAAGTTCGCGGGTCCAATCTCTTCGACAACGACCAACCCTGCACGCTCGAGATTGCCGACCTCGGTCATCAGGACGTTGTAGTCCACGGCTTTGAACGCCCCGAGGAGCTCGTTCTTCGTCACGCCTACCGCTCCACGCCTCGCCGCGAACGTCAAAATGCGATTCCCGACGACCCGTCCGGCTCGCCTCTCCCTCGATTTCGAGAGGACATTGTTCACAACTGCTTCGAGGAGAAGGCTCATCGCACGCTCCACCTCCGCGCCGGTTTTTGCGCTGACGAGAGAGTAGGGGACGTCCGGGAAGACCGCTCGGAGCCTGTCGCGGAATCCGGGAGGGACGACGGGATCGGAGAGGAGGTCCGTTTTGTTGAGCAGGACTCGGGACGGTATCGCCCCAGCAATCGATCGGACGACGTTTGCCCACTCGATGAGGGCGTCGAACGTCTCGGAGCGCGTCACGTCGCACACGGCGACGAAGCCGTGGGCACCCCAGAACAGCGCGTCACGGAAAAGGTCCCGGGCGCTGTGCTCCCCCATGAGGTCGAACAGCGCCACCTCCGCCTCGACCTTCTCCTCCGCGGCGATCTCCTTGACGAACTGGAGGAGGTGCATCTTCGTCCCGAGGGTTCCCTGGTATGCGTCAGAGAACGTATCGAAGACGTACCGCTGAATTAGGCTCGTCTTTCCAACACTTCGATCGCCGACGACGCAGATTTTCAGCTGCATCCGGCGGATCTGGGAGGGCACGGTCGCTCAGAGACTACACGACTCTTCAAGGTGTGGGCGTTATTCGTCCGAGTGAGAAGTTGAGCTCCGCAGAACGACCTCTTCGGTTCGTCTGCCGGAACGATGCGGCACTCCGAGGAGACGGGATTCCAGCGTCCGGATCGGTATCAGCGTGCGGCCTCCAACCAACTCCATTTATCCATACTGCTCAAGGATCTGGTCGATCGCCTGCGCCGCCCGTGTCAGCTCGTGCAAAACCAGGCCCAGATTCGCTTCTCGATCATACAATGCCAGGACGATCGCTTCCGGGCCCGCCCCGATCGCGATCATTTTGCCCGCCGAACACTCGATGATGACGCGCTCGACGGCTCCCTGATGCAGCTCTTGGGCCGCGGAGGCCGCTCCGCCCACAGTCGCCGCCGCCATCGCCGCGGCCAAGCGGGGGTCCTGCCCTGGCGCCACGTGATGAACGATAACGAGCCCATCCCGGCGAGTGACGGTGAGGGATCGAACGGGGCTGAGCCGGCGCGTCCGCTCAATCGCGGCCTCAAGTCGTTCCCCCAGGCTCGGGGGACCTCCGTCCACCACCGGATCACCTCCGCCGGCGGTGGCTCGCCGCGTTCAGCCTAGCATCGGATGGACGGCAAACTCGCACGCTGCATCTCCCTTCGCCTGACATTTCAGTTCGTCGCAGACAACATTTGGGATTTCCGTGATTCGGTTTGTCAGGCCGCTGAGGAGTCCCCTCAAGAAATGGCACACCGGGGTCGGAGCCAAAGGTCCGTGCTGACCGCTCTCGAAGGTGTCATAGACCGTTGCGACGGCGCGTTGCGCCTGTCGCTCCAGCCTCAGGGTGCGAACATCCCCAAGTCCCGCAGAGTAAAGATGCTCTCGGACAGCTCGGACAAACGAATCGTCATCGGGAGGCTTCCACGTCTCCATGACGAAGTCGAACGTGGTCGACCCGGCGTCAAATCCGGCCCGATAGAGGACGGCGGGGGCTCCGGGCCCAAGGATCCGAAACATCGACTTCCAAAGATGCGTCGTCCGGGTCTTCTGCAGAACGTCCGCTCTCTCACGTCTTGCGCGCTCAATCGCGTATCGAATCGCACGTGACACCGAGCTGCCGTCCATCCGGCCTTTCAGCAAATAGTCCTGCGCGCCCGTACGAACCGCCTGAACGGCCAATTCCTCGTCGTCGAGGCCGGTGAGCACCACGATGGGAATGCCCCGGGCGTGTTTCACCGCCCCCACAATCGTATCGAGACCCCGGCTGTCCGGGAGGGAGAGGTCTAGTAATACGACGTCAAAGCGGTCTGTCTCAAGCATTCGCCGAGCTTCAGAGAGACGCTCTGCGTGTGCCAGATCAGCCTGGAATACGGCCCCATCCTTCAGGTACTCCCGGACCAAGCGGGCGTCACCGGGGTTGTCCTCCACGAGCAGAATCCTGAACGTCTCCGGTGCCATACTGTCAATGCTCCCTTGGGAACTTCACGACTGTGAACCAGAAGTCCTCGACGGACTTCACCACCTTCGCGAACTGGTCCAAGTCCACCGGTTTCGTGATGTAGGCGTTCGCATGGTCGTTGTAGCTCCGGACGATGTCTTGTTCCGCGGCGGAAGTCGTCAGAACGACCACGGGAATCTGTTTGAGATCGGGATCCTGCTTGATTTCGGCCAACACTTCGCGCCCATCCTTTCTCGGCATGTTCAGGTCGAGCAAGATGAGATCTGGGCGAGGCGCCCCACCGAACTTCGCCTCCTTACGAAGGTAAGCCATCGCCTCGATTCCGTCGTTGACGACGTTGATGCGGTTACGAATCTTGCTCTCCTTCAGAAGCTCCATTGTCAAGCGCACATCGCCGGGGTTGTCCTCGACGAGCAGGATTTCAATTGGTTTTCCGGATCCCTTCCCGTACACGGCTATTCACTCCCTCTTTCAGGAATCGTGAAATAGAATGTCGAACCGTGGCCAGGTTTCGATTCGACCCAGATCCGACCTCCGTGTCTCTCGACGATCTTCTTGCAGACCGCGAGGCCTATGCCGGTTCCGGGATACTCGTCTCGCCGGTGGAGTCGTTGGAACATGACGAAGAGTCGATCGAAATACTTCGGCTCAATGCCGATGCCGTTGTCCCTGACCGAAAACGTCCACTCGCGCCCATTCTTCTTCGCTGCGATGTGGACCCTCGGCTCCTCCGTCCCGTGGAACTTGATCGCATTGCCGACGAGATTCAGGAAGACGTGCGCAAGCTGAGCCTCGTCGGCCATCACGGTCGGCATGGGGTCCTTCGTGATCTCCCCGTTGCTCTCCTGGATGGCAAGGCGGAGGTCCGCGAGGACCTCCTCCAGGACCACCCCAAGATCGGTCGGCTGGAATTCCTTGCCGCGCGTGCCGACCCGCGAGTACGCCAAGAGGTCGTTGATGAGCCTCTGCATCCGGTTCGCTCCGTCGACCGCAAAACCGATGAACTCGTCCGCTTCTTTGTCCAGCTTCCCGTTGTAGCGCTTGGCCAGCAACTGCGTGTAGCTCGCGACCATACGCAGCGGCTCTTGCAGGTCATGCGACGCCACATACGCGAACTGCTCGAGCTCCGCGTTTGAGCGCACGAGCTCTTTCCCCTGCCGCGCGATTTGCTCTTGTGCATTCATGCGATCGGTAATGTCGCGGGCAATCGTTGACGCCCCGACGACCCGGCCCGATGCATCTCGTATGGGAGACATGCTCAGGGATACATGGATAGGAGTTCCGTCCTTCCTCACATGGATCGCCTCGAATTGTGGCACGGTCTCCCCTGCCTTGATCTTCTGCAAAAGCTCGGGAATCTGAGCGATGTGATTCCTCGGAGACAGCATCGAGATGTTTTTCCCGATCGCCTCTTCAGCGGTATGGCCGTACATGCGTTCCGCCCCATGATTCCACGTGAGAATGATCCCGTCCACGGTCTTGCTGAGGATCGCATCCTCCGAGGACTCGACGATTGCACTCAGTCGGGATCGGATCTCCTCCGCCTGTTTTTGGTCGGTGATGTCGCGGGCGGCGGCGAAAATCAGCTTTTCCTCCATAAGGGGATAGGCGTTCCACGACATCCATCGGTGGGATCCGTCCTTGCAGCGATACCGGTTCTCGAACGTGATGACCGTCTTGCCTTCCCCTAGGCCTCCGGCCGCGTCGATCGTCGGCTGGCGATCTTCGGGAATGACGAAGTCCAGATACGGCTTCGACATCAGCTCTTCGTTCGTCCATCCGAGGACCTTCGTCCACGCGGGATTCAACTGCTTGAAGTAGCCGTCGAAGCCCGCGATGCACAGCATGTCTAGGGAAAAGTTGAACAGGCGGTCCCGGTCCCTCTCCGCCCGCTTGCGATCCGTAATATCGTGGAACATGTTGAGGAACCGTTTTTCCCCGCCAAACTGTATCCGTTGGATGGAGGACAGGATCACGTGTGCATTGCGCAGCTTGTCCCGAATTTCCAGTTCCACGTCTTGGATTGAGCCTTCCCGGCGCAGTTGCTGGGCTAGCCTTTCACGTATGACCGGATCGATGAGGCCCAGGTCGAGCGAGGTGTGACCGATCAGCTCGGCCTTGCTGAAACCCGTCAGGCGTAGCATGCTTTCGTTCACGTCAAGGTAGGAGCCTTCGAGCGTCGCAATCGCAATGGCGGTGTGGCTGGCATGGAAGACGTTGGAGAATCGTTCTTCGCTCTCCCGTAGCTCCTCCTCCGCCCGCCTGCGCTCCGTGATATCCTGGAACACGACGACACCGCCAACAAGGGATCCCGCCTCATCAACGAGAGGCCGTCCCGAGATACTGATCCAAACCCCTTCCGGCGTAATCGAGTTGCGTAAGAAGAGCTCGACATGGTCGGTGCTCTCCCCCTTCAGGGCTCGCGCGAGCGGGAGCTCCTGAGGCGGCAACGGAGTTCGCGCATCCGCACGGAAGATCTGAAAGTCCCGAACCGCACGTTGATATAAGGTTGACCCTGGCGGAGGGATGCCGAATACGCGCTCTGCGGTCGGGTTGAACACGAGGAACCGGCCAGTGCGGTCGACGACGACGACCCCTTCCCCGACTCTCTCCAGGAAGGATTTGAGGATGCCCAATTGTTCCTTCGGCGGCAAGCGATCCAGACCAACCATCGTTCCCTTGGTTTCTGGCTCGACATCGAGTCGTGACATCTGCTCCACCCGGGGAGTGTTTCTCCGATCCGCGCAAATCTGGCAACAACCCTAGATCCGTCCGGTTCCCACGGGCGGGTTCGAGGATTGGCCTTGATTCTGCGACGCAGGGCCCGACCCAAGCGCATCGTATATATTGGCTACCCATCCGTTATCAGGCCAGGAAACAAAATGCCGATTGAGCGGGCCAACCGGATTCCCGAAGCACGCTCGGAAGTTCAGAACCCCGAAGCTACGAAGCTGGGACGGCCGTCTAGCTTGAAGCTGCGCAACAAACTGCGCATGAACGGAAAGCGTTTCGCCGCTAACCGTGCTCTTGCTCCAAGAGCTTTCCAGCTCGGTGCGTGACCTCGTAGAACGCCCCGGTCGGGGAGCGGTCGCATTATCGGAAGCGCCCCCGCCAGGTGGTGGCGACCCGCGCGTTATCGCTCGTCGCCAAGTCTGCAACACCTCTGAACCTGCCACACGGAGAATCTTCCGTCGATCAACGGCAGGGCTCGGGGACGTCTAAGCTAACGCTGGGTCCTCGCTCTCTCGTCCGCGACACGTTCGTTGCGTTATGGCTTCCGTTGCGGCGGTGCTTGTGGGGCCAGTCCGAGCTGGGCCATCAACCCCGCCTGATCGAAATAGAGGTTGATCTCCGCAAACTTGCCGCCCTCGAGTCTCGCAATCATGGCGACCGGAAGTCGGACGGACTTGTTCGTTGCGGGAATTGTCGGGCCCCCCGGCACCTCCAGCGGTCCCGAGTGGGTTCCTCGCATGTGGCTCAGTTGCGTGATCCAGTCCCCGGCGCCGAACTGACGTTCCGTCACCAACCGGATGTCGGGGAATGCCTTGAGAAACGGCTCCAGCCCAGCTCGAATTGCCTTCCACCCCTTGATCCCCTCGGGATGTTGTGGATCCCGTTGAATGACGGAATTCAGATGGAAGCTTTCGAACCGGTCGAGGTCGTGATCGTTAGCGGCCTTCGTCGACGCGTCGACCACCTTGAGATTCTCTTCTACGCTCATCGATTCACCTCCTCCTTTCGCAAGGCCTTGGGTACTCTAAACGCGCCCCTCCTCGGCTCCCATCCCGATGCCGCATCCGTGTTCGCCCGTATAACCCTTGCATCGGTCTTCGCATGTCAGGGGCGTGGTAATTCCGTAGACAAACAGCGTCCGCCTTTCAACGATGCAGAGTTGGCGGGTTCCTTAGAACGGTAGACAATCGCTCCGAAGTCGCAGACGCATCTCTATCCATCGGAGCGGACCGTCAACATGCGGGGGCCTGACCGCGCAGCGTTTTGGAACATTCACACTGAGGTGTGGCGCCCGAGAGGGTCCAGTCTCCGCAGATTCGAATCGGGTCGGGCCCATGCCAATCGCGGGATAGTAACAATTGCGTTCCAGCTTGCCGCCCTGCTCTCCTTTCCTCCGATCTCGAGATTCTTAAGATGCTGTCCTCCGCCGCGAACCTCACGAAAGCGGAAAAGAGGAAAGGGAGAGGAGTAGGGTAGGCTCCTCTCGGATTCGCCGTCCGACTTCAGCAAACCGCGTTAACCGGGCTCGCGGTCATGGTCCCGCTTGGGGAGAAGGTGACCGACATCAGCACGTGCGCGGTCAAGGTGGAGCCGTCAGATCCGATAGCGCTGATTTCGAGGATGGCGGTCCCCGCGAAGTTCTGCAGGTTGAAGTTTTGGCCATCCCAGGCCGTGACTTGTCCCGCGTAGTTCACCGTCCCCGGGCTGGACGCAACGAACGTGAACGTTCCCGTGAAGGTGAACGTGAACCACCCGTCACCCGCTTTGTTGAAGTTGACGTGGAATACTCCGTGTCCCGTCCCTGAAGCGAGCCCGGATTCACCCACGCAGGGCAACGTGACGGGCATATCCGTGAAGGACTGCGGTCCTCCGATCGTCAACTGGAACCCCGCCGAGGCTCTCGCCGCCGGTAACATGCCGATGGCCAACATAGTCCCCAGTACCGCAAGCCCAACTAGACTGCTCACCCGTCTCATCGTTTCACAACCTCGGAAGGTGAACCCATCCTTCCGTCGAGTCACGGCATAGCGTCACACTATAGGTCGGTTGCGGTACTCCGAAATCTGATAATCGGCAGGGAGCGCCCAGCGACGTTGCGGCGAAGGGGAAGGTGCTGCTCCGTTCAAGACGCACATGGGTGGGGGTGAGTCTCACAGCTTATCGCCTACGGGAGGTCATATCTGGCTCAACGCGGCTACGACTCGCTCGAGTGTCTTGGAGCCGTGGCCCCGCGGCTTCCTTCCCGACCTTAGGTTCTGCTTCAGGTATCGGAAACTCCTCTCACAAATCCCATGGGTCTTTGCCCACGAGGGCGGTAGCGATCTACGTCGCCCACCCAAAAGGCGAGCGCGCATGGGGGAAGGAACGGCTGGCACCGATCCTCCCCGCCGCTCGACAGGCGATGCTCGACTACCTCGATGAGCGCAGGACCTACCTGAGGGGACAAGTCCACGAAGCCCTGATCCCGCTGCGTAGGCTCGATGGCACACTGACGTACTGGTCGGACGGGCTTTTCGCCAAACTCAAGGGACGTTTGGAGCGTGAGAGCGGCGTGCAGTTCCACCTGAGGACCTTTCGGTCCACCTTCGCCCAGGTGGCAAAGGACCACAACGTCTCCATTGAAGCGGTGAGTCGGGGGCTAGGTCACCGGACGACTCGGACGACCGAGATCTACTATGGGCGCATCCGAACGGAATCGGCGCTCGCCGAGTTCGAGCAGGCGTTCGCGGTGTCCGAAGTGCGTTTCTCGAATTAGGCCTAATTTGTACCAGTCCCATGGAGATAGTGCTCCCGACGGAGAGTTCGGCCCCCAGCTCTTGCTACCCACTCCCCCTCCATAGGGGTATTCCAGTGGCATAATCTTGGGCCGTAAGGCTTGGCTTTGGCGCACCGACAGGCCTGTCTTGCCTCGAGAGCTTTCCGGACCTCCTTGACGGTCAGCGGCTCGATGGGCAGGGTCTTCGTGCTGTTGACGTAGCGTTTGCCTTCGTCGGCGCCGAGGGCGGTTCCTTCGTGCTCGATCAGCCGCTTCCCATTCTGTGCGTAACTCACCGCCTCCGAAGCCGACGCGAGACGTCGATCGCGCTCAACGGACCGCGCGCTTCCTTCGTCGGATCGCCACCACCGCCACGGCCACCACGATCGCAATCACGACCGCCGTGGCGCCGAAGAACACGGTCGGATCGAGCCCGAGGATCGTGAGAGGGGGAGCGGGAGTCGGAACGAGTTCGATGTCGATGTCGACGGCGCTGTGGAACGTGAACGTGATGACGATGTAGTAATTCGCGGCATCGCTCGTCACCACGACCTCGGAACTGCTGACAGGGGTGCGGTTAACGAAAACGTGCAGTTCGTTGATGTTCGGAATCGCGCCCTTGGGGACGGGGTGGCGGTGAAGTGAATCGTGTTGCCCGCGAACTTCACGTTTGAGAGCGCAGCACTGCTCTGGACGGAGCACGTCATGTCGTGTCCGCAGCTCACGGTGGAGACGAACGGCGGATTCACAATCAGATCGACCGTCGCCGTCGCACTCTTGCCGACCGCGTCCGTCACTGTGACGGTGACGGTGAAGGTCCCCGTCGCCGTCGGCGTGCACGTCAGCGAGGAGACGTTCGCCGACGAGCATCCGGAGGACAGACCCGCATAGGCGTAGGTCAGCGGTCCGGTCCCGCCCCTCGCGGTCACCGTTAGAGTCACACTGGATCCGAGGGTAATCGGGGACGAGGAAACGGAAAACGAGCTGATCGTCGGCCCGCTCGGCACGACCGCGAACGTGATGGTTTGCGTTATGTCATATCCGCTTACCGTAATCGCCCCGGAGGGAGGGCTGGCCGTGTACCCAGTCACCGCGTCCACCGAATATGGGTATGCTCCGTTCGCGTTCGAGAATGTGATCGACGAACCGGTCGAACTCTTGGTCGTCCCGGCTAGGGTGACGGACCAAGAAGTGCCCGAGGGCAGGCCCGTCTCCGTGAACGTGACCGAGTACGTCACCTGCGTGAACGCGATCGACTGGCTCACCGCCGCGCCGTTCACTGTGATCGTCCCGGAGGCCGGCGAGGCCGCGTAGCCGGTGACCGGTCCCACGGCGTACGAGTACGTCCCGTCCGCTTCGGAGAAGATGATCGTACTAGTCGTTGACGTACGGGTCGTCCCGCCGAGGGCGACGGACCACGAGGTGCCCGTCGGGAGCCCGGTCTCAGTAAAACTCACATCGTACGTCGGCGGAGGCACAGCGGTGAACGTGATCGACACACTCGCGCCCCCTCCATTCACCGTAACGGATCCTGACGAAGGCGAGGCCGTGTAGCCGGCCACCGGTTCCACGGTATACGCGTACGTCCCGTTCGCCTCCGAGAACGTGATCGTGGTCGTTGTCGAAGTGTGCGCGGTCCCGCCTAGGGTGACGGACCACGAGGTGCCCGTCGGGAGCCCGGTCTCGGTAAGGCTCACGAGATACGTCGGCGGAGGCGGAGCCGCGCCGCCGGGCGAGATAATCGAGATGGTCCCTTGGAAGAGATTACTCACGTAAGTGTAGCCATCGACGACATCGTACGTGGCTCCTAAGGGGCTGGAGCCAACAGGGATGCTCGCCACCACGGCGTTTGTCACATCCGAGATCACGGTCACATTGTTGGAACCCGCGTTCGTGACGAACACTTCTCCCATCCGGCTGTCGTAGGCGACCCCTGCGGGAATGCTCCCCGCCGAGACGGTCGCCACGACGGTGTTCGTCGCGTCGGAAATCACGCTGACGTTGTTCGAACCCGTGTTCGGGACGAACACCTCGCCCTTGCCGCCATCATAAGCCACTCCGGCTGCCACTGCGCCCGGGCCGAGACCTACCCTGATACTTGCGACGACGGTGTTCGTTGCATCTGAAATTACACTCACGTTGTTGGACCCCGCGTTCAGAACGAACACTTCGCCCTTTCCGCCGTCATATGCGACGCCCTCGGGACTGGTCCCGACCGGGATGGTCGCCACCACGGCGTTCGTCGCATCGGAAATCACGCTGACGTTGTTGGAAAACGCATTCGCAACGAACATTTCTCCCTTCCCGCTGTCGTAAGCCACTCCGATTGGACCATGACCGACCGGGATGCTCGCGATGACCAGGTTCGTCGCGTCCGAGATGACGCTCACGTTGTTGGATAGGTAGTTTGCGACAAACACCGTCCCCTTCCCGGCATCGTATGCCACCCCCCCTGGAAAAGAACCGACTCCCATGCTCGCGACGACCGTGTTCGTCACATCTGAGATCACGGTCACGTTCCCCGTCAGGCCTGCGTTTACGAAGGACGCCAGTTTCGCGACGAACACCTCTCCCTTGCCGCTGTCGTAGGCCATCAGCGCGGGAAACGCCGCTAACTCAACGGTCGCCACGACCGTGTTCGTTGTGTCTGAGACTACATTTACAGTGATCGAACCTGCGTTCGGGACGAACACCTCTCCCTTGCCGCTGTCGTAGGCCACCCCCCGCGGATCGGAACCCACCGGGACGCTCGCCACGACGGCGTTCGTCGTGTCGGAGATGACGGTCACGTTGCCCGATGCCCGGTTCGCGACGAATACTTCCCCCTTCGCGCTGTCGTAGGCCACTCCGAACGGATCGGAACCCACCGGGATGCCTTGCCGTTGTCATAGGCCACTCCGTACGGATTGTAACCCACCGGGATGTTCGCGACGACGGCGTTCGTCGCATCGGAGATGACGGTCACGTTGTTCGATCCGGCATTCGTGACAAAGACCTCGCCCTTGCCGCTGTCGAAGGCGACCCCCTGCGGATAGAAACCCAGTTCGCGACGACGGCGTTCGTCGCATCGGAGATGACGCTCACGGTGCCCAAATTCTGGCCCGATCCCTGATTCGCGACGAATACCTCTCCTTTTCCGCCGTCGTAGGCCACTCCGTACGGAATGGAACCCACCGGGATGCTCGCGACGACGGTGTTCGTCGTGTCGGAGATCACGCTCACGTTGCCCGATCCCTGATTCGCGACGAATACCTCTCCCTTCACGCTGTCGTAGGCCACTCCGAATGGCGAGGAACCCACCGGGATGCTCGCGACGACGGTGTTCGTCGTGTCGGAGATCACGCTCACAGCGTTCGATCCCTTATCTGTGACGAAGACCTCTCCCTTGCCGCTGTCGTAAGCGATGGCCGCCGGTTCCACACCGTTCGCCGCCAGGAAATTCCCCGGAATAAGCGTATTGTTGAAGAGGACGAGCGTGTAGGCGACGAAAGGTCCCGTCGACTCCAGCGAAGCGTCGCCTCTCCCGCCGGCGCGAGTCCGAAGTGGAATCCCCGCTCCC
>WNEY01001704.1_pt1 | contig 15727 bp, 16 predicted proteins | sample 5400531 | NCBI WGS metagenome assembly WNEY01 (sample SAMN13153338, study PRJNA577476) | soil metagenome | isolation source: 200 cm saprolite under Douglas fir tree site 1 | place: USA:California | collected 2015-04-18
GCTCCCTGCTGCTGCTCCTTGCGGCCAGCCCGATCCTGATGTTCGCCGCACACGCGGTCACGCACCGCCTCCTGGACCGGGCCGGCGGCAGACCCGCGGTCCATGCGTCGGCGCTCGTCGCGTTGATCGCCGCCTTCGTGCCGGTGTGTGGCGTCGCGTGGCGCCTCGGGATTTTCGACGCCAGCCAGGGGGCCGCCACCGCTCTGTGTGCGTTCGCGTACATCGCGATTGTGTATGGGGCGCTTGCGGTCCTCTACGTCGATGTGGTGAACATCGCCGAGACGTCGCTGCACATGCACCTGCTCCTCGAGATTGCCTGGAGCGGCGGGGTGCCGCTCGCCGACCTGCTCGAGCGGTACAGCGCGGATCGGATGATCGCGGCAAGGCTCGAGCGGCTGACGTCGATCGGCCAGGTTCGGATCGCGAACGGCCGCTGTTCTATCGCCAACCGCTCGGCGCTGTATCTGGCGGGCGCGATCGACGCCTGGCGCGTGGTGCTCGGTCTTCCCACGACGCCGCCCGATGCGGCGAACGCGCCAGCGGCTGCCGTTCGGCCTGCCCGATGACGCCGACAATCGGGATTGACTTCGACAACACCATTGTCAGCTATGACGAGCTGATGTGCCGTGCCGCGATCGATCGGGGTCTCATCCGCGACGGCGGGGAGCGGACGAAGCGGGCGGTCCGCGATCGGATTCGTCAGCTGCCGGATGGCGAGATCGAATGGCAGAAGCTGCAGGCGCGCGTCTACGGCCCGCTGATGTCCGGCGCGAGACCGACAGACGGCGTGGAAGAATTCATTCGCTGGTGCCGTGATGCCGGCATGGCCGTCTGCATCGTCAGCCACAAGACCGAGTACGCGGCCTACGACGAGACGCGGACGAACCTGAGGACCGCGGCGCTCGAGTGGATGGCGGTCCGTCGGTTCTTCGAGCCCGGGGGCCTGGATCTCACCTGCGACTCCGTGTATTTCGAGTCGACGCGCGCCGACAAGATCGCTCGCATCAGGCGGATAGGCTGTTCACACTTCGTCGACGATCTCGAAGAAGTGTTTCTCGAGCCCTCGTTTCCGGCCGATGTTCAGAGGATTCTATACGCGCCGCACGCGACAATTGTGTCGAGCGACGGCGCCGTCGTCATGCCGAGCTGGCAGGCTCTTCGTGAGTATCTCCTCGATAGCCACGCCTGATCTCCGCGCGATCTGCCGCTCGGCGCTCGGACGCGAGGCCGTGTCGTCGGAACCGCTCGGCGCGGGGCGAAACAGCCGCGTGTTCCGCGTCGATCTCGGCGAGGAGTCGGCGTTGCTGCCCCGTTACGCCGTCGTCAAGTTCTACCGTCGCGACGTTGGTGACGCGCGTGACCGCCTCAGCACGGAGTTCGGCGGCCTCCAGTTTCTATGGCAGAATGGCGTCCGCACGATCCCGCGTCCGATTGCGACTGCGCCTGACTGGCAGTGCGCCGTCTACGAGTACATCGCTGGCGATGCCGCCGGTCCAGCTCCACTTGCGCCGGAAGATATCGATACGTCCGTCGAGTTTCTCCGCGCGCTCAGGCAGTTGCGCAGCGCGCCGGGCAGCGGCGCACTCCCGGCAGCATCGGAAGCGTGTTTCTCCTTGACGGAGATTGCGTCCAGCGTGGACCACCGGCTCGCGCGTCTGCACGCGGCGACCGGCAGCGATGGTGTCGGCGCGATGCGCCGATGGCTCGACGAGACGTTTGCGCCGTTGCGGATCGAAGTCGGTGAGTGGTGCGGTGCCGCGGCCGGGCGATCTCACATCGCGTTCGATGAAGAGATCGGCGCCGAGGCACGGACGCTGAGCCCATCGGATTTCGGGCTTCACAACGCGATTCGGCGTCCCGATGGGACACTGGCGTTCGTCGACTTCGAATACTTCGGGTGGGACGATCCCGCGAAGACCATCGCCGATTACCTTCTGCATCCGGCCATGGCGCTGGACGCTCGGTTGAAGCGCCGGTTCGCCGCCCGTGTGCTCGCGGCGTTCGGGGATGTGCCGGCGCTGGAGGCGCGCGCCCGGATCGCTTACCCGCTGTTCGGGCTGAAATGGGCGCTGATTCTGCTGAACGACTTCCTGCCCGAACGCTTCGCCCAGGCGAACCCCGCGGGGCGGGCGGCGCAGCTCGCCAAGGCGCGGGCCCTCGCCGAGCGCGTCGCCGGGGAGTACGCGCACAATCCATTCCTGTCCTGATATGAACGATCAGATGACGATTCGTCTGGACGAGCGATCGAAAGCGCTGCGCCGCACCATCATCCGCACGCTCGAAGCAGGCCAGCGCGGTCATGTTGGCGCCGCTCTGTCACTCGTCGAGATTCTGCGCGTGCTGTACGACGATGTGCTGAAGTACGACCCGCGAGACCCGCGATGGAGCGGGCGTGACCGCTTCGTGTTGAGCAAAGGCCACGGCTGTCTTGCGCTGTACGCGCTGCTTGCGGACAAAGGCTTCATCGCGGAAGCCGAGCTCTCGAAGTTCTGCAGGAGCGACGGCCTGCTCGGGGGGCATCCGGAGCATCACATCCCGGGCGTCGAGGCGTCGACCGGCAGTCTGGGCCACGGCATGTCGATCGCGCTCGGGTTTGCATTGAACGCGCGGTACGAACGCGCCTCGTACCGGACCTTCGTCGTCATCGGCGACGGCGAGTCGAACGAAGGATCGATCTGGGAAGCGGCGCTCTCGGCCGGCAAGCACCGTCTCGGCAACTTTGTCGTCCTGACCGACTACAACAAACACCAGTCGTACGGCGCCACGGCCGATGTTCAGGATCTCGAGCCGCTCGTCGACAAATGGCGCGCCTTCGGGTTCGCCGCCCTCGAGGTGAACGGCCACGACGTGGCGGCCCTCCGCGGCGTGCTCACGCGCGTCCCGCTCGACCCCTCGAAACCGACCGCGATCATCTGCCACACGGTGAAGGGCAAGGGCATCGCGTTCGCCGAGAACAACATGGCCTGGCACCACATGAACAAGGTCACCGCGCAGGATGCCGAGCGATTGCTGGCCGCGCTGGAGGCGCGCTGATGCGCAAGAAGTCCCTCGACATGGTGTACGAGCTGGCGAAAAAGGACGAACGCATCTTCTTCATTGGCTCGGACCTCGGCGTCGGCACGCTCGACAACTTCCGCACGGAGATGCCGGACCGGTTTTTCATGGAAGGCGTGAGCGAAGGGAACATCGTCGGCATGGCCGCCGGCCTGGCGCTCGAAGGCAAGATCGTCTACGTCAACACGATTGCGACGTTTCTGACGCGGCGGTGTTTCGAGCAGGTGGTGATCGACCTCGGGCTGCACAACGTGAACGTGCGGTTGATCGCGAACGGCGGTGGCGTCGTGTACGCGCCGCTCGGCCCGACGCACCTCGCGATCGACGACATCGCCATCATGCGTACGGTCCCGAACATGACGATCGTGGCGCCGTGTGACGCCGACGAGATGGCTCGCCTGATGCCGCAAACGGTCGACCACAAAGGGCCGATCTACATCCGGCTGGGAAAAGGCGGCGATCCGATCGTGTCGACCGACGCCGCCCCGTTTCGCATCGGCCGCGCGATTCCGATGGTCACCGGCGACGATGTGTTGCTGGTGACGACGGGGGTTACGCTGAAGCTCGCCCTCGAGGCCGCCGCCGCGCTCAAGACGCAAGGGATCGGTGCGACGGTTCTGCACATGCCGACCGTCAAGCCGCTCGACGCGGAGAGCTTTCTGACGCACGCGCGCCGGGCCGACGCGATCGTGTCCATCGAGGAGCACTCGATCGTCGGCGGGCTCGGCGGCGCGCTCGCCGAAGTCATCGCGGAGGCCGGCTTCGAGCCGGCCAGGCGATTCAAGCGAATCGGCATCCCCGACGTCTTTCCACATGGATACGGGTCGCAGGCGACGATGATGGCGCACTACGACATCACGGCCGAGCGCACGCTGGCCGTCGTGCGCGAACTGCTGGCGCTGCGGCCGGCACGGACCAATTAGGATACTCGAGGGATATGGGACAACTGCTGAACGTCGTGACGCCGCTTCACAAGAGAACCAAGCGCGACTATCTGGCGCGGATGGTGGACGACAAGGTTCACTGCATGATGAAGGCGAAGGAATACGAGTTCGATTACTGGGACGGCGATCGCAGATACGGCTATGGCGGGTATCGGTACGACGGCCGATGGAAGGTGGTCGCGCAGCACCTCATCGAGCATTACGGCCTGGGGCCGAACGCGCGGATCCTCGACGTGGGCTGCGGGAAGGCGCACCTGCTGCATGAGCTCAAGCAGCTGCTGCCGGGGGCCGATGTGACCGGCTTCGACGTCTCGCAGCACGGATTGGCCGATGCGCCGGAACCGATCAGGCCGCATCTGTTTCGGTACCGCGCGCAGGATCCCTACCCGTGGGGCGACAAGCACTTCGATCTGGTGATCTCATTCGGCGCGCTGCACAACCTGCGGATCTTCGAGCTCGAGTCGGCGGTCCGCGAAATCGAGCGCGTCGGAAGGCAGAAGTACGTGATGGTGGAGAGCTATCGGAACGAGCTCGAACAGTTCAACCTCGAATGCTGGGCGCTCACGGCGGAGGCGTTTTTCGACACCGCCGAGTGGATCTGGCTCTATCGCCACTTCGGCTACACCGGCGACTACGAGTTCATCTACTTCGAGTGAGCGCGCGATGAGAGCCGCGATCCTCACAGAGCTCAACGCCCCGCTGGTCGTGGGCCAGCTCGAGTTGCCGGAGGCCTTGTCGTTCGGCCAGGTGCTCGTCAAGGTGCACTACAGCGGCATCTGTGGCGCGCAGATCAACGAGATCGAGGGCGCGAAGGGCCCCGACAAGTTCCTGCCGCACCTGCTCGGGCACGAGGGTTCCGGAACCGTCCTGGACCTCGGTCCGGGCGTGCGCAGCGTCAGGAAGGGCGATCGCGTCGTGATGCATTGGCGTCCGGGCGCCGGGCTCCAGTCGGAGACGCCGACGTACCGGTGGAACGGCAGCCGCGTGAACGCCGGCTGGGTGACGACCTTCAACGACCGCGCGATCGTGTCGGAGAACCGCGTGACGCCCATTCCCGAGGACGTGGACCTTCGCGTCGCGCCGTTGTTCGGCTGCGCGGTGACGACCGCGATGGGCGTGGTGAACCGAGATGCGGCCGTGCAGATCGGCCAGTCGGTCGTCGTCTTCGGTGTCGGCGGCGTCGGCGTGAACATCGTCCAGTCGGCAGCCATGGTGTCGGCGAACCCGATCGTGGCCGTTGATCTCGTCGACTCGAAGCTGGAGTGGGCGCGCCGGTTCGGAGCGACGCACGCATTCAACTCGAACGCGAGCGGGGATCTGGCGCAGCACATCCGCGAGGCGGTCGGTGACCTCGGCGCCGACGTCGTGGTCGACACGACCGGACGCCCGCGGGTGATCGAGCTGGCGTACGAGCTGACGCACCCGGACGGGAAGACGATACTGGTCGGGGTGCCGCGCAAAGGCGACAATGTGTCGCTGTACACGCTGCCGCTCCATTTCAAGAAGGTTCTCACCGGGTCTCATGGCGGCGGCGCCGAGCCGCATGTCGATATCCCGCGCTACGTGCGGCTGATGCGCGCGGGCAAGATGACGCTCGACGGCCTCGTCACGCACGAATTTCCGCTCGATCGGGTGAACGAAGCCATAGCAACGGTTCGCCGCGGCGAAGCCGGCCGCGTGCTGCTGAAAATGGATTGAATGACCGTGGCCGATCAAACCCGAGAGCCGCAGTATCAGGCGCACGTGGCGCTCCGCGATTCACAGGGGCTGAGCCGCCTCGGCCTGCGTGCGAACGCCGCGTGGCACGCCGACCCCAAGCGCCTGGGCATCGTGCTGGCGCGGTACAAGTTCGTCGCGAAGATGCTGAGCGGCAAGCAGCGCGTGCTCGAGGTCGGATGCGGCGATGGGTGGGCGAGCCGCGTCGTCCGGCAGGAAGTCGAGTCGCTGGTCGGGATCGATTTCGATCCTGTGTTCGTCGATAACGCGCGAGCCGGAATGGAGCCGCCCTGGGAGTTCGAGGTCCGCGTACACGACATGCAGGAGCGCCCCGTCGATGGTTCGTTCGATGCGGCGTACGCGCTCGATGTCCTCGAGCACATCCAGCCGAGCGACGAAGATCGCTTCATCGCGAACATCGCCGGATCGCTCGCGTCGCCAGGCGTGGCGATCTTCGGCCTGCCCTCGCTCGAGTCGCAACCGTATGCGTCGCCGCTCAGCAGGGAAGGACACGTCAACTGCAAGTCGGCGCCGGACCTCAAGCAGCTGATGCTCCGCCACTTTCACGAGGTGTTCATCTTCTCGATGAACGACGAGGTCGTGCACACCGGCTTCTACGCGCTCGCGCACTATCTGTTCGCCCTGTGCGTCGGGAAACGAAACTGATGTCGGCGCCGGCGTTCAGCCGAATCGTCCTGCTTGGACACACCGGATATATCGGCAGCCGGCTGGCAACTGCTTTCTGTGGCGCTGCACCCGAGGTCCCGCTCGTCGGCCGTTCGGCGCCGAGCCTCGATTTGACGCAACCGCAATCGTCCGGCGCGCTCGAAGATCTCCTCGATCCCGGCTGCGCCCTGGTTGTTTGTGCGGCGATCAAGAAGCAGCTTGGCGACACCCCCGAGATCCTCGAGCAGAACCTCGCAATCGTGTTGAACGTCGCCCGCGCCCTCGCCGCGCGCCCAGTGCGGCGCGTCGTGTTCTTCAGTTCAGCCGCCGTGTATGGAGAGGACGTGCAGCACGCGGTCATCAACGAATCGACTGCGGTGCAGCCGACCTCGTTCTATGGAATCGGCAAATTCACGGCAGAGCGGCTGCTCGTCCGGGCCGCTGCGCAGCGCGCGGGCGCATCGCTCCTGATCCTTCGTCCCGCTCTCGTCTATGGCCCCAACGAACCGGCGTACTACTACGGACCGTCTGGCTTTCTTCGGCTGGCGCTCTCGGATTCTCCGGTTACGCTGTGGGGGGACGGCGAGGAGCTCCGCGAATTCCTGTTCATCGACGATGTGGTGGCGCTCACGACGAAACTGACGTTCGGCGACGCGACCGGCGTGCTCAACATCGTCACGGGCAGCAGTCATACGTACGCACAGGCGCTCGCCGCAATCGCGACGCTGACCGGCCGCCGGCCCGCCGTTACGTCGCGACCACGGACCAAAGACAGAGTCGATCACCGTTTCGACGCCTCGCGGCTGCGGCAGGCGTGTCCAGAGTTCAGGTTCACTTCCCTCGAAGAAGGGCTGCGGCGGGTCGCGGAGACGATGCCTGCGTCATCGGGGATGCGGTCGTGAGCGGCGGCTGTTTCTTGTGCCGAAGTCGGGAGATCGAACCGCTGCTCGACATCGGTCCGCAGCCGATTTCCAATCGCTTTCTTCGCGCGCCGACCGACGAGGAGGAGCAGTATCCCATTGCGCTGCAGCAGTGCGATGTCTGCGGGCTCGTGCAGATCGCGCAGCCGGTGCCCGCACGCGCCCTGGTTCCGCCCTACGACTGGATCACCTACAACGAGCCCGAGGGGCACCTCGACGCCCTCGTGGACATCCTGATGACACTGCCGGGCGTCGGGTCCGGCGCCGTTGCAGCCGGCGTCAGCTTCAAGGACGATTCCACCCTTGCCCGTCTCGAACGCCGGGGGCTGCAGACGTGGCGTCTCGATCTCGGAGCGGACCTCGGCGTGGCGGATGCGACTTCCGGGCACGGCGTCGAGACGATTCAGGATCGGCTCACGCCAGCAGTGGCCCGGGACATCGCGCGGCGGCGGGGGCCTGCCGATGTGCTGCTCGTGCGGCACATCCTCGAGCACGCGAGCCAGCCGCTCGAGTTCATGGAGGCATTGAAGATCCTCACGACACCGGACGGCTACGTCGTCATCGAAGTGCCCGACTGCAGTCGTGCCATGGACGGGTGCGATTACACCACCATCTGGGAAGAGCACACGCTTTATTACACGCCCGAGACGTTCCGCAACGGATTGACGCTTGCCGCGTTCGACGTGGTGCGAGCCGACAGCTACCCGTACCCGTTCGAGAATTCGCTCGTCGCGATTGCGAAGGCGAACGGACACGCCGGCGGCGCGCGTCTGTCGACAGCGGCCATCGCGCGGGAGCGCGAGCGCGGCCGCGCGTTCGGCCGCAGCTTCTCCGGCTACCGGGATAAGGTCCGGCGCTTTCTTTCGGAGCATCGGCGGACCCGGGGACCGATCGCGCTGTTCGGCGCGGGACATCTCGCGTGCACGTGGGTCAGCGTCTTCGCCGTCGAGGACGCCATCGAATGCGTCATCGACGACAACCCGCACAAGCGCGGGCTGTACATGCCCGGCTCGAAGCTGCCCATCGTTGGCTCCCGGGCGCTGCTCGATCGGAACATCAGCTTGTGCCTCCTCAGCCTGAATCCGATCGGGGAAGAGAAGGTCGTCGAGAAGAACGGCGCGTTCGTCGAGCGCGGCGGGACGTTCGCGTCCATCTTTCCGGCAAGCGCTCGCGCGTTGAAGTTTTAACCATGAGTCTCGAGATCCCGCTTGAGAACAAAATATGCTGCCACGTTCGACGCCTGTTTCCTGACGCCCGCGGCGAGGATGGAGAATGACGATCGCCGTTGACAGCACGTGGGCGGAACCGACGGCTCAGTGGCTCAAACCGCCGCCCGATCTGCTCAGCGGCGCCGAACGGTTGGCGTGGCGACGGCCGGCGCGATGGCGGGTCGTGAGAGATCTCGCGCTCATCTGGGGCCAGGTCGTCGCCGGCATCGGGCTCTATGTGGTGCACCCCTCGTGGTGGACGCTCGCGTTGGGATACGTGATCGTCGGCGGCGCGCAGCACGGGTTGCTGCTGGCCGCTCATGAATTCGCTCACGGCCTCGTGATTCCCGACCACAAGAAGCTCAACGACTGGATCGGTCAGTGGCTCTTCGAAGGACCGGGAGGCAATTCGCTGACGCTGTACCGCCACCGCCACTTTGCACATCACCGGCTTGTCAGCACGCCGGACGACACGAAAACGATTTATCGGCGCGACTACAGCGGACTTCGCCTGCTGGTTGAAGTGATTCGGTCGCTGACCGGCATCGACTACGTCGAACAAGTGGTGACGGTGCTGCGCCGGTCGCGTGCTCGAGGGCCGGCTCACGCTGCCGAGCTTTCGGTCGTTGGGATACTGGCGCCGGTCGCGATCCCGCAACTGGCGATTGCGGCGATTCTCATCGTCAGCGCCAGCCCGATCGCATACGTCGTCCTCTGGGCGCTGCCCCTCGTCACGGTGTGCGTGCTGTTCTCGAAAATCAGATCGAGTGTGGAGCACCTGCCGACGCACGCTGAAGGCGGCGCCGCTCCTGACGGCGGCTACTTCATGGGCACGCCAGGACCCTTTGTGCGGACCGTGAGAGCATCCGCGATCGAGCGGCTCTTCCTGTGCAAACTGAATTTCTGCTACCACACCGAGCATCATCTCTGTCCGAGCATCTCGTATCAGTACTTGCCCAAGATTCACGAGCGCCTCGTTCGCCGTCGGACCGGCTCGGATCGCTGGCGCATCGTCGAGGCGAGCTACTTCTCGACGCTGCTCGACTTCTGGAAGGGCGTGTGAAGGAGAGCGTGAGCGCGACGTGCGGGCTGTACGACTCCGCGTACTACCGCGACATGCGCGGAAATCCCGCGGTGGCGGCAGGCGATCACGATCGTCTCTACGAACGGTTCCTCGGCCTCGTGGACGATCTGCCGTTGACGCGCCTTCGCGTGCTCGACGTGGGATGCGGCCGTGGTGAACTCCTGGCGATGCTTCGACGAGTCGGCGCGGCGGCGGTCGGGGTGGATTTCTCTCCGGCTGCCGTCGAGCTCACCCGTCAGCGGCTCGCCGACGCGGGCGAATCGGATGTTTCCGCACGCGTGGTGTGTGGATCGATTGAAACGAACGATCTCTTTCCGGCAAACAGCTTCGACGTGATCTTCATGACCGACGTGGTCGAGCACCTGCCGCAGCCAGCGTTGGAGCAGGGCTTGGCGAACATCCGGCATTGGCTGGCGTCGGGAGGCCGGCTCGCCATTCATACGTTTCCGACGCGTGGCCCTCACCGATTGTTTCACTTCATCTATCAGCTGATGGGACGACGAGAGGAGCTGGCGCGGCACGAGGCGATCCATTGCAACGTGCAGACACGGCGCAGCCTTCGGGAAAACATCGAACGGGCCGATCTCGACTGCGTCCGGATGTGGCTTCAGAACGACTTCGCGCTGACCTCGACGGCCTTCCAGCGATTGCCCTCGGCCGTCCTCAAACGCGCGGTGAAGCTGGCGATCAACGACGCGCTCGGCAGCTCTCCCGCGCAGGCGATGTGTAGCGCCGTTGGCCTCGCCGAATTCGCCAGGCCGTCAATCTACGCCTTCTGCACAAAGCGATGATCGACTCATGACCACCAAGGCGCCACACGCGCTCGTTGTCGGTGGCACCAGAGGAATCGGACGTGCCGTCGTGCGTCGGCTCGCCGCAGATGGCCACGTCATCTCGATCATCGGACGAAGCCAGTTGGCGCCTGAGTCCGATCAGCCGCACGTCAGGTCGTGGTCCGCGGACATCGCAAACCTTCCCCTGTTGAAGACGACGCTTTCTGAGATCGTGCGCGCCCATGGGCCGCTCAGCGCGGCGGTCCTGCTTCAGCGGTACAGAGGAGGCGGCGACGACTGGGCCGGCGAGATCGGCACCAGCCTGACGGCCACGCGCGAGCTGATCGAATGGGCGGGCGAGCACTTCGAGGATCTCGGGAGCGGCAAGGCGATTGTGGTGGTCAGCTCGATTGCGAGCGGCTACGTCGCGTCGGAGCAGCCGGTCAGCTATCACGTGGCGAAAGCAGCGATGTCGCAGATGGTGCGCTACTACGCGGTCTCGCTGGGCCGCAAAGGCATCCGCATCAATGCCGTCTGTCCGGGCACCATCGTAAAGGAAGAGTCGAAGGTGTTTCACGCGGAGCACCCGGAGATCGAAGCGCTGTACCGCGAGATCGTTCCGCTGGGGCGCATGGGGACGCCAGAAGATGTGGCGGACCTGTCGGCGTTCCTGCTCAGCACTCGGGCGTCGTTTTTGACGGGGCAGAACATCGTGCTCGATGGAGGCGTGTCGCTTCAATCGCACGAGTCGCTGTCCCGCCGCGTCTCGGGCACGAGGGCGCGGTAAGTGGCGACATCGAACGCGGAGCGGACAGCGCGGCCGGCCGTCGTGCATCGAGCGACGTGCCGGATGTGCGACAGCCGCGATCTCGCCGTCGTTCTGACGCTCGCGCCGACGCCGCCAGGCGATCACTACGTCACGGCTGACGCTCTCGACCGGCCGCAGGCGGAATATCCGATGACGCTCGTGATGTGTGAGCGCTGCGGCCTGGCGCAGCTGCCCGACGTCGTCGACCCGGAAGTTCTGTATCGCGACTACATCTACAACACGTCGATCTCGCTCGGGCTGGTGCGCCATTTCGATCAGTACGCCGAGTCGGTCATCGCGCGCGTCGGCGCGCCCGCAGAATCGCTGGTCGTCGACATCGGCAGCAACGACGGCACGCTGTTGCGCGCGTTCAAGAGCCGCGGCATGCGCGTGCTCGGCGTCGATCCGGCGCGCGAGGTCGCGCGCAAGGCAACCTTAGCCGGTCTGCAGACCGCAAACGCCTTCTTCAACGCGGCGTTAGCCGACGATCTCCGACGCGACCATGGACCGGCGGCGATCGTCACCGCGAACAACGTATTTGCGAACGTCGACGATCTTCACGACTTCATGGAAGGCGTGCGCCGGCTGCTCGCGCCCGATGGCGTCTTCGTGTTCGAGACAGGATATTTTCCGGACCTCGTCCGCCACAGCATCATCGACAATATCTATCAGGAACATCTCAGCTATTACTCGGTGAAGCCGCTTCAGCGGTTCTTCCCGCGCCACGGCATGCAGCTCGCCGCCGTGGAGCACGAACCGACGAAAGGCGGATCGATCCGCGGTTTCGTGCAGCTGGCCGGCAACAGCAGCCGGCTTTGGCAGGGCGGGCTCGCAGCGCTGGCCGAACAGGAGACACTGGACGGGTTCGATCGACCCGAGAGGCTTCGACATTTTTCGGATCGGATTGACGCCCTTCGCGGTAATCTCGTGACGCTTGTCGGCGACCTCCGCTCGCAGGGACGCGCACTCGCCGGGTACGGTGCGTCGGTTGGCGTCACGACGCTTCTTTACTACTTCGATCTGGGCAATCAATTGAGCTTTCTCGTTGACGACAATCCGGTGCGGCATGGCCGTTTCACGCCGGGCCACCACATTCCGGTGCTGGCCCCGGACGCGCTCTACGATCGCAGACCGGACGATGTGCTGCTGCTGGCGTGGCGATACGCCGAGCCGATCATGAGCAGGCACGCAGCATATCGGCAGGCGGGCGGACGGTTCATTCTGCCGTTGCCGGAGATAACCGTCGTATGACGCGACGAGCCGGCGCCGTCGTTCGCGCAAAGGCCGAGAGCGCTGAGGTCCGCTACGCCACCGATGCCGTCGTTCTGGTCGACGCGGCCGACATTGCGCGCCTCAAGCAGGAGGCCGCTCGAAACGCCCGCAGGCGCATCCGGCTGTGCGCACACCCCGGCGTCGACGATCGGCTGCACGAGATGCTCATCGTGCACACGCGCGATACGTACGTGCGGCCGCACAAGCACCTCGGCAAGAGCGAGTCGTTTCACGTCATCGAAGGCGACGTCGACGTCGTCATCTTCGACGATGAAGGGGGCGTGACCGACTTCATCCCGATGGGCGCGTTCGCATCGGGGCGTCCATTTTTTTATCGCATCGCGGATCCGCTGTTTCACACGCTGCGCGTCCGCTCGGACGTCCTGGTGTTTCATGAAACGACCGGCGGCCCCTTCCGGCGCGACGACACCGTGTTCGCGCCGTGGGCGCCGGAGGATGGCGACGCGGCCGCCGTGATGCGCTTTCTCGCCGATCTCGACGCCCGGGTCACCAGATGACGGAGTCGCTTCTCGAGTTCTACCGGCGCCACCGGATTTCGCCCGTCCGCCAGGACATTCACGATCTGCGCGCGCATTTCGGCCGGCGCGCCGGGTTGTACCGGCACCTCGGCATCCTTCCGGGTTTCGTCCGCGGCCGGACCGCGCTCGAAGTCGGACCCGGGTCCGGCTTCAACTCGCTCTACACCGCGTCGCTCGGGCCGTCACGGTACGTGCTCCTCGAAGCCAATCCGCGCGGAGTGGACGATATTCGACAGCTCTTTTCCCACTACCCGGGGCTGGCGGAACGGATCGAGGTCATCCCCGCATCGGTCGACGACTATGCAGGCGCGGAGCGGTTCACGTTCGTGTTCTGCGAGGGGATGCTCGCGCTCGCGGGCGTGCCGGATCCGAGGATGTTGCTGCGGACCGTCGCTCGGAATACGGAGCCTGGCGGCGTGCTCGTCATCACGTGCATCGACGCCGTTTCGGACTTCTCGGAAGTCCTGCGCCGGTTCATCGCGCAGTGGCTGATCGATCCTGCACGCGAGCTCGCCGAGCACGTCGAGCAGCTGCTGCCAGTCTTTTCTCCGCATCTTTCGACTCTGGGGGGGATGAACAGACGCTACGACGACTGGATCGTCGACAACCTGCTGAATCCCGCGTCGATTGGGCCGCTGCTCTCCATCCCCGACGCGATTGCCGCGCTGGCGGACCAGTTCGACGTGTTCGGCGCGTCACCACGGTTGCTCACCGACTGGCGATGGTACAAGGCCATCGCCGGCGAAAGCGACCGCTTCAACGAGCTCGCGATCGAGGCCTACTGGGCCAACGTCCACAATCTGCTCGATTACCGCGACGTGTGGGCGCCGCGCGATCGGATCGACAACCAGCGCCTCTACGACGCATGTGCGACGGTTCGAGGCGCGGTCCGGGAATACGAGCGCGAGCGCGATCGCAGCATCATCGCCGTGGTGCTCGGCGGCCTGGACACGATCGTCGCCAGCGTCCGGTCGTTTTCCCCCGTCACCAGCGACGCGCTCGCAGAGGTCAGGGCGGCGCTCGGGCAGCCGATCCTCGACACTGCGGAGGTGGCCGCAAGCCGCGGGTTTGGTCCGTGGTTCGGCCGGGGACAGCAGTATCTCAGTTTCAGCAGGCGAACCGATCCTGAAGGAGAACCCACGGATGAGCGTCGTGATGGCTGAGATGACGAGGACACCCGCCAGCGCGACATTCGCGGCGCGATCGATCAGCGTCGTCGTGACAGCCATGAACGAAGAGGGCAACCTCGCATCGGCGGTCGCCTCTGTCGTCCGCGCCGTCGCGCCGCGTTTCCCGATCTACGAGGTCATCATCGTCGACGATGGCAGCCGGGATCGAACCGCAGCAATCGCCCTTTCGCTGGCCGCGGAGAATCCGCGGATTCGCCTGCATCAGAACCCGCGCAACCTGGGCGTGGGCCGCAGTTACCGGATCGGGATCGACCTCGCCGGCCACGAGCACACGTCGTGGGTGGCCGGGAACAACCTGATCCCGCAGGAAGCGCTCGAGCGCATTTACGATCACGTGGGCGAGCGCGACATGGTCATCAGCTATATCGTGCGCGACGTGCGCGAGTGGAAGCGCCGCTCGATTTCGCGCCTGTTCACGCTGGGCATGAATCTGCTGTTCTCCGTCGACATGCGCTATTACACCGGCCCGTGCGTCTTCAAGTCTGTCGTGGCGAAGGGGCTGCCGATGCGCGCGCACGGCTCGCTGTTTGTGGCGGAGCTCCTCGTCCGGCTCCTCAGATCCGGTCAGAGCTACGTCGAGGTCGGGCTGCAGCCGCTCCCGCGTACCAGCGGAGCCACCAAGACATTCCGGCTTCGAAACATCCTCGACATGCTCGCGTCGGTCATGCGGCTCTTCTGGGAGCTGCGCGTGCAGCGCCGGCCGCGGATCCCGAGCCAGCCGGAGAGCCGCGTCCACGAGAACGATCCTGCAGTTCCCTCGAGCTGAACGTCCACTGAACATCCTCTCTGCCCGTGCGACATGGGTCGATCCCGTGATGGCGATCGGCGTGGCTGCCGCTACGCTCGTGATCTCGGTGTATTTCGCGCCGCGAGGCTATCAAGCCGGGTTTGCGGACATGGCGCACGACGGGTATCAGCTTCGTCAGGCGCGCGATCTGAGCGAAGGCGGTGTGATCTTCAGGGACACCTTCGATCAATACGGACCATTCAACGGCTACCTGAATACCGTCGGGTTCCTGACGCTGGGACGCCGGCTCCTGGCGCTGAAGTACTTCATCTGCGGCTGGTACTCGCTGATTGCCGTCGCGCTGTTCGTGGCCGCGCGCCACTGGCACGGTCCGGCGCTCGCCGGCTTCAGCGTGATGGTGTGGCTGGGCCTGGCGCCGTTCTATCAGCACGGCGTCATGATCTCGCCGCACGTCTACGTACTGTTCTTTCAGACGGTCGCGACGATCGTTGCGTTGAGGGCCCCGTCCCTCGAGCCACGACGATTCGCGCTGGTCGGCGTGCTGGCCGGCCTCTCGTGGTCGATGAAACAGTCGATGGGGGTGTTGTACCTGGCCGCGATTCTCGTGTATCTCGGATGCCGGCTCGTGATCGGGCGGCGGGACGGCTGGCGCGTCGTGACGACCGCGGCGATCGCGGTCGCCCTCGGGTTCGTCGGCGTGGTGAGCGCGGTCCTTGTGTTCCTCTGGACGCGCGGAGCCCTCGGCGACTGGTACCGCCAGACGATCATGTTCCCTCGCGAGATCTATGTCCTACAGAACGGTCGA
>WNEY01001705.1_pt1 | contig 15723 bp, 16 predicted proteins | sample 5400531 | NCBI WGS metagenome assembly WNEY01 (sample SAMN13153338, study PRJNA577476) | soil metagenome | isolation source: 200 cm saprolite under Douglas fir tree site 1 | place: USA:California | collected 2015-04-18
CGCGGTCAGCCGATCGAGCGTGAGCGGCCGCTCGCCCGCGTCGCCCACCGCGAGCAGCGGATGCGCGGACGGATAGTGCTTGCGCAGCAGCGCGAGATCGGGCCGCGCATCGAGGACGAGCACGACGGCGCGCAGCGTCGAGAAGGAGTGGCGATCGAGTGCGCTCGCGGGGACGACGTCGACGCCGCCGGGAAAACGCGCCAGGAGTCGCTCGAGCGCGCCGGAAAGATCAGCCGTCGAGCTCGTGCCCGGGCACCAGCTTCTGTACGCCGTGACCCTTCTTCTGCTGCTGGAGCCAATACGTGTACGCGTTGTCGGAGATCTTCTTCTTCTGATCGTCGTCGAGCGCGCGCCCTGGATCCTTCTCGAGGATCTTGTACCAGACGGTGTTGGTGCGATCGCTGTGCTGGACCGTGCGCAGGCCGACGTCCAGCGCGAACATCTCGGTCTCGAGGTCGATCTGGGTCAGCATGCCGTGCGCGTACCAGCCGAGCTCGCCGCCCTTGTCCTTCGTCGCGCTGTCCTCGGAGAACTGCTTCGCGATGTCCGCGAAGTTCGTTCCCGCGTCGAACGCCTTCTGGACGTCCGCGACCTTCTTCAGCTGATCCGCGTAGGTTTGGAAGTCGGCGCCGGCGGTCGGGTATGGCGTCGCGACCTGGATCCACGCCACACGCACCTGCTCCGTGGGCGACTGCGTGTTGCGCTCCTTCGCGCGGTTCGTGTACTCCACGCGCAACAGCTCGTAGCGCGCGCGCGCCCTGATCTCGTAGACCGGGATCCCGTACGACACGGCGCGCTTCACGAAGTCGTTCTCCTCGGGTCCGCGCTTCTCGAGCACCTGGAGGATGTGGTAGCCGAACTGGCTCTTCACCGGATCCGACACCTGGCCCAGCGGCAGCGACTTCGCGGCGTCTTCGAACTCCTTGACGAACTGGCCCTTGCTCACCCACCCGAGATCGCCACCCGACTGCGCGTTGCTCGAGTCGTCCGAATTGGCGGCCGCGAGCTGGTTCCACAGGGTCTGGTTGCTCGGGTCCTGCTTGAGCTGATCCGCGAGTTCCTTGTCGTCGCCCTTCGGCGTGATGAGGATGTGCCTGGGGTGGTACCCGCCGAAATCTTCGTTGTACTTCGCATCGATCGCCGCCTGGTCGTAGGTGATGCCGTCCGAGCGCGCGGCGTCGTCGAGGATCGCCTCCTCGATGATCGCGTCGAGCGCGACGCCTTCGTATTCCGCCTTCTGCGTGAGCACCTGCGGATCGTTCTCGTAGCCGGGCGGAACGCCGAAGTCGACGTAGAAGCGCACGTACTGGTAGGCGAGCTCGCGCCGGTACTCGCGCAGCGACACGGCGTGACCGTCGAACATCATCGCGGGCTTGAGGTTGGCGTCGTAGTAGCGCGTGGACCCGGCCCAGGCGACGAGACCAAGCACGAAGAAGAGGATCGCCGAGAAGAGCGTGACGATGATCGTCTGCTGGCGACGTTCGCGCTGCCACCGCGCCATGCGCTGACGCTGCGTGAGACGTGGAAGAGGGATACGACGTGCCACGGGAGACCTAAGTGTACGGGCTAGGCGACGCGCCGGTAGACCGCGAGCGTGTCGGCGGCGGCACGGTCCCACGAGAACGCGGCGGCACGCGGACGCGCTTTCGCGCGCAGCTCGCGCTGCCGTGCGGGATCCGCGAGATAGGCGACGAGCGCGTCGCCGAGCGCATCGGGATCGTCCGGATCGACCAACACACCGGCGTCGCCGACGACCTCCTGGACGGCGCCTGCGCGGTAGCCGACCACCGGCGTCCCGGCGGCGAGCGATTCGAGCGGAGTCAGGCCGAAGCCCTCGAGGAGCGCGGCGTGGAGGAGGCACTCCGCTCCGGCGTAGAGCGCCGCCAGCGTCGGGTCGTCCACGCGGTCCGTCACGACGATACGGTCGCGCGGCGCGCGCGTTCGCTCGAGCGCGCGCGTGAGGAAGGGGGACAGCTTACCGAGATCGCCGGCGATGACCAGGCGCAGCTCGGCGTCGATCGCGGCGGCGCGGGCGAACGCCGTCAGCAGACCGTCCATGTTCTTGCGAGGATCGAACTGGCCGACATACAGAACGTACCGGCCGGGCACGCCAAAGGTTTTCGCGACCCGCCGGCCTTCGTCGGCCGACGGCGGCGCGAAGTCCGTGTCCACGGCCTCGGGGATCACCGTCACGCGTTCCGGCGGCACGCGCAGGAGCTCGATGACGTCCCGCCGCGTCGCCTCGGAGACCGCGATGATCGCGTCAGCCCGTCGCGCGAGCGCGTACTCCCACGCGTGACCGAGGCGCGCGTGCGGCAGCCGGAGGTAATGCTCCGACCAGCGCAGCGGCGCGAGGTCGTGGATCGTGATCACGGCCCGGCACGCGCGCACGGCCGGCAGACCGAGCTGCGTCGAGTGGTAGACGCGCGGACGCGCGACGGCGAGCTCCGCCGACAGCAGGATCGGATCGACCGCGAGCATCGAGAGCTCCGGCCGCCGCAGGCGCAGCGTGTGGAGCTCGCGATGCGGCGGCAGCAGCGATGGATCGGCCGGCGGAAAATTGCCAAGGCGCAGTAGTGTCCATTCGATGTCATCCGGTGCGATGCGCGCGAACGCCGCGAGCAGGTTGCGTGTGTAGCGACCGATACCGCGAACACGGGCCACCGTTTGCAGATGGCGCGCATCGAAGGTGACGCGCACGGACCCTAGACTAGCCGGACGTTCATCTCCGTCGTCGTCCCCACATACAACGAAGTCGGTTCGCTGCGCCAGCTCGTGCCGCGCCTCGCGTCAGCGCTCGCCGTGAGCACGTGGGAGCTGATCATCGTCGACGACGGCTCGCCGGACGGCACCGCGGACCTCGCCGAGTCGTACGCCGACGCTCATCCCGTCCGCGTCGTGCGCCGCCCCGGAAAGGCCGGACTCGCATCCGCGGTGCTCGCGGGATTCGCGCAGGCGCGCGGCGACGTCCTGGTCGTGATGGACGCGGACCTCTCGCATCCGCCGGAGGCGGTGCCACGACTGGCGCTCGCGATCGAGGAGGGCGCGGATCTCGCGGTGGGCAGCCGGTACGTCGCCGGCGGAGGCACGGAAGACTGGCCGCTCAAGCGGCGTATTGTCTCGCGCGCCGCGTGTCTTATGGGAAACGTGCTCGTGCCGATCCGCGACTGCACCTCCGGCTTCTTCGCGATCCGAAGATCGGCGCTCGACGGGGTGAGGCTCAACCCGATCGGCTTCAAGATCGGGTTCGAGGTCATGGCACGCGCCCGCTACAAGAGGGCCGTGGAGATCCCGTACGTCTTCCGCGACCGCGAGCTCGGCAAGTCGAAGTTCGGCCGCCGCGAGGTCGTGCAGTACCTCGTGCAGCTCGGCCAGGTCGCGCGTGACAAGCTGTTTGGTCGAACTTAACGATTCTGTAACACAGCCCCCAATCCGGTAACCCCATCAGTCGCGGCAAACAACTTGCGCGCAGCCTAAACATGGAGGAGAGGGGAGCTCGGCTCCGCCGTAGTCGATAGTGGCTGTCCTGCACACGCCCGGAGACAGCGGCACCTTCATCGACGTGCTGGACCGCGTCCTCGACAAGGGCATCGTCATTGACGGCTGGGCTCGGCTGTCCGTCGCGGGCATCGACCTCGTCGGACTCGAGGTGAAGGTCGTCGTCGCATCGATCGAGACGTATTTGCGCTACACGGACGCGCTCGGTGTCGGCTCGCGTAGGGGGGAGGCGCGTCCAGCTGCGCTGGCCAAGCCGCGGGCTGACTAACAGGGGTGGCTAGCGGGGACCAAGCTCCTCGCGCAGGGCTTCGATCACGTAGGTCTGCTCCTCGTCGGTCATCGCGGCGTACAGCGGGATGAGCATCGTCGCGTGCGTCGCCTCCTCGGTCACCGGCAGGCTCACCGTGCCGTAGCGCGACGTGTAGGCCTTCTCGAGGTGCGACGCCATCACACCGCGGCGCGTCGCGATCCCGCGGCGCAGGAGATTCGTCATGAGCTCCTCGCGACCCTGACGACAGTCCATCGTGAGACGCAGGCAGTACGACTGATAGGTGTGCTCCGCGTACGGCGGCACGAACGGCACAGCGATGCCACGGATCTCGGACAGCTCCTCGTTGTAGCGCTTGGCCTTCGCGCGGCGCACCCGCAGCAGCTCGTCGAGCCGTCGCAGCTGCACGAGCCCGATCGAGGCCTGGATGTCCGTCATGCGGTAGTTGAACCCGAGCTCGTCGTACTCCTCGATGATCACGTGGTCCGAGCGGTGCCGCTCGAGGTCGGACACGGTCATGCCGTGCGCGCGGAGCTTGCGCGCGCGACGAGCGAGCGCGTCGTCGTCAGTCGTGATCATCCCGCCCTCGCCGGTCGTGATCACCTTGCGCGGATGGAACGAGAACACGGTCTGGCGCGCGTTCGATCCGACCTTCCGTCCCTTGTATGACTCGCCGATCGCGGGCGCCGCGTCCTCGACGACGTCGACGCCATAGCGCTTGGCGATGTCGTTGACAGCATCGATGTCGCAGCCGAGCCCGATCTGGTCGATCGGCAGGATCGCCTTCGTGCGTTTGGTGATCCGCTTTTCGATGTCGCTCGGATCGACGTTGAACGTTCGCGCCTCGATGTCGCAGAAGACAACGTCCGCGCCGGTGTAAAGCACCGCGTTCGCCGACGCGATGAATGTGAAAGACGGAACGATGACCTCGTCGCCACGGCCGACGCCGATGCTCGCGAGCGCCAGATGCAGTCCGGTCGTGCACGAGGTCGTCGCGATGCCGTGCTTGGCGCCGACGTACGACGCCACCGCCCTCTCGAACTCTGCGACCCTCGGACCCTGCGTCACCCAGCCGCTCTTGATCGACTCGTACGGCGCACGCGCCTCGTCTTCCCCGAGCGCCGGCTTGGTGATCGGGATGTTCATCTTCCGCGAGGTTTCTGTCGCCACGGAGGTCTCCTTCTTAAACGCGTGAGCCGGCGAGCGTCCCGCGACGCCAGGCGATGAGCTGCCGGAGCCCGTCGGCGAGCGTCGTCGTCGCCCGGAAGCCGAGCACGGTTTCGGCCCGCCGCGGGTCGCCGTACCGCCGCTCCGGCAGTCCGCCCGCCGGCTGCGGTCTGAAGTCGATGCCCGCGGGACTACCGGTCAGCTCGAGCAAGAGGTCCGCCAGATCGCGCATGCGCGTCTCGACGCCGCTGCAGACGTTGACGATAGCGTCGGTCCGGCTTGCCTCGCAGGCGAGCATGTTGGCGCGGACCACGTCACCGATGTAGACGAAATCCGCCGAGGCCGAGCCATCGCCGAACAACGTGAGCGGCTTTCCCTGATCGATGAGGTCGAGCCAACGGATCATGACCTCGACGTATTTCGAGCGGATGTCCATGCGCGGTCCATACACGTTGAAATAGCGCAGCGCCGTGGTCGGGAGATCGCGCAGGTGCGCGAACGCGCGCGCGAGCTGTTCGTTCGCCGCCTTCGCCGCGCCGTAGACGGTCCGACCGTTCAGGGGATGGTCCTCGTCGATCGGTAGACGGATCGGATCCCCGTACACGACCGCGCTCGATGCGAGGACGACGCGCGATACCTTGGCGTCCGAAGCGGCCTCGAGCACGTTGAACGTCCCGTCGACCATCACCTCCTGGCACTCGCGGGGATGCTCCTGGCACCGTGTCCAGCGGAGCGCCGCCTGATGGAACACGACATCGGCGCCCGCGATGTTCGCCTGGACGGCCTCGCGATCGCGGATGTCGATCTCGACCAGACGCGCGCGTCCGGTGCCCAGCGCGTCCGCGAGGTTCTCGGGGACTCCGCGGACGAGGGCGTCGAGCGCGACGACCTCACGGGCGCCCGCCGCCAGGGCTGCGTCGACGAGGTGCGATCCGACATTCCCCGCGCCGCCGGTGACGACGACGCGCGCGCCCGTGAGCAGACCCATGCGCGCCACAGCCTACGCGAGCCGAACGCCGAACACGACGTCGGGGTGTCCGTATATCTCCCCCGATGGAGTGACCCTCCTGGGGGCGATGATTCGTTCACCAAGGTGGGCATCTCCGGGTTCGCGCCTGCTAACACACGGTCATAACGAAGGGAAGGAGCAGTCATGGTCCCGCAGTTCATACGTGATGAGGAAGGCCAGGGTCTCGTCGAATACGCGCTCATCATCGCGGTCATCGCGATCGCCGTCATCGTCGCGATGCTCTTCCTCCGCGATCAGATCTCGAACATCTTCAGCAACATCGGCAACAACCTCACGTAATTCACGGCAGCGGCGGGCGCTCGCAAAGGGCGTCCGCCGCGGCCGGTATCGTACGCGGCACCACCCGCTGCGCTGAGGAGTGCCGCCATGTCGAGATCCATCGAACGCATCAAAGAAACGTGGGACGGCCGCGCGAAGGACGACCAGCTCCAGGGGACGTACGTCACGATGGCCGACCGCAACCAGCGGTTGCTCGAGATCGACGAGGCGCTCCGCTACATCCCGCCCGGAAAGCTCGTCCTCGACGTCGGCTGCGGCAACGGCTACTCGACGGCGATCTTCGCGAAACAAGCCGAGGTCATCCTCGCGATCGATTACTCCGAGGCAATGATCGAACGGGCGAAGCGTGAGTACGGAGCCATCCCGAACATCACCTTCGAGGTCCAGGACATTCTCAAGCCGCTTCCGTATGTGGAGAAGCACTTCGACATCGCCGTCGCGCAGCGCTGCCTCATCAACCTCGCGACCTGGGAGAACCAGCAGAAGGCGATCGAGCACATCGCGCGTGTGATCAAGCCGGGCGGGTACTTCGTGATGCAGGAAGGCACCCGGCAGGGCCGCGAAGGTTTGAACCAGCTCCGTGTGAAGATGGGGCTCCCGCGCATGCCCGAGGTCGAGTTCAACTCCGACCTCGACGAGACGACGCTCTGGCCGTTCCTCGAGCGTCACTTCGAGATCGTCGAGATCCGCCGCTATGGGCTGTACGACCTCATCGCGCGGGTCGTCCACCCGCTGCTCGTCGCGCCGGCGCAGCCCGATTACGAAGCCAAGATCAACGACGTCGCGCGGCGGATCGCCGCCGCGAACGATGCCGCCGGCGAGGTCTCGCGCTGGTTCACGGCGTTCCTGCGGGTCAGGCCTTCTGCCGCATGAACTCCGTGACGCTCGTGGCGACGCGATCGATCTGAGCGTTTGTCAGCTCGGCGAACATCGGCAGGGACAGCACCTCGCCTGCGACCTTCTCGGTCACCGGGAGATCGCCCTTGCGATAGCCGAGGAACTGCGCGGCCTCCTGCATGTGGATCGGCACCGGATAGTGGATCTGTGTCCCGATGCCGCGCTCGGTGAGATAGGCGCGCAGCGCGTCGCGCCGGCCGCCCGGCACGCGGATCGCGTAGCAGTAGAAGACGTGGCGACCGCCGCTCGGGATCTCCGGCGTGATGACGTCGAGACCCGCGAGCTGCTGGTTGTAGCGGGCGGCGATCGCCCGGCGGCGCGCGTTCCACTCATCGAGATGCCGCAGCTTGATACGCAGGATCGCGGCCTGGATCTCGTCGAGCCGCGCGTTGTAGCCGACGATCGGGTGGTAATAGCGCGTCGACTGCCCGTGCTCGCGGAGCGCGCGCAGGTCGTCGGCGAGCTTCTCGTCGTTCGTCGTGATGCTGCCCGCCTCGCCGTACGCGCCGAGGTTCTTGCTGCAATAGAAGGAGAAGCAGTTCACGCGGCCACCGGCGCCGGCCTTCTTGCCGTCGTCGAGCAGCGCGCCGTGCGACTGGGCGGCGTCCTCGATGATCGTGATGCCGCGGTCCTGCGTCAGCTGGCGCAGCGGCTTCAGGTCGACGGTCCGCCCGTACAGATGCACCGGAATGATCGCCTTCGTGCGCGGCGTGATGCGTGAGGCGACCGAGGCGATGTCCATGAGCATCGACCGCTCGTCGACGTCGACGAGGATCGGACGCGCGTTCGCGTAGACGATCGCCTCGACCGTCGCGAAGAACGTGTGCGAGACCGTGATGACCTCGTCACCGGACGAGACGCCGCAGGCGCGGATCGCGAGCTGCAGCGCGTCGGTGCCGGAGCCGACGCCGATCGCGTGGGTCGTGCCGCAGTACTCGGCCCATTCCTTGTCGAACGCGCGGACGTTCGGTCCGATCGTGAGCTGCATGCTGTCCAGCACCTCGTCGATCGCCTGACGGACCTCGTCGCGGATCGTCGCGTACTGGGCCCTCAGGTCGACGAGCGGGATGTCCTGTGTGACAACGGTCATGTATCGGCTCCCTTCTTCAGCCCCGGCGGCCCTCCGAGCCAGGCATATGCGTGGGGATAGATGCCGACGAAGCACGCGAGATCGGTGATGTCGCCCTTGACCTGGACGGCGGGATTGCCCGCCCACACCGCGCGCGGCGCGATGCGACGCTCACGCACGACGCTGCCCGCTCCGATGAGCGCGTCCTCGCCGATCTCGACGCCAGGCAGGATCGTGCTGTTCGCGCCGATGCGCGCGCGGCGGCGGACGGTCGCGCCCTTCACGCACTGGAGGTACGCGGGGCACTGCGGATGCGGATCGTCGGTGAAGACGACGTGCGGGCCGACGAACACCTCGTCCTCGATCGTGACGAGCTCGAGGAAGCACCCGGTGTGGATGCGCACGCGCGAGCCGAGGCGATTGCCGAACTCGAGCGACGCGTGCGTTCCGACGGAGACGTCGTCGCCGAGCACGTTGTCCTCGCGGATCGAGGCGCCCTGCCCGGTCTGAAGGCGCGCGCCGATCGTCGTGCCGGCGTAGATCGTCGTGAACGGGCGGATGACGGAATTCGGGCCGATCACGAGCGGGAGCTCGCCCTCCTTCTTCCCACGCGGTGCGCGGCCAAGCACGACGTATTCACCCACCACCGTGCCCGACCCGAGCTCGACGTTGGCTGCGATCACGGCCGTCGGATGGACGATCGCACCGAGCGAGGTCACGCCCGCGCCGGCTCCGGGCTCGTGGCCTCCTGCCGGTATGCGACGCGCGTGCCGCCGGCCCGCAGCGACCGCATCCCGGCGTCCAGCACGCGGACGACGCGGAGCGCGGCCTCGCCGTCGCTGCGCGGCCGCGCACCGGTGTTGACGCATTCGATGAAGTGCCGCATCTCCATCTGCAGCGCTTCGGTGCCCGCGATATGGGGACTGCGGATGTCGCCGGAGCGGTAGCTGCGCCGCAGCTCCTCGCTGGAAAGCTCGGTCACGCCGTGGTCGTAGATCTTCACCTTCTCGGTCGACTGCACGTCGTCGTATACCGCCATGCGGTGCGAACCGATCACCACCATCGACCGCAGCTTGCTCGGCGCGAGCCAGGACAGATGCGCGTGGGCGACCGCGCCGGACGGAAAGCCCATCGTGAGGAACACGACGTCCTCGATGTCCGGCTGGGTGTAGCACGCACCAACTGACTGGACCCACTCCGGCTCCTCGTCGAGCCAGTAGAGGGTGATCGAGACGTCGTGCGGACCGAGGTCCCAGAGCACGTTGATGTCGAACTGGTGCAGACCGAGGTTCACGCGCTGGCTGTCGACGTAATAGATCTTCCCGAGATCACCGCGCACGATGCGCTCGCGCACGTTCACGACAGCGGGGTTGTACACGAAGGTGTGGCCGACCATGAGCGTCTTCCGCGCGCGCTCGCTGGCGCGGATGATCGACTCGGCGTCCTCGATGCTGCCGGCGATCGGCTTTTCGACGAAGACGTGCTTGCCGGCCGCGAACGCCTCCTCAGCGAGGCGCCGGTGCGTGCCGACGGGCGTCGCGATGCAGACGGCATCGATCGACGGATCCGCGAACAGCTCGCGATGATCCTTCGTCGTGCGCACCGCGGGAAAGCGCTTGTGGATGGTCTCGAGCCGCTCGTCCGAGAGATCGGCGACGGCGACAGGATCTGCACCCGGCGCTTCGTTGAGGTTGCGGACGAGGTTCGGGCCCCAATACCCCGCGCCGATCACCGCGACGCGCAGGGTCTTCATTCGGGACGAATTCTAGACGCGAGAAGTGCCACGCCGCAGGCCGCGATCGCGCCCACGTACACGTAATACGGCTGCGTCGTCCAGCGTGCGAGAAGCAGCGGCACCATCACGATGCCGGCGCCCGCAAGCGCCGCCGCACCGAGAGTTGGCACGCGCCAGCGTGCGACTAGGACGACTAAACCGAGCGTGCCAGCGAGCGAGATCACGATGAACAACGCTACGAGCGGTGTGGGGTCGCCGTACTGCGCGAGCGCATTGAGGATGTTCGCGCCCCAGATCTCGTCGTGGAACGTCAGCGCGGCGATCTGCTTCTCCATGAAGGCACCTGGATCACGCACGAAGAAGGGCAAGATGAAGGCCGCGGCGACGCCGGCGACGATGAGCGCGTAGCGGCGCCAGCCGGCGCCGCGGACCGCGACGTAGCGCACCACCGGCGGCAGCACCAACAGGGCGAACTGTTTGAACGCGATGGCCCAGCCGAAACACACCGCCGACAGGACGAGCGCGCCGCGAGACCAGCGGCCGTAGGGCTCGGCGAACACGAGGGCGACGAGCGCGAGCACGACCAGGAGCGACCCCGAGACGTCGTTCTGCCCATCGATCGCGCGGAAGCCGGCGACGCCCCACGACGCGTAGAGCATCGCCGGGAGCGCAACGTTGGCCATGCCGATCCGGAGTCCCGCGAGCGCGATGGCCGCGACGACGGCGATGCCGGCCCAGGTGTCGACGCGCGTGATGTCGCCGAAGAGGACGTAAGGGACCGCGTACCACGCCAGCTCGCCAGGCGGATACACGAACGGCGAACCGACCGGAACCGTGCTCTGCAGGACATGCGTGTAGGGATTGCCGCCCGCGAACACGACGTCGAGCGACTCCGCTGTCGCGCGCATGACGTCGCTCCCGTCCAGGAGCGGCTGGCGATGGAGGCGCTCCGACGCGGCCACGAGGACCGCGTAGTACGCCGTGGCGCCGGCGACGAACGGCGTGCCGCGCAGAGCGGCCCACGCGAGACCGAGGCCGGCGAGCAGAAGGACGACGCGGTCGAGCTGCGGCGCGTTGACGTCGATCCCCTCGACGCACCAGAAGAGGCCGAGGACCAGGGCCGCGAGGACGGCGGCGCTATTGGCCCGTGGCGGCACGGAGCTTGGCGAGATCGTCCTCGAGGAGCTTCAGGAGACGTCCGTATTCGGCGAAGTCGCTGCGCTTGAGCGCGTCCTGCGCCTGCTGGTAATGGTCGCTCGCGGCCTTGACCAGGCCGGCGATGACGCCCGTCGTCGGTGGCGACGTGACCGGCGGCGGCTGCGTCGGGGTAGGTGTGGTGCCGGCGCCGAAGAGCGCGTCGAGCGCGGCCACGAACGTGGGCGCCATAACGACGTTGCCCTGGGTCGCGAGGATCACGCGCTGAAGCTCAGGGATCTTGCTCTGCGTCGCCTGCACGAACAATCCTTCGACGTAGACGAACGAGTTGCCGACCGGGAGCACGAGCAGATTGCCGCGGAAGCAAGTCGAGCCGCCGCCCTGTGGACACAGCAGCGTGAGCTGTTGCTTGATCGTCGCGTCGGCGTCGATGCGCCCCTCGGTCTGCAGCGGACCGGAGATCTGACGGTCCTGCGGGAGACGCAGCACGCGCAGCTTTCCGTAATCGGGCGCGTCGGCGCGCCCCGCGATCCACGCGACCATGTTGTCGCGCTGTCCGCCGGCGGGCGTCATCGGGACGAACAGGATGAACTCCTTGCGATCCGAGCCGGGCAGACGCGTCGTCACGTAGTACGGCTCGATCGGCGCCTTCGCCTGACCCTGCTCCTGCACCTCGTTCGCGATCCGCCAGGCGTCGCCGCGGTTGTAGAAGTTGTCGATGTCGGTCATGTGGTAAATGGAGAAGACCTGCGACTGGATCGAGAAGAGATCTTCGGGGTACCGCAGGTGGTCCTTGAGGCTCTGCGGCATCTCGGCCAATGACTTGAAGAGGCTCGGGTAGATCGCGCGGAGATTGCGCACGACGGGGTCGGTCTCGTCGACCACGTAGTAGGAGACGGATCCGTCGTACGCATTGGTGACGACCTTCACGCTGTTGCGGATGTAGTTGAGCCCGCCGTCCGCGACGCGGGTCCCGCCGGGCACCAGCGCGTTAAAGCGCTCGCTATAGGGGTAGCGGTCCCCGACCGTATACGCGTCGTTGATCCACCACAGCTTGCCGTCGGCGACCACGAGGTACGGATCCTTGTCGTACTCGAGGAACGGCGCGATCAGCTTCTCGCGCGCGGAGATGTTGCGGTGGAACAGGATGCGGCTGTCCGATCGGATCTGGTCGCTGAAGAGGAGGTTGGTCTCGCCGAAACGCAGCGTGAACAGGAGGCGGTCCCAGACCGAGGTGATGCCCACACCGCCCTTGCCGGAATACCGCGTGCGCGCGTCGGTGCCTTCCTGCGGATAGTCGAATTCATCCGCCGCGCTGTCCACGATCACGTAGTCGTTCGTCAGCTCGCCGTAATAGATGCGCGGCTCGTCGATCTTCGGCTCACCCTGTGGTGGGATGTCCTTGACCAGGAACTGCGGGCGGCCCTCGGCCGCGACGCCGCCAACGGGCGTCATTACGGCGCCGAAGCCATGAGTGAACTGCAGATGTAGGTTCACCCACGTCTGCTGTGGCAGCGACGTGGTGTTGAGCTCGCGCGGGGACAGCATGATCGGCACCTCGCGGCCGCCGATCGCGTACCGATCGACGTCCACGTCCTGGAAGTCGTAGTACTGGCGCAGCGCCTGGAGCTGGTCGAAGGCCGACAACAGGCGACGGTAGTCCCAAAGCCGGACCGAGAGCGTGTCGGCGAACTCGCGCGTCGCCTCCGCCTGGCTCGGCGTGTCGGCGACGTTGAACAGCGACTCCTCGATCTTGTCTAGCGAGTACGCGGCGCGCGTCGCCGCGATGTTCCGCTCGATATAAGGACGCTCCTTGTTCAGCTGATCGGGCGCGACGACGAAGTTCTGCACGACCGCGGGGTACACGCCGTTGATGAGCACGGTCGCGGCGAACCACAGCACGATCGAGCCGGCCAGGACCCACAGCGTGCGCGCGAACGCGTTCGCGAAGCACGCCAGTGCGGCAATGCCGACGATGAACGACAGGATCGTCAGCGCGGGGATGCGCGCGTTGACGCTCGCGTATCCGGCGCCGGTGAGCACCGGCTCGGTGCGGAAGAGCAGGTCGTACTGATCGAGCACGTATCCCGTGGCGATGAGGACGAGGAAGAGACCGCCGAGCACGGAGAGATGCGCGCGCGCCGGGCGAGCGAGCGCGAGCGCCGTGCGGCCTGCGACCCCGAGATCGGCGCGCGAGATCGTGCTCGTCGCGACGCTGATCACACCGCGCACCGCGTAGATCGCGACGACACCCGCTGCGATCACGAGAACGGCGGCGATGCCCCAGCCGCGCACGAACTCGAGGATCGGCAGCGTGAAGAAGTAGAAGCCGACGTCTCTGCCAAAGAGCGGATCGGTCGCGCCGAACGGCACCGCGTTGAGCCAACGGAGCAGCTGGTCCCACTGATCGCCACCTGCGAGTCCAAAGAAGAACGCCGGGATCGCAGGGACCCAGAGGAGACGCAGCGTTTGCGCGAGCGCGGAGGACCGCGGGCCCTGCTCGACCACGACGCGCGGGACCTGCGGTCGGAGCGCGAGGTAGAGGTTCGGCAGCGCGAGCACGAAGAAGACAAGGAAGAACGCGACGAACGCCCAGAACCCGGCGGTGTAACGGCGGAGGTACACGTCCTCGAGACCGAGACTGCGGAACCACAGCAGATCGGTGAGGAATTCGTTGAGAGGAAGGAGCAGCACCGGCACGATGAGGAGCAGCAGGATGACGATCGTGATGACGACGCCGCGCGAGGCCGGTGGTCGGCGCACGCTCCCGCGGCGCGGCCGAAAGACCGAGAGATCGAGGTTGGACCAGTCGATGTTTCCCCAGTCGCGCTCGCCGTCTCCTCTTTTGTCCCTCACGGCCTCAGCATATGGGGAGATGTCACGACTGCTCGTGCTCGCCGTGATCCTCGCGCTCGCCGTCTCGGCGTGCGCGCAAAGCCAGCCCGCCCCCACGCCGACGCCGACGGCTGGATGCCCCGAGCCCACACGCGTGACAGGGCTGACGCCGACCGACGTCTCGAATCTGGCGACCTGGAAGCAGGATCTCGCGAACGGCGTCGCCTGCGAGAAGGCCACGAGCGATTACGTGACCCGACTCGAGGACAAGAAGTCGGAGCAGCTCTTCGCGAACGCGAGCACGTTCGCGATGATCGGACGCGTGACCGACGCGGTGAGCGGCGCGCCGGTCGAGCAGGTCTGCATCACGCCTGGAAAACCTGGAGCGATCTGCTGGAGCCGCACCGACCGGGACGGCTGGTACCTGCTCGACCTCGGTTCGGTGTTCGCCCATGAAGGGTTCTACGAGATCTTCTTCGTGAAGGCGGGATACCCGGAGCAGCATTCAGTGTCTCGGATGCTGAGCGGCCACGCGCGGATCGACTTCCAGATGACGAAGTAGCCCTAACTCAGATCGAGGTATTCGACATCGCAGTACCCCTCGGCGGCACGCGCGAGACGGTGATCGGTAGTGAGGAGTGTCGCGCCGCTGAGCCGCGCCACGATGGCGTAGAACGCGTCATAGGGGCTGAAGCGATCGCGTAGCACGAACGCCTCGCCGAGCAGTGGCGTTAACGCGATTCGATCGGCACGCAGGCCGCGAACATGAAAGAGCGCGACGCGCGCTTGCTCCTCTTCGATCCGGTGAAGGCGCAGCGCCTTTCGCACGGCAGCCAGGACCTCGGCGTCGAAGTGAGCGGGCATACGCATGCGCTCGCCGAGAAGCCGCGATCTCACCGCCGCGGCTGCCGGTCGGAGAAGCAGCATTTCGGTCGCCGCGGACGCGTCGAGGACGATCAGTCGGGCGTCAGGCGCGATCGATCGCGTCGCGCATCGCGCGGATCATCGCCGTCGCCTCGCCCGCCTGCAGACTCGTCTTAGGTGGGTTCTTCGCGATCTCGTCAAGCCAGTCGCCCAACGTCTCGGGGCGGTCGACGTTCTCGTCAAGGATCTCGATCACAAACTTGCTCATCGACAGGCCCTTGCGAGCAGCCCTCTCCCGAACGCGCCGCTGGAGCTTCACCGGCATGCCGCGGATCTGCAGGTCGACCTTGTCTTTGCCAGCCATCGTACAAGTATGCATGCATTCATGCATGCGCTCAAGATCGCGCTCGCGAAACGGCGTGGCGAGAGAGGCCACGCAGACCGGCGGCGCTGGCCTCACTCTTCGGCGCCTTCCTCGGTGTGCTCGTCGTCCCGTTCGTCGTCTCGCTCGTCTATTTGTCAGTGGCCGGTGACGGAGGCTGCTGCTAGGAATTGCGGGCGCGCACCTCGGCGAAGAGATCGAGATACGTCTCCACTACGCGTGGCCAGGTGTACGTTCGCGCGACGAACGCCCGACCGGACGCGCCGAGACGCGACGCGAGCAGCGGACGGGCGATGAGCATCTCGCCGATCTCCGCGAACTCGGCCGCACTGCGATACGCGAGGCCCGCGCCGGCGCGGTAGGTCATCCCCCACACCACCGGCGAGCGCGCGTCGCAGATGACCGGGCGGCCACAGGCCAAGGCCTCGAGCGCGACCATCGAGAGCGACTCGAGCAGGCTCGGCTGCACGAGGGCAACGCAGCCCGCGAGCGCGTCGAATTTGTCTTCGTCCGAGGTCCGTCCGAGGAGTCGGACGTCAGCGCG
>WNEY01001708.1_pt1 | contig 15719 bp, 13 predicted proteins | sample 5400531 | NCBI WGS metagenome assembly WNEY01 (sample SAMN13153338, study PRJNA577476) | soil metagenome | isolation source: 200 cm saprolite under Douglas fir tree site 1 | place: USA:California | collected 2015-04-18
AGTCCCGCCGCGTTCACACGCGGTGCGAAGAACCTTCACAAGTCCATAAGCGAGGTGTAACTATGCCCAGTCCATTACTCCTGGTCGCAGGTGTCGTGGTGGGTGCGCTTGTGGGAGCCCTCGTCGCCTACCTCTGGGTTGGCAATACGAACCGCCAGCGTGATCTCGTCTCCAACGCGGAACGGGAAAAGCTGCTGTCGGATGCCGAGACCCAGATGAAGGAGATGGTCCTCGAGGCCAAAGAGGAAGCCCACCGCATCCGCCTGAGCCTGGAACAGGAGGTACGCGACGCACGTGCCGAGATCCAGCGTTCGGAACGCCGGGTCCAGGTAAAAGAAGAATCGATCGATCGGAAGCTCGAAGATCTCGACCGGAAGGAACAGGGGATTTCCGCGAAAGAGTTGGAAATCGGGAGGACCAGGGAACGCGTCAATGACGCTCTCGCCGAGCAAGTCAAAGAGCTCGAGCGGATTTCGGGAATGACGCGGGCCGAAGCGAGGACGACGATCCTCACCAACCTTGAAAAGGAACTGAACCAGGAGATCGCGCAAAAGATTCGCGAAGGCGAGGCGATCGTCAAAGAGGAGAGCGAGAAGCGCGCCCGCAACATCCTGGTGACCGCGATGCAGCGGGTTGCCGCCGAGCAGACCGCGGAGACCTCGGTATCGGTGGTGGCAATCCCCAGCGACGAGATGAAGGGTCGCATCATCGGTCGCGAGGGCCGCAACATTCGGGCCCTCGAACACGCGACCGGGGTCGACCTGATCATCGACGACACGCCCGAGGCCGTCATTCTGAGTGGCTTCGACCCGGTCCGCCGCGAGGTGGCGCGGGTGGCCCTCAATCATCTGCTCGTCGACGGCCGGATCCATCCGGCCCGAATCGAAGAGATGGTGACCAAGGCTCGCAACGACGTGCAGAACCGGATTCGGGAAGAAGGCGAACAGGCAATGTTCGAAACCGGTGTGACGGGCCTGCATCCGGAGCTGGTCAAGCTGCTGGGAACGCTGGCGTTTCGGACCAGTTACGGACAAAATGTCCTGACCCACAGCAAGGAGGTCTCGTTTCTCTGCGCAATGGCCGCGGCCGAGATCGGCGCCGACGTGGCGCTCGCCCGCGAGGCCGGCCTGCTGCACGACATCGGCAAGGCGATCGACCATGAGGTCGAGGGTTCGCACGCCATCATCGGCGGAGAGCTCCTCAAGCGGCTCGGAAGGCCAGACACCCTGGTGAATGCCGTGGCCGCCCACCACATGGACGTCGAGCCAACCAGCCTGGAGGCCATCCTGACGGTGGCCTGCGACGCCGTCTCGGCCGCCCGTCCCGGCGCTCGCCGGGAAACCCTGACGACCTACATCAAGCGGCTCGAGAAGCTGGAGAGCATCGCCAACTCGTTCGAAGGCGTCGAGAAATCGTTCGCGATCCAGGCGGGTCGGGAGATTCGCATCATCGTCAAGCCCGACACGATCGACGACAGCCGGGCCCAGATCCTCGCCCGCGATATCGCGAAGCGAATCGAAGGCGAGCTCAGCTATCCGGGCCAGATCAAGGTGACCGTCATCCGCGAAACCCGCATCATCGAATTCGCCAAGTAATCAAAGAGAGGCGACCCCAGCAGGGGCCGCCTCTTTTGTCTATTGAGGTTGCCGGTTCTTCCGCATGGAGATCAGCGTGTTCCGTGTGGCCGCCGCCAGGTGCGCAAGGCCGAAATCGAGCCCGGCGTCCCAGGCGGTGCCGTCGTGTCCGCCGGGCACCACGTGGAACTCGTGCGCGATGCCCAGGCGATCGAGCTGAGCGCTGAACTCGGCCATCCGGTGCTGAAAGTAGGAGTCCTTCTGACCGCCGCTCAGCACGTAATAGATGTCGCCGGCGCCCGCCTGCGAGGTGACGAGCGCCGCCGGGCTGTTGCGGTCGACGTAGGCCGGGTTATCGCCGAAGACGCCGGGATCGGCCTCGCGGTCTTTCGCGGCGATGAATCCGCTGAAGCTCATCGCCGTGCTGAAGAGGTCCGGATGATGCAGGGCGAGGTTGAGGGATCCGAAGCCGCCGGATGACAAACCGCCGATGAAGCGGGTGGAGCGGTCGGGAATCGTCCGGTAGGACTGGTCGACAAAACTCAACAGGTCCATGACCTGGTCCTCGACCGGGTCGGTGCCGTTCCACCGGTTGGCCCAGTCGGTCAGATCGCCGAAGTGGCCAGAGCCGTCTGGCATCGCCACGAGCATTTCCGGCGCGCCGCCGGCGATGGACTGGTCCATCTTCGCCCGCAAGCCGAGCGCCACCCAGTCGCCGACGCGACCGCCGTCGCCGTGCAGCAGGTAGAGCACCGGATAGGTTCGGTCGGCCGACTGTTCATAGGACGGAGGTAGATAGATGTCGAAGGAGCGCTGCGTCTGCATCGCCTGGCTGTAGAACGCTCCGGCGACGATCCGGCTCACTGCGGGGTGGATGGGGGGCGGCGCAACCGGCGCGTTGGCCCGGTCCCGTCCGATGAGAGGCGCACTGTCGACGGCGACTTCGGGATCGCGGGCGTGGCCAGGTAGCGGTCCCCGCGTCAATACCAGGCTGATGGCCAGCAGTCCAGCGGTCTCCAGGGCCAGGCCGCGCCGAAAAATTGACGCCATTCGAGCCGCCACAGGCACAGCAACTCCCATGCCGGGCCAGGGCTGTTGCTGAATTTCTGAGGAAACGGTGACGATGCCGTGAACGCCGCGCCCGCAAGCGGCCCTTGCGGGCAGCCTGGCTTTGGCGGTCGCCGGTCAGTGAGTGAGGATTTCCCGCATCCCGGTTCGGAACGCTGTCGCGCCGGATTGTGCGGGATGGCGGACGTAGACGGCGCGATCGTCCAACGCTTGCGTGGCAATGCGGCCGACGCCCACCAGCAGGCGCGGTTGCACGATTTCGATCAGCCGTCGGGCATAGGCGAGTCCTTGCAGGATTTCAGCGCGCACGGGCCGGCGGTTCGACAACGGCCGCCCGGGTAGATGCGGGTGGGTCGGAACCGTGTTCCACAAGATGACGCGTCGCTCAGCACCAAGCTCGTCGAGGAGGCCATGCACGATGGTGCCGGACGGCTCGCTCCAGCGGCGGCTCCGACAGGTGGGTTGGTAGGGTGGTCCCCAACGGAGCAAGTCGCGCTCGCTGGTGAAGGCGATGCCCGACCAGCGCATGCCCTGGTAGCCGACCGCCTCCCCAACGGCGATGACGTCGGCTTCTCGCCGTTCTTCGAGGTAATACCGCAGGTTGGCGAGCCGGATCGCCGCCGCGTCTGGCACATCGTCCGGTCCAGCGTTCCGGAACTGGTTGAAGCTGGCGCCAATCGTCACCGTCGGAAGCTGGCGGAGTAACGCCTCGATCGCGGCGCCCTTGTTACGATCGGCCAATGGTCGTGACCGTCTTGGCGATCGGCGATATCATCGGCCGCCCCGGGCGGGAGGCGGTCGCCAAATTGCTGCCGCAGCTACGCCGAGAGTTTTCCATCGACCTGGTGGTCGCCAATGGCGAGAACGCGGCGGGCGGCTTCGGCCTCACGCCCAAGATCGCGGATGACCTCTTCAGCCTGGGGATCGACGTCCTCACCTCCGGCAATCACATCTGGGACCAGCGCGAGATGATGACCGGCTTCGATGACCATCGACCGATTCTCCGCCCGCACAACTATCCCTCCGGGGCGCCGGGACGGGGCTGGTTCTGTTACGACCTGGGGGAAAAGGGTCAGGTCTTGATCGGCAACGTGCAGGGCCAGCTCTTCATGCCGCCCATCGATTCTGCCTTCAAGGCGGCCGACGACGTGCTGCGCCAGGGCGTTGGGACCAAGCTCCGGCTGATGGATATCCATGCGGAAGCGACCTCGGAAAAGATCGCCATGGGCTGGTACCTCGACGGCCGGGCCAGCTTCGTGTTCGGGACCCACACGCATGTTCCCACCGCCGATACTCGGGTTTTTCCGGGTGGCACCGCCTTCGTCAGCGATTTGGGCATGGTCGGGCCCCGCGACTCCGTGATCGGAATGGACAAGGAAGCCAGTCTCCAGCGCTTCCTCACAGGGGTCCCGTACCGCTTCAAAGTCGCCGAAGGACCGGTCCAGTTCAACTCCGTGCTGGTCCGGATCGATGCCCTTTCGGGCAAGGCGGAGGCGATCGACCGGCTGGATCGGGAGGTTGAGGTTACCTAGCAGCTTGACGACCCCTGAACTTGGGGTTAAGGTGTCGAGGGGCAATCAAACGTTCGGTCATTGATCGATAGAATAGATGGACACTCTGGAAACAACACCGCCATCGAACGGCTCGACAGGGGAGAAGACGCTTTCAGCCAGCCCGGCTGCCGGTGTACCCCGAACGGCGCGCGCCGCGATTGAGATCCTGAAGGTTTCGGCCACCTCCAAGCCGGTCGCCGTCGCCGGGGCGATCGCCGGCGTGGTGCGGAGCCAGAGCCGGGTCGAAGTCCAGGCAATCGGCGCCGGCGCCATCAACCAGGCGGTGAAAGCGATTGCGATCTCGCGCGGCTACGTCGCGGCCGGCGGCTTTGACCTGGTCTGCATCCCATCGTTCATCGACATTTCCATCGACGGTGAGGAGCGGACCGGGATCCGGCTGCTGGTCGAGTCCCGCTAAACTCGGTCGATGCCTGAATCGGCCGCCCCGCCCCGCCTCCGGATTCCCGGCGCACCGCTAACCTTCGAGCCGCACGCCTTTAGGCGGCCACGTCCCAACGGGCACAAGCGCCCGCCCTCGGGCCAGCGTTTCCATCTCTGGGTGAGCGGCTGCCAGATGAATGAGTCGGATGCGGATTATCTCTCCCAGGGCTTGACGGCCGCCGGCTTCAGCGCGGTCTCCGAGCTCGAGCAGGCCGACATCGCGATCCTGGTCACCTGCTCCGTACGCCAGAACGCCGAGCAAAAGGCCTATGGACGATTCCGCGAGCTCAAGGCCTGGAAGCGGGCCCGTCCCGGCCGCGCCATCGCCATGACGGGCTGCATGGCCAACAAGGAAAAGGACCGCCTCTACGAGCGGCTGCCCGACCTCGATTATCGGTTCGACATGCGCCAGTACGAGGCCTTCATCGAGGACCTGCAGGGCGAGTACGAGACCGACCCGGCCCAAACCGGTGGCATGGTGTTGCAGCACGGCCTCACCGCCTACGTGCCGGTGATCTTCGGCTGTAACGAAGTCTGCAGCTTCTGCATCGTGCCCTTCGTGCGGGGCACCGAGCGCAGCCGCCCCATGGCCGACGTCGTCGATGACGTGCGTCGCTTTGCCAACCAGGGCGTACGGGAAGTCACCCTGCTTGGCCAGACGGTCAACTCCTATCGCGACCCGGAGACAAAGGCCGGGCTCGCGCCGCTTCTGGAAGCGGTGGAACGGGTGCCGGGCATCTGGCGGGTGCGCTTCTTGACCTCGCATCCTCGCCACGTGCACGACGACCTGCTTTTCGCCATCCGGGACCTGCCCCGCGTGTGCGAGCACCTGCACCTGCCGTTCCAATCCGGCGACGACGCCATCCTGAAGCAGATGCGCCGTCGCTACACGGTTGAGGAGTACCGGGCGATCATCGCCCACGCTCGCAATGTGATCCCTGACCTCTCGGTATCGACCGATGTCATCGTCGGCTACCCGGGCGAAACGGAGGAGCAGTTCCAGCGAACGCTGAGCCTGCTTGAGGAGATCAAATTCGACGTGGTCCACATCCAGGGCTTCTCACCGCGCCCTCGCACGACGGCGGCCCGGCAGGCGGACGATGTGGCGCCTCCCGAGAAGAAACGCCGGATCAATGTCTTGCTCGAGGCGCAACGGCGGATTGCGGAAGATGCCAACCGGCGCTGGCTGGGCACGACCGTCGAGGTGCTGGTCGAGCGGGCGGAGAACGGGGAGGCCACCGGTCGGACCCGGCAAAACAGGGTTGTCATCGGGGCCACGCCACTTGGCGCGCAGCCCGGCACCGTCCGCCGAGTGTTCATCGAGCACGCCACGGCCTGGCAGCTTCGAGGCCAGGTACTCAACTAGGTCAACCCTGAAGCCGGTCCCCGTCCTCGAGCAGTATGAGGCGGTCAAGCGTGAGCACCCTGACGCCATCGTGCTCTTCCGCCTCGGCGACTTCTACGAGACGTTCGGCGACGATGCCGAACGGGCTGCGCCGCTCTTAGGCATCACCCTCACGTCGCGCGAGCTCGGCAAAGGGCAGCGCTTTCCGATGGCCGGCGTGCCCTACCACGCCTACGAGAGCTACGTCGGAAAGCTGCTGCGGGCCGGAATGAAGGTCGCCCTCTGCGACCAGGTCGAGCCGGCGGGCGAGGCGCGCGGCCTGGTGAGGCGCGAGGTCGTCCGGGTGCTGACGCCCGGCACGGTGGTCGAGGATGCCTACCTCGACGGCGGTGGCACCAACTACGCGGTCGCGGTCTGCCTGCGCTCGCACTACCACGGCGTCGCTGCCCTGGACTGCTCCACCGGCGAGCTCGCGTTGCTCCGGGTCGAGCCAAGCGACGACGCGCTTCTCGATGAGCTGACCCGGCTGCGACCGGCGGAGCTGATCGCGTCGGAAGGCGACCGGTCGCGTCTGCTCGCGCTGGTGGGGGTCACGCCGGTGAGCTGGGTCGACCCGCGGGACTTTGATGCCCGCGCCGCCGTTGACCGCCTGCTGACCCTGCTTGGCGTCGAAACGCTGGCGGCATTCGGTTGCGACGAATGGCCGGAGGCGCTGGCGGCGGCCCATGCCTTGTTGCGCCACGCCGAGCGATCACACCTGCGCCTGGAAGCCGGGCTGCTCCGGCTGCATGCCCAGCATCCGCGGGCTTACATGCACCTCGACCCGCCGACCCGTAAAAGCCTGGGGCTGGCCGGCGACCGCGCCTCGTCGGGCGACGATCTCGTCGGCCTGATGCTCCGCGAGGCGATCACCACCATGGGTGCCCGCGAGCTCCGGCGCTGGCTCGACCAACCGCTGCGGACCCGAGAGCCACTCGATGACCGGCTCGACTGGGTCACCCTGCTCGTCGAGGATCCACTGGCGCGCGCCCAGCTGCAAGGCGAGCTGCGCGGTCTGCCGGATCTGGAACGGATCGCCGCCCGAACCGGGCAGGGCCTGGCCACACCCCGCGACCTGCGTGCCTTACTCAAAGCGCTGCGGGCGTTGTCGGGCGTACGGCGGATCGCGGACCGCTGGCCCGAACTGGCCGGCCCGCCGCCGTCACCCGCCGAGGACGAGCTTCGCGATCTCCTGGCAACGGCGCTGGTCGACGAGGTTCCGGCGACGCTGAAAGACGGCGGCGTCTTCAAGCCCGGGTTCGATGCCGAGCTCGACGGCCTTCGGGACGGATCGAAGGCCGCCCGTGACTGGATCGCCGGCCTGGAACAAACCGAACGGCAACGGACCGGCATCCGGTCGCTGAAGGTCGGCTTCAACCAGGTGTTCGGCTACTACCTCGAGGTCAGCCACGCGAACCGCGAGGCGATCCCCGCGGAGTACGTGCGCAAGCAAACGCTCGTCAACGGCGAGCGTTACGTCACGCCCGAGCTGAAGGAGAAGGAGACGCTGGTCCTCAACGCGAAGAGCGCGATGGTCGCGCGGGAGCAGGCGCTCTTCAGCGAGCTCTGCCGGCGCATCACCGCCGCCGGCAAAGACCTGCTCGACACCGCCGCCTGGCTCGGGCAGCTCGATGCCGTCGCCGCGCTCGGCACCTTGGCGGCGCGTCACCGCTGGGTGCGACCCGTTTTGCGCGATCAGCCGGGGATCGAGATCGTCGGTGGACGTCACCCGCTGGTGGAAGCGGCCCTCGGGCCAGGCCGTTTCGTGCCCAACGACCTGCGACTGGACGCGGGCGATCAGCAAGTCGTTCTGCTCAGCGGGCCGAACATGGCGGGAAAGTCGACCTACCTGCGGCAGGCCGGCATCATCGTGCTGCTGGCGCAGGTGGGCAGCTTCGTTCCCGCGACACATGCCGTCATCGGTATCTGCGACCGGATCTTCACCCGGGTCGGCGCCCACGACGAGCTGGCACGCGGGTTGTCGACCTTCATGGTCGAGATGGTGGAGACCGCGCACATCCTTGCCCACGCGACGCCCCGCAGCCTGCTCATCTTCGACGAGGTCGGCCGCGGCACAAGCACCTACGACGGGGTCAGCATCGCGCAGGCGATCCTCGAGTACCTTCACGACGCCCCGCAGCTGCGCTCGCTGACGCTGTTCGCGACCCATTACCACGAGCTGACCGCCCTGGCACAGCGGCTGCCGCGGCTCCACAACTTCCGCATGGAAGTGCGCGAAGAAGGCGAGCGCGTCATCTTCCTGCACCAGGTCGTGGAGGGTGGCGCGGACCGCAGCTACGGCATTCATGTTGCCGAGCTCGCCGGCCTTCCGCGCCAGGTGGTGGTGCGTGCGCGTCAAGTGCTTTCGGAGCTGGAGGGTCAGCGCCCGCTGGAACGGCCGGAGGCGAGTGCGCAGCTCAGCCTGCCGCTGGATCACCCGGTGGTCGCCGAGCTCAAACAGCTCGACCTCGAGCGCCTCTCGCCGCGCGAGGCGTTAGAAAAGCTCTACGCCTGGCAGGGAGAGCATGTCACGCACTGAGGCCGGCCTCGAACCGGCGCGCATCACCATCCTGTCAACGGCGGTCGCCGACGGTATCGCCGCCGGGGAAGTGGTCGATCGACCCGCGGCGGTGGTCAAGGAGCTGGTGGAAAACGCGATCGATGGCGGCGCGGACCGGATCCAGGTGAGCATCGAAGCCGCGGGTCAGCGCCTGATCGAGGTCGTCGATGACGGGATGGGAATGGCCCCGGTCGACCTGCCGCTCGCGTTTCGGCGGCATGCCACGAGCAAGATGCTCTCGCTCGAAGACCTGCGAACGATTCAGACTCTCGGATTCCGGGGCGAGGCACTGGCGAGCATTGCCGCGGTCGCGCGGGTGGAAGCGGTGAGCCGGTCACGCGATGGGGGAGAGGGATACCGCGTGCTGGTCGAAGGTGGCGCGCAGATCGCCGGCGGTCCGGCCGGGAGTCCGGCGGGGACGCGGGTCAGCGTCAGCCGGCTGTTCTTCAACACCCCGGCCCGTCTCAAATTCCTCAAACAACCCGCAACCGAAACAGCGGTTATCGTGCGGCTCGTCGGTGAGTTGGCCCTGGCGCACCCCTCCGTCGGGATCGCGCTCGAGGTCGATCGTCGCCGCGTGCTGGAAACCCCCGGAAACGGCGACCGGCGCGTCGCCTTTGCCGCCGTCTACGATGCGCCGACCGCGGCCGCCATGCTCACCGTCGACGATGGGATGGTGAGCGGCCTGATCAGTCCGCCGGCGCTCCACCGGGCGAGCCGCGAGCATGTCGTGATCATCCTGAACGGGCGTCGCATCCACCACCGCAACCTGGCTTTCGCGGTGGAGCAGGCCTATCGCGGGCTGCGCGAGCCCGATCGTTTCCCGCTGGCGGTGCTGGACTTGCGCCTCGATCCCGCCGAGGTCGACGTCAACGTTCATCCCACCAAGCGTGAAGTTCGCTTTCGGAACGAGGGCGCTATCTTTGCGGCCCTCGAGCGCGCCTGCTACCGCGCACTTCGGCAGAGCCCGGTTTATGAGTTGCAGCCTTCGGGAGGTGGGCCGCTGCTCGAGCTGCGGGAGACAACCCCCACCCCCGAACGTCTCAAACGCTCGCCTGGCACTGAAGCGCCGCTCGCGTGGGCCGACGGGCCCGCCCCGCTCGGGGGGAGGGAGGGTCCGCGGCTGCCGGCGCTGGAGTATGTCGGGCAGCTCCTGCGCGGCTATCTGGTCGCCGAAGCGCCGGCCGCGGTGGTGCTGGTCGACCAACACGCCGCCCATGAGCGAGTCTTCTTCGACGCCATCCTGCATCGCCTGGAGCGCCACCAGCCGTCGAGCCAGTTGGTGCTGATCCCGCATCTGGTCGACCTGACGCCGGGCCAGCTGGCGGCCTTCCGGGAGCACGAGTCATGGCTGCAAACACTCGGCTACGAGGCGGAGACCTTCGGGCCTCATACGATCCGGATCCTCGCCGCACCCGTGGATATGCCGGATGCCCGCGTCGGGCGCGTCCTGGAGCTGTTACTCACCGACCTGCTCGGCGAGCGAACCCCCGACCGCCGGCTGCACGAGACAGCGGCGCTGCTGGCGTGCCACAGCGCGGTTCGCTTTGGCGACGCGATGACGCCCGAATCCGCGCGTCAACTGCTGAGCTCGCTGGCCGTGACCGCCGAGCCGATCAGTTGCCCGCACGGCCGGCCCACGACGCTTATCCTGCCGGATGCCCAGTTGAGGCGGCTGTTCAAACGGCCATAGCGACTCTGCGCGTCCTCGCGATCGTCGGGCCGACGGCCAGCGGCAAGACCGAGCTGGCGATTCGCGTCGCCGAACGGCTGAATGGCGAGCTGGTGTCGGTGGACTCGCGCCAGGTGTTCCGTCACTGTGACATTGGCACCAACAAACCAACGAGAGCCGAGCTGGGCGGTCTTGCCTTGCACGGTATCGACGTCGTCGATCCCGACGAACCATTTACCGCCGCCGACTACCAGCGGGTCGCGCTCCGGGCGATTTCGGAGATCGCCGCTCGGCGGCACCTCCCGGTCCTGCAGGGCGGGACCGGCCTCTATCTCCGCGTCGTGCTCGAGGGTTGGAATCTCGGCGATGCGCCGCCGGACCCGGCCTTGCGGGCGGCGCTCGAGCAGCGCCTCGATGAGGAAGGCACGGAGGCCCTGGATGCCGAGCTGCGGCGGATCGATCCCGCGGCCGCCGATCGTGCGCGGCGCAACCCTCGCCGCCTGATCCGCGCGCTCGAGATTCACGCCGCCACGGGGCGGACACCCAGCGAGGCGCGCGCCTCGAACCCGCCGCCCTGGTCGACGACCGTGCTCGGCCTGGACGTGCCGCTGCCGCAGCTCGACCAGCGGATCGAGGCGCGCGTGCGGCGCATGATCGACGGCGGGTTTATCGACGAGGTGAGACGCATCCAGCGTGACTTCCCGAAAGCTGACCTGCGGCGCCTCGGTCACGGCTACCCCGAGATGGCGGCCTTCCTCGATGGTGGGCTCACGCTCGACGCGGCACGCGCCTCGACCGTGCGCCAGGTGCGCCAGTATGCCCGCCGCCAGCTCACCTGGTTCCGCGCCGACCCGCGCGTGACCTGGATTCCGCCGGATCCCGAGGTCGCGATCGAGCGAGTGGGCGCCGGTATCATGACGGCAGAGGCGAGTTGATCCGGAATTCCAATGGCAGGCACGAGCGTGCCTATCTGATGTCGCTGGATTACGAGGACCAGGGGCTGGCGGCCGTGGAAGAGCAGATGCTCGAGCTCGGCGAGCTGGCGAGAACGGCCGGCGTGGTCGTGGTCGGCACCGATACCCAGCGGCGGCAAAAACCCGATCCGGCGCTCTTCATCGGCAAAGGCAAGGTCGAGGCGTTGCACGCGCTGAAGCACGAGGCCGACTTCGACCTGCTGGTTTTCAATGAAGAGCTCTCACCGCGCCAGCAGCGGAACCTGGAGCGCAAGCTCGAAGTCAAGGTGATCGACCGCACCGAGTTGATCCTGGACATCTTCGCGCAGCGAGCCCGGACCAAGGAGGGCCGCCTGCAGGTGGAGGCGGCGCAACTGCATCATCTGCTGCCGCGACTGCAGGGGGGTCGCGACCTCTCCGGCCTGGGCGCCGGTGTCGGCACCCGCGGCCCCGGCGAGCAGAAACTCGAGAGCGACCGCCGGCGCATTCGCCACCGGATCCGCGAACTCGACCGGGAGATCACGGAGATCCGCAAGCAGCGGGCGTTGCGTCGCGAGGGACGCCGGCGCGTCGCCTACCCGGTGGTCGCCATCGTCGGTTACACGAACAGCGGCAAATCGACCTTGCTCCATGCCCTGACCCACGCCCAGGTGCAAGTCGAGGATGCGTTGTTCGTCACCCTCGATCCGACGACCCGCCTGGTGCGGCTGCCCAACCGGCGCGAGGTGCTCTTCACCGACACCGTTGGTTTTATCCAGAAATTGCCCACCGACCTGGTGGCCGCCTTCAAGGCCACCCTCGAAGAGGTGCAGCAGGCCGACCTTTTGCTCCACGTGCTCGATGCGACGCGCTACAACGGGCGGGACCAGATGGAAGCGGTGCACGAGACGCTCCAGGACCTCGGCGCGCTGGAGAAGCCGAAGGTGCTGGCGCTCAACAAAGTGGATCAGCTCAGCGCGTCGGCTGTCGATCAGTTGCTCGCCGAGGATTGGTCGCCGTACCTCGCCGTGGTGCCGATTTCCGCACTCCGAAAAACCGGATTGGCCCCGCTCGGCCGGGCGATCGCCCAGGCCTTGCCCGGCGAAATGGTCGCGATCGAGGTGCTGCTACCGTACACCGAGAACGCCCGACAGGCGGAATTCCATGCCCACGGCAACGTCGATACGGTCGACTACCGCGGCGACGGCGTGCTGATGCGGGGCGCCTTACCGCGACGGTTGCTGCCGAAGTTTGATCGCTTTCGCACGCCGGGCGTGAACCGCAGCGCCTAGCCTACTTCCTCCTGAAAAAAGACTCGGCGTAGAGGGCTGCTTCGGCTCAGAATGTAACTGACGAACCAGTACAGGTCTCAGCTCACGTTTCAGCAAGGAGTTCCAAGATGTTGCGCCTTCGAGACGGACAGGGCGTTCTGTGGGAGGCGGTGCTGCCGCCCCAGGCCAAGTTGCTTTCTCCCGAACTCATGGCGGTGGATGCCGTGCTTGACGACGACCGGTTCCTGGCGCCGTTCATCGAGCGCTTCGCCTGCCGGATTGGTCGGCCCACGATTCCCATCGAGAGGTACCTGCGTCTGATGTACCTCAAGCACCGGTATGGACTAGGCTACGAGGCCTTGGTCAAAGAGGTGGCGGACTCGCTGTCGTGGCGGCGATTCTGTCGCCTGTCCCTGGATGGGGCGGTGCCGCATTCGACGACCTTGCTCAAGCTGACCCGCCGCTTTGGGCCGGAGATCGTCAGCGAGCTCAACCAGGCGGTCTTGAAGACGGCGGTGGAGCGGAAGCTGTTGCGCAGCCGGCGGCTGCGGGTGGACACCACCGTGATGGAGGCGGACGTGCGCTACCCCACCGACTCGGGGCTGTGCGCGCATGCGGTCAGCCGGCTGGGCCGCGCCGTGCGGGCGGTGAAGGCGGCTGGCCTGGCCCTCCACACCCGCTTCCGCGACCGGCGCCGCAGCGCGGGCAAGCTGAAGTTCAAGATCTCGCACAGCGGCAGGGGTGGGCGGCGGGCCGTGGACCATCTGACGGGCCAGCTGCAGCGGCTGGCAAAGGCCGCCCTGCGCCAGGCGACGCGGGTGCTCCGCAACGCCCGCCGGTCGCGCCGGCGGGGACCACGCGGCCGCGCTGCCACGACGCGGTTGACGGTCGAGCTGGAGCGCAGTGAACGGGTGATCCGCCAGACTGCGCAGCGGTTGGCTGGGGAAGACACCATTCCCGACCGCCTGATTTCCTTGTGTGACGTGGACGCCCGGCCCATCCGTCGCGGCAAACCCCAGCAACCAACGGAGTTTGGGTACAAGGTTTCCGTCGGTGACACGCCGGAGGGGTTTGTCGTCTCGCACCAGGTCTACGCCGGCAACCCGGCGGACGCGCAAACCCTCGGCCCGGCGGTGGCCGAGGCGAAGGCGATCGGTATGAAGGTGAAGACGGTGCTCGCCGATCGCGCGTACGGCAATGCGGTGGGTGACCAGGCCCTGGCGGAGCAGCGCATCGCCGACAAAGTGATTCCGCGGGTTGGCCACGCCGATCCCGTTGAAGCCACCCGAAGTTGGCGCCGACGATACCGGTTCCGGGCTGGGAGCGAAGGCCGCATCAGCCATCTCAAGCGGCGGCATGGGCTCCGACGAACCCGTCTCAAAGATCATCCAGGCGCGCAGCTCTGGGCCGGATACGGAGTCTTCGCTCACAACCTCGACCGAATCGGCATTCTTCAGCGCGCTTGAATCAAGTCGATACGGAGGAACGCCCCGCCGTCTGACCGCCAACGCTTGGCTGGCTCTCCTGCGGCTCCTCGGTTAGTTTTTCAGGAGGAAGTAGCCTAGGCTATAGCCTAAGGGGTCAGCGCAGGAGTCGCACGACCGCGACGACCTGGCCCTCGAGCTGGGCGGCCGTGCTGTAGATCGGCTCGAAGGCCGCGTTCTCCGGTTGCAGTCGCACACGGTTGGCCTCGCGGAACAGTCGCTTGACCGTGGCGGTGGACTCGTTGGTCTGGTCGTCTTCCAGCCGGGCGACGACGATGCTGCCGTTCGGCGCATCTTTGCCGGGGCGGACCACGACGAAGTCGCCCGGAAGGATGCCGACGTCTTTCATGCTGTCGCCATGCACCTCGAGGGCGAACGCATTATCCGTGCCGACCAGTTCCTGGCTGAAGACCAGGTGGTCTTCGATGTTCTCCTCGGCGAGGATAGGCTGGCCGGCGGCGACCCGCCCGATCAAGGGCACCGCCACGACCTTGCTGAGCTTCGCCTGCATTTCGTCGATGTCGACGACTTCGATCGTGCGCGACTTGGTCGGATCCCGCCGGATGTAGCCCTTGCGCTCCAGAGTATTGAGGTGATTCTGGACGGTCGAGCTTGAGGAGAGGCCGACCGCTTCGCCGATTTCGCGCACGGTCGGTGGGTAGCTGCGGATTTTCTGTCGAAACCTAAGGTACTCCAGGATTTCCCGCTGCCTGCTGGTCAACGGTTCCGGCATATCGTCCCCTCCCTTTTGCGCCGATGTCGACGGCCAAGAGCCGATCATCTCGCACCCAGCGCCGTCCAAAGCGGCGCGTCGAGGGAGGGGAGAGAGGAGGGGTTCAGACCGCGATCAGAGCATGGTAGCACAGAAATTTTCGGGTCGACATCGGCTGATTTCCGCGCAAAGCCGGCGTCCGATGACCCACCACGAATCTCCAAAACGGGGGCATCCTAGCACATCCGTTCGCCCATTGCAAACACTTGTTCGGACAAGGGATTGACGCGAACGCCTGTTCGTGCTAGCGTCTCTCACGAACACATGTTCGTGCAGGACGGCGCTCGACACGCCTACCCACGACCCCAGCGCCGCCGCGGCTGGGGCCGCATTCTGGTCCTGGCTGCTGGGCTGCTGCTCGCCACCGGCCGGCTCGCCTATGGCAGTGGGCCCCAGGCCAGCGACCGGGTGGTCGTCGCGCCGGGTGACACCGTGTGGAGTATTGCGTCCGCGCACTACCGGGGCGACCCCCGGCCCCACGTCGAGGCCATACTCCAGGCGAATCGACTACAGACGCCGCTGCTCACGCCCGGCCAGTCGCTGCAGCTGCCCCGCGAGTAGCGACAGGAGCGGGCACTACGATGAGCACATCGCTGGTGAGTCTGGCGTCCCTGGTGCAGGCCTTTAACCCGGTCACGCCGCAGCTGCGCGTCGCGGCGATCAGCGTCCGGCAGAACCAGATCCTGCTCGTCGAGCACCGCAAGCGTGGTCAGCGCTACTGGGTGCTGCCGGGCGGCCGGCTCGAAGGCCACGAGACCCTCGACGCGGCCCTGCGCCGCGAGCTGAAGGAAGAGCTTGGCCTGGAGGCGCGCGTAGATCGGCTCGTCATCGTCTGCGAGAGCCTGGCGCCTGACCGCCACGTCGTCAACCTGATTTTTCAGGCTGAGATAGGGGAGGGGGCCGCGCCGGTGCTCGACCCTCGCGATCCCGTACTCGCCGGCTGGCAATGGGTGTCGGTGGACCAGCTCCCCCGGCTGGATTTCCGCCCACCCATTGCCGAAGCCGTCC
>WNEY01001709.1_pt1 | contig 15717 bp, 14 predicted proteins | sample 5400531 | NCBI WGS metagenome assembly WNEY01 (sample SAMN13153338, study PRJNA577476) | soil metagenome | isolation source: 200 cm saprolite under Douglas fir tree site 1 | place: USA:California | collected 2015-04-18
GTGAACAACAGGCGCGCTGACGCCCGACTGGCGCTTTAAGCGCGTCCGCGGAGCGCGGGGTTTGATCATGGAGCAGATATCGCGGTGGACGCCGCGACAGAACCTGGACGCGCCGGAGAGGGTTCAGTCCGCCGTGCCGGAGCCGGATCGCCGTGCGACGTAGCTCGACCAGCTGTTGCCGCTCGAGTTCCGGCGGGCGCCGGCTCGCTCGCGGCCCCGGATGCGGTAGATTCCGCGAAGCCATCTCTATTTGGCAGAACAAAGCCAAAATGATCAATCCTTTCAAAGGGCCGCGGCGGAGGGTCTGCTGATGAGCCCGCGCGTTTGAACGCCACGAGTCCTGCGTCCGTCGCGAGGTCGCTGGATCGCTTTTTCGCATGAAGGTGAGGACGAAGGACTTATACGAGTAGACGCTCGCTTAACTGGCGGCGGCGCGAGGAGGCGCCCATGGCCGACGGACGCGGTCGTCCGCCTTGAACGCCGCGATCCGATCGCGCAAGCTTTCGGTGAGCGCGATGTCGTCCCAGCCGTTGAGCAGCCGCATGCGGCTAACCGGGTCGATCGAGAAGGCATGGGCGCGATCGCCGCACCGGATCGTCCGCTGCTCGAGGTCGACGGCCACCGCAAGCCCCGGCGTCGCCAGCAAGGCGGCCGTCATCTCGGCCGCTTGCTCCTCGGCGACGATTGCCGTCAGCAGCCCGTTCTGCACGGCGTTGCCGGAAAAGATGTCGCCGAACGAGGGCGCGATCACGCATCGAATGCCGAAATCGTAGAGCGCATAGACCGCGGATTCGCGCGACGAGCCGCAGCCGAAATTGCGGCCGCCGACGAGGATCTTCGCCGCGCGCCAAGCCGGTCGGTTGAGCGGAAAGTCCGGCCGCTCGCGGCCGTCGGCGTCGAAGCGCAGGTCCTGCAGCAGCACCTTTCCGAGGCCGGCCGCCCGCGGCCATTTGAGATAGCGCGCCGGCAGCAGCTGATCGGTATTGAGGTTGGCGATCGCGAGCGGACAGGCCGGCGCGGTCAGGGAGACGAATTTTTCCATGGGCGCGCCGTTCAAGCTTTCCGGCCGGCGAGAAGCGGGCGCACGTCGGCAAGGTGCGCGGTGACCGCGGCGGCCGCGACCATCGCCGGCGACATCAGGTGGGTGCGGGCGCCGGGGCCCTGTCGGCCGCGGAAATTGCGGTTGGTCGTCGATGCGCAACGCTCGCCGGGCGCGACCAGGTCGCCGTTGATGCCGACGCACATCGAGCACCCGGACTCGCCCCATTCGAGACCGGCCGCGCGAAAGATGCGGTCGAGCCCTTCCTCCTCCGCCTGACGCTTGACCGCCGAGGAGCCGGCCGACACCAGACCGGGGACCTTGCTGACCCGCCCCGCGAGCACGGCGGCCGCCGCCCGCAAGTCCTCGATGCGGGAATTGGTGCAGGAGCCGATGAACACGCGATCGATGGCGATATCGGTGAGCTTCCGGCCGGGCGCAAGCCCCATGTAATCGAGCGCCTCGCGCAGATACTTGGCGCGCGCCGCGTCCGGCTCGCGCGCGGGATCGGGCACGCTGGCGTCGATCGGCAACGCGTCTTCGGGGCTGGTACCCCAGGTGACGATCGGCGCGATGGCCGCGGCGTCGAGACCGACTTGCCGATCGAATTCGGCATTGCCGTCCGTCGTCAACGCCGACCAGGCCGCGACCGCGCGATCGAATTCCGCCCCGGCGGGCGCGTATGGACGTCCCTTGAGATAGGCGAACGTCGTTTCGTCGGGCGCGACCATGCCGCATCGGGCGCCGGCCTCGATCGACATGTTGCAAAGCGTCAGTCGCCCCTCGATCGACAGGTCGCGGATCGCGGCGCCGGCGAATTCGACGGCGTGGCCGGTGGCGCCGCCGGCCCCGATATGCGCGATGACGGCGAGCACGATGTCCTTGGCGGTGACGCCGGGGGCGGGCCGGCCGTCGACCGTGATCCGCATGCGCTTCGGCTTCCTTTGCCAGATCGTCTGCGTCATCAGCACGTGCGCGACCTCGGAAGCGCCGATGCCGAACGCGTAGGCGCCGAGCGCGCCGTGGGTCGACGTGTGGCTGTCGCCGCAAACGATCGACAGCCCGGGAAGGGTCAGCCCTTGCTCCGGCCCGACGACGTGCACGATGCCTTGTCGCGGATCGTCGAGACCGAACAATTCGATACCGTGCTTCGCCGTGTTCTCCTCGACCTGGCGCAGCATGCGCGCGATCTCGGGATCGGCGATGGTCGTGCGGGAACCGCGGGTCGGAACGTAATGGTCGGCGACGCCGAAGGTGAGGCCGGGCTCCGCCACCGCCGCGCCCCGCTCGGCAAGCCGGCCGAAGGCGTGGAACGAGCCTTCATGCACGTAGTGGCGGTCGACCCAGAGCAGCGCCTCGCCGTCCTCCCGACGCACGATTTCGTGGGCGGCCCACAGCTTGTCGACCAGGGTCTGGGGTTCGTTCATGGCGAGAAATGACGGTGCCTCGATCGAGGATAATATAGAAGGCGATGCAGACCAATGTTAGTCTCGCGTCCGAGTGGCCAGGGAGGGAAAGCATGTCGCGTCGATCTTCGGCCGTGAGCCGCCGCCGCTTTCTGCAATCGAGCGCGCTCGGCGCCGCCGCGACGGCGGCCGGGCTTCTGCGCGCGCCGGCCGTGCTGCGTGCGCAAGGCGCTTCCGTCAAGGTCGGCGTGCTGCATCCGGTCTCGGGGGCGCTCTCGTATTCCGGCCAACAGGGCCGGATCGGCGCGACGATCGCGATCGACGAGCTCAATGCCGCCGGCGGCATCAAGGCGCTCGGCGGCGCGAAGATCGAAGCCATCCTCGGCGATGCGCAATCGACGCCGGAAGGCGGCAATGCCGAGGTCGAGAAGATGAACGCGGCCGGGGCCGCCGCCGTCGTGGGCGGGTATTCGAGCTCGATCTGTCTCTCGGCGAGCCAGACCGCTGCCCGCTATGACCTCCCCTATGTCGTGGACGTGGGCGTGGTCGACAGCATCGTCACCCGGGGCCTGAAGAATACCTTCCGGTTCGGCCCCGGCTTCGGCGTCATCGCCAGGACAGCGCTCGCCAATCTCGTCACCATCAACGACCAGGCCGGCAAGCCCGCGAAGACCGCGATGATCGTTCATGAGGACTCGGCGTTCGGCTCGGGACTGGCGAAGCTGTTGAACGCGCAACTTCCCGAGCGCGGATTCCAGGTCCTCGAAACCATCCCGCATCCGACGCCGACGCGCGACTTCAACAACGTCGTGCTCAAGATCAAGGCGCAGAACCCCGATCTCGTCATTCCGGCCGACTATTACAATGAATACGTGTTGCTGGCGCGCACGATGCAGCAGCAGCGCGTGCGGCCGAAGGGGATCTATTCCGTGCTCGGCGGCGCCGCTTCCTCGTACAAGTTCGTCAAGGAGTTTCCCGAATCGGCGCAATACATCATGGATTGCAATCATTGGTTCGATCCAAAGAATCCGAAGGCGTTGGCGCTGAAGAAGAAGGTCGAGGACAAGGGCGAGTTCTATACCTACGAGGTGTTCATGAACTACTCCTGCGTCCTGCTGCTGGCCGATGCGATCGAACGCGCCGCCAGCGCCGAGCGGGCCAAGATCATTGCCGCGCTCGAGAGCTCGACCTTCACCGGCCACGTGATGCCGTACGGCCCTACCAGGTTCGTCAACGGGCAGAACGAGGGGGCCGCGCCGGTAAACACCCAGGTGCTCGGCAACGACATCCAGGTGATCTTCCCGGCGGCGTTCGCGTCGGCGAAGCCGGTGTTCCCGATGCCGCCGGCCTGAGGGCCGCCGCCCGGCGCTGCCCGGCCCGGCCGATGCTGTCACCGGTCATCCTCTTTCCGGCGGTCCTCAACGGATTGATGACCGGCGCCGTCTACGCGCTCGTCGCGCTCGGCCTCACCCTGATCTACGGCGTGCTGCACATCATCAACTTCGCGCACGGCGCGCTCTTGAGCGCCGCGATGTTCGCGGCGTTCTTTGCCTACCGGCTGCTCGGCCTCGATCCCTATGTTGCCGCCCTGATCCTGACGCCGCTGTTTTTCCTGCTCGGCTACGGATTGCAGCGCTTCATCATCGCTCCCGCCGCCCATGACGAGGACCGCAATATCCTTTTGGTCACGCTCGGGCTCGCCGTCGTCATCGAGAATGCGCTGCTTTACGCATTTCGCGCGGACACGCGCACGATCAACCTGCCCTATGCCTTCGACGTGGTGGAAGTCGGCGCGGCGTTTCTCGCGGTCCCCCGCGTCGTCGCCTTCGGGGTCGTCATCGTCGTGGCGCTGAGCCTGTGGCTCGTCATGCGGTGGACCGATACCGGCAAGGCGATCCGCGCTGTCGCCAAGGAGAAGCTCGGCGCCGAGCTCTCCGGCATCGATGTCGCCCACATCTATGCGGTCACGTTCGGCCTCGGCACCGCCTGCCTTGCGATCGCCGCCTGCCTGCTGATCCCGACCTATTACGTCAACCCGAGCGCCGGCAACGCTTTCGTCCTGATCGCCTTCACCATCGTCGTGCTCGGCGGCATGGGCTCGGTCGTGGGCGCGCTGATCAGCGGGCTGTTCGTCGGCGTGGTCGAGAGCCTCTGCGGCCTCTATCTCGGGGAGTCGCTCGGGCAGATCGGAATTTTCGTGACGTTCATTCTGGTTCTGCTGTTGCGCCCGAATGGCCTGTTCGGAGAGCGGACATGAGGGGGCTTGCGCCGATCCTCCTCGCCATCGCGCTGCTCGCCGCCGTGCCGGCGATCACCTCGTCCAACGTCGTGCTCAACTTTCTGGTCGTGACGTTCCTGATCGCGCTCGTCGGGCAGGGCTGGAACCTGCTCGGCGGCTACGGCGGCCAGTATTCGTTCGGCCATGCCGCGTTCTTCGGCACCGGTGCCTACGTTACCGCGATCCTGCAGATGCGCTACGGCATCAACGCCTGGCTCGGCTTTGGCATCGGCATCGCCGCCGGCGCGCTGCTGGGCGCCGCGATCGGGGCGTTGAGCTTCCGCTCCGGGCTCAAGGGCTCCTACTTTGCGCTCGTGACGCTCGCCTTCGCGGAGGTGCTGCGGATCATCGCCAGCGTCGCGCCCATCACCGGCGCCGGCGTCGGCACCCTCATCGCGCTCGACCTGCGTCCGCAGGCCTTCCAGTTCCAGAGCCGGGCGCCTTTCTACTGGATCGTGCTCGGTCTCGTCGGCGTGTCGCTGATCATCGTTCGCCGGCTCGAAGACAGCCGCTTCGGCGCCTATCTCGTCGCCGTGCGCGAGAACGAGGATGCGGCCGCGGCGCTCGGCGTGGACACGATCATCGTCAAGCTCGGCGCCATGACGATCTCCGCCGCGCTTGCCGCGGCGGGCGGCGCTTTCTACGCCCAGTATTTCCTGTTCGTCGACGCCGGCATCGCCTATGGGCCGTGGATCTCGATCGAGGCGCTGCTCGCTCCCATCGTCGGGGGTATCGGCACCGTCTTCGGTCCTCTTCTCGGCGCGCTCGTGGTCAAGACGCTCGGAGAGCTCGCCAAGCTCGCGACCGGCGATGCGCCCGGCCTCGACCTCGTCATCTACGGCAGCGTCCTCATCGCGGTGATTGCGTTCGCGCCGCGCGGCATCGCCGGCGTCTTTGCCGACCTGCGCCGTCGCCTTCGGTCCCCGACCGCCGCCGCATCCGCATCGCCGGAGCGCGGCAATGGCTGAGCCGCTGCTCCGGGTCGAACGCGTGTCGAAGCGTTTTGGCGGGCTGCTCGCCGTCGACCGGGCGTCGTTCACGGCCGAAGCCGGACGCATCACGGCGCTGATCGGGCCGAACGGCGCCGGCAAGACCACCCTGTTCTCGATCATCTCGGGCTTCCTTGAGCCGAGCGAAGGCCGCATCGTCTATGACGGCGCCGACATCGCCGGCGAGCCGCCGCATCGGCTCGCCCGCCGCGGCATCGCGCGAACCTTCCAGATCGTGCAGCCGTTCGCTGGCCTGACGGTGCGGGAGAACATCGCGGTCGGGGCGCATCTGTCGCGACCTGGGCGGGCGGACGCCCTTGCCGCCGCCGCCGAGGTTGCGCGCACGGTCGGCCTCGCCGAGCCGATCGACCGTCCCGCCGCCAGCCTGACCGTTGCCGGCCGCAAGCGGCTCGAGCTCGCGCGCGCGCTTGCGATCGAGCCGCGGCTCCTCTTGCTCGACGAGGTGCTGGCGGGCCTCAATCCCTCCGAGATCCGCGACATGGTGCCGGTCATCCGCGCCGTTCGCGATCGCGGCGTGACCATCGTCATGATCGAGCACGTCATGCAGGCAGTCATGAGTCTCGCCGAGCACGTCCTCGTGCTGTCGGAAGGCCGCATCATCGCGGAAGGCTCGCCGTCGGCGATCGCCGGCGATCCGCGCGTGGTCGAGGCCTATCTCGGCCATGGCGCCGCCGGCCGGATGACCGCCCATGCCTGAGCCCGTCCTCGCGGTCAGCGGCCTCCACGCCGGCTACGGCGCGACCGAGATCCTGCGCGGCGTCGACCTCGCGGTGGGACCCGGCGAGGTCGTTGCCGTGCTCGGCTCGAACGGCGCCGGAAAGTCGACCCTCAACCGCACCATCTCCGGCGTGATGCGCCCCTGGCGCGGTACCGTCCGCTTCGCCGACGCGGCGATCGAGCGCGAGCGTCCCGGGACAATCGTCGCGCGCGGCCTCATCCACGTGCCGGAGGGCCGGCGCATCTTCCCGAGCATGACGGTGCGCGAAAATCTCGACCTCGGCGCCTACCGCCGCGGCCGCGCGCGCCGCGCCGACAACCGGAGCCGGGTGTTCGCGATCTTCCCGCGGCTGGCCGAACGGCAGGGCCAGCGCGCCGGCACCCTCTCCGGCGGCGAGCAGCAGATGCTCGCGATCGGGCGCGGGCTGATGGCCGAGCCCAGGCTCCTGATCCTCGACGAGCCGTCGCTCGGCCTCTCGCCGCTCCTGGTCGAGGAGCTGTTCGCGTTGATCAAGCGCATCAACGCCGAGGGAACGGCCATCCTGCTCGTCGAGCAGAACGTGGTGCAAAGCCTCGAGGTTGCGCAGCGCGCCTATATCCTCGACAACGGCGTATTCGTGCTAGAGGGAAGCGCCGAGCAGATCCGCAACCACCCCGATCTCAAGCGCGCCTATCTCGGAATGTGACCATGGCCGAAACCCTGCGCTCCCGCCTGTCCCGGAAACCCATTCTCGTGGCGCCGGGCGTCTATGACGCGTTCACCGCGCTGCTCGGCGCCCGGGCGGGGTTCACCGCGCTCTACGTGTCCGGCGCCGCGATCTCCTACACCCGGCTCGGGCGGCCGGATATCGGCCTCGTCGGCATGAGCGAGGTCGCCGACACGCTGGCGCTGATCCGCGACCGCGTCGATGTCCGGCTCATCGTCGATGCCGACACCGGCTACGGCAACGCCCTCAATGTCGGGCGCACGGTCCGCTGCTTCGAGCGCGCGGGGGCCGATGCCGTCCAGCTCGAGGATCAGGATTTTCCCAAGCGGTGCGGACACCTCGACGGCAAGGCGCTGATCCCGGCGGCGGAGATGTGCGGCAAGATTCGCGCCGCGGTCGATGCGCGGCATTCGCGCGAGACGCTGATCATCGGACGGACCGACGCGGTGGCGGTCGAAGGCTTGGAGCGCGCGATCGAGCGCGCAGTGCTCTACCGCGAGGCCGGCGCCGACATGCTGTTCGTCGAGGCGCCCAAGACGCGCGACGATCTCGCCCGCATGGTCGCGACGCTGGGCGCGCGCGTGCCGCTGATGGCGAACATGGTGGAAGGCGGCAAGACCCCGCCGTTGTCCGCCGCCGAGCTCGAGACGATCGGCTTCGCGCTGGTGATCTTCCCCGGCGGGATCGTCCGCGCGCTCGGCCGCATGGCCGCCGACTACTATGCCTCGCTCGCGGCGCACGGCTCGACCGCGCCGTTCCGCTCCCGCATGCTCGATTTCGACGGGCTCAACGACCTCGTCGGCACGCCGGAGATGGTCGCGCTCGGCAAGCGCTATGAGACCTCGGCGCCGCCGGCCGACGAGAAGTCGAGCGTCCGTCGGTGAGATCGCTCGATCCGGTCACGCTTGCGGTGCTCAACGGCCGCCTCGTCCAGATCGCCGACGAGATGGATGCGACGCTCTATCGCTCGGCCTTCAATCCGATCATCGCCGAAGCGCACGACGCCTGCCACGGCCTCTATCACGCCGAGACCGGCGCGACCCTGGTGCAGGGAACGTCCGGCCTACCGATCTTCGTCGGCGCCATGGCGTTCGCGGTCAAGGCGGTGATCGACAAGGTCGCGCGCGACGGCAATCTGGCGGCCGGCGACACCTTTCTCTTCAACGACCCCTACGACGGCGGCACCCATCTCAACGACGTCCGGCTGGTGCGGCCGCTCATGCGCGGCGACGCGGTGTTCGCCTGGCTCGCCTCGGTCGGCCATTGGCTCGACGTCGGCGGCAACGTGCCCGGCAATTTCAATGCCAAGGCCACCGAAAGCTTCCAGGAGGGTTTCCGCATCCCGCCAGTGAAGCTCGTGCGTGCGTGCGTGCTGCAGCAGGACATCGTCGACATCCTGGCCGCGAACTCCCGGCTTCCGCAGTCGAACTGGGGCGATCTCAACGGCCAGCTCAACGCGCTCGATCTCGGCGAACGGCGCCTGCACGCCCTGCTCGACGAATACGGCGACGAAACGATCGCGGCCGCGTTGACGTCGCTGAGCGCGCGCGCCGAGGCGCTGATGCGTGCGAATATCGCAGGCCTGCCGGACGGCACCTACAGCTGCGACGACTTCCTCGACAATGACGGAGTGACCGACCGGGCGCTGCGCATCGCGCTCGACCTCACCGTCGCCGGCGACCGGATGCGGCTCGATTTCTCGCGTTCGGCGCCGCCCTGCGACGGCCCGCTCAATATCGCGCGCTCGACCACCGTCGCGTGCTGCTACGTCGCGCTCAAGCACCTGTTCACCGACGTTCCCGCCAACGCCGGCTGCCTGGCGCCGATCGAATTCGTCATTCCCGATTCCACGCTGCTCGGCGTGTCGGCGCCGCGCCCGGTCGGCGGCTACACCGAGACCATCCTGCGCGTGATCGACGTGATCTTCGGCGCCTTCGCGAAGGCGGCGCCCGAGCGCGCCAACGGCGGCCCGTTCGCCACCATCAACGCGCTCTCGCTCGCCGGCTGGCGCGCGCACGGCCGTCGCTGGGTGATGTTCTGCTTCTTCGGCGGCGGGCTCGGCGGCAATCCGGAGGGCGACGGGCTCAATCACGGCAACAACCCGATCTCGACCGCGATCATTCCGCCGGTCGAGATCCTGGAATCGCTCTATCCCGTCATGTTCACGCAGTGGGCGCTGCGGCCGGACTCGGGCGGGGCGGGGCGGCATCGCGGGGGGCTCGGCGCGATCTACGAGATCGAGGCGCTGGCCGCGGACGGCGCCGAGGTGTTCCTCCTGGGCGAGCGCGGCAAATATCCGCCGTCCGGGGTGAACGGCGGCAAGCCGGCGGCGCTCAATCGCTTCGTGCACGAGACCGAGCGCGGCGAGGTGACGCCGCCGCTGGTCTCGAAGGTCACCGACGTCAGGATCGGCCGCGGCCAGAAGGTGCGGCTCGAGACCCCGGGAGGCGGCGGCTTCGGCGACCCGGCGACGCGCGAGCCCGAGCGCGTCGTCCGCGACGTGCGGCTCGGCTACGTCTCGCGCGCGGCCGCCCGCCGCGACTACAAGGTCGTGCTGCGCGAGGACGGCTCGCTCGACGCCGAGGCCACCGTGAAGGCGCGCGCGCCGACATGAGCGGCCGCGGCGCGATCGTCGGGGTCGACGTCGGCGGGACCTTCACCGATCTGTTCCTGCTCGATCCGGCGGCCGGCCGCTTCCTCACTGCAAAGGTGCCTTCGCATCGCGGCGACGAGGCGCAGGGCTTCTTGCACGGCCTGACGGCGCTCGGCGGCGTCGCCGCCGTCGATGCGATCGTGCACGGCACCACCGCCGGCACCAACACGCTGCTCGAGCGCCGCGGCCCAAAAATCGGCGTCATCGCGACCCGCGGCTTTCGCGACGTGCTCGAGATGCGCCGGCGCGACCGCCGCCGCACCTGGGGCCTGTGGGGCGATTTCGTCCCGATCGCGGAGCGCGACATGCGCGTCGACGTGAACGAGCGCACCCTCGCCGACGGCAGCGTCCGGACCGCGGTCGATGCGGCGGAAATCCGCGCGGCGGCAAGGCATCTTCTCGACCGGGGCGCGCAGAGCATCGCCGTCACGTTCATCAATGCCTATGCCAACGCCGACAATGAGCGCCGCGCGCTCGCCGAGTTGCGTTCGCTCTGGCCGAACGAGTTCGTCGCGGCGTCGCACGAGGTGCTCTCCGAGATCCGCGAGTTCGAGCGTTCTTCGACGACCGCGATCAACGCCTATCTGCAGCCGGTCGTTGCGTCCTACATCGGCAAGCTCGAATCGGCGCTGGCGGCGCAGGGCTTTCCCGGCCGGCTGCACATCGTCCAGTCGAACGGCGGGATCATGTCGACGGCGACCGCGCGCAGGTTCCCGGTCCGCACCGCGCTGTCGGGCCCGGCCGCCGGCGTCGTCGCCGGCGCGGCGCTCGCCAAGGCCGCCGGCTTCGACAACCTCATCACCTGCGACCTCGGCGGCACCTCGTTCGACGTCTCGGTGATCGCGGGCGGCAAGGTCGCGCTCGCGGCGCAGACGACCATCGATTTCGGCCTGGTCATTCGCACGCCGATGATCGAGATCACCACCATCGGCGCCGGCGGCGGCTCGATCGCCACGGTCGATCGCGGCGGCCTGCTGCAGGTCGGCCCGGAAAGCGCGGGCTCGGTCCCGGGACCGGTCTGCTACGGGCAGGGCAACACGCGGCCGACGCTGACCGACGCGCAGGTCGTGCTCGGCCGCATCAACGCGGCGCGCCCGCTCGGCGGCGAATTGAAGTCGCTCGACGTCGCGGCAGCCGCCGGCGCAATCGCGACGCATGTCGGCGCCCCGCTCGGTCTCGACGCCGCGGCCGCGGCGGCGGCGATCGTGCAGGTCGCCGAGGCGCGCATGGCCGGCGCGATCCGGCTCGTCTCGATCGAGCGCGGGCACGATCCCGCCCGCTTCGTGGCGATGCCGTTCGGCGGCGGCGGCGCGTTGCACGTCGGTGCGCTGATCCGGCAGATCGGGCTCAAATGCGCGCTGGTGCCGCGGTTTCCCGGCATCACGTCGGCGCTCGGCTGCGTGCTCGCCGACCTGCGGCACGACCTGGTGCAGACGCTCAACCTCACGCTCGACGGCCTCGACGCGCAGGCGCTCGAGCGGCGGATGCGCGCGGCCGGCCGGGAGGCCGGCGCGGTGATCGCCGCCGCCGGCATTCCGGTCGCGCGGACCGAGGTCGTCTACGAGCTCGACATGCATTACCTCGGGCAGACCCACACCGTTGCGGTCCCGCTCCCGGTCGCGCCGCAAGGCGACGGCGTGACCGAAGCCATGGTCCGCTCCGCCTTCGAGGCGGCCTACCTCGCGTCGTTCAGCCGGCTCCTCCCCGAGCTTCCGGCGCGGATCGTGTCGCTGCGCGTGGCGGCGATCGGCCGCCGTCCGCCGTTCGACTTCTCGGTGTTTGCCCCCGAGCCCTCGGCATCGCTCGAACGGGCTCGCCTGCGGTCGCGGCCGGTATGGTTCGCCGGCGGCTGGCGCGACACGCCGGTCTGGTCGCGGCTCGACCTGCCGGCAGGCACCGCGATCGCGGGGCCGGCCATCCTCGAGCAGGCGGACGCGACCACGGCGATCGACCCGGGATTCGCCGGCCGCATCGATCCGCTCGGCAACTTGATCGTCGAGCCGGCTTGATGTGATCTCACCTGATCGGAGCGCGCCCCAAAACGCAGGATTGGGATGAACCGGTTGTCCGTTGCAAGGTCGGCTTGCTTGGGTCTGCTGGCTGCCGGCCTGTTGCTGGCGTCGCCGCTCTTCGCTCGCGCCGACGACTACCCGTCACGGCCCATCAAGCTCCTGGTCGGCGCCTCGCCGGGCGGCACCACCGACACGATGGCCCGCGCGATCGCACAGCCGCTCTCGTCATCGCTGGGACGGCCGGTACTGGTCGAGAACCGGCCCGGCGCGGGCGGCAACCTCGCGGCCGACGCGGTCGCGAAATCGGCGCCGGACGGCCACGCGCTGCTGGTCAGCTTCACCAGTCACACCATCAACGCGACGCTCTATCCCAAGCTGCCGTTCGATCCGGTCGCCGACTTCACGCCGATCAGCATGATCGCGACGGTACCGAGCCTGCTGGTCGGTCATCCCGGGCTTCCGGCGCGGGATCTCGAAGCACTGATCGCGCTCGCCAAGAGCAGGCCGAACGGCTTGAGCATCGCGATCGGCGGAATCGGCTCGTCGCTGCATCTCGCCGGCGAGCAGTTCAAGATGATGGCGGGCGTGACCATCCTCAACGTGCCCTACAAGGGAACGGCGCCAGCGCTGACCGATCTGCTCGGCGGTCAGGTCGACATGATGTTCATCAGCCTCGTGACCGGGACGGCGCAGGTGCGCGCCGGCAAGCTGCGTGCCTATGGCGTGACGAGCGCGCGGCGGCAACCGTCGTTTCCCGATCTGCCGGCGATCGGCGAGGTCGTGAAGGGATTCGAATCGACGGCTTGGTTCGGCCTATTCGGCCCCGCCAATCTGCCGGCGGAGATCACGACCAGGCTCAATTCGGCGATCGTCGCTGCGCTCGACGATCCGGCGATGCGCGAGCAGCTCGCGAACGAAGGTGCCGCCCCGGCCGCCGGTAGTGCGGCCGATTTCGCGGCCTTCGTGCGCGACGACGTCAAACGCTGGGCGCCGATCGTCAAGCAGTCGGGGGCGCGGCCGGATTGACGCGCGGCGTTCCTTCGATGTCGAGCGGTAGCGGGGTCGGACGGCCTTGCGCATGAACGGAGCAAGGGGCAATCTTTCCAAAACGCGTGAACAGGAGAGCAAGATGCGCGGGTCCAGATCGGTTGCGGGCGCGGCGGCCGCGCTCGTCCTCACGTCGCTTGCGGCGCAGGCTCAGCCGTTGACCGTCGTCGAGGTCGCCGCCCCGGCGATCAACTGCGTGTTCCAGGCGAGCTGCACCATCGTCGTGAGCGACAGTGTGGGCTACATCCCGTTGCCCTATCTCGCCGCGCCGAAGACCGCGTGGCTGCAGTCGCGCACCTACACCGGCGCGGCCGGCACGGCGGGCGCGAACAAGACCGGCTACGAATACCGCGTCAGCCTGACCGAAGCGGGCGGCGCCGCCGATTGCCTGGGCGGGCTCGTCCTCAATTTCGGTCCGGTGACGAAGCTGCCCTACAAGAACAACCAGCTCGCCGACGTGTTCGTGATCACCGCCGGCGGGCTCGGCACGATCGGCGTCAAGTCGGCGGAAAAGTCCGGCGACGTGATCGTGTTCGAGTTCACGAAGCCGCTTTGCCTGATGGGCGGCCCGAACATCGCCAACACGACCTTCTTCTTCGGGCTGGCGGCGGACAGGGCGCCGGCGGCGCAGCCGATCGAGGCGCAGATATTCGCGATCGGGACGCCGCCGCTCTACGGCGTCGAGGCGCGCGTTCCGCCGCATTGATCTGAGGCTTGGCCCGACCGCGCAATCGCCGCGCGCGTGTCAGCCGGGCGGGGAGGGCGCCGCGCGCTCCGCCCGCAGCTGCGCGCGCTGGCCGCGGAAGTCGATGATCCGCCGCGCCGTCTCCGGGGTCAGCCGCTCGAAGCTTGCCGCCGCGGATTTGAGATCGTCCGGCGACATCGTGCGCTTGGCGGCGAACATGAGCAGGAGCTCCTTGGCGGTGGCCCAGGAGCAGCGCGCGGCCTTGGCGAGGATCAGCACCATGTCGGCGCCTTCGTCGAGCAGCGCGCGCTCGACCACGTCGACCGGAAACGGCCCGAGCTTCGCCAGCGCCACCACCGTCTGCTCGAAATTCTGTGCGCGCGCGGGCTTGCGCACCGCTTCCTCGCTGACGGCGCCGCGCCCGGCGGCGCGGACGGCGGCGGCGTGCTTGGCGGAGGCGGCGCGCGCCTCCTCGTGCATCTCGGTGGCGACCTCGTCGACGGCCTCGCGGATGGCGGCGACCGCCTGCGGGTTGGCGACTTCCAGCATCTCGCGCACGTTGGCGGAGGCGGTCTCGATCAGCTTGACCAGGTATTGGCGGGGAATGTCGTCGCGCTGGACCATGCGCAGCGCCAGCACGCAGTCGCGCACCGCGCGGGCGGTGAGCGTGCCGAAGCCGGCGGGCGAGAAGCGGGCGCCGGAATTGCGGGCGAGCGCGCGCACCACGCGGTCGCTGCCGCGCTCGATCAGGGCGTCGGTGATCACCTCGCTCAGCTTCAGGCGTCGGCCGATGGCGTAGAGGTGCTCCTCGCTCTTGCTCCTGGCGTTCTCGACGAGGTCGGCATCGCTCAGCCGCGGCGAGAACGACAGCACCGGCCGCGCCACGTCGATCGCGTCGTCGAAGGCGAGCGCGCGCATCAGCCTGGGCGGCGCCTTGTCCTCGTAGGCGAGCCGCAGCGCGAGCTTGGCCCGCGCGTGCATCTCGATCTCGGCCGCGAGCCGCAGCAGCACGTCGTCGAACAGCGCGATCTGCCGGTCGCTGTAGCGGCGCGATCCCGCCATGAACAGGTCGGCGACCCGCTGCATCATCTTCTCGCAGTCGCGTCCGCTGCCCGCGGCCAGCGTCTCCTCGAGCTCGTCGATGAGCAGGTAGGATTCGGCTTCCGTCGGCTCGGCGCGCATGCCGAAAGTGTTCACAAAAAACAAAAATATTGGGTAAACGAACCCCTCCGCGCCCTTCCCGGCGCCCAGCGGCGGCGGCGCCGGCCATTCGTAGGGCGGGTCAAGAGGCCTGATGGACGATGCGCCCGGCGGCGGCGCGCCGCGACCCGCCGCAAGGCGGCGGGAACCGTCGGTCTCCCGGCCTGCTGGGACGGGCAAGAGCGTTGAACTATACTTTGCCTGGGCATCGGCGTTGGAAGGTCGTGATGACCAAAACCCTCGTCAAACCGCGCACCAAGGTGCGGCTGAAAACGCAGCGGCCGCCGCTCTACAAGGTCATCCTGCTCAACGACGACTACACGCCGCGCGAGTTCGTCGTGCTGGTGCTCAAGGCGGTGTTCCGCATGAACGCCGACCAGGCCTACCGGGTGATGATGACGGCGCACCGGCGCGGCGCCTGCGTCATCGCCGTCTACGCCCGGGACGTGGCCGAGACCAAGGCCAAGGAGGCAACCGAGCTCGGCAAGAGCAAGGGCTACCCGCTGTTCTTCACCACCGAGCCCGAGGAGTAGGATGGGTTGACGCCCGCGGAAGCGGGCGGAAACCCATCGACCACGCCGAACCGCAGCGATGGGTTTCGCAAGGGCTCAACCCATCCTACGAGCTACGAGCCTCACGACCGAGTCGGGGAGGCGCAGCGACATGCGGGGCCGCTCTCGCCCGCGGATGGACCGCCGGCGGCCGGGCCGCCTTCACGTTTCACGATGTCAAACAGCCCTTCTCGTTCCCGCGACGCGTTGCGCTCGGGGTTTGAGACATTTCTTCTCTTCCGCCACCCCGACGAGGGGGTGGGAGGAGCGCCGAAAGGCGACTGGGGGGTAGAACCCGTGCCGTGCCCGACACGGTGGCGCTTGCGAGGCGCCGGGCGAACCTTCCGCCTGAAGGCGTCGGTTACGAGCCGCCGCCGCGGGACGCCACACCTTGCTCCGTTTGAGGATCGTC